>PDMW01012402.1_pt1 | contig 23444 bp, 3 predicted proteins | sample 1515511 | NCBI WGS metagenome assembly PDMW01 (sample SAMN07343023, study PRJNA328102) | Marine metagenome, whole genome shotgun sequencing project. | biome: marine; feature: bay; material: water; isolation source: viruses from water sample < 0.22 micron filtered, nuclease treated, low... ... | reverse complement strand
GATGAAACTATAGATGAAACTATAGATGAATCTGTTGATGAATCTGTTGATGAGAGTGGTTTAACAAGAAAACAAAAAAGAGCACTTAGAAGAGAGGAGAAAGGAACACTTGGGGAAAGAATAAATGCTAAGGGTAATAAGTTCTTAGATAGAATGATAGATGGTAGATTTGGTGATGTTGCTAGTGCTATAGGAACAATTGGTGTTGAAGGTGCTAATATATTTAATCAATTTGCTGAAAATGCTAAACTTATTCAAGCTAGGGAAGATCTTAAAACATTAGGTAGTTCTGAAAGAAAAGGAGTTTCATATAGAGAAGAAGACCAAGGTACTGATGTTAACACGGGTTTAAGAGCAGATCTTCTAAGGGGTAGTACTCCTACAGGAACACAAGCCTTAATGGGTAATTTTAAATCTGGAGGAGAATCATTAAATGCATCATCTAGTGTGATTGCAAAATTAATTGCAGCAGGAGCTGATATAGAAATATTATAGGAATGGCAAAAATTAAAATAAATAATTTACCGGAAGGTTTTGAAGTAAGAAATGGTGAAGTTGTTGAAAAGATGGCTCATGGTGGTTCTACAGATGAACTAAGAACAGGAGATCAGAAAGATTATGGTTTAGTTGCTTTTACAGGAAGTGCTAATATGACTCATGATGATTCAACAGAAGTTAGATATAGTCTATCTGATGTACCAAGAGATCTAGCTAATTTAGAAGCTGAAGGTGGCGAAACTGTTCTTACAGATTTAAATCAAGATGGTAATTATGGTTTGTATGATATAAAAGGCCCTAGACATAGCAGCGGTGGTGTACCAATGTATCTTCCAGATCAGTCTTTTATTTTCTCAGATACAAAATCAGCTAAGATATCAAAAGATGATTTGGCGGAGTTTGGTATAAATTCTAGAAAGAAAATGACTCCGGCAAAAGTATCTAAGAAGTATGACTTAAATAAATATTATGGTGCAATCAATGATGATTATGCTGATGATATTCAAGTTAAGTCTGCGGAGATGATGCTTAAGAAAAATATGGAAGGTCTTTCTCATCTTGCATATAAACAAGAGGAAGGTAAGAACTTTAGAGATGGTGTGCCTATGGCTGCATATCCATTCTTGATATCAGAAGATATAGATCCAATTCAGTTCACAGCTCAGGTTGAAGAAATAACTGCACAAAGAGCAGCTCAAGAAGCATTGCAACAATTGCCTGAAGAAGAGCAGTTAAGGATAGCATTAATGCAGCAAATGCAAGCTGCAGCTGAACAACAACAAGCAGAACAAGAAGCTGTAGATCAGAATGCTAATGCTGCAACTGAACAAGCAATGATTGATTCTGGTATGACAATGCCTCAGCAATCAGAAGTCTCTCCGCAAGTTATGGGTGAGCAAGATACAACAGATGTTCCTTATAGAGATATAGCAAGAGATGGCTTAGAAGTTTATCAAAATGGTAGTGAAAATGATAATATTCCGTCTTTTGAACAAATGGCGGGAATTAAATTTCCAATTGATAAAGATTGGTGGAGACAAGCAACTTCATCTTATAGTCATAATGGTAATGAAATAAATAAAGATGAATTTATTAATCTTGTAAATAGATATGATGCAAGTGCTTTAGAAGAATTAATTTCATCTGGCAAATTAGCTACTGATAATTCAGATCTATTAACATTAATTGAAGCTAAAATAAATCCAAGTATAGGATTGCAAGAACAAACTATTAGAGATGTTGATGATTCTGGTAAAAAAGTTAGCACTGGTAAAGTTAATATATATGATGAAGGATTTAGAGCTTATCTTAATGCTCTTGCAGATGAAAATAATATAATTTTAGGACCTGATGTAACTGAGCAGTATGAAGGATTTAGACCTGAATTTCAAACAGCAGTTAAAGGTGCAGAAGGTAAATCATTTGGTAAAGATTATCTTAATGAAGAATCTAAAAGCGAATTTGAAAATAGATTTCCTTGGGCTAAAGAAATTGAAGGTTGGAATTATTATGATGGTGAAGGAGATCATTGGAGAGAGTTCCAAGAGATTTATGAAAAGAAAAATTATGAAATAGCTAAAGCAAATAATTTAGTATATCAGCCATATTTTAAAAATAAAACTATTGATGACTTTAAAAATTCACATGATTGGGCTAAAAATCTAGATGGAGATTTTCCAACTATTAATCCGGCTCTTTATAATTATGTTTTAGGTTCTGGATTTGATGGTAAGCATGGTATACATACACATAATGCGCCACCTTTAAAACCTCTTACTAATGATATAGAGATACAAGAGGAAATCTTAAAGCCTGATGAGGAAAAGGATATAAGAAAAATTGAAGCTGCAAATTTAGAAACAACATATGCTAGACCAGAAGCAGAATGGTGGTTACAAGATTTAATTCAATTAAATGCTATAAACAATAGAAAGAGAAAAGCATTCCTTCCTTATCAACCAGATGTAGAAGGTATTGATTTAGAGTATGTATTAGAAGATCCTACAAGAGCTATAGCTGCTATAAACGAACAACTTGGGATTCAAACTCAAGCTGCTGGTATGTTTGGTGGAGCTCAACAATTAGCAGCAAGAAGTGCCCAAGCTGCAGGTAAAGCTGCCACTGCAATTGCAAATGAAATAGGTAGAGTAAATCAAAGAAATGTCTCCACTATAAATAGAGGTAATGCTATTCAAGCAAGATATGATGGTTTAATTAATAGAGAAAGAAGAGATAGAAAGGTTAAACAATATGATGATACTCAAAAGGTTCTTCAGATGTATATGGATGAAAGAAACTTTGATAATGATCAATATGCTAATACATTAGCTAATGCTGTTACAAATAGAGCTAATACATATAACATGAACTCAATTCAAGATTACTATAAGATAGACCCTTTGAGTGGTGGGGAAATAGGTCAGTTTTCACAGAAAGCATTTGAGGCGGCACCTATACCAGGAGAGTATGATTTTATAAAACCTTACACTGATATATATAATAGATTAGCTACAACTGGAACTGCACCTTCACAAGAGGTTATGCAAGGTTTTATGGATATGTATGCTCAACAACAGCAAAGACGTTTATCTCCTCAAGAAACAAACCTTCAGAGAGAAATGAGAAACAACCCAAGTCTTATGCCTTATGGCACAACGATGCAATATCAAATGCCAATGCAGCCAACTACAGGAGCATATAATATGAAACAAGGTGGAAGCACAAAGAAAAGAAAACTTGCAGTTCCATTTTATGTAGGAATGATGGGCAAATAAACATTAAAAGTGTATTTGCATTAATTTAAAAATGATATAAATTTTATTAATTTAGTAATATGGCAACTTATATACCAGGCGTCAAATCATATATGCCGGACTTTAAACCGTTTACTCCGGACTATAAGTTCTTATCAAACATACTTGATGTAAAGACTAATAGATATAATACTAACTATAAAGCAGTAAATGATCTATATAGTAAAGTTGTATATGGGGACTTATCAAGAGGTGATACTCAAGAAATGAGAAATCAATTTGCTGAGACCTTAGCTCCTCAATTAGAAAAAGCTTCTGGAATGGATCTATCTGTAATGCAAAATGCAGAAGCAGCTAGAGCAATATTTAAACCATTCTTTGAAGATGATTTGATTGTTAAAGACCTTGTTCAAACTAGACAATATATAAATGAAAGGTCTAAGGTAAACATGATGAGAAACTCATCTGATGCTTCTGTTAGAGAGCAATATTGGGATACTGGTGTTAGAAAGATGGAATATGATATGGAGGACTTTGTAAATGCATCTGAGCAAGAGGCTTTGCAAATGGCACTTCCTGAATACATACCAGATGCAGATTTATTCCAAAGAGGTAAAGCTTATCTAGAAGCTCAAGGTTATGATGTTGAAATAGATTATGTAGATCCCGCTAATCCTGATTGGGTTGTAACACAACAAAATGGTGAACTTATTACCAAGCAAGCTATGTTTGATATGCAAAATGCTTTGCTAGATGATCCTCAAGTAAGGAATGCTTACTATGCAGATACATATGTTAGATCTAGAGATTTTGCTAAAGATGCTATTGAGTCTGGTCAGTTTGCAGATGTAAAACAAGCGCAAGCAGCATGGGCCACTGAAACAATAGGCGCATATGAAGAGCAACTTGCTGCTCAAAATGTAATGCTTGCTGAGAAAGCTGCAAATGAAAGATCTGTTCTTGTATCATGGGATACATATAAACAACAACAAGGTGTTATACCTGGTTCTGAAGAAGAGCAGCAAATGAATGACGTTGAAGCTGCTTACTTAGACAGTGTGAATAAACTAAAAAGAAACAGAAATGTATTAGGTGATAATAAAGGGCTCGATACTCAAGATGTAAATGGTTTATTGAATAGAGCATACAATATAGTAATGCAAACAAATATGAATAAAGATTTGCTTGCTGCTGCTACACAATATGCTGCTACACATAAAAAGGTTTCTTTAAAAGAAAATGCGGTTAGAACAAGAAATCTTGATTATGCTCATGACTTTGAAAAACAAAGAAGGAAGTATATTTATGACTCCCTTCTACAAGAAGAAAAGCAAACATTAAAAGATGGTGGAAAGAATGCTATAGCTGCAGCTTTTGATGCGGCAATGGGTGGCGGAATAGAACAATCAAGATCACAAATAACAATGGGTTCGGAAGGATTAATGTTTGATTTATTTGATAGTAATAAAGATCTTCTTGCTAATATGGAATTAACACAACTTGAAAGAGGGTTAGATGCAGCTTTAGATATTTATGCTCAGTTTAATCCAAATGATCAAAATGTTTATAATATAGGTAAAACTGGCATAAGGGGTACACTGCAAGAAGTTAAAAAACAATTGTTAGAAAAACCTAATACGGCAGCTAAGTTTATAAAGAGAATGGTTAATGAAACTAGCGATGGTAGTGGAACTGCATATTTAAATGCTGATGGTTTAGCTATTGGTCCAGGTAAGTCAGCAGATCCTGCATTCATTGAGGCTTTAAAAGTTTTAAATAATGCAAACTCTGAAATTGAAAGAATTACTGTAATATCTGATGCGAATGATTTTAATAATGCAAAGAACTTTGAAAAGTTTTTAAAGTTAGGTAGTAAAGAAGCCAAACCATTTATAGACATGTATAAGAAAGGTATACCAAAAATTCTAAAAGAAGATGAGAATGGTAATGTTGTAGAAATGAGTTTTGAAGAATATTTACCTAAACTAGAGGCTTGGGCTTCGGATATGGATTTAAGTCAATTTAAGGCTATTCCTAAAGCAATGAATGGTAATAAACTTAAACCTATTACTGATGTAAAATTACAAACATCTCAAGGCTTGATGCTGGGTACGGGTTCTCCAACTTTACTAGCAGGTCCAGCTGACTTTGTTCGTGCAGACAAGGAAAGAAGATCTAAAGTAGCAAAAGATGGTAATCTATTTTATGACATCTGGAAAGGACAATTAAAGGCACTTAAAGGTGTTAATAATGGAAAAATGGAGAATTCATTTGCAGAAGAACCTATATATGAAAAGTTTAATGTAAGAATGGCAATGGAGGGTTATTCTCCTGAGCAAATGAATGCAGGAGATGTTTATCAAACTAATATTTACAAAGGATCTTTTGATCCAATGTCACCTAGAGGAAGTGATGTTGGTTTGACTATGGCATTAAATATGTTTAAGCAGTATAATTCTAAAGGTACCGAGGATACATATGCTGTTGATTTTTATGATGGTTCTAAAAATGATGTTAAAAAATTTGCTGGTGGTTCAGAATTATCTAAAGAAATTTTAGATGATGTATCTTCTGCAGTTCTCAGAGCTATTAAAAATCCAAAAACTAAAGGTAAAACTCCTAATTTAGAAATAAAGTATTTACCTCATGCAAATTCAAAAGTTACAGGTATAGATAATGGAGCTTCATATATTGTTAAAGTGAACAATGAATGGATGAAGGAAGTTATGAAAGGTAAAAGTACAAAGGGTAAAGGCTCTGCATCTCCACATAAGATTGCATCAGCAGATATAAACTCATACAATGAACTAATTTTTACATTCCCTAAGAGTTCCGATATCAATCCTATGGCAAACTCTCAGATAGATAACTTTTCATCTGTATTATATAATATTGATAGATCCGATAATGATCAATATAGAAAGACAATACCTGCTGGAGGAGATCTTAGGATATATAAAAATCAAAGAGGAGAACTTATAGGTTCTGTAACTCCATATACATGGGATAGTAATGGTAATAAATATATACCTGCTCAAACACAAAATGTAAATCTAACTCAAAGAAAAGCTATGTCTGATCAAAAAGCTGGTCAGGTATCTACAGGTAAATGGTATGATCAATGGGCTAGTAATGCTCAAGCTAGCTTAACAAAGAATGCGCAAAACAATGCAGCGTTTTTAGAAATGTATAAGAAAACAAAACAATAACTATGGCTGAAGATAATTTGAATAACAATTTGCCACAACCTGCTCCGGGTGTTCCAGATAGACAATTTCAATATACTCCAATAAGTGAATTACAGATTCCTCCAGCTTTAGATATGCTGAGGGATGATATGGATCCTGAATATTTAACTAGCTTGACTAAATATGCAAGTAGTATAAATAATGCATTTCCACCAGCTGTTGGTAATATGAATACTCCGTTTCCAACTAATGCTGTTGGAGAATATAATCCGGTAAGTCAGCAACAACCACCATCCTTAAATACTCAAGAAGGAACAGATGGTTTAGCAAATGATATTTTAAATTTTGAGCCTGGTAGAGAAAACCTAAATGCTTACATTACTCCAAATACATATGCTAATAGAGATCGTAGTAGTTTTGATAGGTTTTATATGAGCTCTGCTTTTAATGATCTTGGATGGCACCCATATGCAGACAATGAGTCATACTATAACAAAAACACTACCGTATATGATGATATGGCTAGAATGCGTAAAGTTTATGGTGGCCTTGTAAAGACAGGTTTTATGTCTGCCTATAGATCTATTGGTGATTTATTTGATGGTGATGATTATTTTTCAACTGCCGATTTAGAAAGTTCTAGAGAGTTTGAAAGAGCCATGATGATTGGTAACTCATCAAGAGGTGGTAAAATGGCTTTTGTAAATAATCTTGGATTGCAGTCTGCTTATACATTTGGTATTTTGTCTTCTATTGCTGTTGAAGAACTTGCAATAGGTTTAGGTACATTAGCATCTGGAGGTTCGCTTGGTGCTGCAGGAGCTGTTAGAACAACTTCAAATGTAGCAAGAGGTCTTGGTGCTCTTAAAGATTTATTTAGTGTTGGAGGCGGTGCAAGAGCAACTAGAAACATGTTATCTAGTATGAAAAATCTTAGCACAGCAAAAGGATTTTTTAATGCTGCTGTAAAGAGAGGGGAAAACGTTGTTAATTTCCTTACACCAAATAGTTTGCAAGGTATAAAGGCTTGGAACACTACAGCAAATGGTGCTCAAAATCTTAGCAACATGGCTAAGGTTGGTAGAACATTTGGAGGTTTTTATAGAGATGCTAGAGCTCTCAACTATGCAACTTCTGAAGGTAAGATGGAAGCAGGTATGGTTTATGATGAGCAACTTAATCAAGGTTATCATGCATTAAAAGCTAGAGCTGAAGCTGAAGGTAGAGCTATTACAACTAGCGAGCTTGAAAATATTCAAGATGCAGCATACAAAGCTTCATATGCTGATGCTATTGGAAATACACCATTTATTTATTTGAGTAATAATCTACTACTTGGTAATGCGCTTGGTGGTTTTAATAGAGGCATATCCCGAATGATGAATAATGGGATGAGTGGACTTGCTAAAAAAGTAACAAGAGTTAAACCAAAAATTAATCCTAAGACGGGTAAATTTAATAAAGATGTTTTTGGTAGAATTGATGCAAAGACTGGTATAGGTGAAACAGCAAAAAAGATAGGCGCTGCATATGGAAGATCTGGAATTAAGGGTGTTGCTGGAATGGGTGCTAGAGGTTTATTGACATATGCATCAATGAATGTAGGTGAAGGTATTCAAGAAGTTTATCAAGAAGCACTGGCTATAGGTACAAAAGACTATTATAATAAGATATTATTAGACTCTTCAATGGCTGGATATAATGCAGAAAAAATGTCTGTATACTCAGCTGTTGAAACTGGTATAACAAATTTAGATTCTCAAATGAATGAGAGAGGATTTGAAACTTTTATGTCTGGATTTTTGATGGGTGGTATTGTAAGAGGTCCTCAAAAACTTTTCTTTGAATCATTGCCTAACTTGTATAATCGTGTTGCAAATCCTACAACATATAAGGAAAATCAAGAGCGTAGAGAAAACTATATCAACTCTGTAATGACTACATATAATACAGCATGGAATGCGCAAGCTGAAGATCCACAAGCTGTATTTGATATGTCTAAAATTAATCTAGTAAGTCAAGTTACGGCATCTGCTGATATTAATAACAGCATGGTATTTAATGAAATGATGACCTATAAAGATGCAAAGGATTCAGCCAAGTTTACTAATATCTACTCACTACTTGACATGGGTGGTGTTGACTTCTTTAGAGAGCAGCTTGAGGACATGAATCAAATGACTGATGAGGAATTAAAAGATGCAATTCCAGAGTTAGCACCTGAAGATATAAAAACAGGAAAAGCGCGTACTAGAATAAATAATATGATTGCTCAAGTTGATAATCTTGAAAGAAAGTATATTAATGAAAAAGATTCATATCCTAATACATTTGATCCTTCTCAATATAAAAAAGGTACAAAAGAGCACACTTTAGAAACAATTAAGTTTAGAGCTTTTGAGCATGCTAGATATATAAAGATGTTTGCTGATGAGAGTTTTCTTAATAGTGCAAAAAGAGCTGAAAGCATAATGAATGATTTATCATCAGATTCTGTTATAAGTAAGATAGCAGCAACTGATATCACAAACTTGCTAGATATAGCGTCAATTGAAACAGAAATGTTTACACTTGCTACAAATGCTGCAAGTTTGCAAGAGTCACTTAAAGAACAAGAAGGTGAGGTTGCAGAAAACTCAAGAAAGATTATAGAATTTAATTCAAAGAAACTTGATGCTCTTAATGAAATAAAAACAATACTAACACAAGCAGCTGAAAAACCTGGCGAAAAAGAAACTACTGCAGATATAGAAATATATAAACAAGCTAATAAGCAGGAGCTAGTTGAAAAATTAAGAAAGCCATTCCTTAACTATTTAGATATTATAGCAGCAGATAGAAAAGGATTTGTTGATGGTTCTAGAGTTGATGAAGTTCTTATGAAATTGGTTGATCATGACATTCTTACATATAGAGCTAAGGCATATAATAAAACACTTACATACTTAACAAATCCTAAAAGACTTAATCAACTTGCTGAGGATATGGTTGATGGAATGAAAGATGTATTTGAAAATTCAAGAGAATCTTTTAAGAAATCTATAGAAGAATATGTATCTCAAAATGAAATAAATCAATTCTTAAATGAATTAGATAAGGCTGGTGTATATCCAATACCACAAGAGGTTACTGAATTTATTAAAACTAATGATGTAGACGTTCTTCAAACTTTTTATGCTGAATCAGGACTTGTTGATCCCAACTTTAATGCCGAACTATTTGAAGATGTTCAAGGAATAAAAGAAGCATATAGACTTAGCCAAAAGCCTAAAGAAGCTACAGAAGAAGAAAAACAGCAAACTAAAAAGAATGATGTAGCAGAAAAACAAATTAAGTTAGATGAAGAGATAGTAGATGTACTAACAGCAGAAGGTGCTGAGGATGTTGATTTTAAATATGACAAGACAAACAACAATCCATTTGCTAAAGAAATGCTTGATAGATTATTTAAGGATTATAAGCTTAGACAATCACAACTTAAAAAAGCATCTAAAAAGAAAGCTGCATGGACAAGTTCATTAGGTCAAAAATATGTAAAGACATATGAAAATTTAAAGAAACTTTATATTGCTAAGATTCAAGATAATGTAACAGAAGAAGAACTTAAATCTATTATAAATGATGATATACAATTTGGTGAATTTTTAAATAAAAGTTTTGAGTCTGATAGCCCATCTGTATATGAGATATTAGATATCTATGACGTTAGAGTAAAAGAAATTCTTCCAAATTATGTTGATGAAGCAGATACAGAAGCTGATGCATCAGGTCAAACATCAGGTACATTTGAAGCAGATGTTGATATTGATCCTGATAATATAGACTTTGCTAGTTTTCCTGGTGATGTAGATACAGATGATGCTCCAATTCCATCACCACCTTCAGCACCTCAAGTTGAAACTACAGCAGTTGCAATCCAAGGTAAAAACTTTAATGTTATTGAAATAGCTATTTCACAAGATGATAGCATATTTAGAATAGTAAATAAAGATGGTAGCACCATTGAGCAAGATATTTTAGATGCTGGTAAGATTGAAAATAATAATTTTCAAAGAAGGGCTCAGGCTAACACAGCTTTAAATATTTTAGATGCTCTTGATTTATCTGATGCTGATCCTACTTTTACATTTGGCGGTATAGACGTATATCCAGGTCTAGATCTAAAAAAGACAAAAGGTTCTAATATAGGAAAAGAGTATGTTGTTTATACAAGTAAACAAGATATAGGAGATGTTAAAAAACCAAAGCTTTATTTAATACCAAGAGATAAGTATGATGATTTAGTAACTAAAAGTAAAGCATCATTAGCAAGAACAAAAGCGGTACTTAAGGTAAATGAAGATGATTTTGCTAAGAACTTTACTATTGATGATGGCGAAACTTTAATTGTTGACCCTAAAGCATCAAGACTTGAAAGGAGAGAAGCAATAGGATTTTATCCTATAAGACTTGAAACTTCAGATGGTTATCAAGAATCTGCTGAATCCTTTAACGCAAGAACTCAATTTATATTGTCAAATCTTACAGCTAAAGATGTTGCTAATCTTAGATTTAGAATAACTAGAGAAGAAAATGCAGGAGTTGAAACAGGTGATTATAATGTAAATCCAGCTGTTGAAGAAGCAAATCCGTTAATTAAAAAAATAAGATCACCATTTAAAGTTGAGGTTCTGCTACCTGAAGATCAGGTTGCAATAATGAATAAAAAATTATCTGACACTAATTTATTTTATTTAGCACCTAATCAAACTACAATAGAGACAATTGGCTTTTTACCAATGAGAAATATTAAAGCATTGGATAAAAGTGAGAACGAGATAGAACTTGATCAGCCTATTCAGGATAAAAGTTTATTCTATTCAATATTTAAAAAGATTAAAGGTATAGGTTTTGAAAAGCATAGAGATGAGGTAGCTAATAATTTTACAATACAATACGCATTTGAAAATAAAGTTGAGGATGTGATTGGTAATAATCAAGAGGTTGTAGTTTCATTCAATGACCTTCAAGCTGATTTTGATGTAATAGATGATTTTAATTTACAGTTAAAAAGTAGATATGGTTATCTTAAACAAGGCACTAAAGGTTATCAAGAAAACAACTTAAAAGAACTTGATCAATACACATATGATGGTGCTACTGTAGTAATGACAAACAACCGCATACCTAATAGTACTGAGGTTTCTACAAATATTAAGTTTACCAATGATACTAGAGTTAGTGTAAGAGAAACTGTAAAACGTCAAAATGCAATTAAGCAGCAATTACAAGAAGCTGGTATTTATGAGTCACTTCAAAACATGGGTAGATATGTTGCTGTAATTAAAACAACATCGGGAGAGCTTGTAGGTGCTAGTTTAAAGTCACCAACAATTCAAGATGAAACATTAGATACTTTATTGTTAGACTTATTTACAAGAGCTGCTACAACAATTAATGCAAATACAAATGTTGTAGGTGGTAAGTATAGTGTAAAAGATAACGGTTACAATAGAAGATGGAATAGAGAGTTTAATGAAAGATTCTATATTGCAACTAAAAAAGGTTATATACTTAATTTAAATGTTACACCTGATGGTTCTATTCAACTTGAACTTTTCTCTAAAAGAAAGCTAAAAAAGGGTGGCAATCTTAAAATAGCAGACTTTTATCTTGACCAGAATGAAGTAAAGCAATATGCAAAAGCTAGTCAGGATAGAGCATCTTTTATGGATTCTAAACTAAAAGAAATTAAAGAAGAGTTAACCAACTACTATACAACTTTAACTAATTCTCCAGCAGTTAAACCTAGTAAAACTTTACTTTCTTTGGTTAAGGAAGCATCTACAGATATTGATTTGAGTAACGAATCATTTAGAAAGTCTTTTGCAAAAGAGTCTGGTGTAAATGAAATTGTAGATAATACTGTTACAAATCTTGATCCAAGAGTTAGATTTGATTATAACCTTTATTTACAAACAGGTCTTAGCCCTAAAGATTCTTATAAGGATACATCATTTATTATAAAAGCAGGTGGTACTTTAACTGATACAACTTCTCAGAAGCAATCACAAGAAGAAGAGATTGAGTTAGAACCTGGAACGGAAACATTAAGAAAAGAAACTACTGCACAAGATATAGAAGCTAAAAAAGCTAAATTTAAAAATCAAGTTTCGCCTATAAAATCCTATGTACCTTCTACTAATGATATAATGGAGAAACTCATTAAGCAAAATATTGAAGACCCTGGATTGGTACAAACTTTAACAGACTCAGAACGTAATTATCTTAAAGCTAATAGAGCAGAAATACTTAAAAGACGAAAACAATGGCTAGATAGTAATGTTAAAGAAGCTGTTGAAAAAGCTGTAAAAAATACTGAAGATTTTTCAATACCTAGTGATTTACCTGGAGTCAGCCCTGCATATATTAATAAAAATTCTACAGTTGAGTTAACAGTTCCAGGTAATTATACAGTAGCTTTTGATGGACTAAAACCAAATTCAAAAAATGAATATAAGTTTATTGATAAATCAGATGGCTCAGAAGTAGTAGTCCCATTATCATATGTTAAAAAAATTAATGTAATAGGTATAGATATTTATGATTCAGCATTAACAGAAACTACTAGTCCTGAAACACCAACGGAGTCAATAAGTGTTGATGATGAATTGAAGAAATTAGTTGCAAGAAAAACTCAACTTTCAAAAAGACTTTCTGGTGAATCAAAGAGTCAACAAGTTAGAAGATTGAAAGATGATGCTGAATTTCAAGCTGTCTTAAAAAGAATTAACGAGCTTAGTAAAGGTGGTTATAAGGTTGTTGGTCCCAATATAGGATCAATGTATGATATTGCTTTTATTAACAGAAGTGACTTAACTACATTTACAGGATGGGCTGCAGAGAATTTACCTGAATTTATTACAATAAAAGATATTGATACTCTTGAAAATAATTTAGCTGAAGGTTTTATTACTTTAGGTAAGTTTAGCATGGATCTTAAAAAGATAGCTGGAGGTATTGAATCTTTACAAGGTAACATATATGTAGGTGCTAGAAATAAATATAAGTACCATGAAGCTGGTCACGCAGTATTTAGAATGCTTTTAACTGATGAAGAGCAACGTTCATTATTAAATGCTGCTAGAGAAAGGCAAATGGATGAACTAGGTGAAGAATATGAAAAGAAAGTATTAGAACACAGAGAGTATTTTAGAGCTCAAGGATTAGTGGTGCCTAATAGAATAACATCTATACTCGAAGACTCATACTTAGAAGAATACATCATGGATGAGTTTGAAGTATTTAAAAGAAATCCTAGAGCAGCTAAGGTAAACTCAGAAACAAAATCTTGGTTTAATAAACTAATAGAATGGATACGTTCAGTATTAGGTTTATCTAAAGAATCTGAGAAAGATGTTGTAACTGAATTCTTTAGAGATATTGATTCTGGTAAATTTAGAAACTATTCAGCTGTTGATAATAGATTTACAAGAATGGAACTTGATGAGAATCAAGAACTTACTCTTCCTAATGCAATGCTTTTAAATAACGGTGTTACAAGAGAAGCTTTTGCCCTACTAAAAATAGTTGAAGAAGATGGTAGCCAAAGACACGTTAATCAACAATTGACAGATGAGGTTATAAGAAGTATTGCAGCTAGAGCATTAGATATACAAGATTTAAATGCTGATAACTTTATTGAAGATAGCATTACACAGGCTTATGATGAATATGTTGATTTATATGATTCTGAAAGACCTAGATATAATACACCTGACTTTATTGCTCAAAGACAAGACCTTCTTGATATTGAATCAGCATTGCTTGAGCAATCTGATAATATCCTAAGAGGTATATCTGAATATCTAGCAATATTTGATGTTAAGCTTGAAATAGAACAAGAGCTTAACGAAGAAGCTGAAGAAGCAGTTGGTATTAGAAACGTAGGTGACTTTAACAGAGATGCTTCAATGTTAGGTGGTGTAGAGAATGCTCCTGTGGAAATTAGAAAGTTTTTATCTACAACAGCATTATCAAGAAGAGATTTCTTTGGTAATGAAGAGCTATCACCAGGTGTTCCAATTAGAATACCAATTGACCCTAATAAAGCCTTTTCAGGAATACTAAAAGGTGTTATGAATGAGATGGATCAAGTAAAAGTATTACAAAGACTTGATATCTATTCTCAATCAAATCCAAATACAAAAGCTGTAGTAGACAGAATATTTGATGAGTTTGGTATATCTAGAGAAGAGGTGGAAGCTGGAGAGATAACATCTACCATGACAAAGCCTAACGAGTTTAACAGGCTTATGAAGACAATCATAAACTTTAGAACTCCTTATACTATTACACAAAGATTTAGAGATGAAGGTACACTTCATGTTATAAACTATAGTGCATTTAACAGAGATGCTGCTAATAGTCAAATTGATAGTTGGGCTCAAGCATATATTACAAAACGTAATGCATTAAGAGAAGAATTTGTAAAGAATGAAGTTAATGATGCGCTTGATGCTTTATTAACATACTTAGATCCAAATGAAGCTTCTTCAATAACCAATGTCCTATTAGAAGAAGATACACAATATATTCACGAGACATTGCTTGAATATGTTGGTATATCATTATCTCCAAACTTTATAAAGTATAGTATTTTAGATATGGCTTTATCTAATACTACAACAAATCAATTAGAGGAAGAAACTAGAGTAGGTCAAAAAGAATTTTACTATGGCTTTACAAATGTATTACCAATAGAGCAAGACGATATACAAACAATTAAGACACTGCTAGCGGATAATAAAGATTTATTCTCAGATACAAATGAGGGTATGAAGTCAAAGATGTCAAAGCTTAGTCTTAGAAATGCTCAGTTTGATGAAAATATAGGTTTAAGTGTATTTAAGAACGAAGACGGTAACTTAGTGTTTGGACATCAGCTTCCGACATATGAGCTTAGTTATACAGAAGAGCTAAATGATCTTGAAAACAATGGAGCTAAAATAGATGACCTTAGAGAATCTGATACATTCCTAAGTAAAAACTATTTACTAAACAGTCCGTTCTTTAAACAACTTTCTGCAGAAGATAGATTACATATAAGTAGATCTGGTGGTTCTGTAACTGGTAAAATAGGGGTTGATGAAGACTCTAACATTGAAGTTGGTAAAACAAGAGAAGCTGTTACATACGGTAAGCAGAACGGTAAAGAGTTTCTAAAGAACCTTATAGATGCATACTTTAACAATTATAATCCAGCACAAGGAAAAGTTGATACTGTTTCTGTAACAACAGAGTTTGAAGGCAGAACTATAACGGAAGAAAAAGCTCTTGCTCCAATACTTACAAGAATTATAGAAACTTCAAATACAGGTAATAAAGTACCTTTAGAAGTAATAAAAGCTGTTGAGAAAACTGTATTAGAAAATGCTAGAATAACAGACGAATATATTGAAGCTGTAATTCAAAACATTTTAACAGAGTTTAATAATATACAATTAGAATCTAATCCAGAAACTAGAACTCAAATATTGATTCCTGACTATAACTCAGATAGCAATGGTCTTGCTAGAAAAGAATCTACTACACTAGTAGATGATGAAGGTGAGATATTAATTGATGATGATGGAAATCCGATAGTAGAGTATACAAAAGGATATAAGTTTTATGAAGGTGGTGCTGAGAAATTATTAAAGCCTGCGCAAGGTTTAGTTACTGATGAAAGAAGAACTTCATCTTTTATTACATCACAATTACAAGCTGAAAGACTTAGAAATAATAAACAAAAATATGTTGTTTATAGAGAGCAAGATGCTAAGAATAAAATAAACTTTATGACTGAAGGTGAAACTAGAAAAGGTTTACTTTCATATAAAGATGAATCAGAGAATGCTACTATACATAACTTTAGAGTTGTATCTGTAAATGAGGATATGACTAATCCTTCTATAAGACAAAAGTATCTAAAGAATTTTGGTGATGCTATAGTAGAAGAAAAGTCAAGCACTCATACATTCCCAATAAAGATAGCTGATAAAACATTCTACACAGACGTTAATCAGATTGGTACTTTCTTTTCAAGAAGTGCTAAAAACAAAAACAAAAAGTTTGTTGTATATGAAATAATTGAAAGAAAGACAGAGGAGGAAGAATTAGACCAAGCTCTTATTGAAGATCTATCACAACTTGGAATAGATGCTGATAGTAGTTTGCAAGAACCAATTGTAGATCTAGCTACCGGAAATGAAATGTACAGTTTTAGATCTGAATATGCATCTTCATTATTAGAGAGAGATAATGAAACTGGTGAAATTTTAGACTATGATGCATTTACTCAAATACAAGGTGCTGAAACAAAAGCTGACATAGATAAAATACTAAAGGCTAAAAAGATAAGCTTTACCGTAGATAATGAAAAGATTAAAAATATAGTAAAGATTTATGTAGAGGATCTTATTTCTAATGACTCGCCTGTATCAGAATCTTTATTTGCAACAGAGGGGCCGTTAAAAACTGAAGGTAAAGATAAATTCTCTAAACAACTTGCATTAGCAATTGCTGAAGTTAGAGATGAACTTAAGTCAAAAGCTAAACAAGATGGTACTGAAGTTGGCGATTATTTCATTGTAAATGGATATGCGGATGCATTAGCAGAAGAAGCTAGAAAAGCAGGTAAGAACCAAAAACTTATAACTTTAGAGGAGGCCTTAGCTAATATTGGATCTAATATAAATGAATTCAAATCATATATAAGAACTAGACTTGATGAAACATATAGCGGATTTGCAGCAGATTTAAAAAATATAATGAGTGATGATTTTTCATCATATCTAACAAGCGGTTTGACTACAATTAGTGGTGTAGAAACTGCAGATACAGATAAGTCAAATGAGTTATTAAATCTTAGAAAGAATACTAATTATAACTTAAAGCAAATATACCTTAATGATTACTTAATGACTACAGCATGGAACCAGATATTACATGGTAATCCTGCAAAATCATTCAGTGGTCCTGTAAATGAGGTAAAAAGAGCAAAGCTTAAAAACCTAGCTATAAAGAATATTCAAACTATAAGTACTTTCCCTGAAGCAAATATTACATCACCTGTAGAATTTATTGCTGCTGTACCATTTGAGGAACCTACAAATGCATCAACACACTCTGGTGAAAAAATAAAGGTAGCCGATGCACAACTTTATGGTACAACAAAAAGTATGTTATACGAATTGTTTGGTTATGGTGAATTAACAAAACCTATGTTAGAGATCTTACAAAAGATTGAACTTGGTGAAACTATAACTGAAGATGAGTACTTTGGTGCTGGTGGTAAGATTGGATTTGCTAAAGCACAAGCAATGCTTCATAGTAGAAAGCTTGCTTACTCAGATGGTAAGACTCAAGCTAAATTCTCTAAGACTGTACTAACATTTGATTATACATCAATAGATACAGGAGAAAGAGTTGAGAAGGTTTTACCAAATGGTGAAACAATATTAAAAAGAGTAGGTAGACCAAATCCACTTAGACCTGAGCTTCATAATCTAAGAGTAAAACTAGAAAATCTTGAAGAACAACAAGAACTTCTTTACGGTAAGAATGCTATTGCTGTTGCTGGACCATTGTCTGTATTTAAAACTTATAAGTATAATGTAAATCCAATAGAAGACTTATTTAATACAGAGCCAAATATAAGCCCACTTCAGCCAGAGAACTTTATGGCTTTAGACCCTAAATACTATGGTCTTCAGTTAGTAAAGCCTACAAACAAAGAAGAAGTTACAGATCCTAGTCAGATTAGAGTGTTAGCTACAGCAGAACAATCGGATGATGTAGAAGTTACAATTCAAGGTGAGAAGTTTAAGATGAAGGACATCAAAAAAATGTATAACTTTTCAAATAAAGAAAAGCTTACCTTAAACTATACAGGTAAAAGAAATACTCTATTTACATTTGATATTGATTTTGCTACAGATGAACTTCAGAAATCAATTAAACAAGGTAGCATTACTGAAAACTTAACATCATTCCTAAAATATGCAGAGTCTTCATTAAGAGCTTCTCAGTCTTCAGGTCAAATGATATCATTCTTTAATTTAGATGATCTTTTAGACAAAGATTATAACTTAAACTCCTCAATTACACAGCGTAAATTTGAGCAGTTGTTTTTATCTTACTTTAAAGAATCACTAAAACAAAAAATACCTGGAGATTCTGCAGCGTTATTATCTGATTTTGGTAATGGTATATATAGAAGGGTTTATTCTCTTGATGAGAATGGTATTCCGGATAGACAAGAAGTAATCAGAGACCTTGTATATAGAGAAAACTTTGGTGAGTTTGATGGTATAAGTATTTTAGATGGTGAGTTTAAGTCTGGCGATGACAAAAATATCACGCAGTCTAATCTTGCAAAACTTATAGAAGAGTCTAACGGTGAAGGTGTAATAATTATAGATAGACTTAGGTCTAATATGAAACATTACACAGATCCTAAAGATGAAAATAGTTGGACAGGAGAGAGAGAAGTTGAAACTATGTTTACAGCTCCTAATAAAGAAATACTTAGATCAGCAAATGTCATTAAAGATTTAAGCGCTGATGCTATTGAGAATAAATTTCAAAAATGGATTAGAAACTCTAATTATTCACCAAAAGCAGAAACAAATATAATCAGAGTTGATATTGAAGGTTTTGATATTAATAGATCAAGAGAAGAATTTGCATCTGCATTTGGATTTAAATATGATAAAGTTGATGATACAATAACATTTATATCTCAGAGTGTAAATATCCCGGAGCTATATTCAAAAATGTATGGTGTTCGTATCCCATCTCAGGATAAACATTCTGCACAAAATGTTAGAGTGGTAGATTTCTTACCAACCTACTATGGTTCAACAATAATGTCTGCAAGAGAGCTAATTGAGATATCCGGGGCTGACTTTGATATTGATATCATGTACTTGCATATGAAAGAGTACTTTGAGGAGAATGGCGCTCTTCTAGAATATGATAACTCATTTGATCATTATACTAAATACATAAATAAAAATGTTTCAAAGCCTGGTAGTACTTACAGTCAAGCTTTATATAGAGCTAATTATGAAGGTATAGCTGTAGAAGAATCAGATGTATTATCTAAAGATGCGCTTAAGGCATTAACTATATTAAAATTACCAAAAACACAGGCTGAGTACGATGCTTATCTAAAAAAGCATAGTTATAAAGTAAAAGATGCAGACGGTAAAACAAAAATAGTAAGCTATCCTCCTTACCCTGCTCCAATGAATAATCAAATTTTAGATTTTAAGGTAGCACTATTAGGTAATGAAGCAATTGTTAATGCAGATCCAACTACGGGTAAAGCAATTGCACAAACTCCTGCAGATGTAGAAGCATTTACAGAAGCATGGAATATATTTAGAGAAGAGTTTCCAGAACTTGCTGAAATGACAAATGCTGAAGATTTAGATTCCAATACTCTTTGGGGTAAATTTAGAGCATTTGTTAATAATAAAAGTGCTAATATTGGAGCAGTTGTATTACCTAACACATACTTAAGTCTAATAAGAGAGTATAACGTTAAGTTAAATCAATTCAAAGTAAAAAAGAATAATAAGACCTTTACAACTAAAAACTTTTTAAGATTTAATGAAGAAACTTATGACTCATTCTCTGGTAATTACGAAAGACTTGAGAATGCTAAAAAAGGAAGAAGAGTTCAGGAGATAGTTTCATCTTTAATTACAGTGATGACAGATAATGCTGCAGAGCAATTAGCAGGTAAGTTTAATTTAAATAGAAATGCTACAGCACTTGCTACAAATATTCTTGAAATGCAGGTACCTCTTAAAACAACTGTAAGACTTATTAATAATCCAGACATAGTTTCTGCATATAATAATAACAATACAGCAAATAAGGCAGCGCAAGAAATTGCTAATAAGATTATAACATATCTACAAGCATTTCCTGAATTAGCTGGCTCTGATATAGCAGGATCAAGAAATCTTAAATTTCAAGCATCAAAGATGTTTAGAGATTTTGCATATGTTCCGGTTAAACAAATTGAGGTTACAGATGAGCTATTAGCTGAGGCAATAAATAACCATGTAAGATGGGATGATATAAGTGAACTTGAAGCTGCAATAGAAGCTGGGACGATAGACGTAGAATATGCACAAAAAAGAATGAACATATTCAATGAGTTCTTAAAAGCAAATCAAATTACTCAGTTTACTAGAAAGATGTCAGGCTTGATGAATATGAGCAAAGGTCTAGGAACTTCATTAGAAACCGTAAGAGATGTAAGTACTTCAATTAAAGATTTAGGATTAGATCTTACAGATAAGCAGATTGAAGCAATGCGTGTTGAAGATAGACCTATTATGGATCTAAGACCTATCATGAAAGATTCTTTTATAGGTACATATTTAGATATACATAATGAGCTAGAGAATGTAGTTTTACCAACTGTATTCTTATCAGAAACTGAAATGTTTAAAGACATTGTTAAAACAGTAACTGACAATAGAGACTTTGTTAGATCTTCAGATAGAAGCGCCTTAATTAGAGATGTCTTATCATATGTAACTATTAAAGGTTACATGTATGAAAGACAAAGGAGAGACCCTTTACTTGTAGCAAGACTATCAAATGATTTATTATACTCACAGCAAAATAATATTGTAAGCATTGTAGAAGATACAAAAAGAATATTAGGTGAAGAGACCAATACATTCTTAGATATATTTAGTGTTCCGGTTGGTCAATTCCAGGAAGGTAATAAAACGGGAATGAGCATGGTTGTTGCGAATACATTTGCTAGACTTACAGATGATCAAAGAATTTTAATTCAAAGTGATTTTGTAAAACTATTTGCCGATGGTAGAACTAGACAAAATGCAATTGATATCCTTCATTATATGATGATAAAGGATGGATTGCAGCTAGCATACCAAGGTCTTGTAGGAGCTTTATCTCCGCAAGTTTTAAACAGCTACTTTGGTCAAATAGATTTGATTCATGATGCATTTAAAAATAACAAAAAGAATAATATTCCTAGATTAATGGGTGTTACCTATGATGAGCTTATTAATGACTTTGCTTTAAAGTATCCTATGATGGCAAGAGCATCTAAGTATGTAACCTTATTGAAAACAAATAATGATAATAAGATACCAATATACAATAATGAGTTACCTATAGGTGTATCATCAAGAGACATAAACGAAAGTTATGTTAAAGAAAATCCTGAAATATTATTTGTAATACCTGATGTTGAATCTGGAATTGGTGTTAATACATACTCTAAAATTAGAAAGTTAGATAATGTAATAACAATACCATACAAAAAGAATATTGCTGAAACAAAAGGTGCTTACTATAAAAAAGCAGACATAGAAGACTATGCTCAAACTTTATCAGATATCTTTGATAAGATAGAAGCTGACATGGAAGAAGGTAGAAAAGTGTTACTACCCAAAACATTTATATCAAGAAAGGAATTAAAAACTTTTAAGAAAAGTACAAGTAATGGTATAATAACTCAATTAAAAGGATTTTTATCTGAAAACTTTGGATACTCTTTATATACTGGTAATATAGATCAGTCTTTGGTGGGATCATTAATGAATATATCTAATCCAAATAGTGTAAAAGTACTAGGTACATCAGACCTATCTATAAAGAATAACAGTGTCTATATTGATTCATCTCTTGCTAATCCAACTTTAATATTCCAACCTTTCAAAAGTTTAATGACTTATGAAAATGTAAGTGACAATGCTGTAGAACAATTAGCATTCCCTAGATTAGATGCAAAACAGTTTAGCAAGTTTGAAAATATCAGATCATTCTATAGAGCAATAGGTATAAAACCTGTAGACAAAACTGTGAAGGGTAGAAATATAACTGAATTTCAGTTTCCTCCTGTTTTAACATATGACTTTGTAGGTGGTGCTGAAGCTCAAACAGGCTCAACGCGTAAAACTAGATTTGTATTAAAAGCAGTTAGATCTGCAGATCCAGGTGCTTCACCATTATTGTTTAACTCTGAAAAAATAACTAGAACCGGCTTATACGCTGAATATGTTGAAGAAGAAGTTAAAGGATCATACCAAGCAAGTCCTATAGGGTTTATATTCCCAGGAAACATTCCTGCAAAATCTGAAATACAAGCTACAATTAAACGAGCTAATGCACCAGAAGATATAGACGGATCTTCTGCAGTAGATATGACAATGGATCAGTTTGATACATCTCTTTTTGAGTCAGATGGTGAAGATGTAACTATAACACCCGATGTTGATACAGATGTTGAAGCTGAAGATACAGCAGGTACAGTTTCCTCTGATTCATTTCTTTTAAAATTAGGTTATACTCAAGAAGAAATTGATAAAGCAAATCAAGAAGGTGAAGAAAGTGAAGAAGCCAATGATCAAGAATCTGAAGAAGATCTAAAAGAAGAAGATGATCAAGCTCCTGGTGATAATAGTGAGATTGAATTTCCTAACTTTGATCCAGAGAGTATTGACTTTGATAGCTTTCCGGGACATGAAACAACTGATAACACAGAAACTATAGAAAATTGGTATGACAGTTTAAATAAGGGTCAGAGAAATACTCTTGGTGTAAAAGAGAATTTATATTCAATAAAATCTGTACTTTTAAGATATGAGGAGCAGGTTGAGATGGGAAGTGTTGATAGTCAAGAAGAGTATATTGAAATACTAGAAAAGTGTTTTACATAATAAATAAATAGAAAGAAAATGGCAAGATGTATAAATGTAAATCTTGAAGAATTTAAGGTAATAAGTAAAGAGCTTAAATCAGATCTTAATGCAACTTTGTTAATAAACAAGTGGCAAGATAGCGTTGGCGATACAGAAGCTATACCAACTCTTGATCAGGCTTTGGAGTTTATGAAAAACCAAAAGATTGCTTTTAATCTTAAAGTAGCGGATACTGCGTCATCTCTTTATAAAAATTTAGTAAGAAAGAAAAATATACATAATAT
>PDMW01015643.1_pt1 | contig 23496 bp, 32 predicted proteins | sample 1515511 | NCBI WGS metagenome assembly PDMW01 (sample SAMN07343023, study PRJNA328102) | Marine metagenome, whole genome shotgun sequencing project. | biome: marine; feature: bay; material: water; isolation source: viruses from water sample < 0.22 micron filtered, nuclease treated, low... ... | reverse complement strand
CGTGCGCTCAAGACATTCAACTGGTATATGACCAATCGCAAGGAATCTGATGTTCAGAATCGTATGCGCGAAAGATTCCCTGGTCGCAATATCAAGAATCCCTTAGAGTTTAGCATCTGGGATATGGAAGATGTTGAAGCATCATTGACACCAGATTCAGAAGCCGAGGCTCGTAACGAACGTTGGATGCCCTCAGAGATGGGGCTAAAAGCCAGCCAAGCAGATGTGGCTTTCAATGAGGGTGACATTATGATCGTCAAGGTGACAGGCGCTGACGCAGCTAGCAAATACGCATCTGGAACCAAGTGGTGCACCAGCAACAAGAGCACCGCCCAGAGCTATCTCAATCGTGGTCCGCTGTATGTGGTCTTCCGCAACGGCCAGAAGTATGGTCAGATCCACACACAGGACAACCAAGTCATGGATCTCCAGGATCGGCCACTCAAAGATCTACCGCCAGCCGTGGCTACTTTCATGGTCAGAGCTGATCAAGAACACCTCAAGGAATTGTTGAATAATTGGCCAAGCAAGGATGACATCATCAAGAAATTGCGTGAATCTCAACGCAACTCATATCAAAACAACAAAACAATGGCTGAGAATCGTCTAACTAAGGCACTCGGAATCTATGAGGGTAATAATGTTGATGAGGACAGCTACAGTCGCTTTTTCATGAAACGCCTCTATGGTAGTGTAGACACACAGTCTATTCGAACAGAGATCGCGAACCAACAAGAACTGCTGGACGGGGTCGATACGGAGGAGATCCCCCAATACACCATCGATAATGAGACCAATACGACATACAATGATTTGAGCAACACCCTTAGGGGACTCAACAATATGGTTGATAGAGTATCTGCACCAGAACGCCGCAAACTTCAACTCATTACTGAAGCAGATCTGGAACTGATCCAGAAAAAACTTAAGGAAGTTGGTAGATCAATTGATTTTAGCGACATCAGTTCAATTGTAGCCACTCTGCCACCTAATGACGCTACCAAGAAATTAAATCGCGATCGCATCACGTCCACAATAGGAAGTTGGCAGACTAATCGCGCCATGAGAGAAGGATTAGAGTTCGCTGTAGTTTCGTCAGGTAATTATGATGTAGAATCCTTTGATCCTGAACTCTACAAAATACTTCGTTCATACGTGAGGTCTGGCGAGGGTTCAAGGTATCCCACATCGGGGTCGAATGTAGATTTGGAGATACCCTATCCATCGGGAGCTATCCTTAGTAGAATGCTTCGCAAAAAGAAGACCGGTATTACCCTGGAACCATTCCAAGTATGGTTCCTTAAGCAGGAACTTGCTTTTATCAAAGCGACCTTATCTCGTTTAGAGCAGGAGGCGCATTTTCGCGAATTGCTTACTGATGTAAGTCACCTAAGTTTGAATCCCGCAAAACAGGATGTTCAGGAGTATGACTCTACATCATTGATTGGTCTGAGTGTTCTACCTGAACCGATCCGTGAGATTTTTGTAGATACATTTGTTCGAGGTATTCAATCTGGACATATTACGGATGAGATGCTGAATTACAATTATCAAACTGCCAATTGGGGTAACACGGCTAACCTCTCAAATGCCGTCGTGGAATTAGCTGCTACATTGAGTCCCCAGAAAGAACAAGAGGTTATGGCCAGACTCAAGGCAGGCCCCTCGGACCTCACCATTCGTCAAAGAGCCAAAAGGTGGTTATCAGACCATAACACCAATCCCAACTCCAGCAAGTCAACGGCCTATACTACCCAACCTCTATTTACGGACAAGGGTTATCGAATGTTGGAATCGCCTAAGATTCTGAAAGATATGAAAGATCATGGCTACTACATGTCGTTAGAGGGGTCTAATGGCGAGAAAATCTACCTACTTTCTGTTTCAGTAGAGTGGAATCAGCGTTTTACCGAACGTTTTGACCTAAAACCCTACAATGATTCGGATGGCGAAATCATAAGCCCATTTATGCCGCTTCTGGATCTTGATGATGGCGGGGATGAGTTTGGCGACCTCAAGGAGGAGATTCTATTGGGCGTCGACGATCCAGACATTGGGTTGTCTCCTAATTCCTCGGGCGATGTGTCAAAATACCTTCACACATACATTGAACCGTTCATAGGCGAAGAGCGTTTGATCAAGCAAGCTAATGCCAAAGGAATGGTTAGACCTCCTGCGTATATTGGATGGGGTTGCGTTTGCTGTGGCCTACCGATTGAATATGATGCAAGCGACAAGACTTGGAAAACCCCTGAAGGGGTCAATGCCAATGATAGGGAGTTCGGCGATCGTTGGGACTGGCAACTGAGTTATCCTATCCAAGATAATGGTGGGGGCGGTAAGACATTCCCAGCACTACCTCAGAAATCTTGTATTGAACTTGATCAACTGGGCAAGTATTTGGTCTACAATGATGGAAGCCATAGAGGCAACAGCACCATACATAAGTTTCCGATGGTTAAGGAGGGTCAGAGACCTCACTTAGTTCCAGGAATGGCTGCTTCATCACTGTGGTGCACTAAATGTTACGGCTGGAGACCTGTCAGTCAAGAGGTGCGTAACTCTTATCAAAGCCAATCAATGGAGTGGGAGATCCTACGTTCCGCCAGACCATGCAAGTGCGGATACACTAAAGCATCGCTCAAACTTTACGAGGCTGAAGATTACGAACCCACCGAGGCGGAGATCACCGCCGAGATCACGGGTGCACTGGGCAGCGGCGGACCGAGGGGACTCAACCAGACGGCATACGAAGCGGAATACACCAGGATCGCTGGCGACGACATGGATGACTACCTGACCGACATGGGTTTCCAGGAGTTACCTCGAATGCCACGTCGTGAGAGGATCTACCAGAAGCTCTACGGACGCGGACCTGATGGTGCCGAGTTGTTCACGCGCGTCTACACCTCGATCGTTGATGGAGCCGTATCTGGTGCCCGTGATGTGGGTCGTGACGCCATCAGAGTGGTTCCCATCTACATACACCCGACCTTTGGCGAGTTCGCCTTGGCTAAGAACCGACGCGTCCACCGCGTCCTGGGCTGGAGGAAAAACCTGGCCGATCGCATACAGACTTCCGAGAATGCAGCTCCTGGACCAGTCCTTGATTCCAATGGCAAACCCATGCGTCTTCGGAAAAACCGCAGAACCGGACAGCACTTCTGGGGTTCGATCGATTATCCTAAGAACATGGAGACTCGGCCGTATAGGGGCTGAGGTTATGGGTTATCTATCAGAAGTCCTGGATTCAATAGACACACTAACTACTGGTTTCTGGCTAATTTACCCTCAGAGCATCACTCTAACGTTCGGAAAGGATCAGATACCCGAGTTCCATGATGTGCTCCAATACCAGAGTTGGTTGGAGAATCGCATTAGGGATGCGTTGTCTTGCCCATCGCTGATCAGGCTCAACAACTTCGTGCAACGTTGGTCGTTACGCGTAAGGATCGAGCCCGATTGCGTAGTCTGCAATGACGATAAGGATCAGATGGAATACCCGAGCACCTTTTCAGATTCAGAACCTTCCTGTCGCGGTTGCTTTAGGACAGCCATGGATTACGAGCCTCTTTTGGGTGGTTACGAGCAGGAGGTATCCAAACCACTGGTAGTGGAGTTCTACGACAACCCGAAAGCCCAAGGGGAGGCAGTAGCCACTATTGGAGGAACCGTTACCTACCAAACAGATCCGGCAGTTTCTGGTAATGCCCAGACACTACTCATTCTTTCCAGGATGACGCAGACATATCTTAGGTCTACACCCAATCGTTTGATCAACAAGAGTTACCTGGTGGATCGCGACTACATCAGCCGAGTCATGGAACGGAGATTCGACATTGGCGAGTGGATTGACGAGCACTCCTACACCCCACGTGGAGATTTACCTATGCGTAAGAATTGGGTGGAGTTACGATACAACAAACCTCCTGGATTTGGATATGAACCTGCTTGGAAGACTGTGGTTCATAGCGACAGTCTGATGTCTTTATTCGGGTGAGGCTTAAACGGGTGCCAGCATTAGGCATATCCATGGTAGGCCGGTGGATGAACAATCTGGCAGTTCGCATTGAGATGATTAAGCTAGGGGCTGGTCGGGAGTTCAAATTGACCCGATGGCGCCATGATCCTCTTTCCGATGACCCTTGGAGACCCTATGGTGTTCGTCATCAGATTCTGGAACACTCTGACATTTTACTCGGCTGGCTGTCGATGATGGAATCCAAACCCAGCGATACCGTAACTGTGCACATTGGAACTAATTGCATCGAGGGTGAACTAGACGATCGTCCCCGCCTTGTTGATCAGATTAACAGCAAGGAACGTCGTGACGAGTGGCGTAAGCTCTGGACGGATCGGTTTAACGAGGGTCGGGTATCGCTAATGGGAAAGAGTCTGGTCTGGGACATCGATGATCCCGAGGATTTGGAAACCGCTTTCGAGACGGCCGATGCCATCGCCGCAGAATTGTCGAAGCATGTCGCCATGCCTAAGCACGCGCCCCGCGTGGTGTTTTCGGGTGGAAAGGGATTCCACGTCTGGATAGTAGACGAGGATGCTGTCCAGCACCTGTGCCGATCGCTGGTGGGTGCCGAGGTATCCGAGATGACCGCCAAGAAGAGAGCAGCGGCTCACCGAGAAGTAATCAAGGAGATTTGCCAACGAGCCATAGGTAGGAACATACCGCATCTGGATCAAGCACCTAATCACCGTCAAGGCATCATTCGTTGTCCCTATGCAGTTCACGAAAGATCCGGACAGATCGTTTGGCCACTTGATGCTGACGAACTGGAACGGCTTCGTGAGGGTGATGGCATAGACTGGTCATCTCCAATAACGCTGGCAAAATCAATCCACCCCTGGGAGATACCCGTGCAGAGTCCTATGGCTGAGGCTTTGGGTGTGGAATCTACATGGATTCATCCAGAAGCCAACGTCAAGGATCGCGGGATGCCCGCCTACGGTTGATGACTAAAGCATATTCATCGGCTTCCACAGGATTGGGATTGTCGGATTCATCAAGGGGAGCATTGATTCGAGTTCGTATCTCTTTGAAATCCGCCCAGCCAATCGGATCGTAATCACCACTTTCACGATGATCATTGAGTTCATTAAAGCTTATGAATCCAGATCCTTCATATCCTGGCTGGTCGGTATCAAACCAACCGCAATCATAGCACTCTTCGCTGATGTATGGTGGCCTGGTGCTCTTATTGACCAGTGCCGATCCATCACAGATTGAGCAATTGTCTAAGAATGCGTGAGTGCTCATACTAATCTCTCAACATCGGAGTCCTCGTATTCAGAAGCGGCTACGGCGGACTTTTCCTTGTCCCCACCTATCATGAGGACGGCAAGCAAGCCCAGACCACCGATCCCGATGGCTGATAGGCCAATGATAGATTGTCCGATAACTTCGCTGGGTGTGCTCGGGTCTTCTTCTGCTTGAGTTGATGCTTCGTCCTCTGAAGGATTGGAAGCGGCAGATTGCATACCAGAGAACATGTTGTATGCTGAATATCCAGCACCGATGATGACAGCGCCCGCGGCAGGAATACCAATGATTAGTGCGGCTCGCTTGAAGGCGATGGACTCCTTGAGCTTCTTGGTTTGACGTAGAGCTTGTTTCGGGTTCTTGCCCAAACGGATCGCGTTGTCGTAGACGGATCTAAGGAATCCCCTAATGACTGATGGTGTGGCACAGATAATCTCCTTGAGCGATCTACCGCTGGCCTTCAGAGCGGCCTGGACTGCGGCTTCTCCACCTTGACGAGCCAAAGAGACACCCATATTACCGACCACTATCTCGGCGGCTTCGGAAGAACTTACTCCCAGGGCTTTCATGGTGGCTTCAAGAGCCTGCTTAGGGCCGTTCTCACCACCCTCGCGGATCATACGTCGAATGCTGGTTCGGTAGAACTTCTCGGCTCCGGATTTGGTCAGCTGTTCACCAGTGGCATCCAGGTAACTCTTAGGAATCTGTCTTCCGAACGTGGATTCCAGGCTGGCTTTGGTGGCAACGGTCATCGATTCCTCGATGATTTCCTTGACACCTTGTTCAATTCCCTCGGTGACTGTATCCTTTACGCCTTGCTTGGCAGCATCATCTATTCCAACCATCACTCATCACCTCCAGTATCCATGAATGCTATTCCGATAGTCACCAATCCAACAAACATGAAGAGTCCCACTACTACGGGATTAGGAGATGGTTTCTGTGGAGCGATCTGTCCTGACAAGGGATCTGTGCTGGTCGTTATCTCTGCGGGCGCAGCCGCCTCCACCTTGATCGTTTTCTTGACCGATCCGCCAGGTTTGCAGCAGTCGCCACCAGCCGCACGGGATTTGACTGTTACGTTGTAGGTTCCAGGTTGGATGGCGTCAAACACGGCTTCAGCATAGGATCCGGAGAGAGGGACATATCCGAGCGTCTCGCCGGTAACGATGTTTTTGGATTCTCCGCCGTCTTCAGCCGGTGGTGTGTATCTAATGTCGATCTTGACAGAGTGTCCCGGATCTCCCTTGGAGTAATCGGAGTCAAAGGCGCCAGAAGTGTCTGTAGCTTTGAATCGAACCTTGATTTTGGTGATTCCATCTACTCCAACATCGGAACTGATCTTGATCCGATGCTTGGTTCCACACTGGCTCTCAAAAATACCCAATGATGCAGGTCGACATTTTAGGGTCTTGTCTGTCATTCAGAACCCCCCTGGAAAGATGATGCGATTAGTAGAACAGCAGCGGCAGCGACTGAAGATAGCAGGATCACACGTCCGAATGGGAATGGTTTGGTGGAAAGTCTGGATTCAGTAGCCTGTGGTGTCAGATCCGCAGCACCAGAGGCTTGGATGGCACCATCATCACCACCGAGAGCAATGGCATAGGTATGATTATGCCCACCGATCGGGAATGTGCATCCGTCTTTGTTGGTGTCGATGAGACCGAAAGCATCAGCCGCGTATGAGGCTCCCATTCGACAGAAAGCGACAGCCATGCTAAGAGCCAGGTTACAACCGAAGACAGCTGCACCCGTGGCGATGCCACCGGTGACACCAGCGGCGGCAACACCTGCGGCACATACAGCACCAGCAATGAGATACGCTACCAGTTCCTCCAGAACCTCACCAGACCAGAAATCGATCATCTTGGCGCTGTCGGATCTCTCGGACTTGCCTGAGTATCCGTAATGAACCAGAACCATAGCGGGGCCGGCAGGTGCACCAGCTGTGGGCAGAATGCCTGAAGCGGTTCCGTCCGATCTGGTCGTAACGGTTTGCGAGGATAGAGTAGAGAACAACTGAGATGGGTCGGCCATCTCTGCAATCATGGAGATCAATTCTTCTTGGCTGGCATTTGGATTAGTGGCAGTAGCATCGTTGATGAGATTGCCCAAATAGACGGTGTTAAGTCGGATCAATCGTGCCGTAACTCGATCTGCACGACCGCTACCATCTGATTCGGTTTTAGCTGACCATTCGATGATGTATCCTGGTTGAACGTCGGGATAGACGGTGGTTCCGTCCTTAGTGCTGCTGGGTAGAGCCTCACCAAAACCATCGGCTCTGATGATTAGATTAGATCGGAGACGGGTAGAGCAAGTCTGACTATTGCCCTTTTCGTAGGTGTTCTGAGACCAACTCATTCCTCATCGCCTCCCCCGGCAAGTCGACGATATATGACGATCCCGAGGGCTGTGACTCCGAGTAGCATACCAATACCAAGACCGGCGGCCACGAATGTGTGATTAGCGGCAAAATCCTCAGCCTTTTCGGCGGTGCTACCAACCATGTTAAGCGCAGCGCCACCCATACCGGTGAACAGCCAGATCCCGCCGGTGATAACGCCAGCAACGACGACTGCCTGTCCGGTGTATTTGGCACCAGTTTTGACGAATGTAGTGTCAAGGACGTTATCGTAGGTGGCTCTCCAGCCAGCCTTGAGAGCAGTCTTCATCTGGGTAGTGAGGGCTGTCTTGGTAGCCTGTTCAGCGGTTTCTTCAAGTCCCTCGGTAATAATTTTGGTCTCGGGTGCACCGAAGTGACGCTGACGGGTATGGGAGTCAACAGCATGCTCTGCGGCACGAAGGGCACGGGTTATTTCCGTGTTATCCATAGGTCCGACAATCCCACGCATGACGGATACTTGTCGCTTCCGCTACTTGAACCAGACCACTACCTCTGACAAGGGGAGGGTTAAATGGGTGCCCGACAAGGTAGGTGCATGAGCCAGAAGGATGTCGAAGATCTCTATGCCAAACGGATAAAGATCTGTCGTGCCTGCCCGCACCTGGAATCGGGCTTTCTGAAAACCGATACTTGCGGACTTTGCGGATGCAAACTCCCGCTTAAGGCTCGGATGCCTGATGCTGAGTGCCCATTAGGAAAGTGGAAACAATGATTGAAGTTGATTTGACAGAAGATGAGATGAACCGTTGCTGGGATCACGCTAAAGAAATCGTGGAATACTACGACAAGCGTAATGGTAAAGGCGGATCGGGGGCTTATGGCCATAACAAGATCGCTTCCAATATCGTCGGCGTCAAGGTAGAAGTCGCCACGGCCAAGTGGCTAAAAAACCAGCTTCCTGATGCAGTAGTCCTGGAACACTTCTGGGATTTCAAGAATAACCGTGCAGCGGATGGCGACGTAGGTGTCGTCATCGGTAGCATTGAGAACAATAATCCGTTGGAGGCTAAGGGTGTTACTGACGAACAATGGGAAAACATCCATCCCAAATATCACCTCCCGCTACGGCGTATGGTCACCCCAAAACAACTCAAGAATTATCTCAAGCATGATGCCCTAATCATCTGGGGGACAGCATCACGCGATCGGGTCGATACCGATGTTCGCTTGCGTGGTTGGAATCTGGCATCGGATCTGGAACAACACGGCGAGGAAGTCAGAACCATCTGTGATAACGTCTATCTTCGTGACGATCGACTCATGAGGCCGATGAATCTGCTACCGATGTTGCTGTCGGGGGTAGTCCAGGTTGCCTGAGTGTTCTCTCTGTGGTAAGCAACGCAATCGAGTCCACTCTACCACCGTAATTGACAACCGAGGCAAGTCTCCAGAGCGTTTAGAGTTGCCACTGTGTCCCTCTTGCATCGATTACCTCAAAGCTCGGGCCGAACACCTCCGCTGACTATTTGGTATATTAACTCAGGGTAAGGTTCAAATACGCGATCCAGATTAGTATAGCGCGAGAGGGTCTCCTCTCGGTGGTGTGGGTATGAACAACAATAACGAAAGTAAAGACAATTTTGACGATTATGTCGTCGATGTAGAAAACTGTTACGAGTGTGGCGGACGCTTCCTTGAGAACCTTAGTGGTGAGATGGAATGCAATAGCTGTGGGCTGATCAACGGTCAGGCTCTGGACACCGGCAAGGAGTGGCGTGTATTCTCCGACGGAACTGGCCAAAGCCAAGAACGAACAGGTATGGCTCCCACATGGATGCTACACGACAAAGGTCTGACTACCGACATTGATTGGCGCAACCGTGATCATGCAGGTGGCAGGATCACAGGCGATTTTGCCAAGCGTCTCCGACGTATTCGAACCCAACATAAGCGAACCAGGATCCGTAATTCTACGGAACGAAACCTGGTCTCAGCACTATCCGAACTCAACCGTCTGGCATCCCAGATGACTTTACCGCAACCGATCCGTGAAGAGGCTGCCTACATTTACCGCAAGTCAGTAGAGGCTAAGCTGGTTCGTGGACGATCTATTGAGGGTGTAGTGGCGGCTTCACTTTATGCGGCTTGCAGAATGCGGGGCAACCCGCGCACCTTGGACGAGGTCGGACTACATTCCCGAACCGGTCGCAAGGAGATTGGGCGCACATTCCGCGCTATTCGACGGGAACTGGCTTTGGACGTCACACCGGCGCAACCTGAGGGATACATTCCACGATTCTGTGGGGACTTGGGTCTACCTGCCAGGGTAGAGGGTCGTGCTATGCAGATCCTTAGGCATGTCTCTGACTCCAGTATGATGGCGGGACGCGGACCAACAGGTATTGCAGCGGCTGCTGTCTATCTGTCATCGCGCATGAGTGAATCCAAGCGAACCCAACGTGAGGTCTCGCAGGCTGCAGGCGTGACTGAAGTTACGATTCGTAATCGCTACCGAGAGATCTGCGACGCATTGGACATCGATCCGGAAGACCCCCAGCAACCCGAGAACCTTTGAGACCAGACCCCTTGATTAAAATAGGTCATCGCACAACGTAAGGTTGTCCCCGAACGGTGCGTCGGAGCAGGAGAGTGTCTGGAATGATGATGCGAACCTGGACTCTCATTGCGATTACCCATTGCGATGAATCAAGTCGACAACACCCCCAACCGGCACCAAGAGCCCCGAGGGTCGGGCGAATCGGAAACGAGCGGGTTGAACTCCGTGACGACCGATCTGTGGTCGAAGTTTTACTTCCTCTGTGAACTTGCCCGCGGCGTCCACCTCTGCGTCGTGACCACACCCTCACCTGGCTCTTTTGAACGGGCTTGTAGATCAGCTGGAAGATCGCTTCCTTGGCATGGAAGAGGCCCCGAGTTCAAATCTCGGCAAGTCCACCATCAAGTAGTCGTGGTGGACAATCATCTACAATGCAATTCCTCCCGAAGGGTGCGATGAACAACGTCGTGCCCATCTATCACTACGTCAACGAAGCCAATGGCCTTCGAAGGATCAAAGTGGGTTCGGCCTGGAAGCGTCGTAGGCAGATGACCATGAGGTTCGACATCTACCGCGATCGCATGCACGAATATGACACATATCGGACATCCGATGGTCAGGTATTCCTGCCTTTGCTGATACCCATGCAAGAGTTCCTCGATCTGGGAACCAGGGAGACGGAGATGGGATACGCCGAAACGAACGCCGATGAGGATGAGATGGAACTGGTGGGATACATCCGTCGTAGCAACGATGGCGAGAATCTCAAGGTCTCCTTGAACGTCGATAGCATCCTGGGATACATGGCACCCAACAACTACGGAAACAGCATGTTCGCCGTGGTGCCCATGAACACGATCAAGGGCATCAGGGACGGAACTCGGGCGGTGGGAGCCGTCAGCATGAGGGCGAATCTCTCGGTCCCATCCAACGAGATGAGGACGCCGTTCCTCATCAACCGAATCTCGGTCAGTTTAGGTAGTCGTGATGATGAGGCATAAGCATGAATCATAAGTCAACTAGGATTTTTAATCAGTCCTGGTCGAACAATCACCATGTGGCTCAGAATCCAAGTCGCGGATCGGAGGATGGTAAGCCGGTCAAGGTGACGGTGGTCAACAAGATGCCAGAGAAGACCGAGGAGAAGAAATCCGAGGATCCTGTCAAAGAACTCAAAGCAGAAGCAATGCGATCGGTTCTGGGCTCTACTGATTTGATGGGCGGACTCATCATGCTCGGGCTGGCAGGTCTTGCTATCGCGTTATTCAAGATACCAGGTGGTGGGGGAGATTGAACCACACACCTGCACACATATACTCCAAATCAAGACTTAATGGACCAGAAGTCGGAATGAAGGTAGCAGGAGTAGAAAGTGGCGGTCACCCGTCATCACCCGTCATCAATGCTGCAGAGGGATCAACCGTTATCTATGCCGCACCCAATTCGACAATCGGTCATTTGGCAGGTCTAAGACCCAGTGGTTTTCGAGCTGAGGGCGGTGGGGCAAGCCTGCTGGACATGAGGCTGGGAGATATTCTGCGTTCTGAATGGTTCTGGGCGGCCACAGCCATTGGGCTGGGAATCGCTTTGATGGCCAGGAGGGATAGATCTTGAAAGAAAACATTCCTGACTGGATGATAGATCCACGTTCTGGAGCTCCTTTGGAGGAGGGGGCGATCCGCAAGGCTCGTAAATCGACCTACTACCAGCGTTTCACCAGCATTATCAACAGCGTTCCCGTCATGAGAACTCGCAAACAAGGGTGGCGAATGTTATCGACTATCTATGAACAAATGGATTTTATGAAGGCTTTTCGTTCTCAGACCAATGCTATCAACGCTCAATTGGCTCTAAGGGTAGCAATCATAGATTCCCAACTCGCCGGTGGCGTCAAAGGTTCGGGTTGTCTGATGAATCGATACTACGATAATCCAACATGGGCGTGAGCATTTGAAAAGGCGTTATGCAGTCCCAGGTGGACGAACAATTAACCAGCGAGTCACCCCTCGATTCCTCATCAATTATTTTCAGGATCCTCCCACACTTCCCCATTATGTTTTTGTTAGGGATGTCAGCCCTGCAGCGGCAGCCGAGCAGTATTAAACGGGTGGTAGCCACAGTTCACACCATGACGACCGCTACACAGGCTTGGGTGTTATTGACAATCGTGCTTATTTTCGGATTTGTCGTGGCTCATATAGCTCGTTCAAGATTTCGGACATTATTGTCCGAAGTATCCGAATATCGTGAAAGGATTTCGATTATTCAATTGGAAAGTTCATCTTCCCAGGGTAGGTTGTTGGCCGCAGAAGTGGCCGAAAATGCTGCCAATGAACGTTTGGAAGAGATACGGTTGAAACACAGCCAGGATCGTGAAGATGCGGTAGCAAGAATTGCATTGCTGGAAGGATCGGAAACAGAGTTGTCTCGTATGGTAGCCGTTCTGCAGACAGATCTGGAGAGTATGAGGATGGAGGCCAAGAACCAGAAGGGCAGAGCCAATTCCGCCAATGTTTCCAAAGGGCAACTACTTGAGAAGTGGGCACCCTTCGTGGATCACCCGCAGATAGAGGAGCACTGGCGACCCGAGGACTGGACATTCATGGGCAATCCTATCGACTACCTGGTGTTTGACTGGCATCGGGACAACGAGACCAACATGGGCGAGGGCGTCATCGTGTTCGCGGAGATCAAGTCGGCGGGTTCGACACTGAGCACCAAGCAACGTCGCATACGGGATCTGGTCAAGGCCGGACGCGTGGAGTGGCGCGAGGTCAGACTGGAGTGAAATCGACCATTTGGGTATCGATTCGAACCCATAACTTGTGGTCGGTCATTCCATTTATTGACAGATAGCTAACCATCGTTTCCGGTTGTTCGAGGTCGATGATCACCGATCGGAGTGCATCTTCCAACTGCTGGTAATCAGTTGAAGTGCCCATTCCCTCAGCGAGTGCAAATCTGGCCGACGTGGGCACCATTTTACCTCCTAACTTCTTATTGTATTCAATGTAGAAACTTATGGGATATTCGTTGTCGATAAAGTAATCTTCATCGCGTTCCCATTCCCTAATGGCGTTAAAGGCACTGATCCGGTTGAGTGCCAACACATACGGGTTTTCGGACATGCCATCGTATTCAGTTGAGTTGATCAGAACATATCCACCCTGGGCGTATGTCTCGATGACGATTTCATGATCGGTAACATCGCGGTTGAGGACGAATGGACGGGAGGACAAATCAAACACCTACTGTGATGATAAGAAATATGGTGACCAGAATCAGCAGGAACAGCGGTGTCCCATCGGGTTCGTCGTCCCAATGACGGTGAACCATCAGACCCACTCCAGATTCCGTGGGGATGCACCCGAACCAATCTTGAAACCGATCCGAACCATGTCGGTTCCCTGACCGTAGGCTTCAATCGTCCACGTAAGACGAGAGATCTCCCTCTTGGGAGGTGAGCGACCTGCCATGACGCGGAGTTCTTCTATCTGATCCTGCAGCCCGCGGGTTCCAACATCCTCTTTACGCGAGTATGCAGGAGGCGTTCCATCGCCCCAATCAAAATAGATCTGGCTTCCGACGTTGATATAATTGAGAGAGTCCAGGCTACCGGTTCCGCCACCCATCTGTCCGAATTGCTGTCCATTTAGAACCCTAACCATGAGTCCATCATCGCCGAATACTTCATCAAGAATCATCATGAGGTTCTCGGCATCAGAACGGAAGATGTTGTATTCGGAGAACGAGAATCCCGTCCCCCCCGTCATAGGCGACGGCATAGCAGTTAGGTATTGGATACCAAAATCTTCGCGATCCGGGGGCGGTGGCTTCTCAATGTCTCGATTCAACATTCGGAATGGACGTGAGGGCATGATGTTGATTGCACCCTTCAGCTACCTCAATGCACCCCTAACGGCGAGTTGATATAGGTGAAGCATCTCCGTTAAAATGGAGCGAATCTAAATGGGCACGATGAATATCAAAGTAGAAAGCGGCTACAAAGCCAATGAATGGAACAAGAGCAAAGACGGCAAGGACTTCTTGCGTGTCTATGTAGAGGATGCTAACGGATCCCTTGGACACCTTGAATTGAGCCCTGGTTCTCGCAATCAAGGCAAGTTCGTTCCAGACCGCAACGCATCTACTGAGTTTGGTATCCAAACTGATGCTGCCAAAGCCAAAGTCACTATCTCGTCTGCTGGCGGACATACGATCCTTCTCGGACCAACTGGTCGAACTGACCAAAGCGGAAAAGTCCTCTCTCGAGAGGAGCAGATCACTATGGGTATGTGCATGAACAATGCCGGCCGTCTGCTTCCTCACATGCACGATCTTGCTGGCAAGTCCGATGCGGATGTAGCCGATTTGATGGTCAATTTGGCTCAGACTCTGTTCGATCGCTACGTGTGAAGTTCAGATAGTCGTTCAAAGCATGCTTAGGCATGATCGACATATCCCGTCAAGACGTGGGTGCGATCGCAACGATTGTCGTAGGAATCTTCTTAAGCTTTAGAGGACCGTCTCATGACATGACCCGAGGGGAATTGAGCAAAACCAAACACTACGAACGTGATGTCCGCAAATCCACGAAAAAGGACAAAGGTCTGGGGCGCAAAGTCGAGAGTGCTGAAAGAGAAGTCATCGATGACCCCTCCAATGGCGAAGTCAAGTCAATCAGTCGCGGATCGAGATCGTCAGTTCTGGCTGGCCTGATCAGGGCATACGGCACCAACACCATCTATGGGAAAAACGTCGGCAAGTTCCGCATCCTCTATTACTATGACAAGGACACCGGCGAGGTCACATTCGTTAGGTTTGGGACTCATAAACAGCTTTATCAGGGACCTGGCCACACGATGTGATATGGAACCTAATGTTTTACGAGCGGGTTTGATCCACACCCGACACCCATTACCCGTTGAAATCAATGTTCTTGATGCGGTTGAGGATGTTCATGCCTATTCTGATATTGAAAGGCGCATTAGGGAATGGCTGCACGACAATGTCATCGACACCGAACTGGATCACCTCATCATCTACATTACTGGACTCGGTTCAGCAGTAACCTCTTTTCTAAAGATGTGGACTTGGGCTTGTTCATCACATACAATGCCTCTCTTGGACATCGCGCACTACGATCGGGATACCGATGACTACAATCGACAGCCCTGGGACGTCATGTTTGAATGAGCGTAGTTTCAGGTAGGTGAACCACCCTAACGATTAGTATGCAGATCAAAATCCCTCTCGGTGAATCCAAGTATCTGGTCATTGAGGATTGGATGGATAATAAAAAACTGGTCAAGGTTTCCATTATGGATGCCACCAGCGATTCATCCATCACTCTCGGTTTAGCCGAACGCGACGACTTCAAAAGAGCCGGTCGCTCAATGTGAGCACAGTTAAGTAGGTCCTGCAAGGTGGTATGAGTCATGGCGGATCTCCAAGAACTCCAGAAATGGGCTGACGAGAGAGATCTCGTGCTCGAGGATGGCCTGATCCAAAACACAGAAGCCATTACCAGACAGGAAGCTAATCAAAAATCATCACTCTGGATGCTAAGGTGGCGCAACCGAATCTGTGAAGATACGGGAGATACATTTGACATCACCCAATGCGGTTTCCTATACCGATCGGGGGTCTCCTCGTGAAATCCATTGGTAGTGTGACATTAGGTCTTGATGATAAAGCGCGGGTAGTGGTGCGATCCAACGTGCTCATGGAAAATCCTGCCGATAAGGATGATCTCTATTTTGTAATGTTCAACATCATGGCACCGGATGAGGATAAACCATTGCGCCTATCCATTGGAACCGTCAGCGACTTCGCCAGGAATATGGAATCCATGAAACTAATTCAGCCAGGGGAGGCCAAGCATCTGGTCAATAACGATCCCCAGAAATACCTCGGCTTGGTAGCACAGCATTATGGTGCATTGGTAACTACTGGCCAAGAAAAGGTGGCTATTCCTCTTGATACAGATGGTAATGCTACCAAAGCCCGAGCGGTTCTAGCTTCACTGATTGAAAACAAATGCTACCTCCAAGTGACACGATACAAAATCCCTGGTGGGGATCCCGAGATTATTGAGAAGGCTCAGGAGGTTCCGACTGAGGAACTGATCCCCAACCTTAAAGTGATGCTGGACATCGTCAAAGACTGGGAGAACTTCGACATTGGAGAGTGGACATCATGACGCAAATACTCGATCTAAAATCAGCCATCAAACAGACAATTGACTCGGGGGTAGAAATCGGAGGTTTCACAGTCCGCATGACTTGTGCAGATGACCGTTTCCGAAACCCAAGTCACGAATTGCACGAACAGTGTGGCAGACTCTTTGAAACTTGTTTTGATGATTCCCGTTTTGAAGTAATTGACGTAGCTGAAAAGGGCGTTTTCGCTGTCTTTGATGGCTACCGTCTGTGCCCCCAAGAGGATCTGGAGGAAAACATGCTTGACTTCGATACATCACTCAACGAGATTCTGGATCAGCATCCTTTGGATAATCCCGACGATGAAGGCAACGACACACCTAAGGTAGGGCTCAATATCGGTTTCCTGGCCTCGGCAAACAAAATAGAAGATGTCGATGAAAAAGACGATTGTTGCGCTAATCCAGATTGCGATAATCATTGAATGCCATAGGTGCGTTGATATACCAGCGCCGGTAAGGTGCAACCGAGAGTGAATCCTGATGGACAACGATAACCAAAACCAAGAAAAAATTGAGAACATCGCCGATCCGATGAGAGCGGCGCTCTACACATACCGACACCGCAGGGACGGCTACGTCTCCTCCGGTAACTTCCGACCAACAGAAGCCTCGTGCGAGATTATCGACGAGTTCGGAAACCCGAAGCGCGTGGGCAAGTGCCGACGTGCCATCTACTACCGACTGACTGGAGCCGAATCTGGTGAAAAGACCGACAACACCCAACTGATTTTCGCCACAGGTAATGCCATGGAAGACTACTTCTGCGACATGTGGGAGGAAGCAGGTGTGCTAATCACCCAGGGATACCGTTTCCGCGGCGAAACCGAAGCGCCAGATGGCACCAAGGTTACCATCTCCGGTGAAATGGACGGTCTGCTACGCAACTTTACGCAAGAAGATCCACATAACGCCATGGACGGTGGAAAGATTCTCGACATCAGCCAGGATCTGGCTACCATTATGGAGTTCAAAACTGCACGTGGGATGTCTATCGAACAAACCATGCCCAATCTGGTCAAGTATCCTAACTGGGAGATGCGACTCTATCCCGATGGCCAACCCAAGATGGCATACATTATGCAAGTAGCCTGCTACCTTCACATGAAAGGAGTCATTGAGGCCGAGTTTGGTGTCACGGTTGAAGAAGGTCAGATCTGCTATGCTGGTCTCAAGCCTATGGTGTTCTCAACATTCCGCGTTCGTCTGGACGCAGAAGGCAACATCCAAGTGTTCGACAAGTTCGGAAGGGAGTGCACACCCAGTCAGCGATACCTGTTCGGCAAAGCAGATGATCCAGATCTAACTGTCAGCCCACGTCAAAACTTCAACATCAATGGCATTCTGCAGTCATACGCCGATGTGACCAATGCCTTGGCCAACAAGGAGATTCCCGATCGCGACTTTGAGTTGCGTTATTCGCCAGAGACGGTGCAGAAGCTCAAGAACACAGGAATCGCATATACAGGATCTGGGAATCTAACTGCCCAAATCAAGAAGTGGGAAAAGAGCGATCTCGCCAGCGTTGGCGATTTTGAATGCAACTACTGCGACTTCCGCGACCTTTGCTACCCGCAACTCACCCTAACGACCATGGTGGAGAACGGTAGCATGACTGAACAACAGGCATTGGGACGACTCTATGATGCGGGATTGATCCGCAACCCTGAGATTGAGGACTTCCTTGAAATGCCAGATTTCTGATTAGATGACTCTTCCCGAAAGCACGGTGAGGTCATCATAGGGTGAACTGTGGATAAGTGGTATCAATAGAGCCTCTAACGTCTCCAATCCAATAGCGGGTTGTTCGTCGATGTCCAGCGTATCGGCCAAAGTGACTGCATCAATAAGAGATAGCACTCCATCGGAGGTTAGCACCAGCAGATCGCCAGATTCGACCTCTAATTCGTCAATGGTTCCATCCTCTGGGATGTCGGAACCGTGTAAGTTGCCATCAAGATTGCGACCCAGTTGGCGCGGGGTTTTCGATCCCTCACGAAGGGTTCGAGTGGATCTGGAGAGGATTCGTCCGTCACGAACGTGAAGCCAAGCAGAATCCCCGATGTTGTAGGCAATGACGCGACCGTCCCCTTGGAGAGCTAAACAGGCAAGAGTGCAAGATCCAGCCAAACGGCAACGAGCCAAGCCGGTTCGGACAGCCAGCAGGGGATCACGCATCTTCTGGAATGCCGAGGAAACCTCCCAAACCATGACATGCGACCATAAAGCCGGATCGATACCCCGGGAAACCCAGCCACCAACGCCATCTGCCAGCACCATGGTATCCATGGAGTATGACCAGGCATCCTGTGTCTGATCGTGGCCAGAACCGACCTTCTCCATAGCCTCAACTTGGAATCGCATAATAGTCAATAGAACGCCCGACTACCTGAGGCTTATGAGGGTGATGGTGCGTCGTGAAACCATGAGAGTAGCAATTTGCGGCCCTATGGCTTCTGGAAAATCACGTTTAGCGGAACAGTTAATCGGACAGCACGACTTCTCAAAGGTGTCCCTTGCACGCGGGGTCAAGCTGATGGGTGACAGGATCCTGGAATCTCTAATCGATAGTGGCTTGGTAGATGCCGAGCAGCGGCAGATTAAGCAACGTCGAATGTTGCAGACCATAGGTGCGGTCGGACGAGAGATTGATCCGATGGTGTGGATTAACGATACCATTAGGTGTGCTGAGGCGCATACCCATGTAGTAGTAGACGATCTACGATTTGTCAACGAGGCCATGGCACTGGCCGAGCATGGATTCATGATCATACGACTTAATTTTCCTAATGACGAGACTCAAATGAAACGGTTAATGACTGCCTACCCAGAAGATTGGGAACGACACTGGGATGCTCGCAACGACATTTCTGAAACCGAGATTATGGCCATACCATCTGAGATGGTGGATCTGGAGATGACGGTTGAAGATGGCGATGATAATTGGCTAACTCTGGCCGAGCACCTTTGGTTGCTCACATAAATGGTATCTGCGAATGCGGGTAGCCCAAATAACTGATTGGGAATGATGGTTTGCTACCACCCCTCATATCCACTACCAGATCTGCGAAAGCCGGATCGGGCTTAACGTAAGCCAGATTGAGAGACAGCAATATCATAGCCAGCGATTCTTGACCACGAGTCATGGTGGCTCCAAATGGAGCTACCGTTGAGATGTAGGAGTTTTCGTCTTGACGCTTGATTGCCGATAGTGCTCTAATAGCGCCATTAAGGGATAATGGTGGTTTAGCAATGACAGACTTGGGGATCCTAACCACTAACGGATCGATGATAACGTAACTTCCGTCCTCGCGCAGACCCCAATTGCCAGAATCTCCTGCCAGATCCCTGGCAACCATTCCGTGTTCTTTCCACAGGTAATCAAGAGCCTGCCTTCGAGGAGTGTCGGTGTTAGAATCATTGGGTTGAACTGGTTGCACACGTTCCATGACCCAAGCGGCTACTGGCCAACCAGTAGGCGGTAGACGATTATCAGGAACGCCGGCAGAGATAAGTCGGCGACGGGTGGGGGCATCCATCTTGCCTTCACGGTATTCGTAGACGCGGGGAAGTGATGGTGGACCTGATTGCTCGGCAAGAGAACGGAAAAGGTCGGCTTGGTGTCGGTTGGCAGCCAGAATAGTAGAACCTACCATAGAACCCCATGGATCAAGTCCTCTGCGCCTCTCGGCACGTCTCTGATCCCCGATCGAGAGACTGCCGGGGAGAAATACCAGCTTAGTGACTATGTCTGGATCTGCGCGTGAAAACACCACCCCTTGTTGTCCAGAATCAAGATAGCGATCGGTGTCCTCCAGACCGGTGAACTCCTCCTCCGCATCCATAGTTACCCGTCCGGAGATCATCCTTATGACATCTTCCCTGGAGAATAGGTCATCAAGACGTTCATCATCTACAATGACGAGGAATAAATCTCCATCCAGCACCGGATAAGCCTCAAGTCGACGACCGTCGACCGTGCGAGTAACTATCTGTGCCATGTCTTTGGTTGGTGCGACCGACTACTTGAGGGGTCTCACCGTTGCCAACCGTGCTTGCCACCCTCTACTGAGAATCCTTCAGCACCGGATACGGTAGTGACACCAGCCACAGAACCATTGGGTCGGATCTGATTGAAAAGGCGACGACCGAGAACAAATGTTAGTCCCAATGCTGCAATCATACCCACTAAACGAACAGGAGAGGTATTTCGAATGCCACTTAGGAATCCTTCGGAATGGTAGACTAAACCACCGGTCGGCCCTTCAATGTCAATGATGCCCATTTGGCCACGTCGACCCAGAGCCTCTTGGAACTCAAACCAATTAACGCCAGCATCGTTTCGGAGTGTCATACCACCGTTGCCGTCTGCAACTTGTTTGTTCTGACCACTCTGAGGGCTGATAGCATCAAAATTGACACCAGGGTTGGATTCAGCCATAGCGGAACGCATAGTCTCAGGATCAGGGAATATCACGATTCTGCAACGATTATGGATGACCTTAGCACCGCTTTTGGTATCCACTTGCTGATGAGGATAGACCAGATATTGCACCACACGTTCGCCAGTATCGCGGGCGTGGCAGAACTCGTTGACGAGGTCTGTGGAGGAGAAGTATTGGCGACCAGTATAGATCTTGCCGTCTTTGAGCGGATGACCGTGGATCGTCCATTTGCGGTTTTCCTTGCGAAGACCTTCAGTCAATCTGTCTTCATTAGCTTTAGCATCGGGATTGACCTCAATACGACTCTCCGATCCGTATGATGGTTCGCCGAGCCGATAGACAGTAGTTACAGTTCCCCCAACGCTGTTGGCAGCGGCCTCAGCGGCAGAGGGATCCTTGAACACGGCAGTATCTTCACTACCATCCTCAGTCATGAGGACGGGAAGTTGACCATTGGAGGGAACCAGGACACCGTAGTCTTGCTCGTAGACATAGCACATCCATTCACGGTGGGTGTGGGTGTTATCGGAGTGCCTTTTCATGTCCTTGATAGACTGGGAATCGAACTTGATCCACTCGGACATCCACGGTTCCATAGAGATACCTGTGCCACACGACTACCTAAGCGTGGCTCACACCATCATCCAGTCGTCGCCGTCGGTTCCGAGAACACCATCGGCCCATTCCTCGAAGATGCTGGCATCGAACACGACCGCGTCCAGCCAGATGTCACCCGGTTCGGTGGTGTAGAAGGCGGTCTCGTCCTGGATGACATCCGCGATGTTCCAGACGGAGGGTTCCCCGTCCAATATGGTGGTTCTGAGAACCTCAAGATCGCGCACGTATTGTCGGGGGAAGACGTGACGACGATGCGGTGCGAGGAGGTAATCCGCGGCTCCCAGGATGGCTTCACGGTATCTGCTGCCGAGCTCATCGTAGACGGCGTCGTGGGCTTCGGGATCATCATCATAGTCCCCGAGGTGTTTCGTGAGTCGTTTGTAGCTCGTGGACTGGTATGAGACCAGGAAGCCACGACTACTATGGTTGAAAGCAACCAATTGCCCCCTATCGACTCCGGCCACGGCGTTGTGAGTGCCCGCAGGACCGACCCCTTTAGGTGGATCTCCCTCGATGTCGGTGAAGTCCAGATTGGCCTTGAGTGTGCCGTCGGGCAGGACGATGGGTTTCCTACGCAAGACATACTGTGCTCCCTTGGGATCACCGGATTCGAGGAGTGCCATGGCCACCTTCCTCTGGAGCGCGGGTAGACGGGACTTCCCATCGACCTCCGCACGGTTGATGACCGAACCCATGTCCATGTGGTGGCATCGATCGAACGACTACCTGATCCTACCCCACCCTAACGACCCCAAGAACCCCGCCTTCGGCCTGTATTGTCGTCAAACGTATGATACGGTCAGTGTGTTGTTGTTATCATCGACGGATCGCACCAATGGAACTGGAATCCTCATACTATCAAGACAACGAGTCCAATGGGAAACGTCGCCAGTAATCACCAAGGATATGACTCCACCCTCAGGACTCTTAGTAGCCTGCACGATGTCGCCCTGTGTTCGATAGGTGGCCTCTACCCACTGAGCCAGACCATTAAGATTGGCCGGAACTGTGAGAGAACGTCTTCGGGCATCGCGATCGCCAGTTCGGACATCGGGAGCGGCTACTACGCCACCAGGAGGAGCGCCCTCTAACCTACTCTGCAAACCGGTCGCTGCAACCAAATAATCGTTGATACCGCCCGTTCCCACCTTGATGGCACTGGGGACAGCGATTGAACGCTCTTTGATGATGATGACAGGAGGGGGTGGAATCTGATCCGGCATGGTTACGAGGGATTGAGGAGACATCGGGATGTCATTCAATGGGTGTAACTTGGACAAGATCTGATCGTAATAGGCAGTAATGTATTCTTGCCACTCATCAAGAGGACGATTGAGCTTAAGGAAAGATTCCCAGCCATCACCGTAATGTTCCATGACAACATAATCGTCTTCGTCAAGGTTGCCAGCAGTCCTAAGCAACTCGGCCTCTTGCGGCATAGGGACAAGTGGGGTGACATATTCACGGGTAGCCAATTCCAGGACTCCGAACATCTTGTTGGTCTCATTGACATCTCTTCGCATCTGCATGAGAGCAATGGCACGGCGGTTGGCATCACTCATGATACTCTTGTTCATATTGGCAAAGCCCATGTCCTGATCGTAAATGTTCTTGAGTTGACCAGAAACTTGGGCCACATTGACACGATCAAAAACATCGACGTCACGAAGCATATTGGGAAGATCCTCAACCAATTGATCCGTAGCCTCTGAACGCTGTTGAGGATCGGTAATGGTGCGAATGTCCGCCAGCCTATCTCCGATCTGTGAAATAAAATTAGATACAGCCTCTCCGCTGACATACTCATCAAGAATTGCTCTACGTTGCTCACTCATCAATCTCACCTTCCACTTCAATAACCACCGGTTCAAGTTTATCCTCAAGATCCAATGCTCTGCGTGCCGCGTCTACGGCTTTACGCAGGATAGAACGTTGTAATACGGAACGACTCTTCGCCATCTTGTGGCAGGCGTCGACCAAATCCATGCACGCATTGACATGTCCTCGAATAATTTCGGGAGATTCGTTGGC
>PDMW01021011.1_pt1 | contig 23731 bp, 35 predicted proteins | sample 1515511 | NCBI WGS metagenome assembly PDMW01 (sample SAMN07343023, study PRJNA328102) | Marine metagenome, whole genome shotgun sequencing project. | biome: marine; feature: bay; material: water; isolation source: viruses from water sample < 0.22 micron filtered, nuclease treated, low... ... | reverse complement strand
TAACTATACCGAGAGTATAGAGCAAGCGACGGGCGAACTTGGCGGAATGATTAAAGGAATTGCCGAGAGCGTTAAAGGAATTAAAAGCCAAGCCAAGGCGTTTATTGTTATGGCAAAGGGCGCGGATAGTGCGGGCAAAAAGGTACGTTTACTTGGTAAAGCAATGAAAGGGACGGGGATATTAATAATAATAACCTTGCTCGGGGCTTTGGTTGCGTCTTTTGGAGATACAAGAGAGGAGGCGCAAATGATGGGTAACACCTTAAAAAAGATAACGGGGTCAATTAAATTAATAGGCTCGGCGGTTAGAGGATTTTTTGAAAACTTCGGTTTAAAATTTGAGGCTTTCCAAATCAAAATGGAGTTGGGAATACTTGCAATAAAAAATATGTTTGGGGGTTACGACGACGAGGTACAAGCGGTATTAAAAAGACAAAAAGAGGTTAACGACCAAATTGCAAAAAATGCAACTATAAAGGTCGACCTCTCAAGTTTTGCGGATATGAGTAAAAACCTCGACTTAATTACAACCTCAACTTACGAATACGAGAACGCCCTCGCTTTAACTAATCAAGAGATTGAAAGGTTAAGAGGCGAGGAGGAGTTATTAAGCGAGAGAGCTGGAGACGCAACGCTTAGTTTTAGAGACCAATTAAAAGCGCAAGAGGAATTTAATAAGGTTGTCGAGGAAAGGGTAAATTTAGAGAAAGGACTCGCCGACCAAAACGCCGACGTCCAAGCCTTAAAAATACGTCAATCTTTAATACAAGCGGGGCGTACTTACTCGGTTGAGCAAATTAAAAACTTGGAATTTTTACAAAAAGAGGCGGATTGGGTAAAAATAAACTCCGATAATTTAAGCGAACTCGAGGACGCTTTAACCTCTAAGGTTGAAAAGGAAAACGAATTAAACGCATTGCAAGCTAAAAACGCAATGGAGAGGCGTAACACCTTAAAGGATTTATTTGAGAAAGAACTCGATTACGCAATCGACGCTTTTGACGTACAAAAAACAATTAACGAAAGGATTATAAACTCCGAAAAGACAACGTTAGAGGAGAGGGAATTATTAACTGAGGAGACAAGGGCGTTAGCGGAGTCGGCTTTTAATAACCAGATCAAACTTGTACAAGATTACACTAAGCAAAAAATCGACTTCGAGGGACTTACTCAAATGACCGACGAGGCGGAAATTAGACGAACGTTAAAAAAGAACAATTTAAACGAGACAACTTTAACGAGGATTTTAGAGATTATAAAGGAGCGTAAAATTGCCGAGCAAGACCTTGCCGACTTAGAAAACGATACGATTAAAAAGCGTTTAGAAATGCAAAAGTCGATAAGCGAGTCGGAGCAAAATATCGAGCAAGACGATTTTGCTTTAAGTATTGAGTTAGCCGAGGCGGAATTTGAAAAGGAGAGGGAATTAAGATTAAAAGCCCAGAGCGAGGAGAAAAAACTCGGCGAGGAAAGCGTACAACAATTAAAGGCAAGACTTGACAAAATTAAAGATATAAAGAAAAAGGCGCTTATTGACCAAGCCCAATTTGATATTGACGATATTAATAACTCTATAATGGAGGAGGAGGAAAAGACCGCCAAGATTAAAGAGATAAACGAGAAACTCGAAAACGATATTATAAGATTAAACCAAGAGACCTTAAAGGAAAAGGAGGCAATCGATAAGGACGAAATTGCTAACGAGGAGGCAACCGCCGAAAAAAACAAAACAATAGCGGAGCAAAGAGTCCAAGACCAAATTGCAATATTACAAGCGTTAACAAATATAGCCAATGAGTTAGCCGACAAAAGGATTGCAAAGATTGACGAGGAAATTACGGCAAGCCAAAGACGATACGATAATTACGAGGAACTTGCTAAAAACGGTAATATACTCGCTTCGCAATCAATGGCGGAGGAGGCTAAAATTATAGCGGACTCAGAGAGACAAAAGGCAAAAGCGGAGAAACGTAAGCAACAAATGACTCTTGCGTCGAGCGTTTTACAATCTTATTTGCAAAATAACCAAGACGAAAACGTTAAAAATCCATTACAAAAAACGATTACGGATACGATTTTATTAACTGAGTTTATTAAATCTTTACCAACTTTTGCCGAGGGTACGGAGGATACGGGTACAAATGGGCGAGGAGTTGACGGTAAAGGCGGGTTTAACGCTATATTGCACCCTAACGAGAGGGTATTAACTAAGCAACAAAACCAACTTGTCGGGTCAATGAGCAACGAGGAGTTGAGCCAATTAGCCAATAATTACCAAAACGGACTTGTAAGGGATATAACGGACGGGTCTATTGTATCGACTAATATTAACGGGAGTAATTTAGTTGTTGATAAACTTAACGATCTGGAGCGTACAATTAAAAACAAACCCGAGAGTAATATCGAGTTGGAGCAAATTATCGACGGCGCTATGGCGATAACTCGAACAACTAAAAAAGGAAATACAAAAATTTATAATCGTTATCGAGTTTAATATATGAGACACTTTATAAATAATATACCAATAAGCCCGAGGAACGTTTTAGAAATCGGATTAAATACCGACTATACGGGTAACCCTAATATATTAAGTATTGATACGGATACGATTATCTTACCAAGAGAGGCGAGAGATATTATACTTAACCACGTAGCAACCCAAGGGGTATTTGAGGGAATACCTTACAGAGTTGAAACCGACGGGGGCGTTAGTTTGGAGTATTTTGTTGACCTAACGCAAGGAACGGTTTACAAAGATTTCGAGGTTGAGGTAAAGATTAAAAAAATAAAAGGCTCAGATATTTTTTTCGAGAACGCCGACGGGTTGAGTTTTGAATTAATGAATAGTAACGGAGTCGTATTTAATTTTATAGATATACCTTACTTAATTATCCCAGATAACCAAGGCTCGGCGGGCTTATCCTTAGCAATTTCTATTTACGTAATGACTAAGGAGTCCATACAAGCAACAAAAGACTTAATTACCGCCTCAAGAGATTTAACCGAGGCGTTAAGCCCAAATATTGGTATCCCTCCCGTTCCTCCCGTTGGGGAAATTATAAGTTTAGGGGTTGCGGTACTTGGTCAATTAGCTTATACGCTCGCCGTATATAGCGCTTTATTAAAGTTATCTCAACAAATGTTTGAGTTACTTTTCCCAAAGGTTAGAGAGTACAAAGGAGCAACGATTAAGGAGTTAATAAGTAAAGGTTGCCAATACTTAGGATATACTTTGGACTCAACTTTATTAAACAATAACGAAAACTTGGCTTTAATGCCTATACCGTTAGTAAAAGAGAAAAAAAGTATTTTCAACTATATACAAAACGACCTTAATTTTAGTTTTACCAAAGGGTATCCAACGGCTCAAGACGCGGTTGCAACTCTTGGGGAGTTAATAAGAGCGGTCGAGACAATGTTTAACGCAAGGACGAGAGTAAACAACGGGGTCGTCCAAATAGAAAGGCGCGATTATTGGCAAGATATAAGCCAAAACGTAACCTTGCCCGCTTTAAATTTACAAGATACAAGGCAAAACGAATACGAGTTAAATACGGAGGAGGCTTTTAAACGTTCTTATATACATTACGCCGTTGATTACGCGGACTCTCATACGCTCGATTTTTTCGACCCAACGGACGCCGAGTATAGTACCGAGCCTCTTAACGTAATTAACGCGGATATGGTAAGTATTAGAGGCTTTAACGATATAAATATCCCTTTTGCTCTTGGAGTACGTAAAGCCGAGTTAAATTGGATTGAGAAATTTGCAAAAGGTTTTTTTACGGTAATCGATAGCGTAACGGGAGTCTTTGGAGGGGGTACGAGTTTAGTATCTCAAATCCAAGGACGTATTGGGGTAACCCAAATATCCTCGCAATTTTACGGAGTTACAAAAATGCTTTACCAGATCGGAGGAAAACAACCCGAAGATTATACCGATTATATTAAGGCAAGCGTATTATATGAGCAATACCATAAGATAAACGAAATAAATATTAACGGTTATAAAATATTTTCAAACGCTCCCGTAAGGTTGACAAGCCAAGATTTTATATCTTTGTTAGATAACAATTTTGCGTATATTAATGGCATTTTATGCGAAATATTAACAATTAATTACGTAGACGAGGAGAGTAAGGCAATTATTGCGTATAAAGAGCCATATAATTACGCCCAAGGTAAGGTTGAGATTATAACAATAAACGAGTAAGAAATGGATTTTAATAAAGAGTTAAATAATTTAAGCAATTTAAAGGACACAATCGAACGTTTAGGGGTTGAACAAAACCAAGCATTTAGTAAATTAAGCCCCGAGGATTACGAGAAAGTTAAAGATATGCACCTCGACGTTAATATCTTATTACAAAAATTTAAGGCGGGCGATTTTAACGCATTGGATAAATTGACCAAGGATATAACTAAAAAATACGAAAATTATGCCCGTTAATATTATATCAACTAATTACTCCGATAATTTCGGAGGCTCTGGGTCTACTTATATAAGTAACGCGGGCGACGAGTTAACCCTTGAGGTAACGATTGAGTCCGTTATAAGGGTAACCAATATAAATAATTTTTTTCAATACGACCCAATACTTCAAATAATAACGTCGACGGCGGTTAATTTACTCGAGGAGGGTTTTAGGGGCAATACTGCGGTAACTCTTACAAAATACGACGTTGGCGGTACGGTTGTACAAACTCGTAACGTAATCGCTACCTCGGTAACGGCTCAAGATATTAATTTGGCGGGGGTTACGACGGGGATTTTTCCAATTGACGTCGGAGCGGGCGAGGTTTTAGAGATAGTTGCAAGAAATAATACATTTACCGCCAACAAAAAACGAGAGGATTTACTTATAAATTTTAACCATAGTCTTAACGACCAACAAGGTAGTAACGCGAGTCTTATCGACGGCGAAACGACTAAGGTATTATTTGAGGGGGTCGGTAGTTTAGCCCAAAACAATAGTATAACGGGGGTCGCGGTTGGTAATCAATCGGGGCAATTTTTGGAAATTGTAGACTTAGAATATAGCGGGGTAAACTCGGACGGTTTCGACCAATACGTATTAACTTTTACCTTTATTAACTCGGGAGTTTACGAGGCGGATTGGTTTGCTCTTGGGGATTGTTTAAAAATATATATCGACGGTCTTTGGTCGAGTAAAGTTGGCGAGGTTTTCGACCGTTATAGTTGGGTTTTAGATAACCAAGCAAATACGGGTTGGTTTAACGAGTCTAATAACGTAGGAATACCCAACGGCTCGCAATTACCTTTACCAATAACGGACTTAAAATATAACGTTACCTCAACCAATGCAACTATTATGGTTGACCTTGGGACGGCGGGCTTGTCCGATCTGGGTATCGGGGGCGCTTATATATCAATTGACCCGTCTTATTTCCAAAATAGAGTTGAAAACCAAAGAAATATTACCTATATATTAAGTACAACGTCCTCGTTAACTGCGGGGTCTACTTATACAAGTCAAGGCGGTATTGGCACGAATACAACGAGTAATTGGGAGGTTGAGATTGTTAGTATAACCCAACTCGGGGCAACAACTAATTACTTAATCGAGTTAAATTGGTTACCGAGTAGCGGATTTATTAATTTTTTAACCAATAGAGCGGACGGCGATAGGCTTTTTTATCTATGGTTAAGAGTTGGAAACGTTAATCATTTATTATACGGGTCTCAATTAACCAAAGAGTTACCCGTCGGAGGCGCTTTGGATATGAATAACGATTACGGTTATTTAGACCATAGCGAAAATATAGAAACGGCAACGGGCAATTTATTTGGTTATACTGCGGACACCGAGGACGACCTTGCGTATTATGGTACGTTTGACTTATTACTTACCGAGCAAAGATACGAAAGTATTAATTTAAGGGTTGAGGCTTTTAACACCTCAACAAACGACTCTTTTACATTACAACAGACAAATTTTAGTTTTGGAGGGGTAACTTACCAACCAAGTACGGGGCAATATTTACTTAATCAAACGGCAACGATAAACCCAAACTTACCAACGACAAGCGTAAAGAGAGACGCAAAGGTATTTTTAACGGGGTCAAGCGGAGGGAAATCTTACGAGGTTGCGGTTTATTATCCTTTCCTTTTAAATTGGCGTTATTGGTTAAGTCTTACGGGGGTTAATCCCGACTTTGCCCCAGATACAAACCAAAATTGGGAACAATACGACAACTTAACAAATTGGCAAATAAGGACAACGGTCGAGTTAGTTAAGGACGGTTTGGCTTTTGTTAATAGTAATACAATTGTCGATTATCCTTACGACAACGACCCAAATCTTATAAGCGAAATATTTTTAAGGTTGCAATCGGATAACTCAGTCGTAAACATTATACCCGACGGCGAGCAATTATATATTGAGTCGACCCACGTATTAACAACGGGTAATTTTGACGTCCAAAAGACTTGGGGAATGTTAACAATTGAGCCAAAAGAGAGCGCGCCAAGGTCGATTTGTTCGACGATTGTACCGTTTGATAACAACGCGCAAAATCCTCTTACGCCAATAACGGGCTTATTATGCTCTTTAACTTATCCAGCTCCAAATACGGCGGTTTTAAAATGTAAGTTTGACCCGAGTAAAATCGACACGACAAACGGGGTTAAAATAACGGCTAAAATTAAACAAGGTTGTAACAATATCGTAAGCCAAGACAAGTTTACAACGGGAGGCGACCAAAAATTAACAACAACGGACGACGATAAAATAGTTACTTAATTAAATAAATAGATAAATAATAATAAAATGGGTGCAAAAATAAACGAATATCCTTTGGAAAGGACAAATTTTGGAGACGACGATTTTTACGATATTGATTATTGGGACGGGTCGGTTTACCAAACTGCAAAGATAAAAGGGTCAACAATTAAGGCGGGAATACAAAGCGCCGTAAATAATATATTTAATAACGACGGTACTCTTGCGGGTAATAGAGAGTTAGACGGCTCAACAAACGAGTTGTTTTTTAAAGATCTGGGTAAGTTTATTGTTAAATCGGTACAAAATACGGGCGATAATATCGAGTTTGAGGTATTAAGCCAATTAACAAATAAGTCTTTTAATATTAAAGATAGCGCAACGGGTAACTCTTTGTTTTCTATTGAAAACGGAAAGGTTAAAATTAGCGGATTGTATTTTTTGCCAACTGCGGACGGTACGAGCGGGCAAGTAATAACAACCGACGGAGCGGGTAATCTATCCTTTGCGACTATATCGGGGAGCGATACGAGTATTTATACCGATAACGGGACTTTAACGGATAATAGACAATTAGACGGGTCGAGCGGTACGTATAAATTAACCTTATCCGAGTTACGCGAGTTAATAGTTACGGCAAATATTGGGACAACTAACCCAAGTATTGCCTTTTATACTTTGGAAAACGGTACAAGACAAGGTTTTGTTATATACGACCAAGAGGAGGTTGAAATTTTCAGTACCTCAAACGGGTTTACGAGAATACACGACGCTTATAATTTACCTCAAAACGACGGTTTAAGCGACCGTATAGTTAAAACGGACGGCTCGGGGTCTTGGGGTTATGGAATTTTAAGAGATAACGGGACAAGCCTTGGTTATAACTCAGCGCCCGACGCAAATAAAGCCTTTACAATTGTTACAAATAAAGACGACGGTATTGTTTTATTTAATGCTCATACCTCGGGCAATAATGCCAAAGGACTTAATATTATAACTAACGGGAATAATAGCGGGTCAAACGTCGGAGTATATGGGTCAGCCTCAGACTCGACAAACGAAAATATCGGAGGTATTTTTATCGCTCAAGATACGAACGCCCACGCTTTGCAATTACAAGACGGTACGCAAGGAAACGGGAAAGTATTACAATCGGACGCCGTAGGTAAAACTCAATGGGTTGAGTCTATAACGTTAAGGCAAAAAGATAAAATACAAGTTGCTTGCTCCGACGAGACAACGGTCTTATCGGTTGCCTCAAATGTTTTAACTTTTCGCTCTCCGTTTACTTGTTTAATTACTGAGGTACGCGCCTCGTTAACGACTGCGGGATCTGGAGGAGGAGAAACCGAGGTCGATATTACTCTTAACGGAGCGAGTATTTTTACCAATAGGTTAAAAATTGCGTCGGGGTCAACGACAAGCGTAGGTTTTGCACAACCTCCCGTTTTAAACGTTGCGGGATTTTCAGACGACGACGAGATTAAAATAAGTATTACGGATATTACTAACGAGCCAACCGAGACGGGGTTAAAAGTAACCTTTCTCGTAACTCATATTTAATTTTAAAGATATGTTAATTAATCCTTATATAAGTTTTCCCCCAACGGGAGGTTGTGCCAATATAATAGGCGCAACGAGAAACGTACAAACGAACGGAACGACTAACGACTCATTTTTCCCGTTAAATGGTTTATACGATTATAGTCGTTGCGGGCAAATATATCTTGCTACCGAGTTAGGCGCGGGAGTCCCAAAACAATTTACTCGTATAGAGATAGAGGGGGCAACGGGAGGAGGATATACGTTTTTAAAACAAGATATATATATTGCCCACGTACAAGAGTCGGCTTTCCCTAATAGTCAATGTCAAATAGATTTATCGGATTTAACAATTAGCGACTTAACTAAAGTCGTTGACCAACAAAGTTTTTACTCTAACCCTCCGAATTGGTGGGGTTTAGATTTCGATACAAATTTTTGTTGGAATGGAGTCGACAATATTGTTATCCGTTGGGATAATTTGGACGGCGCTTGGGGGTCGGGTTATCCCTCTTGGGAAACCTCAACGGGTAGCAATGCCACAAATCGCGGTTTTATGGTTGAGCAAGATAACACTATCCCAACGGGAACGGCAACGAGAGAAAGTACGAGAGTTAATTTAAGGTTAGACTATTAAAATTTAATATTATGGCGATAGATATAAACGGATTAAGACAAGATTTACAAACATACGGAGACGAGATTTACGTCGATTATAACGAAAACAATATTAATTGTTTTATGGTTGTAATGGAAAATTGTACGGCAAGATTAGACCAACAAAGCGAAATCGATAATATTTGCGATAATTATATTTTGCAATATTTACCGAGGTCAATACAAAGTACATTTGTAAACGGAACGTATAAAAAAGGCTTTCAATTATGAGTTGTTGTTGTGTTACATTTCAATTTAATTATGCGGGCGGTACGGTTACAACCCAAGACGCAACCGATACGGGGCGAACGTATGGCGGTAAATGCGTATTTGAGTTATCTATATTAGTCGACCAACCAAACCCCGAGACGCTATATATTTGGTGGAATGGACAAAAGGGTTGGGTAATTACTAAAGTCCCAGAGGGGCAACCCGAGACAACAACCTCGACAATTGCCGAGGGCGTCGACGGAGATACGAACGATTGCCCGAGTAGTATAAACGGCTCGACTTGGAATATAAGGAGATTGTACGACGCGTATTTATCCCAAATCGTAAGTTATGAATGTATAAGTAATTGTTGTTGCTTTGAACTCGATATTGAGTATTGCGCGGACGTTTGTATTACGACGACGGTAGGTACGACGGTATTTGGAGAGTTTGGCGGTAAATGCGTTTGGACTTTTGTATATGGAGGGATAACCTATTATATATGGAGCGACGGCGGAGAGTTTACAATTACACAAAGCGAGGCGGGCGTTTTCCCAATTGTTGGAGAATTTGCAAGGTTAGAGGTTAAAACTTTGGATTGCCCTTTAAATGAGTTAAGCCCCGTCGATTGGACTATTTACGCGGGAAATATTACCTCCTTAAATACCGAGCCTTGCCCCGAGGAGGAAACTTGTACGGCTATTTGTGGACAAATTTGTTTTGCACCTTTTGAATAAAAAAATATTATGGCGGAAACTTGTATAAATATAAATAATATAACCCCGAGCGGAACGGCTAACAATCGCCCGTATTGGATAATCGACACGAGTACGTTAACAAATCCAGACTTTCCAAACGTACCCGACTCAATAAAAATAATTTGGCAAAACTTTCGTTGGGAATGTCTCGCGTTAAATCCCGCGTCGGGTAATTATGAGTTAGTAAGTAAAACGGCGGGAACTCGTAAAAAATGCCCAACCGATTTAACTTTTACTTACGACTCGACTTGGTTAGCGGGCGTTTTAATACCTAAGTTATTGGTTGATTGCGGGGATTGCGATACAATCGAGGAGCGTATTTTTAAGGAATACCAAGCGATTAAAATACCAACCCCAAGCCCAACAATAAATTACGACGAGCCTTTTAAATGTTGCGACGAGCGTCTTTTAATGTTAGCAAGTACAACCGAAAGCGAGAGTTATAAGAACGATATAACGAGCGCTTGGATTAAACTATCTGGGGCAAGCGATACGGTAACCTTTAAACTTACAAAGGACGGCGTAAATACAACTTATACACCGACCCCCGTAGCTTTCCCAAGCGAGGATTTTGCTTTTTATACAACTATCCATTGGAGGGACGTATTAGCCTCAGACGGCGAGGGTTGTTATAAGTTAGAGTTAGAGTTTAATATTGGCGGTATTGCCTCAACTATTGCTTGGGGTATATATCAATTAAAAACTTGGTCGTTAAAGAACGCGGATAAAACGGCGAGGCTAAGGGCTAAATTTAACCTTAAACAATCGATTGAGGGTATTAATTTTACTAACGCTAACGTTGAGGATACAATAAGGTTTTACGGGTTTATTGGAAACCGTCAGCCAAATATGGAAATCGACAATTTAATTTATAGCGATAGAGTAGTTAAAACGGTAGTACGAGAAAACTTAAATACTTACGAAATAAATACCGACCCTTATACGGATACCTTATTAAATTACCTTATTGATCTGGTATTATTAAGCGAAAACGAGTTATATATATCGGACTATAATAGTTTTAACCATAGCCATAAAATACTCGATTTACCCGTTATTGTACAAGATAGCCCCGAGGTTGATTACTTGGAGCAATACCAACGTAAGGCGGTTTTAACTTGTATCGTTGGCGATAGAAACAAAAATAAACGTACATTTTTTTAAATTAATATTATGAGTCAAAAAATTTATATAGAGGGTAATTACTTATTGATTGACGTAACAACAAACGGGAATACTATAACTTACGAATACCCGCAAGGGCAAAGCGTATATTATTCCAGATTTAAAAACAACGCAATCGACGTTTTAGAAATCGTAAATACCATACACAACGGTAAAAGTTTTGTAAAAATTTCGGATATTAACGCTAATAATGTTATCGACGGGGATAATAACCCGTATAATTTAACGGACTTATTAGAGGTATTACGATTTTATACGGGTACTTTTGTAGGAACAAATATTAAACAAACGACTTAAAAAAATATTATTTTGAAAATGGAGGTTTCGGTTATGACTTTGGCGGGCGTTATTATAACGATTTTATTATCAATTGTTGGTTGGTTTTTAAGTAGGTTAATCCACGACGTAAGGGATTGTATAAGCGAGACGGGCAAAAATAAGGGGCGTATCGACTTACTTGCAAAGCAACAAGAGAACGATATTAAAAGGATTGAGGACTCGACTCAATTAGAACTACAAGCGCTAACAAAAAACGTTTGTAAATTATCGGATAACGTTAACGACTTGGTTTTATTATTAGCCGAGAAAGGTATAAAAAGGGGGTCGTAATGAAAGTAATAACTTACATAAAAAAGTTGATTAATCGACGCTCTAACGAGTCGAGTAAACGGTTTGTTGCTTTGTCTTGTATGTTATTGGTTACGTATGCGGTTTTAAGGTTTACCTCTGAGGATAACGTTGTTTTGGTAATTGCCGAGTTGTTAGGTTTTATTTTGGTTTTATTTGGGGTCGCGGTATGGGAAAATATAAAAAGGTAATATTATTATTTGTAATACTAAGCGGGTTAATTGCTTGCTCTCCGACTCAACGGTTTAGTCGGCTCGTAACAAAATACCCTTACTTATTACAAAAGGATACAATTACTCAAATCGATACTATACTTATCCAAGTCCCAAATGTTAAAGTTGACTCAATTATCCAGATCGACTCTTTTATTGTAGACTTACACGATACTATTATTATCGAAAAGGAGAGGTTAAAGATTGAGTTATACAGAGTAAAAGACTCAATAATTATAAACGGTAATTGCGATACTATATATATCGACAAAATAATCGAGCGAAAAGTCCCCGTTAAGGTTTACGTTAAACCCTCTAAGGAGTTGAGTCTTAAAAATTGGGCTTTGCTTTTTGTTGGTCTAATAATATTATTATTGCTCCTTATTGTAGTTATTAAATTTTTACAACTCTTAAAATAATGAAAACAAAAGTTAAAAATTATACCGATAAACAACTCCTTAATTACGTAAAGGATTTACCAAGTTTTAAGAAAATACCAAAAGGGCGTTGGCTCTTGGGGGTTAGGTCTAACGAGGACGTATATAATACTTACGACGATAAGATTTACGAGTTTGAGGGCGAGAAATTTATAAGAGTTGTAACGGCAACAACTAACGCGGGCGCGGGCGTACTGAGAGGCGGATTTTTAAAGTATAATAAAAAAGGCGTTGCGGTATTAAAGTCGGACGAGTGGTATTATAACGTTTGGAGTTACGGAAAACATAGGGGTAAAATGCCCGCTTTGCGTCAAGTTGGGCGACGAGTAAAAGTATATCGAGACGGTAATAAAAACCGTAAAACCGAGGAAATCGGTAAGTACGAGCTGGGTTGGTTTGGAATTAATTACCATACTAATACCTATAATTTTAGCCTTGCTAATCTAAAAATTGTTAATTGGTTAATCGGGCATTGGTCGGCGGGTTGCCAAGTTGTTAATAATCGCAAGGCTTATCTTGAGCAAATGGATTATTATAAAAAATCTTACGAGGACGGTACGCAAATAATGGTTACTTACGTCCTTATCGACGAGTTTTAAGACGTGTTTGTTGTTCAATTTGGCGTTGAACGAGGTAATATTTGGGGGTTGCTTGGTTGTTTTCCCCCTTTATTGCCGTTAACATAATTGAACAAATGTTAAACTTTGTTGAACAAAAATTAATTTTATAGTTTTTTGTTGTTGTTAATACAAATTAAATTTATATATTGCGGTATATTTAAAATTTAAACATAACAACAATGAAAAAACAAAGTAGAAAAGTCGGAGTCTCTGGAGGGTTTATTAATCAAATGATGGGTAACAACTCGAGCGAGCCAATAGTTGGAGAGGGCGCAACAATTTTATCTTACTCAGACCGCGAGGCTTACCAAGTAATCGAAGTATCGGAGGACGGTCTTAGTTGCGTTATTCAAAAAATGAATACTAAAAATATTGGTACTTGTTACGGAGACGAGCGTTACACATATAGCGACAACCCAAACGGTCATAAATTAACGTTAGAATGGAACGCAAAAAAATCTTGTTGGGGCGAGGTTGGTTATAGCGTCGAAATAATTAAGTCTTTATATAATAAGTATTATAAAGAGTACGGTTACGGGTCAACGGATATATTACTTAAAGATTTTGGTATAAATGATTACCAAGATTTATACAAAGACCCAAAGGCGGATAATTATTATAACCAAAAAATGGTTATTAAAGGGCTAACTAAGCGTTACAAAAATTTTAGTAAAGTATCGGTTATTTTTGGAGTTGCCGAGCAATACAGAGACCCAAGTTTTTAATTATTTGGGGGGTATTATGCCCCCTTTTTTTATATCTTTTATTTTAAACATAACACAAATGAAAAATTTATTTAATAACCATACTCAGAAAATGACAATTTTAACGTCTAAATTATTAAGCGACGTATCCGAGGTTTATAATTTTCGTATTGATACGAGAGCGATAACAATACAATCTTATCTAAATAGCGCAATCGTTGCTTTTTGTTACAAGCGTAAATTTGAGGTTGTCGCTAATCATTTAGGACATATTACATTTTCTAAAAAAGTAGGTAATACAACGATAGAGGTTATAATAACGGATTAATGGAGTACGAGGGTATTAGTAAACAAATGAAAGACAAGGGTTGGATTAGTCCTAACCTTTATCGATCTGGAGGCGTTTCGATAGACCTATATTATTTATGGATTAACGGTATTGATATTTGCCTCGACGACCCTTATTATATCCTTAGCGGTTATTTTGATAAAATAACTATCGAGTCCCAAATCGAGTCTTTTATTTTCTTAATTAAAAAATATAGTAAGAAAGACCGAGAAAATAATGCGGACGAAATTAAATATTTAAAGTCTCAATTGTTAATGCTCAAGGCAATTAAGACTATAAAAATAGAGCAATCTAATTAATATAAAAATGGTAAAAATTATAAAACAAGTATTAAGGCGTTTATTAGATATTCGCCCAATAAGAAAACGACAAATTTTAAAAGGTAAAAACACAAAATTACCCTCTGGATTAATTGGTTTAATCCATAGTTGGGAAAACCCAAAGGACGAATTAACAATAAGGTCGTCGTTTAATAGAGAGTTATATTATAAATATTTAAAAGCCGTTCAAAATGAAACAACCAATTAAAACCAATAAGTTTAAGTTAGAGTTAGAGGTATATTTTAGCGACCCAAAAGAAATAGCAAATAAAATTTGGGAAATTGTCGAGAATATAAAAGAGGGTAAATATTACCAAAACAAAGGAGACTTTAATTATAATGTACTTTTAACCAAAGAGCCAAAATTTAGGGTTGAGGAGCATAACGGAGTTGAGTATATAGTTTACCCCTCAAAATTAAATTACGATTACGATTATTAAATTATAAACGCCAAAAATTAGAACAATGATAAACGGATTTGACGAACAAACTAAGCCCCTTGACGATTACGAGAGGGACGTATTACTCCCGATAATAACCAAGGGATTAAGGACGAAAATAGGAAAGCAAAGAGCGGTTACAAATAGCCATATTATTACCTCATTAAAACAAAAGGGATATAAAAAATTGCAACCCGCTCGAGTTAGAAAAATTATAAACCACATACGAGTTAACGGAATTTTAATTAATCTTGTTGCCTCGTCTAATGGTTATTATATCGAACCAGATCGAGAGGAGCGAAAAAAATACGCTCATAGTATAAGGCAAAGAGCCGAGGCAATCCTTGCCGTATTAAATTATATTGAACTTTAAAACATAACAAAAATGAAAAAAGATACTTTTTACTTTTCCCACGATTACGCAACAACAAACGACCCAAAAATCCAAGCGCTTTTATCTAAATACGGCGCAAGAGGTTACGGTTTATATTGGCGCTTAGTTGAGATATTACACGAACAAAGCGAGCATAAAATCGAACTCAAACCATATTTTTACGAGGCTTTAAGCGGAACGTTTCGCGAGGACGTTAAAGTTATTAAGGAAATATTAACTTATTGCGTTGAGATATGCGAGTTATTTATTAAGGAGGAGGGATTTATTTACTCTAATCGAGTATTAAATAACATTGAAAAGAGGGATAAAATTAAGGAGGCGAGGAGTTTAGCGGGTAAAAGGTCGGCGGAAATAAGGAGCAAGTCGACCCAACAAAAACAAACAATTGTTGAACAAATACCAACAAAGGAAAGTAAAGGAAAAGAAATAAAAGGAAATATTAACTATCTGGAGTTAATGGATTATTTTAATAATTGCTTTAAAAAAACGAATAAGGTCTTTAACGACCAAAACAAAAATAAATATCGCTTGCGGATAAAGGAGGGTTATACAATAGAGCAAATAAAAAAGGCTATGTTTGTAACCTCTCGCGACCAATTCCATACGGACAATAATTTTAAATATTGTACCCTCGAATATTTTAGCCGTCCAGCTACGATTGATAAATACGGTTTTACAAGTCAAAACGTAAAGAAATATATACCAACAAAATGATAAAAATACTTAATTTATATTCGTCTCTTGGAGGTAATCGTTTTAAATGGAACGAAGTAATTAAGGATTTAGAGGTTACGGCGGTCGAGTTAGACCCCGAACTTGCTCGACTTTACTCTTTAAGGTTTCCAAACGATAAAGTAATTATTGCCGACGCTCATAAATTTTTATTAGATAATTATAGAAATTACGACTTTATTTGGGCGTCGCCCCCTTGTCCGACTCATTCGAGAGCGGGGTTTGCTCCTCGTAAATCTGAAAACTCGGGGCATTTACCCGTTTATCCAGATCTAAAATTATACGAGGAAATTATATTTTTAGATAATTATTTCGAGGGTAAGTATTGCGTCGAGAACGTAATACCATATTACGAGCCTTTAATACCCGCTCAAAAACGCGGACGCCATTTATATTGGACTAATTTTTTATTACCTAATACTTTAACCGAAAGGACGGGTTATATAATGGAGTCTAATAACGAGGTCGCAAAATGGTCTAAATTCCACGAATACGATTTTAATTTATATAACGGAACTCAACGACGCGATAAAGTTGCCCGTAATTTAGTGGATTACGAGGCGGGGCGGGTTATATTTGAGACCGCTTATAATATATATAAATCAAAAAATACCAAACAATTAGATATATTTAACTCTTAAAACATAACAAAATGAAAAAAAATATTTACGATAAAGTCCTCGGGATTGCTTTAACCCTTGGAGGTAACGACCAAAAGGAATATATAAATTTACTCGAGGCGGATTGGTTTGAGGGGTCTTTTTATAAGTCTGTTTATAAAGCCCTTGTTGCAATATCTCAAGACTTGGAGGTTGCGGATATATTAAACGTAACGACTTGGTTAAGGGAAAACAATTTATTACAAAAAGATACAATTTATAAAGTTAGTTGTCTAACTAACGAGGTCGGTTTTACCGATACAATTAACCGTATAGGCGTTATTAACCAAGCCTTTTATACGTATTCAATACGTAAATGTTGGTTAATGGTTGAGAACGTTAACAAAGAGTTACAAAGAGACGACCCAAGGAGTAATTACGTATTGGACGAGGTAAATAAGGTATCGGAATTACTAACAAGTAAAACAACAACCGCCCCAGAGAGTAACGTCGACTCGATTAAAAACGTAATAAGCCGACACAACGACGCAAAAAAAGGTATCCCAATGGGTCTCGAGTTAGGTTGGGACAATATGAGAGGTAAGGTTTTATTAGAACCCGACGACGTTATGGTTGTCGGAGGACGTCCCGCAATGGGTAAAACGGCTTGGGCTATATCTTTAATTAAAAATTTAGTATTTGACCAAGATAAGGTTGTTGTCTTTTACTCTTTAGAAATGGCAAAGGATAGGATTATAAGGCGTATTTTAAGCAATATATCGGGTATTGATAGTAATAAGATTAAATACGGTAATTGTAACGCCTCAGAGATTAACGCAATTGAGTCCTTAGAAAACCTCGAGGCTTGGGATAATTTACATATAATAGACGGGAGTCAAACCTCTAAAGATATAGAAATCCATTTAAACGCAATTAAATCTAAGCAAAAAGTCGACGTATTTATTATTGATTACTTGCAAAAGATATTACCAACCAAGAGCGAGAACAGATACCAAGAGGTTACAAAAATAAGCAACGATATTAAAAGGGTCGTTATGCAATCGCGGATACCTTGTATTGCCCTCGCGCAATTGTCTCGTAACGTTGCTCGATCTGGAGAGCGTCCAAGTTTACCCGATTTAAAAGAGTCGGGAGAGATAGAACAAGACGCGAGTATTGTCGGCTTTTTACATAGACCCGAGTATTACGGCGAGACTATGGACGAGAACGGGAACGACTTAACGGGTAAGGGCGAGTTTATAACGGCTAAAAATAGAGACGGCGAAATCGGTATTATAGAAATGGAGGTTAAACTCCCGACGTCGGAATGGAATAGTTACGACCCTTATATCGCTAACTTTGAACAACCAAAACAAGAGTATGAGCCTTTTTAAATTACCAAAGCCTAAAAAATGTAAAAATTGCGGGGACAAATTTACCCCGCACAAGACGACGCAAATAGTTTGCTCTCCAAAATGCGCGATTGAATACTCTAACGCAAGGATTAAAAGAGAGGCGCAAAAGAAAGCAAGAGCCGAAAAAAAGAAAGGTAAAGAGGCGTTACTTACTTTAAGCGATTATAAAAAAAAAGCGCAAGCAATGTTTAACTCATATATCCGAGAGAGGGATAAAAATAAGGGTTGTATATCTTGCGGGACTCCATTAAATAATCGAAAGTTTGACGCGGGGCATTTTTACCCAACGACTTACGAGGGGTTGAGGTTTAACGAGCAAAATGTATTTGGTCAATGCGTCCCTTGTAATCGCTCCAAAAGCGGAAATTTACACGAATACCGCAAAAATATAACCCAAAGGATAAGCGACGACGAGCTGGATTGGTTAGACAATAACCGATATATCCCTTTAAATATGACCAAAGAGGAGTTAAAAGACTTATATACCGAGTATAGAATTAAATTAAAAGAACTAAAAAAAGCAAATCAATAAATTAAATTTGTGTTAATACAAGTTTATTTTGTATATTGCCCTTTATTATTAATTAAACATAACAAAAATGACAAAGAAAACTAACATTTTCGAGGCGTTAAATAGTATTAACGTTAATGAGAAAACCGAAAAAAAGGGAAATTTAACTTATTTGTCTTGGGCTTGGGCTTGGGCTGAGGTTAAAAAACAATTTCCAGATCTAACGAGAACCGTTTACGAGCAAGAGAACGGTATTAATTACTTTACCGACGGGCTAACGGCTTGGGTAAAGGTTGGCGTTACAATTAACGGCTTGGAGCATATCGATTATTTGCCAATAATGGATTTTCGTAATAACTCAATCCCCGTCGATAAGGTTACGAGTTTTGACGTAAATAAAGCAATCCAAAGAAGTACAACAAAGGCGTTAGCGTTGCAAGGCTTAGGTCTTTATATTTATGCGGGCGAGGACTTACCCGAGGGATACGTTGCTCCAGAGCCAAAAAAGCCGAGTTTAGATACTAAGCGATTAAATAACGCTTTAAAATCTATTGAGGCGGGTAATTATACTCTCGATAAACTATATAGTAATTTCGATTTAACGGACTCACAACGTAAAAAAGTCGAAACTTTTACGTCCAAGTTGGCGAGTAAGTCAACCGAAAAGGATAAGCAAGAGGTTAATAAGAACGTCCAAAAACTCGTTAATGAGTTGGATTTGGTCGAGCAAGACCCGACTTATAACCACGAACATTTTATAAACCAAAATAAATAATATACTAATGGAAAATTTACAAGTACGTTGCTCGGAATTATTTAAACTAATGACAAAGAGCCGAAGTAAAAGCGACCCCCTTAGCGAGACAACTAAGTCTTGGATTAACGAGAAAGTTAAAGAGGTGTATTTTGGTATTAGACCCCAAATAAGTAATAAATTTATCGAGAAAGGGTTAACCAACGAGGATAAGGCTATCCAAATGCTTAACGACGTCCGTTTTATGGATTGGCGTAAGAATGAGGAAAGGATAAATTTACCTTGGTTAACGGGCGAATGTGATATAAACGGAGACGATAGGATTATCGATATAAAATGCTCTTGGTCTTTTGAGACTTTCCCAATGTTCGAGGACGAGGGTAAGAAAGCGGTTAAAAAATCGGGTTACGATTGGCAACTTAGGGGGTATATGCTCCTTTATAATAAGCCAAAGGGCGAGGTTTGTTATTGTTTAACCCAGACGCCAAAGGATTTATTAACCCCTTGGGACGATATTAAACTCCACAACGTCGACCATATAGACCCAAACGATAGGATTACGAGCGTAATCGTTGAAAGGGACGAGGAAATCGAAAAGGATATTAAAAAGCAATACGAGCAAGCTAACGCGTATTATAAGGAAAGGTTGGCGGAACTACAAAACAAAAATAAAAAGCAATTAGAATGGATTTAAAAGGACAAATAATTAAGATTTTCCCAAAGAAACAAGTAAGCGAAAAGTTTGCAAAAAGGGAGTTTGTAATTGAGACGGGAGACAAGTACCCGCAAAAGATACTTGTACAACTTACGCAAGACCGTTGCGAGTTAATCGATAGATTTGCCGAGGGCGAGGAGGTTACCGCTCATATAAATTTAAGAGGGCGAGATTGGACGAGCAAAGAGGGCGAGATTAAATATTTTAACACAATCGAGGCTTGGAAACTTGAGAACGAAAGCGCTAACAATTACAACCCTCAAAACGGGCATTTTAGCACCCAAGAGGCAAAGGTTGCGGTAAGCGCTCCAGATCTTAACGAGAGCGACGATTTACCTTTTTAAACTTTAAGATATGGCTAACCAAATAACAAAGGCTCAATTAGTTAATTTAACCAAGGATTGCCAAGGGATAATTAACAACCATATCGAGGAGCATAATTTAAGCGTACACGCTTTCGCGAAGTTGTGCGGAATACACCCCAACCAATTATACCTTTTTTTGAGAGGCGAGCGAGGGTTAAACCTTACAACAATGCAAAGGATAGGCACAATTTTAAACGATTAAACAACTAAACGGGGGTTAATAGCCCCCTTTTTTTTATCAAAATGGAAAAGAAAACAAACAAAACTTGGGACGAAATGTATAATTTTTTGAAATTCCAAGATAATTGCGCGGTATTTGGCGCGGGCTTTAGAGTAAAAGATTTACATTATACGCTTGATAAGTACGAGGGAATGATTGGACACCATAACCCCGACGATAGACTCAAAAGTTTATATTGTCAATCCTTAAAGGGGTCTCTGGAGCGTATATATAACGCTTATAAAGAGGGTAATATTGACCCCGTTAATACAACGGTCGAGCGACCTTTTGCAACGAGGATAATATAATTAATTAAAAATTACGTTATATTTGTTAAGTTATGTTTAAAGTTAAAGGGGGGGCTATCTTTTTATTTAGTTTAAGCGCAATTTGAGACCATAATACGCCCCCCTTTTAATGAATAACACAAAAATAAGTATATGAGTAAGTTTAAAAACATATTAAAAGCCTTATCCAAGATATTACAATTAACTCTTGGGGTTGTTCTTTTCGCTTTTATTTGCGCGATCTGGGTAACCGATAGGCTTATCCACGTAATACTAATACACAAAACCCACGAAAGGCTCGGGTTGTGGGATAAAAACAAGGATAATATACGCTTTGCAATTGCTCGATTAGCAATTATATTAATCCCTATATTGATTTATAACGCTTTAAAATAACCTTATAAGACGATATTAAGTATAATAATATTATGGCAAAAAAATCGACGAAAACCGACATACTAAAAAAGGCAATGGTTAAAGCCCTTGAGAAATCCCTCGGGATTGTTACAACGGCAACTAAGCAAGTCGGCATACATAGGTCGACCCACTACGATTGGATTAACGACGACCCAACTTATAAAAAGCAAGTCGAGGAAATCGAAAATATTGCCTTAGATTACTCAGAAAGTAAACTTTTCGAGGGTATCGGAGAGGGCGATAAGACCCTTATAATATTCCATTTAAAGACCAAGGGTAAAAAACGCGGTTATACTGAGCGTAACGAAATCGAAGTTATTAAGGACGAGTTAGACCTTACGGGTATAACGGACGAGGATTTAAAAAGATACCTTGAGGACAATAGCGGAGACAATGACCAAGCAACAAAAGATTAAACAACTATTTTATTACGAACTACTAAGGCGCGATTTTTGGGAGTTTTGTCTTTATTACGATAAGGATTTTTTTACTAAGCGCTCATTTTTAAAGGACGTCGCGGACGGTTTCCAACGTATCGAGCAAGGCGATATTAATAGCCTCTCGGTTTCAATGCCTCCCAGAGCGGGCAAATCTTATATAACAACTTTGTTTTGCGCTTGGGTATTAGGGCGCAACCCTAACGAGTCCGTTATGCGTAATACTTGTACCGCAACCTTATATTTAAAGTTTAGTTACGACGTAAGGAACGTATTAAAAACGTCCAAATTTAAGACGGTATTTACTAAGGTAAAACTCTCCGAGGATAAGGCTAACCTATTAGGTTGGAATACTAACCAAAGCCGACAAGTCGGTTATTTTGGCGCGGGGGTTGGAGGTACAATTATCGGATTTGGGGCGACTAAATTAGCCATTACCGACGACCTTTATAGGGGTCTCGAGGACGCATTAAGCGACAATACTAACGACAAAATTATTACTTGGAAAGAAGCAACCCACGACTCAAGACTCGAGCGAAATTGCTCAACGATTGATATTGGGACGCGTTGGAGCGTTAACGACGTTATCGGTAAAAACATAGTCGACGAGCGTTACGACGAGAGTATTATTATCCCCGCTCTCGATCTGGAGGGCGAGACATTTTGCTCCGACGTAATGACAAGCGAGCAATATAAGGATATACGAGCAAGGATTAACCCCGATATTTGGAGCGCTGAGTATATGCAATTACCCGTTGATATGAAAGGGCGATTATTTGGAGACCTTAAAAAGATTGATTTAAACGAGTTTAAGGGTCTTAAAAACCAAGTCGAGGGTTATATTGGATATATAGACGTAAGCGACCAAGGCGCGGACTATACGGCTCTTGCTATTGGGGCTATCTTAGGTAACGAGGTTTATATTGTCGACTATCTATTTACCAGAGAAAACACCGATATAACAATCCCTTTTTGCGCTAAAAAGTTGGAGCAATGGGGCGTTAAATATTGTCGGGTTGAGTCTAATAGTATGGGCGCAATGTTTGCAAGGCAACTCGATAAGTTGACAAAATGCCGTATCCTCCAAGTCCACAATACTAAAAATAAGATTACTCGTATAATAATGGAGTCCGCTTTTATACTTAATAATTTCGTATTTGTCAATAATGAGAGTCGAGAGTATTACCAATTTATACAAAACGTTGAGGCGTTTAGTAAGGAGGGTAAGAACAAAAACGACGACGCTCCCGATTGTACGGCGGGATTGAGTACGTTTATAAGGTCGTTATTTCCTAAAAATTACGCTTAATATTTAACGTATTATTAATAATATTTGCTTGCCTCTTGACGACTATAAGATTAATTTATATATTGCGTTAATTATCAATTTTAAACATAACGACAATGTATTATTTAGAGACAAGACAAAAGGATTATCAATTTAATAACCTTAAAGACCTATATAAAAAGGTTGACGAGCTGGACGAGATTAACGTAAATTATGAGGCTTTCGAGGATTGCGAGACGTGTAACGGAGAGGTTGAGGGCGACGTATTAGTTAATTATTGCTCTATACCCGTAACCGATTGTTGCGGGGGTTGTACGGAGCGGTTTATTTGCGACGATTGCGAGGACGGTAAAATTGAGTTTATGTTATGAAATCAACAATAATAAATTTAATTAGGTTAGAAAAATATAACCGAAATAAAGCGGTCGAGTATTGGATAAACGGCAACCATAAAAAAGCATTGCGCATATTTAGAACGCTCAATAAAACGTTTAGTAAGGAGGATAAAATTATTATAATCCAAGCCTCGGAAATCGTTAACGGACACGACCATTTTTATAAGGCTATCGGAAAAGATACCGACAATATCGTTGCAAAAGCCTCTTATATTATAACTAAATTTATCGGTAATTATGTATAAAAAAAATAACGATCTGGAGAGTACAATCGTACATTTAGGTATTATATTATTGGGGTTTATATGGGTTTTTTTAATTGCCTTATTGTAACAAATACTTAACAATTGTTCAACAAAAAAGAACAAAAGGCAACAAAGGAAAGGAAAGGAAAGGAA
>PDMW01006197.1_pt1 | contig 23769 bp, 37 predicted proteins | sample 1515511 | NCBI WGS metagenome assembly PDMW01 (sample SAMN07343023, study PRJNA328102) | Marine metagenome, whole genome shotgun sequencing project. | biome: marine; feature: bay; material: water; isolation source: viruses from water sample < 0.22 micron filtered, nuclease treated, low... ... | reverse complement strand
CTGGCGTTAGTAGTTTTTCCAACTTAGACTTCTCCTCATACAATGACTCTGGATTCCCGCCCTCGTCGAGCAGGTCTTTAATCTCATTCTCCAACTCATCTAGCCGCTTTTGTGCGACCGGAGCGTGAACATTCTTCCGCTTCTCCTCTGCCTCTGCTGCCGCCTCGATCAGAGGTTTCATCACAGTTCTTTGCGTTCTTCCCTTCCCGGTCCCTGACTTGGCTAACGTGAGAATATACAGATTGCAATGCGAAACCATGCCTGGAAGGGAATCGACGACGACAGAGTTTCCGATAGCAGTGGAGATAGCAGAAAAGCAACAGGCAGCGACCATCGACTCAGGAACGCCGTTTAATTCTGCGACGTTTTTGACGAATCCCTGCATATTAGACGGGAGATAAATGGTCGGGAAAGGAATCAGGTCCTGTTCCAATTCCATCACTGCCTTTGCGTTTTTAGATGCCGATTCCTGCTCAGATTTCGTCACAATTGAGCTTTTCGATTCAAGCCTTGATCCGTATCCTTTTGCAGACAACTCCTTCGCCGCTGCGCTGAAATCGCCGCCGTGATTCAGCACTGCGTAAAGTGCGCCTGCCGTATATGCCTTCTCGCAATCAAAATCTACTGTCGAGCTATGGCTATAAAAGCTCCAAACGTCCATCTTTGCGTCTGGCGGATTGATAACGCCCGAAGTGCCGCTATCCTTCCCCGGTCGAGTCCATTTCAGCCGATCATGGCTGCACGGCGTCCACCCGCTCGACAATAGAAGGCTTTCGAACGTCTCTTGTGTTGCTTGATTGCTGAAATCGTCAAGGGGTGTTTCGCCATTTGCAGATTGATCGGCTGGTGGTGACAGGTTTATAATCCGGTCACTTTTTGGAACAGGCTTGGTCTGCACCGTCAACGGCGTTGCTGTTTCCTTGTAAATCGCTCCTGGATCCCACGACAGAAAACAGGCTCGATCTGCGCCCTTGCATTTTACGTCGATTTCGACTGCGAATGTATCGTCTACATACTTCTGAACCGTGTAGAATATATCGGCAGCGTCAGCGTGAGCATCGGAAATCGCAAAAATCGCCTTCACGCCCTCGCCAGACGGCGAAAGGAACGCGAGGTGGCAATGCTCATCATTCCCCATATCAGTCCGCAGCCTTTCGGCCCTTTCGATGCTTAACCCATCAACGTCTACACAGATAAACGGCCTCGGAGTATGCGGAGCCGTTTTTGTGCGATGCGGCGTTGAGAAAAGCGATTGCGGAGTTATTGCCGGGAGTCGTTTTTTCAATTCTCCGCGTTTGCCTTTGTCCTCTTCCCTCCTGATTTCCTCGATTAGCTTATAGTGTTTTCCTTTCGTCACGTCCTCCCATACCTGGCGAAGTGTAGTCTGGTCCGGCAAATCGTCGGTAGAAAATACTGTTCTAAACTGGCTAAATGTAATCATTCTATTTTTGTTCATAAAAATTCCCCATAGCGAACACCTGCCGCTAATGGGGAATTATTTTGTTTATCTTTCGATTTTGTAGCGAGTCCGAATGTGGAAAAGCGGGACTGGCGGCATCTTGCGCCATTCGATGTCTGATCCCCACCGGGATAGATGCCCTTCTTGAATCTTCGAATTGCTCCTATCCCGGCGAGCGATTGCAAAAGCAACGGCGGAATCGGCGTCTACCGCTCCAATTCCAAGAACCTGCTGGAGCATCTCTGAGGCTAGTTTTTCCGGTTTCATTCTGCGCCCTCCATCTTTCTCCATGAATCCCACAACTTCCCAGCTCGCTCAAGCGATGCGAGATCGCCGCGCTCAATGTTATCTGTCAAATCGCGGAAAAGCTCCGATTCGTCGTAGATTTCTGTATTCTGCAAAAATGCAGCAATTCTGTGCGCGTCAATCTCAGCAATTTCAAGGCAGACATTCCTGCCAATCGCGGCATACGCCAATTTATATCCTAATTTCATTATTCGTATTTTTCTCTTTGTTGTTTTTCTTCATCGTCAAAAAGGAAAAGCATGGCATCTGCCTCTGTTTCAATTCCTACTCTGTATATGTCCTCCATCACTTCTTCAAGTCCCGCCAAGTATTCATTCGGAATATTGCTGCGCGTAATTTCTCGATACAGCAGAATCCGAGCAAGCCGCAAGCCTTCGTCTTGAATGTCCTTAATGCCGTTTCTTTGTCCTTCTGTCATATTGCCCTCCTGACTCCAAGAATTTTAGACTGATAAATCGAAAGGTCAGTCATCTGCACCGGCTTCGATCTAGTCGGGCGGTGAATACACTGACCGTTTCCGAGATAGATCAGAACGTGACCACTTTTCCCGCCCTTGCTTCCGCGCCAGGTCACAATGACATCTCCCGGCTTCATCGTCGAGCTACTCACTGGTCTGCCCCATTCTAGCCAATTCCGCGCCATTGAGGAATACAGCGGCCTGCCTCCACCGGCAGAAAAAACGACTTGGCTAACCCAGTTAGCGCATTGGCACGATTGGCCTTTGCGAAAATAGTTGCCGTTCCACAATTTTGCCGTTTTGACAATTCGGGCTGGCAATACGCCGGATTGTAAAATTGGACGGAATGCCCTTTTTTCTTGAGAGTTGCCTGTCGCAAAAACAAGCAGAGTTAGTGCAATGATTTTTTTCATATTTTCAGTTTTTTACGTTTCAATGGCTTTAGGCCAGCGGAGACTATACCGCTTTTTTCAAAACTTCCAATTTTTTCTGTTTGAAAAAAATAGTAGACAAGAACCAATTGCGGTTTTAGTCTCCGGCGATGGAAGATAAAAAAAGATGTAAAACGTGCGATGGCGTTTTTGAAGCGTCGTCGATTGTTTTTGAAATTGCCGAGACTGATTTTCTGTTCAGTCAATCGCATTGCGATGATTGCATTGCCTCGATGGAAGCAAAGAGCCACAAATGCTCGCGCATCAACCTGGAAGATTTGCTGGAGGCGATCAATGAAAGTCTCTGACGCATTTTCCGGTTTTCTCGAAGCCGAAGATATTCCCGACGGCAACGAAATTGAGGTCGAGATCGAAGGTGTTCGTATGGGAACGCGGAAAGACCTCGGCAGAGACGGTCGCCCGATTGAAAACCCGCTGATGAAGATTGTCGGAGTGAAAAAGGAAATGGTCTTAAACAAAACCAACGCTAGGACCATCCGCCGCCATCACGGCAACGAAATGGATGAGTGGCCTGGTAAAAAGATCACGCTGTTTCGCTCGACATGCGATGCTTTTGGAAAAAAGAATGTCCCTTGCATTAGGGTAAAAGGAAAAACACTATGAAAATAATCGTAAACAAATCAGAACTGGCAGCCGCTTTGAAACGAGCCGGTAAAACTTGCAGCTCGCACGGGAATATTCCCGTTCTGTCAAACGTCAAAATCTCCGCTGCAGACGCAGGCGAAAGCCTGTTTATTGAATCCACCAATCTGGATCAATACACGTCTATTAAGGTTGATGCTGATGTAAACCAGGGCGGTGAGGTTTTAGTTCCATTCCGCAGATTCAATTCGATTATCGCAAACTTGGAAGGCGAAACCGTAGGACTTGAATCGGAAGGATCAAAAACAGAAATTCGGGCCGGGAGATTCAAGGCGTCTGTTGAAGGCGTTGATGTTGCGGATTGGCCGCAGAGCGGTGCGGAGGTTGATAAATGCTATGACATTGAGGCCAATCAGCTATCGAACGCGATACAGAGCGTGATCGGCTGCGTGTCTGTCGATGAGTCACGGTATATTCTTAACGGTGTATTTGTCCAGTGCGTCGACTCCGTAGTTAGCGTCGTAGCTACAGATGGCCGACAGCTGGCGGTGCATTCGTTCGAGGCAGACTGGAGCGACTTCGACTTGGTGATTCCTACACTGGCTGCTGACGCCATTATTGATTCGTGTAAAGGCGCGGATACTGTGGAAATTTGCTTTTCAGATGATGCTGTCGGAGTAGCGACGAATTGCACAAAGATTTGGTCAAAAGTAATCGCAGGTAAATTCCCAAATTGGCGACAGGTCATGCCGGATGAGTCAGCGATGAGAACTTTTCCCGCTCCGCACAAAAAGCTCCTCGGCATTCTTCGTCGAGTCGGACTGATTGCTGATCCCCGGATCGGATGCGTTCGGCTCGACGGGAGTGCTGATGGAATTGCCGTCTCTGCCTCGAACGCTGGAGAGTCAGCGTCGGAGAAACTAGATTGCGAGTCGCCTGAGTTTGGCGTCTCAGTAAATCACGACTTCCTGGCAAAAATGCTTGCGACGATCGACGGCGAATCTGTCGATATTAAAGTTGGCGAGGACGAATCGCCCGTGTTGATTCAATCGGACGGCCTCAAATATATCATTATGCCGATGCGTAAATAATTATGGCGATCCTTAAACAAATCATTTACAAGGCGCATGATGTAGCTGACAATGCAGAGCGTCGATACGGCCAATACGCATCACTTCACGAAGTCATGGGGATTCTAGAGGAAGAATTTCTCGAGGCTAAGCAGTCGCTTCACAAGAGCGATTGGGCTGAATTGAGATGTGAGCTGATCGACATTGCAGCGGTTTGCTTGCGAGCCGCTAGTGAGAAAACAATTCGTGAAAATAAAAATCAGATATGAAAACAGAAAACAAAACCAAAATGAAAACAAAAGTGCTAAATGAGGCGCACGGGGATAATTGGAGTCTTTACAATGCGGATTGCGTGTCTTTTGCAGAAGGACTGCCAAGCGACTGCATCGACCTTTCGATTTACTCTCCGCCGTTTGCCAATTTATACGTCTACGGGGATTCGGTCGCAGACATGGGGAATTGCGCTGACGATAATCAATTCTTTGATCAATACAGGTTTATGATCGCCGAAAAGCTGAGAATAACGAAGCCAGGCAGGTTATCTTGCGTTCATTGCATGGACTTGCCATCTAGCAAAACGATGCACGGCTACATAGGCCGACGCGACTTTTCTGGGGAGATCATCCGAGCGCATATTGAGGAAGGATGGATTTACCATTGCAGAGTTACCGTATGGAAGGATCCTGTTGTTGAAATGCAGCGAACAAAGGCACTGGGACTTTTGCACAAGCAGATAAAAAAAGACTCGTGTCGCAGCCGCATGGGAAATCCAGACTATTTGCTTGTCTTTTACAAACCGGGAGATAACGGCGATCCGGTAACTCATACCGCTGAAGATTTCCCGGTGGACCAATGGCAGCAATGGGCTAGTCCAGTATGGATGGACATCAATCAGACTAATGTTCTCAGCAAAAAGGGAGCTAGAGATGAAAAAGATGAGAAACACATATGCCCTCTACAACTGGATTTTATCCACAGATGCCTGGTGATGTGGTCGAATCTGGGAGATACTGTATTTTCGCCTTTTGCGGGAATTGGATCAGAAGGATACATGGCATTGAAGCATGGCAGAAAGTTTATAGGAACAGAGTTAAAGCCGTCGTATTTTGAGCAGGCATCACAAAACCTCAAGGCAGCAGAATCAGAAGGAAAGGGGTTGTTTTGAAATCGTCATATAAAGATTTGCTTATTCAGAAGAAAGAATCTGGAATCACGAGTCGTGACAAAGTGGAATGCAATCCGCATGTAAACGCAAAGCCTCATCAATCCGATTGCCTGCGAAAGTTGCTCAATATAGGAACAGGCGCGGCGTTTTTGGATACCGGACTGGGCAAGACGTTTTTGCAACTCGACTGGGCGCGTCACGTCCCCGGTGACGTATTGATTCTCGCCCCTCTTGCTGTAGCACAGCAGACGGTTGAGGAAGCTGGAAATTTACTCGACATGAATATTCACCATTCTCGGAACGGTGAAGTCAAAGAGCGCATTACCATCACTAACTACGAGCGAGCGCATCTTTTTGACGTTGCACGATTTAATGCGGTGGTCCTTGATGAAAGTTCTATTCTCAAAGGGCAAACGTCCAAGATGAGAAAGTGGATGACTGAGGCGTTTGATTATACTCCGTGGAAACTGGCCTGCACAGCGACGCCAGCACCTAACGACTACACGGAACTGGGGAATCACTCGCGATTTTTGGGAGTTATGAGCGGCCAGGAGATGCTTACTCGATGGTTTATACATGATTCTGCAAACACGTCAGATTGGCGACTGAAAGGGCATGCTGTAAAAGACTTTTGGCAGTGGGTCGGTTCTTGGTCGTGTTGCGTATTTAAGCCTTCCGATTTAGGCCACAGTGACGATGGCTATGATTTGCCAAATCTAAACATTGAAACGCACATACACGACTCGCCGCTTGTCACGGATTCGCCAGATATGTTATTCGACATGCCAAGCGTAGCTGCAACGGACTTGCACAGGACAAGGCGATCAACAATAAATGAAAGATGCAAAACCGTTGCGGATATGGTAAACGACTCCATCGATCCGTGGATAGTTTGGTGTGAATCAAACGATGAAAGCGCGATGCTATCTAAGTTGATACCCGACGCTGTTGAGGTCAAAGGGTCAATGACAATTGAGCAAAAGGAATCTAGGCTGGAGTCATTTTCACAAGGTCAATCCAGAGTTTTAATCTCAAAGCCTAAAATCTGCGGATTCGGGATGAACTGGCAGCATTGCAGAAATATGGCGTTTGCTTCCATCTCTTACAGTTACGAGTCATTCTACCAGGCTATTCGGAGGTCATGGAGATTCGGCCAAACGGAGCAGGTAAATGTTCACGTATGTATTTCCGACGCAGAGATGCCGGTATGGCGCAGAGTAGAGAGAAAGGCGACGGATCACGACACAATGAAGAAAGAGATGCGTTTTGCAGTTGGTCAAACTCAATCTCACGATGTGAAACTCGACTATAACCCTCAAATGGAAGCAACACTTCCGGGTTGGCTTTAATTATGACCGCAAAACCACTACCTCCAATTCATATCGTTCTTGACGTTTTGAAATACGATCCCGATACAGGAGTATTTACCTGGAGAACGAATAGGGAAGTTCCAAAAAAAGTGCGTGGAAAAGTCGCAGGCTGCTTTAACAAAAACGGATATAGGAGAATTAGGATTCACGACATTGAATATTTATCGCACCGGCTAGCGTGGTTTATTTCCGAAGGTGAAGACCCAGGCGATTCACAAGTCGATCACATTAACGGTATTAAAGATGACAATCGGCGCGGAAATCTGCGCCTTGTCACACATTCAGAAAATCAGCACAACCGGAGGAGCGCAAGGGGGTACTATTTTCACAAGCGAGACAATAAATGGCTAGCGCAAATCACGATAAACGGTAAGAACCGTTACCTTGGATATTACTCCACTGAGGAAGAAGCGCGAGCCGCCTACGTCGAGGCAAAAGCAAAATTTCATCCGACAAGCCCGATTGCAAAGTAGAACAATTATGACTCCAAACGAATATCACAAGAATCTAGTATGTAACCGCGAGGATATTTTCGCAGACTACAGCTACCTGTCTAAATCAGTCCTGTGGGAATTGAAAACATCGAGTCTTTACAGGTGGAGATTCGCTCCAAAGGTTTTCGCCGGATCGCCAGCGGCCAGTTGGGGAAGTATGGTGGACGCGGAATTGACCGAGCCAGGAGGCTGCGAATCAATCGTTGCAGTTTCTCCGTTTGACTCGTTTCGGTCGAAAGATGCCCGGGAATGGCGAGATGAGCAGGCCGAAGCTGGATTGGTCGTCGTGAAGCAGTCCGAGGTGGACCAGGCAAAAATCGCCGCAAACAAAATCCGATTGGATCGAAACGCGGCAGATTTGCTGGACCGCTCAGAGGGGCAAGTGATTCTGACCTCGAGAATCAAAGAAGTGAACGTAAAGTGCATGATTGATTTGGTCCCAGAGGATCGCGACTACTTGGTAGACATTAAAACGACCGGAGACTTTTCACCGGGCGGAATCAGCAAAAAGATCGCGCAGTTTGGCTATCACGCACAAGCAGCCTGGTATCTCAAAATCTGGAACAATGAGAATCCAGACGACCAACGCAGCAGATTCCGCTTTATCTGGCAATCCAGCGAGTCGCCTTACGAGGTTGCAGTCACAGAGCTGCCAGCAATGGACATAGCAGCAGGCGAGGATTGGTGCGCTCACCAACTCGAGCGATTGACCTACGCCGCGAAAAGTGAGTCTTGGGGCAACATTTTCAACGACAAGGTAGCCGTGATAGGTCGCCCGGGATGGGCTGACGCGCAGGATGAGGAGGAGATGATAGGTTTCACAAATGCACCCGAATAGGAATCTTTCGATTTTTCATCGCAAAAGCTCGAAAAAAGAGCCTGATTTCCTTCGGCTGAGTTTACGCAGTTGCAAATTGCTATTAGACAGGCTCGATTTGAAATCATTCGACGAGATAACAGGCGAAGATAAAAAACTGATGCAGAGACGAGTAAATGCTTATGCGAAGGTTGAAGAACCGCATTTGGATTTGCCCGACGTAAAGCCCAAAGTCACAATGTCCTGGTATTTACTCAGTGAAATCATTGGCCGACCAATATTGAACATCTCCCAAGTGAGTAAGTCAGATCGGAATTTTTTAGCCAGAGAAATCAAAGAATTGAACGGCGAGAGTGATTTTAGAATCACACTGACAGAATCCGCATCGAGAGAAATACAAGTCGTGGGAGGCAAACTGCCATCAATCGAACAATTCCCAAACAGGAAAGGGGTTGAATACGCCCTAAGAGTAGAATAACATAAAAAAATATGAGTAAGCTAATCAAAGCGAAAATTGACGTAACCAAAATCGACAAAACCAAACTGTTCCAGGGTGCAAAAGGCACGTATCTGGATGTTGATATTTGGATCGACGAAAACGAGCCGGAGGCATGGAAGCAGGTTTCTCTCAATCAGTCTCAATCGCAGGAGGATCGAGAGGCAGGACTTCCGAAAAACTACATTGGAAACGGTGAGTGCAAATGGGGATGGGATAATCAGCCACCTGCACCAGCATCTCAGCCGGCGCATCCAATGCAGGATGTTCCGGCCCCAAGCAATGACGAAATCCCTTTTTGATAAGATGAAAAACGACTCGAACAACCTAAACGATTTATATTGGAGAGCTGCGGAATCGCGTCTGGATAAAATCAAGTTGAGATTGTTTGAGTCGCCGCATCTTTTCACAGTTCTCGATTCCGTTATGACAGAATTGCAATTGTGGGATGAGCCTCAACCAACTGACTACGCTTTAAATCTCATTTTGCAGTCTGAATCTAGAGAAAATAAAGATGGAAGATAGTTCGATATTTGAAGCACTGCAACGTGCCGGTGTTGAGTCCGTAGCTCGTAATTACGAAGATGCCAAGCTCGAAGGCTGGAGGACGATTGACGACCTTGCTGCCTTGGCCGATTGCGGACGCTCCACGATTACTCGTCTGATGCGCTCGTCTGTCGCCGCTGGAACGTGGGAGGAGAAGAAAGTGAAACTGTCAGGAGGCCGTAAGGCTGCTGCATATCGCGAAATTAAAAAGAGTAAATAATTATGAAAACATACATAATAGATTGGGGAGAAAAAGCTTACGGAGGCCGCTACGCACTCATTCAAGCAAGGTCTTTTACAGCAGCCTGGCTGGATGCCGACGCCGTTGGAGGTCCGTTTGATATTGCGGAGTTGAAAATTCCCAGGGGCGACCCAGAACAAGGCGACCGATACATGGAGTTCGACGCGCCAAACGAGCGGTATGCTGGAGTTTCAATAGATGAATTGGAATGGCAGCAATCCTCTAACCTATGGTTTGAAGAAGATGAGCTAAATCCAGCCTCGCCATGAATCACCATTACCCAGATTGCCAAGGAGGACCAGACTGCGATTGCGACGAACGAGAGCAGTTTGATGTGCATCGTTTTGTTCGGCTTGAGGTCGATGTGATCGAAATTAGGAGGTATACGAAAATCGTGTCGATGCCGCAAGAATACGCCAACCGTGTCCTTGGAAAGCTTTGGGCAAACGATAAAAAAGCAGGACTTTCCGAAGCGGACTGCGTAGCCGCTTGCATGGAAACACCGGGACAAATTACGCGAGAAGTCAGAGAGAACGAAATTGACACGATTGATGTCCTCGATTTTTATGAGCCGAACGCCGAGTCCTCCCACCTGCGAGACAACACCTATCCTATTGAATTATGAATGATGCCCTATTGAAACATGAAACGCCCGACCAACTCCAAGCTGAAGTTGATTCGTCTGCGACGCTTTGTTCGCTGTTTATTGGAGGAAGAGCTGACGGGCAGAGAATGTGCATCCCTAAAGACATCTCGACCGTGCAAATTCCATGCAATGATGGCACCTGTGAAATCTACAAAGTCGAGTTGATTAGGACTGCGAAAAAGAACTTCAAGATTTGCGTTCATGCTGACTTAAACCATACAGAGGCGATGGAGTTGCTGATCTCGAAATATCCAGCTAACACCCAAGATCGCGAGCCTACGGAGTAGGTCTTGCGAATCGACCTGTTCGCAGCACTGCAAGGATAGGAAAATAAATGCACTTTTATTTGAAAAAGTGCTTGCGCGGAATCAAAAAGGACTTATTCTTAAAACATGACAGCAACAGCAACACTTCACAAGTCGCATCTTGAAACCACTGTGAGGATAGTGAAAGAAACAGAAAAGGCTATTCAAGTTGAGGGCAACTGCTCAAAGGCATGGTTTCCCAAGTCCGCTCTCGAAATCGGAACGGATGCAGTCACAGGGCAAACCGTCCTCGATGTGAAGGAATGGTTTATTCCCAAAACTGGTATTGAGCATAGTTTTCTGTTTTTTGCCCCCGCAAGCTAATGAGCAAACACGGAGGAAAACGCAAAGGAGCGGGGCGAAAGCCCCGCGCAACTCCACGAGAGACAATTACCGTTAGGGTCGAGCCGGAACACGCCGAGATATTCCGCGCCATCTGCAAGGGTCGCGGAGTCTCTCAGTCCGTGCAAATCGCCGATTGGATCAAACGGGAGAGATAAACTTGCCCGTCTCCCCTTTTCGGCAAAACCACAACTCCCAATCTGATTTGCCGCTTTTGGATTGGTGGATTTCGCCAAATGCCCATCCGTTCTCATGCGCCAACTTGCGCGGAGTCTTGGCATTGTAAGGCATATCAATTTTGCATAACGCGCCTACTGTAATTCCTTCCGCCCGGGAGAGTGACGAATCAGCAAACCTGGAAAACGAGTGAACGTGGCCCTGCACGACGCCGCTTCCGCTGCCCTTGTAGATTCCTATTGCCTGGCGAGCTGCCGCGACGCCAGCGTGATAGCCGTGAACGAATTGCAGCTGTCCCAATTTCAAGACGCCACTTCTAACGTCGTAAGGCAATACAGTTGCAGCCTTCCAGGTCTTCTGCTGCTCGATCTCCTGCACAAGTCTACCGCATAGATCGCGCATGTTTCCGTTGGTGGAACATTCCGCCGATTGCCACAATCTTTCGTCGTGATTGCCTCGCAATATGTAGTCCGGGCGGTATGCGTCGAGAAAGGCGATTCCGGTGATACAATCGCGCTCCATTGACTCGGCTCGTTCTTCCGCCCCTGCGCCATTTCGCAGAGGGCGAAAGTCGAACACGTCGCCGCCGTGGATTTTGATGTGAGGCTTCCACCGATCAGCAAACGACAAAAACGCATTTATCGTTTCGTCGTCTTGCTGATCGCCGTGGCTGTCCGTTCCGAATAAGAATCTTGAAACTCCCATCGTTCATTCCTTTTATTCGTTTTATTATTTTGTTCCAAAAAACTTTTTGATAACAGACTGGAATCCATAGGACAGAACAGAAAGAATCTGGACCGATCCAAAACCAGCAACGCCGGATATGCCGACAAGCAGGAACGATCCGCCGTATTTATCAATAGTTAAAAGCGAAAGTATCAGCCCGGCAGTAGTTCCTGTGATTAGATAGGTCAGAACGACGCGCTTTGTTACTTTCTCGGTATGATCGCCAAGCATTTTGGCAACGCTACCAAGTGAGGAAATAGCGATTATTGCTGCAAAGTATTTGATATAGCCGGAAATGGTAAACTCCGATGCCGGTAGTGTGGCGAGTGATTTCGCTGCTGCGATTATTTGGTGTAGTATGTTCATAAAAGTTTACTGTTCATTTCCTCCGCGGTTTCGTGAACTGCGTTCCAACGGTTTACAAGTCCCTTCCAAAGATTTGATCTATATCCTACCTTTTCGCGTTCGTATCGCTCTCTTGAGTCGCGTAGTTTTTGCAGCAAAAGAGAAGGCGTGTCTCGGTCTGCCTTTTCTAGCGTTCCGCGTGTTTTTGGTCCCCACTTCCCATCTCTCCTTACATTATGCCCCATTGCGCGAAGCGCATCCTGCACGATCCACGCGCTCCCGCCCGGCCCTCGATTGAAAGTCGTATCCAGAACGAAGAACCTCGTTCCAGGCTTGAGCCTTGCCTCGTCGAGCTTTGTATATTTCAGCGTATATTCCTCGATGTATCTAGCCGCGTATTCCTCGCGCCGGACTGGATTCATTGCGCGCAGGTCGGCGAGTGCTTCCGGGTGGTATCGGTCGTTTATTCCTGCAATCTCGTATTTTCCTCCGCCGTCGTTTTCTGGCAATCTGTAAATTTTTAGCGTCCCGTCCTCATTTCTCCGCGCCTCGAGATCGACTATGGCTCTGCCTGCTGCGTAGTCGCTAGGAGTTTCGGCGGTGACATCTGCAATGTTTACCTGCTCAGAGCTGGAATAAATCAGGTCGGTGTCCTCGATTAGCGTATATGTGAAAACATTGCCCCAAATCTGCTTGGCCTTTTCCCATTCATCCCGCAATCGCAGGAAGTCTCGAACGCTCTTTGTTACCTGGCATCCTGCCGATGCTGCACCGATCTTGTCGTAAATGTCGCGACAAATGCCGTCGTCTGGATTTTCCGGGGCGTGAATATTCGCGCCAAAATTTCCACTGTGTAGCGTGTTTGGTTTCAGATCGTAGACTCTATCTCTGTTGCCGTCACGGTAGGCGTTTACCGGTCCGCCGTCCTGACATAGTGCATTGTATAGTCCTCTATGCTTTCGAAGCCGGTAGATGTTTCTGTATTGCCCCGGCTTGAGTATCATGGCCCCTCTTGGGTTAAGTAGCTTACGCCTAGTATATCTCTCGCCCGGGTAGGTAGTGAACGGCACGGAGATAACATGCCACTCCCCATCTTCCTGCTTCCAGAATTGCACCAATCTGCATCCGAATCGGTCAAACTCTGGCGATGCGTCGCGAATGCCTACTATGTTTAGATCGTATGGTTGCGCGTTGTTTGCAAATACGTCATAACCTTTGCCTAGCACTGCCCTGGCTACGTCTGTAGCCGCGCCAAAATCCATCGACGGTGGTTTCACTATGGCGGGAGCTTCCGGTGGTTCTGGTGGATCGCTTGGAATCGGCGCAGGGTCAGGTAGTGGTGCGCGGTGAATCGTCCTATTCATTCCGAATAGTTCGCGCACAATTAGCCGTAGCAATGTAAGCAGAAAAACCATTACCTGACTTTACCTGACCACTTCGATGCGAATTTCGAGGCGATATGCTGGAGTCCTCGCGATCCGTAGTAGAAGCCGACTACCGTTGTAGCAAGAGTCGCCAGCAATTCGTTTGGTTGCGATGGGTTGCCTGTCGCGAAAAGTATTAGACAAAGAATCCAATCAATTAAAAAGCAGCCAATCACAATATACCCGGCTATCGGTCTAAATGTTTTGGAAAGCCTGCAATCGCCCATCATATCGGCAGCGTGTCGAGCCGTTACCTGTTCCCGGTCTTGTTGATAGTCGGCCAAAATCGCTTCATGCTCTTTCAATGCTATCTCTGCAATTTGAACTCGCTGCTCTGGTGTTGCATCCTCCAGTGCATCGGCAATTGCTGTTTCGCTTGCGTTATCGCCAAGTCCCAACGCTCGCCCGATCTTTTTTACAATGTTCCAATAGCCTCCGATTGGAGACACTGAAAGCAATGTATCGGCCACTTTATCCATTCCCGATTCCCTGGCTTTTCTAACTAACTCGCTGCCGTTTTGTAAAACATTCATAAATAAATAATTATTTGCAATCCCAATTTATCCCCTGTGACTCCGCCCATGCGAAATCGTTTGAATGAAACTCACGGACCAAATCTATCACTTCATCATTGCCCCGGTAGTATTCACCTAGTGGCTTTTTGACCGTTTTGTTTGTGTGAGGAAGTTCCTCCGAAATGCCTAGCTTGCTTTGTATCGTCTCCCACGCGCTTTCCATTTCCTCAAACAAGAACAAATCCTCAACCATAGGCTTTTTCCCGTCGCCTAGTAGTCTCATTTGATTCGTCCACTCCGAAAATTTCTGGCGTTTTACTTTTGGATATACAAAATGCAAAACCCAATCAGCAAAGGCTTTGTTTTTCGCATCCACTGTTTCCTTTTGCACCTCAAGAATCTGCCTCCGGTATTCGTAAGCAGAAACCATTCTTTCGTATGGATTTCGTATGAATCCGAAAGTGTAAAACTCATTCCAAAGGTCTAAACCAAGAACTCTTTTATACGCTGCAAAAGCAGAATGATCGTGTAAAACATCCTCCTCTGTTCGATCCTCAAATTCAGACAACGCCTCGACGATTGACGTGCCGCCCGTTTTATTGACATGGACGAAAACGAATTTCTTGTGAAGTGAAATCATGCTCGTTTGTCTGGGTTGTCTCTGAGTAATCTCCGAGCTTTTGCCGCTGCTCTTTGCGCTGCAATTTTCAACATCGTTATATCTGTCCGATGCGATCTTTCGTGAATGTGCATGTGTATACTTGCAGTGTCAGGAGCCGGTGGTGACAATCTCCATTTTCCGAAATTGTGCCTTGCGTCGAGGTATTCGGTAGCGAAAGAGCCTGGCACAAGCTCCAAAGCCGACTGCTCAACGAACGATCCCGGGTGTCCTGCTTCGTATTGCGGAATCCACCAATCACAAAACTCTTTTGATCTTGTGAGAATCATTCCCGCATTGAACCATCCATCCCTTTCGGCCAAAGGAATTAAATCACCATCAAGATCGCGGGTTTTCTGAGTGAAGTCTCCAAAGTAGTAAGGACTCAAAACTACATCAGCATGAAAACTGCGATCAATAGGTTTCAGAAAAGTTATATCCGCATCTGCCAACATAACACCCTCGCCCGGATGATCTGTCACAACACTTCGAAGCGTGTCGAGTTTCGCCCAAATAGCCTCGAGAATCCAGTGGTCTGCCCACTTATTGACTTTCTGGACTTTCGGAGTTGCTACAGACAAATCTAGCGGCATTCTTATGACGTTTTCGACATTTAGCCTGCTTAGTATTTCCTGAAAATCATCTTCTGAAATATCTGTGGCGACGTGAAGCGGAACGCCAGGATAGCAAAGTCTCGCGCTAGGTAGCCACTCGTCTAGTTCGTGAGCTAGGTTCTTGTCTGCGACCGTGACAATTCGATCCACGCGAATCGGCTCATCTGACGACAATGGAACTCGTTTCGCTGGACTCCCTCGCCTTTGCGCTCTTTTGGTAGACCAAGAAACTCTGGCAGTTGATCCCAAATTGACAAGATCAGAGCTGTTTTCGTTGCCGTGAGATTGGATCATTAAGCCGCATTGTAATATCCGATCACTCTCGCCACTATTGGCCCCGCCGCTACCGTCGAGCCTGATCCTGCCGTTCCATCGTCAGTGATTGCGACTTGCATCTCGTCGCCTGCCGCAAATGAAACTGACGGGTCAACCGTTCCGTATTCGTCATAATCAGTTCCGTTCGTCGCTTGATTGGCTATTGCGGTATTTCCTGCCAATACTTGATTTTTTCTCATCCGAGCCTCGACCGGAGAAGTTGCCTGAGTTTTTACGTATATTTCAAGTGAAACGGCAGTAAACGGCATTCCGATTACTCCGAAATCGTGATATGATGGTGCTGACGCGCTAGCTCCTGATGCGACCAATTCGCGCTCCATAACAACCAATCCCGCTTTGGCGTCGCCGTCTGGAACTTGCAATGCGCGAACCGTCCCGGTTGAAACTAGCCCGGCATCGAGACGCGCCTGCTTGGTGTTGTCGACCGGATCCCTTGCGATAGATGTTGTATCGTCTACAGGTAGACTTGCGCCGCCGCCTCCGCCGTTTGTGCTGAGTAAGGTCCAGATTTTTTCGTTTGTTGAAGCAGCGTAATCGTCCGGGCGAATTGTTTCTGGAGAACTTTCTGCCGTCGTTCCAGATTGCAGCTCGTAGATTCTGAGGTCGTTGCCCACTGTAAGATCGACGACTTCGCCTATCGACCTGCTAACAGTTGGAATGCTATCTAGGTCGGTAGATGTTCCGCCGGTCAATCCCGTTAAAGATGGAAAGTGCTGAATCGTGTTTGAAATCAGAGAATATTCGTCCGGGTCTGTGGCGTTTACAGGCGTTCCCTCACTGCCGCCTAGAACGTCATGCTTAATCGTTACAACTACGTCGTCAATAGAGGATTGATAGTCTGCGCCTGCACTATATTTGTAGGTCAGCTCAAACAGGCAATCGTCAATCGAAGCTACGTCATTACCTTCATGCGTGTCGAGCCTGTGAAGCTGAGTGTTGATTTCGGTGGTGTTTAGCGAAAGATTGAAAGTGTATGTTTTTGCAACTGAATCGTGAACGTATGTTGATGTTCCAGCCAGTAGATCGCCGTCCGAATAGTCTCCGCTCGCTTTAATTCCAATGTCAATCAGTGCGCCTGCTCCAAGATTCTCCGCCGTCCAGGATGGAGCTGTCACAACTGAGTTTGGAGCTGCGCCGTCTGGTGATCGTCCGAATTGAACGACAACCTCCTCCACGTCGCCAGCTTTCAATGTTAGCGTTTCGAGTGCGCCGTCCAATCCTGGCACAGTTACAAATCGGCGGAGTCGTCTGTCGAAATAGAGAGTCATTTGAATTGTCCTTACGTTGCAACTTTTTTAGCTACCAAGTCGCTCAATTTACCGCAATTTGACCGTTTGGCAAAAACAAGCGAAGTTGGGCAATGGAGCTTGATATTGATTTGACGGAGTTTAGGAGGACGCTGAACGAATACGTGAAAGCGAACAAGCGGGAATCGTCAGATTTGATAAATAACAAAGCGAAAGATATTGCTTTCAAAGCGGCGAAACACGTCAAGAGTGCTACCGCTTCTGATATAAATAAGTCAGGGCCGCCCCACAAGCCTCGCAAGCCGGGCAGTAGAGCCAAGCCAAGGAAGAAAACGAACACTTTATTTCACGCGCTTGCATCTAAAGGCAATAAATTCGGCAAAGCCCCCCGGGGCAAAGGCAACTATGATCTGGCAAAGAAAACAATAGAATCCCGCAAAAAATCAACAGGCTATTCGAAGGCTCTTTTTATTAAATTGGCAAAAAATCTAATGGGCAAGCCTCACGGATTCACAAAAAACCCAAACGCAAAAGGGAGGTCGTCTATTGATGAAACAAAGGCGAAAAAGTCTACTCCAATCACGTTGGAAGCCAATCTGGAAATACCAGGACTGCGAGATGGTCACTACTCCAAAGTAATGAAACCCGCTTTGGAGAAAGCAATTCGAGAAGCAACTGCTGACATGCAAAAGTATCTAGCGGACAAGTTGCAAAAAGTCGCCGATAAATACAGCTAGGGCTGACTAGCCCAATCTGATTCGGTGATCCATTCCTCATCGGTCCACCACTCATGCGCCTCAATCGAGAGGGAATAGCCCGTTGGCGAGTTTGTCAATTTCGTTTGCATCGGCTGACCCAGCATCGTCACGTTTGAATCTTCCGAAACGCTGCCCGTCGTGCCAACTGTCGCAACTTGGATAGCGTAACTGTTTCCGCCGGTCATTTCGATGTTGAGTTGCGGCATGGCAAGATACGATGTCGGACCTTGAAAATATGTCGATAAAGGCGTCGTGTATGATAAACTAGAGTTGATGGACACTTGAGTTTGCGTCTCGCCCTGAACGAAAGGCGAGTTCACAAGGCATCCAAATGTGTATGCAGCTCTCTTGCCTCCGTTTGGTCGAGTCGGATTGGTGATTGAGTCTGTGACTTCTGTTCCGGCTGGAATGGTCGCGCTCACTGTTTGCGTTCCTATCGTTCCGGTGACAGACCACGTTTTAACATTGAGCCAGTAGTTCACAATGAAGTTGGTGTAAAATAGCGGATCGTCTACAGTCCCAAAATTCACGGCTTCGAATGGTCCGTATTCGTAACCACTCAACGTGTGGTCAGGATCGTCGGAATACGAGCGATTGAGCAAATAGTTTAGGCCGTTGTCCGAATCTGGAAAGTCTCCGCCTACCTGGTATGCCTGTTGGTAAATGGTCGCAATAGGTGCGCCTCCGCCTGGGGCGTATGTTGTGACTCCAATAGCGTCAGCCGGTGTTGCTGTTAGCTCGCTGTTTAGAACCTCGTTTGTAACAATCGTCCGAGCTGCGCCCGTTGCCCAATGCCCTAGCGTTACGGGTCTGTTTATCATGCCGCGCTAGGTTCTTCCGTTCCTGTTCCAGGTATTAATTGGTAGTATGGAACGACGTGGCCTGTCAACGTCTCATCTTGAGCCAAGACAAATTGCAGATGAGTCCCGTATCCCCACTTCACCGCCATTATTGTATCCGATACTGTCATTGATCCGATGGGTCGCGGCGGCGCGTCTGGATCGTCTGAATCTGGCGGGGAAACAAAGGCCCAAATGACGTAATAGTATTTTTCCAGAATCTTTTTACCGGCAGGAGTGGAGTCGGTTTCTTTGACCGGGTAAGGGTAACCCGTCCACTCGTCGACCATCTCAAGCGTAACGGTCAAATCAGGCTCGACTACTAAGCAGAGAAACTTGCCAACGGCAGGCGTGAAAGTCTCGGCTATGTCGACAACATTTACCAGGCCCGAATCGTCGTATGCCGTCGTTCGCTTGACCTTGCCGGGATGTTTTATTGAAACCACTTTTTCGCCTGCCTCCGTAGTCTCAATTTTGAGACTCCAATATTCAATAGCTCGAACTGACGTATCAAACTCTGGAATGGCAGGTGGAACAAGTCCCTCCGGTGTTTGCTCCCATCCTGGCCTGATAGGTAAAACTCTGTTTTTTCTGATAAGATCAATCAAGCGATTGAATCGACCGAAGAAAAAGCCGGAATCGTATTTTTCGAAATCATCCATTTATCCTTCATCCGGTTCCATTCGCACAATCCACGTTTCAGTCACGGCCCAAATTCCTGTTGCCAATTCGGAGCGTGTAAAACCTGCAAGAAGTCCGACATTTTTGACCTGTAGCGATCCGTCGAAAGTTGGTGGTTGCTTATTGAATAGCGTGGAAGTATTTATCTCAGCCGGGACAATAGCAGGATACTGTGGCGCAGTCGGAGCGTTCTTGCCTCGGTGAATCCATGAAATAGATGTTTGCTGCGCGTAAAACGAAGCCTGGACTGTTACCTCGTTGCCTTCTAGGTCCGTTTGATCGGAAACAAACGATCCGCTCTGGATGGTCAAAGAGTCCTCTATTCTTACGGGATTGCTAAAAGTCGCGACAAGAAAACCTTCAAAGTTTAGCGTTATTTCTGCAAATGGCTGACCTCCTCCGCTGCTAACGCTTTTGGTCTGCAAAAACATATTGGGATAGCCTAGCGTCGTTCCCGATCTGCCTCTGATCCACGCCTCATTTACTGTATCCAACTCGTCAAGATCGCCGCGTAGAACGACGGTCAGAGTGTCCGAGCTTTCTGAGTTTTCGTTTTCAACGACAGAGAAAGTGCGGAATGATGTATTGCCTATGTAGGTTGGGTCTGCCATATCAATTCACCGCCAAGCCTTGCTCCAGCTTCTTGTCAACATCGCGCAGAATCTCTGTCTGGTCGCGAACGTCTTTTTTCTGTTCTTTCGCGATCCGGGCAGCCTCTCGCGCTGGGTTAGTGTATCGTTTTACTCCCATTCCATTTTGACTCAGGCTCGTCGATGCGCCAACAGCGATACCTTGCGCCTTCCGTCCTTGGAGCAAGTCAAATGCACTGGTCGAGGCTTGCAGCTTTTGAAATGCAGACTGTCCTTTCGGGTCTTTCTTCAATGGCATGTTGGCCGAGACGTGGTCTGGAACGGATCCCGTCAAGAAATCGTTGATCTTGGCCAGGTCCGCTGCTTTCTGCGCCTTTGCCGCCCTTGCCATCTCCTCATCTCGCTTCACTCTTGCTTTTTGCGCTGCCAATTCTGCGTCATACTCGTCGGATTCTGATCGACTAGCGATCTTGTCTTTCCCCTTCGCCATTATATCTGACATGGCCTTGTCTAAATCTTCTGCTGCTTTCTGAAATCCGAATGGGTCGTCGTCTTTTGTTATCTTGTCCTTAAACGCCTTTTGCGCTGCCATCATTTTATCCTCTAGCGTCTTGGCTTGTTCTCCCGCCGTCTTGCCGGTGGCGAGTTGGAGTTTCATCATCGCTTGACCAATTCGTCCGGTCATAGCGAAAAACCATATTTCACCTGCGTCCTTTGCCGCCTGCCCTATCCGTTCAAGATATTCTGTGGCGATCTTCGTAGTCATGTGATTAAAGGCTACCTCAAAAAGCGAAGCGGAAAGCCTGATTGCCTCGACGATTTTATTCCCCAAAAAGGCAGCGACAACTTTTGCTGCAGACGTTAGTAAATTCTTTGCGCCATCTATATCAAGGCCCGCAAGAAATCTTTGCCCCATTCCTGCAAAATCCATTTTATTGAATTGCTCCAGTGCCAACAGTAATTTCGGTGCTGCGACTTCCGCCAGCGCAAGAATGATGCCTTGAAACTTTACCGATGCCCTGTTGAGCAAGTCCGAGATTCTGTCAAACTTCTCCGCATTTTTCCTCAATATCTCCGCAGACGATCCCATCGTGACCGATGCCTTTTCGATAGCCCCGGAGTCCTGAAACAATGCCATAAGATCACCTCCAGCCCTGCCAAAAAGCTCCATCGCAGTTGCTGCCTTCTGCGTTGGGTCTTGCATGTTGGCAATCGCATTTTGAACCATCTTGAATTGTTCAAGAGGCGATTTGTTTTTGATGTCGTCAAATGTGATTCCTAGTCTTTCAAATGCTCTGGACTGCGTAGAAAGACCTGATCCAAAATCAGTGATTGACCTTTGCAGCTTGTTGATGACCGAGCCTATGCTGTCGGCAGCAACTCCGTTGTCCTCAAACGCCTGTTGCAGAATAGCAAGTTGATCTACAGCTACGCCCGTTTGCGCCGATAGGTCTGATAGTCTGCCGCCCAGATCAAACGCATCTTTCAAAGCCCTGCCTAGCTTGTATGCACCAGCGATGGCCGCGCCAAATGTCAATGCTCCAGCGATCAGAGCAAAGTTTCTCATTCTGGCTGCTGCCTTCCCTATTGCTGCGCCGATTTTCCTAAATGCCGCGCTTGCTTTTTTCGCCGCCGTAGCGGTAGCGCGACCCACCTTTTTCATGCCCGAAACGAATGCACTATCGTCTAGGGAGATTTTAGATTTGAGATTAACGTTTCCGGCCATGCGTTTGTAATATAGGTTAATTTTCCACGTAATCAAAAACGCGGGTTACGATGCAAACTCCTCGTAATAGTCGCCAAGTATAGATTCGGCCTCCCTTCGCAGGTTGCTCCCTCCTGCTGGTTTCATCCTGACGTTTTTGGCAATCAATCCCGCGCTACGTAGCTGCAATCCTTGAGCTACTGGCATATCTAAAATCTGCTCAACGGTCATAGAACCGTGAGTCGCTTCTGAGACTGTAGCGACATATTCGCAGACCGATCCGATTACTTTCCCAGGCTTTCGTCGGCTGACTGCATTCCGGTCTGGTCGATCTCGGCAACACTGGCGATGATGTCTCCGATGATGTCGCCGAATGCCGCGATCAACTCCCCGTGCTTCTCGTTTCCGACAAGAACGCCTGCTTTTTCGGCCCAATTCAATGCCTCGCCCATTACCTTTGCGGGAACGCGTAGAGCCTTTTTCGCGAGTGAAACAGGATGAGCGCAGAGGTATACGACGATGACGGCATCTTGAAAAATGCCGTTGTAAGTTTCCCGCTCTTGAAACTCCTCTAATGCTTCCTCTCCCATATTGAAAAACTCCATGCCGAGCTTTTGCGCTGCGACCTGGCGATGCGTGTTGAAAGGCTGCAATTTTACATCTCGCCCGTCTGGTCCTCCAAATGAAATTTTCCTCACTCCATCAGATTTCAGAAAAGCCTCGTCTTGAGTGTCGATCTGTATTTCTTCCGGTTCTTCCAAAATATCCAAGTTTAAATTTTGCTCTTCTAAGTCCATCGTTTTAGCATTTGTTCGAATTTTGGCCCTTGCGGTAAAACCAAAGGAGGCAGGCCGTTACCTCTCTTGATTTTCAAACTCTTTGGAACTTCCTTCCACAAATTGGATAGTTCCAGAAAATTGGAGCGGTATGCTCTTAGCCAGCTAACCATTGCCGGTTTCCAATTCGCAGCGAGTGACTTTGCCAGCTTCGTTCTGCTAGTTTTATCGTGCGCGTCCTCCAACTTTCGAGCGAACAAATCGAGATATGCAGATGCGTTGTCCTCGTCGGATGTTTGACCAGGCAGCTTCATTCTATTAAGAGAGAACAGTCGCATGTGAGCAAACGCCGCTTTGATGTAAATCGAATCAAATTCAACGCATAAAGCCGCTAGTTCTTGCGCGTTGGCTGCTGAGTTTATTCTGGCAGGCAATGATTCCGCGTCGTTAAGTGCCGCCGATGGGTCGATCCACACCTTTGCCAAATCAGATACTTCTATTGCGCCTTTTGAAAGCGGCAGAAAATATTTAATATCGCCAGGTTTGTCAGGCTCATACTTGTTTTCCTCAGAATAGACGTTGGAAACTCCCGGCGTTTCCTCCACCAGGTCAAAACCTACTGATACCGCTGCAGCTGCGAAACCTATCCGGTCGTCCTTGTCGCCGCTAACTGCTCTGAATCCAATCCCTACATCCATTGTTTATTCCACTTGTGTCCCATCCGACCCGTTACGCTGCTGTTACGCCATTGTAGCGAACGGCTTCGATAGATGCCGTCTGGAATGCGTCGCGGCTTGCTGACAGCTCGATGGACTCTAAAAAGTAGTCGCCCGAAGTCGAATCGTAAGCGTCGGTGCTGTTTGCAATAGTCAGAGCTGTCGCAAATGCGGCAGACATAACTGAATCGAGCGCAGTAGTTACTTCGCCCTCGATAGATACGGTGCTTTGCGGATCGAAGTCTGTAGCGAATCCGGTAGTTCCTCCGAATCTGTCGAGAATGAGTGCTTTCTCGTTGCTGAAACTCTCGCTGAAACTTGAGATGTTGATTCCAGACTCCGCAGAGGTAATTCCTCTGACGTGTCCGCCGGCTTGAATGTAAGATGGTGTTGCCATGATATTTGTTGTTGTTATGCAGAGTCAGATATTTCCTGCGTCTGCGCGTAAATTGAAAAAGTGTAGCGATACTCTGTATCTAGTGCGTCGCCGGTTTTAGATGATCCATCAACGTCTATAGCTTTGCCCTGTGGCACGACAAACGAACCACTTGCTGCAACTCTGACCGCGTTGGAAAATTCGTAGCAATTATCAAAGATTGCCTCAAGTGTAGCAATATCGTCTTGGGAATGCTGCCCGTGTGCCATTATCTCAAGCGACAGGTTGAAAATACCCGCGCCTGCCGGGTCTTCCCCGTTTTGGCTGCAACTGACCGCGACGTATGTTTTTCCTGCTCGCTCAATGTCGCCAAATTGAACGACCTGGGCGGAAGATAGTTGCGCCTCAATCAGTCCGACGATGACTGTCTCGACTCGTTTTGCTAGTGGGTCAGCCATTACGGTTTTTCTATAGTGAGACGGATTGCGACAGTTCCCTCTTGTGAGAGGTTTGTAATTCTGTATTCTGCTCCCCCAAG
>PDMW01003981.1_pt1 | contig 23826 bp, 31 predicted proteins | sample 1515511 | NCBI WGS metagenome assembly PDMW01 (sample SAMN07343023, study PRJNA328102) | Marine metagenome, whole genome shotgun sequencing project. | biome: marine; feature: bay; material: water; isolation source: viruses from water sample < 0.22 micron filtered, nuclease treated, low... ... | reverse complement strand
TCGTATTTGTCTGTGTCAATCATTCTTCTTCATCTCCTTCTTCACAGTAATTATGGTCATCGCATTTGTCGCACATACCACAGTCGGAGCAAAGTATTCTTTCATGGTTAAACCTGCTACCACAATTATAACATTCAAACTCGTATTTGTCTGTGTCAATCATTCTTCTTCACTCCCCTTAGCCAGTTCGTAAGCCTCCCATGAGGTATTGTATTCCCCTGCTTTGGGGGCGAACTGTTCCAACCATTCGATGTATTCCATCTGCTTGTTGAGTTCTTCACGCAACCGCTTGACTTCTGTGAGTAGATTCGTTAGTGTATCTCCAAGAGTTTCACCTTCAAACTCTACAAGTTCGGGATGGTCTGTGTCAATCATTCTTCTTCACCCCACATCAAACTCTCGTGGAACACTCGCCGGTCTTGCATTATCGTTTTCCATTCCAACGCCATGCGTGGTCGAATCTTGTTGAGTAGTGTACATGCTTCACGATGGTCCTTGCCGGTATTACGAAGGACAACATACGCTACCCCACCAGTCCGGTCACGACCATGAATACAATGAAGCAACACATCCTTTCCCTGTGAAAGTAAAACCTCCACCAGTTGTATCGCATCCCGCCACTTCGATTCATCATCATGGAAGGCACGAAAATAACTGTGATACGCTTTGTTCTCACTCCCCTTCGGGTAAGTAGGTTCATACTTACACAGCGTCACTACTTCGTGGTAGCCCCGCAGTGTGTCCCTAAAGTCATCAAGCCCACACAGTGTAAGTGTACCACCACCAATCGGTAATGGTTTGTTCGTACCGTGAGATACCATGTTAATCTTCTTCATTGTGTCACCAACCGTGTAAGTCGGTGTGGAACATTACGAAGCAATCCCGCCATGCTTTCCCAAGCAGTTTGATTGCCTACCTGCATTGCTTTGTACATATCCTGTGGTGTATCGTAGTCTTCAATGACAGCGATACCATCAACGGACATAGACACACTATTCTTTTCCACCGACCAAGTTGGTTCGGGAGAAGATACATTGAAGTCACTGTCAAATTTCCGTTGTGTTGGTACACAGTCAAGCCCTGCTTCTGCTGGTGAGTACACGGAAAAGGATTTCATGTGGTTCATGTGTGCGTGTGCTGACGCTTCATCGAAGAAGACAATCGGGACAATCAAACGCTTTTTATCAATACGGCCATCAATCCCACTCCATGTGTCTGTCGATGGGAACCTACCTTCAACAGTGTAGTAGTGTAGGTCTTCCACAGGTTGCCAATCATGGTCGTGGATTTGCATACCGAATGACTCGGTGGTTCTTCCAGTGGTGTACTTCCAACCATTGACCTCATCTCCAATCTTTCGTTGCTTGGCATTGGAAGCAAGGATGCGTGTACGGATATTCCCTAACCATGACCATGCGGTCCACTCGAACATGCGCCCTCGCCCCGATGATACTTGACGAACAGTACCACGCTTTGCCATACGAGTCAATGACTTGTTGATTAACTTGAGAACCTCTTTGTCATTGACCTCTTGGATAAGCCGTCGCTTGTGGTCGCTGAACCTAACCATCGACATTGTAAAATGATGGTTTTTATTGAGGTGAGCGTTGCCTTGCTGGTATTGACTAACAGGCTCATTTCTGTACAACCGCATACCATGTATAGTTGTACCTTCGGGGGCAATTACCCAAGTCCTGTTGTAAAAGTTCTTCGGCTTGTGGGTAGTACAGTATTGTTCCTCGTCTGCATGACGATTACACCTATCATTCGTGTTAATTTCCCACGATACATACTCTTGGATGAGTGCAATGACTGTGGATGCACGAACAGTTTCACCTTCATCATGCTGTGCTTTCATCATGTCTTGGAATGGTTGGTTGTTGACTGTACCATCCCGCTTGAACAAGAAGAAATCTTTGTAGTCACCTCGTGCGGCCCTGTTTGCGAAAGTATGCCTGTGACCACCTTCCCAATTGTACGCATCAAGAAGTGCATTCATCAGTCCCACATCTTTCTTCTCAAGTATCTTGGCAATGAACCCTGCCAACTTAGCAGGGTCAAGCGCAGGTGTATGTCTTAAATTACCATATGAACTACCACTGTACGACAATTGAGGGAAGTCTGCGGTGGGTGTACAAGTGTACACTTCTTCTGTTGGTTCATACACAAAACCATCTGCCACTATACCCGCCTCAAAGTAGTATGCGGCTCGTGTGTGGTCGTTGAGTAGTTCCCTTGCTGTGGGTGTAGCACCTTGTCCTCGGTTCAACATGCTGTACACCACAGCAATGTCCATCGGACAGTTGTAACCACACAGGTTTTTGGTGTACCCAATCGCCTGTTGTGTCACAATCTCATCATCCGTGAACTGTAATGTATCACCAATCAATCCTTGTCTTTCCCATTCATCTGCATCTCTATACGCTCTATATGTTATTCTTCCGGCCATCTTATTCATCTCCATTTTTGTTTGTTTGTTTCATCTTCTGTTTCTTTTGTTCTTTATATCAAATTGCTTTCAGTGTTGTTTTTACTTTCCAAGTACCTTGTCACGAGTCATGTGTAGGTCACCGAGTGTCCAGCGTAGTGCGTGGATAACACCCTGCAATCCCTTGAAGTCCCTCATGTGCTGTACCTTCTGTTTCTTCGTGAGTTGTGTGTTCTGTAGTGCGAGCAGGTGTTGGTTCTGTGTACGCTCGGCCTCATGTAGTAGGTCTTGAATCTCCACCCATGTACGGTTGTAGGAAAAGTTCTCACTGTCTTGGTGGTCGTTCATTCTTCTTCATCTCCTATGTATTCTGTTAATGTGTCCATTATGGTAAGACAACATTGATGTGCATTCGCTAACCTTTCATTCGCAAGACTTAGTTGCTCACGCAACAACTTGTATTCTGCTAAGAGAAGTGGTGCGTCTGCTATCAATGCTTGAGCCGCAGGTGTGAGTGTCACCCATACTTCATGTGGAATAATATGCACCAAAGAGCCTTTGACTCCTTCGTATTTGTCTGTGTCAATCATTCAATCACCTCTAAGTAATCCTCAAACACTCTTGTTGAATCATCATCACTTGACATTTCAAGAGCGTACTGGATAACATCGTTTGCTTCTTTCAATTGCTCACGCAACCGCTCGACTTCTATTTGTAGGTCTAACTCCTTATTCATTAGTTCGACATATTCACATCGCAGTGAATTGTATTCTTCTGATATTGTGTCACAACAACTCATTCAATCACCTCTAAAAGCATACAACGCATGGCATCAATGACCCCTTTCAATTTCAAATTGGGTGGACATTTTTTGGGGAATTCAGCAACATTCTTTATCACTAATCGCAACCGCTCGGCTTCTGCGAGAAGGTCTGCTATCCTATCCTCACAAAAATACCCATCATCGTCAATTACTTTTGCGTATTTGTCTTTGTCAATCATTCTTCCTCGCCTCCGAACTCGCAATAGATTTCGTATGTGATGCCGTCAGCATCGGTGTATTCATCAGCCACTTGTTGTAGTAGGTCACGCAAACGCTTGATTTCCTTATCCAATACATCAAACGATACCCACGCTGATGCTATCCATTTGTCTGTGTCAATCATTCTTCCTCATCCTCCATGCAAGTAATTTCCATGTCATAGACTTCGTAGTTCATCATGGGAGCAGTATCATCATGCGCCCATGCTTCCTTTTCCGCCTCCGCATCATTGTCAGCATACACAGTGTAGGTCAATATAACCGTCTTCACAATTTCATATTCCTTAGTCATTCAATCACCTTCTTTGGGAATGCTTGTTCATCATCGCCGTAGCCGAGTACATCATCTGCGTTGTACTCCAAGCGGAGTACAACATCTTCATCGTCTTGAACGAGTTCACAGTCTTTCATTGTGCGCTTGATAACTTCATCCACTTGTACCATCGTAAGTTGTGGCCGCATGAACAATGCTTGTTCCATCATCGCTTTGTACAAAGCCATACTGTCAATCGTATCTGCTGTTGCGCTCTCTTGGGGGGTTGGGGTGTCGGTATTCGATTCCATCAATTACCGTTTCTTTTACTCTTTATATCAAATTGCTTTCAGTGTTGTTTTTTCAAGCAACTCTTCTCGCAACATCTTGTATTCGTTGTTGCATAATGTTCTGTGTCTGTGCATCTTGTAGGTATCGCAGTGCATCGTTCATGGCTGTTTCGCCACCGTACCTATCGAATGATTGCCCTATGTCTTGCTCGGTGATGTGTCCTAATTCGTATGGGTTCTTGTCCCGTAGCGTATCGAGTTCACCTACTGTACTTCCAAAGGCTCCCCCCTTCGGTGCGCCCTGCGCTCGGTATGAACCGGCCCCCCCTACATCAACATAGGATAGGCTACCATCGGGTCGCCTTAGTGCGTTGTCGTTATCCATACCGAGCATGTCCCAATTTGCTGTCAGCGCATGGGGTACGAAGTCTTGCGTGACCTGCCTCCTATCCCTTTCGGGTTGGTAAGCAGTGGCCCCCTCTTCAAACTCGGTGAGCATAGTAGGTCGCCCTCCCTCTTGGTGAAGTGAAGCCTGTGGTACACCCACACCAAGAGCATTGAGGTATTGGTTCATGTCGAACTCGTTGAGCAAGTGGCCCGCACTGTTGCCCCGCTTCTCAACGAAGCGGCCTTGCGGTGTGTCGTGCGCTCTCGCTCCTGTGCTACCGCCGAGGTACTGCCCTCGGTTTTGGCTGTTGCGAATATACGCCATCGCTAATTCCATAGGTGTTGGCATAGCCACACCTAAGTATCAGTCTTATTTTAAAGCACTGCGAATGCTTTCCAACTTGGCTCGTAGTTGCTTGTTCTCTTCTTGGAGTCCACGAATGAACCCAATGAGATTTTCGATACCAATGTCCGTAGTGGTTTCAACCTTAGCAGGTCTTGGCTTGCGTGTTTTCTTCTTACCAAGAGTACGGATTCTTGAATCAATGGCCTTTTCAGTGCGCTTCAATGCGGTCATGAGTTGAAGCATGGTTGCCTTGTGTTTCACCATGCTCTTGAGTAGTCGGTCTTCTTTGCGGGTCCATGACTTGTTGTTGCGTTCTGTGGATAGTGGTTGCACTGATGGGGTGAAAGGTTGTTGCTTAGGGTCGGCTAACATCTTTATCATATCGTGTTTCCTTTGCACCTCCGGTGACTTAACTGTTCTATCGGTGTGATATGCCAAAGTATCTTTCACCTTGCTGTACTGTTGTGTACAAGCATGTGCGCTACGATTCAGTTGCTTGGCGATTTCCTTGTAGGGAGCACCAGCAGTACGCATTCGTAGCAGTGCATTCGTTTCTATATCTGTCCATTTTCCTTTCTTATTGTTCATTCTTCTTCACCTTCTGTGTATGTATCAAGTACAGCCGCCCTACTGGGTAGCACATATCTTGGACTGTTATCTGTGAGCGATGAGAAAAACTCCCATCCTCGTGTGGTTCTCCGCACCATGTCACCTGCGTCGGTGATGTGCTGGCATCGAATTGATTTCGTCACTTGATACCATTCAAGGTCGGGAATACTTTCAAGCATAATGTATCGGTCTGCGCCTATGATAAGTTTCATGCGCCCACCCCCGGTAGTCGTGTGAGTAGTGCGCCGGTCATGGCGATGCTGTGAGCGAGGTCGGGTTGTCCGAGGTCGCTCAGTCTGTCTGCGATGTTGTGCAATCGGGCACGACGACAACTCGGACATATGCCGCACTTCGGTGTTTTCCAAGTTCGGTTGCTTCCGTAGCATGTGACTTTCATTCTTCTTCACCTTCCTGTCGTGTTTCGTTGGCCCATGCAATTTGAAGGGTACAGTTCCAACCGTTAATCCGTTCACATTCCACAAGGAATGCGACAACGGTATCGACGCCACAATCGCCACACATTTCTTCAATGAGCGGTCTGCTCATTTCACTGCCGACTTGCAATCCCGCAACAGTAGCGGCGATGTCCGTCATACAACTTAGTGTAGCACTCATGCGCCCGCCTCCTTCAATCTTTCAAGGCAATCCTTCAAATCGAAGACCTTCCCTGCTTCAATATCCTTAATCAAGAGGTTCACATCAATACGCAAGTTCGTGGCCCATTCGTGAAGGTTGTCGTAGTCTTTCATGCGTCCAACTCCATGTTGTCTATGCTCCAACCAAGTTCATTGAGCACCCATTCGTAGGCAGAAAGGGAACCACCGAACCGACACGCTTGGCCGGTATTGATGCCTTCTGCATTCGACTTGTGATACAAGTCCCTTACTTTCTCTTCTATCTTTCCTATCAATTCTTCATTATCCATGCTTATGCCTCCAAGTATTCTCCGTACTCTATCAAAACCATTGGATGATTATCACTCAACCAATGCCACAATTTATTGTAATGCTTAACTTGAAAATCGAGGGCTTTGACCCAATTTTCACGCTCTTCTTCATTGCTAACACTCATTCTTATGCCTCCAAGTATTCTTCGTAAATGTATTCTTCCGTTTCAATCCTAATTTTCAGTACGCTCATTTCAATTCCTCCGGTAAATGTAGTATGTTGTACTTGAATGGCACAACACATTGAAAGTAATCTCGTTCTCTTCATGGTCGTATGAAGCAAGGAAATGCCCTCGCCCGTCGCATGATACTGCGTCATCAACAAAGTGGTCGAAGTCCTTTATCATCGCCTTGAGTGGCTCGTTTGCACCCTCACACATCTCCTGTAGTTTCGCAATTGCTTCAATAGTGACTCCTGTATGTGCTCGTAAGAACGATGGAGTGAAAGCCCATACCGTTTCCTCGATGTACTCACGCACTGCCTCGTCAGCCTCTTCGTCTGTGTACACGAGGAAGTCTTCGCTGTCGATGTTGTTCTGTGCCTCGTCGTAGTCTGCAAAGCCAAAACTTCCAGCATCGTAATGAGCAAAGGCAATCACTCGCTCATCATACTCTTTCGTCAAGTTGTCATACCAATCCTGTTTCATCTGTTCATCAGTGACTATCATCATTCATCATCACCTCGTGTGGGTAGTGTCATGTCCATGCTCGTGTCCGTGAGATGCTCAAGGTATTGACTCAACGATAGGTCGAGTGACTCCGCCACCTCCGTTGCTGTGTTCATAGCCATCTCACTCAACGCCACTGCGTCGGGCTTGCGTTGGAATGGGAAGTCGGTGTTCTCAATAAGACCAGCCGCTACACCGTCACGGTGTGATGCCCATAGTGATTCATTACAGTAGCCATCTTCATCAACAAACGATGGTAGTTCTTTCAACCCCCAACGATAACCGGAGGCAGGGTCAGCAAAAGCAGTGAAGCGTAGTGCCGCCATCCATGAGATAGGAACATCGAAGATACTTGCCAAGTGTTTGAATGACATAATCCAAAACCCTGCGTCGAATGAAGAGTTGCCATGTACTGCTGTGTAGCCATCCATCCACAAGGAGTGGTATGGTGAGTCTGTTGTCATCTTCTCTTCAAGAAGAGTCGCCGCATCCTTGTTGAACTGATAAGCAGTGGTGAACTCATCAGTCCATGATTGCCATGAGCCTACATCGTTGGTCATCAACTCATGCAACTTGGTCAGCCCATCAACTACCGATGCGTACTTCATTGTGTCCACCTCACTTCATCGAATGTTTCGATAAGGTCATTGCCTCGTAGGAAGTCAAGCATCTCCGCAACCAATGGTTTGTTTGGGTTCATGTCCAGTACGAATGTAGTGTCGTTGTAATTAGCACCCGACACTTCACCACCCGTATAGATGTGCAACTGAATACCATCCGTAAATTCTCTAACGGTCAGTCCACGAACATACACTCTCTCACTGCTTGCGAAAGAAGTGTGAGTCGGCTCATGCTTTGCCAACCATGTTGTCATCTGCGGAGGGACAGTGAACTTGCTTGCCCATCCATAATTTCTGTTCACAGTGAATGTACTGCTCCACCCTTGTAGGTGAAGGCATCCACTACCAGCGTTGACCCTTACTTGTAGCATGGGTACGCCTTCTTCAATCTCTCGTTCTGTCTTGTATTCTTGTGGTTCAATGTTTATTGCCATAGTTCTCATCTCTTTTTTCTTTTGTTCTTTATACCAAATCGGTTTCAGTTCCTTGTTTTGTTTTGCTTCTTGTTGAAGTCAGCAGGTAGGTCACCTGCATCCATCATCGCTTCGATGAGTGCGCTGGCTATACCCATGCGCTCATCCACATCTCCACCATCAAGCACAGCCTTGACCACTGCTCGCTTGGCTTCGATGACAGCGTTGAACTTCTCATCAATCGTACCTGCTACTGTGAGGTACACGGCTTGCACCGAGTCACTGTCTTGACCGATACGATACACACGGTCTTCGGCTTGTTCCTCCCATGCTGGAACCCATTCTCTTTCAACGAACAGCACTGTGTCTGCCGCAGTGAGAGTGAGTCCTTCCTTCGCCGCTACTGTACTGCACAGCAGTACATCTATCTGCCCTGCTTGGAATGCCTCGACTCGCTTCTGTCGCATCTCGGCTGGTACTTCTCCGGTGATAGCGGCTGTCTTTGGTATGTCTTCCTTGAGTAATTGGAGTCCATCGTACACTGCCTTGAGTACATCCTTGTGGTGTGCGAAGACAACGATTTGTTTCCCTGTGATGTTACGGTACTCCATAATGTAGTCCACTGCTGATGCCGCCTTCATCTTCCCGCACTCGTGGCGCAGGTCGGTCAGCATGTTCAGTACGAAACCTGCTGGTACATTGTATGCTTCTCGATAGCCAGCCCACTCATCAAGCCACGCTTGATGCACACCGTTGTATTGTGACAGTTGTTGCTTGGATGGCTTGACTGTGTGGAGTGTGCGTTGCTTGTCGGGTAGTTCAGTCAGCACCTCACTCTTGAGTCTGCGAATACAGAAGTCACGAGTGCGCTCGTGCAACTCGGCGGAGTTGCTTGAGCCGGAGTAGTCCCATGCCCATCCGTTGTGGTGAGCATCACAGTACGAATGTCCGAACTGATAGGATGAACTGAACTCATTGGGTCGAAGCAGGTTGAGTGTAGTGAAGAACTCAATCGGTCTGTTGGTGATGGCTGTACCACTCAAGCACAGAACCGACTCACTCTCTTCTGCAATCTCAAGGGTAGCCGCAGTGCGTTGCGTCTTAGCATTCTTGAGGTAGTGTGACTCATCACACACTACGATGTTGATACCATGTGTCAACAGTTGAGGGAGTCGCCCTTTCATAATGTCGTAGTTGCATATGTGTATGTCAGCAGGTTCGATGGTTCCTTTGGTACGACCCTCGATAACATTCACACTCAAGTTAGGTAGCCAAGCCTTGACCTCCTTCGCCCAGTTGTACTTGACATTGGCAGGGCATACTACCAACGCAGGTAGTTTGTCTTGGTTCAGTGCGATGTAAGCAAGGGCTTGGATGGTCTTGCCGATACCCATGTCGTCACCGATGAGGCAACGACCACCAGCCAGTTGTGCGAACTGCACACCGACATACTGGAAGGGATAGAGTTCACGACCAGCAGGGAAGTGTTCACCCAGTGCGTCACGCATCTCACTCACGAGCATGGTATCATCAAGCCGAGCCGCACTACTGATAGCAATACGGTTGGCTCGTTCTTCCATGACTGTGTGAACTTCGGGGATAACTTCGATGGCCTGTGCCAGCGCAGTTGCTTGAGTAAGTTCTAACTTACGAAGCCTGTCGATAAGGGGAGCCGCCTCACTAAGAGCCACGCTCCATGTCTTCTTGTCGGGGTTCCACTTGCGGCCTTGTGTCTGCTTCACTGCACCCATGACAGCAGTACGAATGTGAGGCTCACTGATGTAGGGCCACTGCAAGACCACCGATGAACCACGCAAGGTAGCAGTGGTAGCAGTGACCTTCTTGCCCTGTGGTTTAGCAGTGAAAGTATGGTCGCCCCGTAGTTGAGCGAGGGTGTCGTCAAAGAAAGCACCGGCATCTTCCAACGCCTTCACTGCTTTGTTGAGTATCGCTTCATCATCCATGATGCTCCACATCTTAGTGCGCCCATCGAACTTGACTTGAGGGAATGACAGCCCACCCTTGAGGGCCGCATTGAAAGCAGGGTTGTATGTGTATGACAAAGCGATGCGTGAAGACTTAATCTCCTTGCCCCACTTGTTGCGCCACACATCATCGACTTGCTGTACAGACACACGCACTGATGATGGTGGTTGCCATGACTCCATGTATGATTTGATGTAGTGCTTGGCAGTAGCCTCATCACATTCACGGGCATACATGATGGCCTCGATAACCATGTCATCGAATACATTCTTGCGAGAGAGTAGTGACTTGCTAAGAACAGTGTCACCATTTGATTCACGCATGTACTTCTCGGCTCGTCTGTTGTTGTCCTCTTGTAGCATACGCTTGGCTCGCTCGCCTTGCGCCTTCATGCTAAGTAAGAAGGTACTCACTTGCGCCTTCTGTTCAATCAGTCCAGCGTCAGTGAGGATGGATGGTAGTTGTGTGTTGCGATACTTGTGGAATCGTTCAGCCGCCTCAAGCAACTGATGGTCTTGCATCCCATCTTGATGTGCCACGCCGGAGAAGAAAGACCAATCGGATTTGTTCGGGCCGATGCCATCCTTACCCAAGTCGGGTGAGCCGTAGCCTGTGAAGACTCGAATCATTCGGTGTACTGCGACGGTGTTCATTCATTCACCAACCTGTCTATGATGTAGTCATGTAAGTCAGCATCCACTCGCTCACCTGTCTTGTTATTGATGAGGCGAACAACCTCATTGATTAGGTCAAGCCTCCCTTCACGCAACCGCTTGGCTTCGTCACTCATCTCCATTGCTTTCAGTAGTTCATCTTTGTAGTGGTCAACTAAACCTTTGAAGTATTCAACTTGCTCACGCAACTCCTTTGCTTCGTCACTCCACTCATCGTGTTGCTTTGCCAATCGTGTCACCAATGTAATCAGTTCTTCCTTGCTCATGTCTTCGTATGTTCTGTTCATACCTTCACCTCCTTCGTTGGCTTGACACCACACTTGAAACAAACATAGCCAATACCTATGTTGGTATCAGCGATGAGGTTGGAAGGCATGAACTTCTTGCACTCGAAACACTTGACATTGAAAGTACCCTTCTTGGGATTCAACTTCAATGTCTTCATGGGGATAGCATGTTCAATGGTGTGACATGCAACACAACGAATACCAGTGAAGGTATCACTGTCCATTGACTTGTTACTGCAATCAAAGCATTCCTCACTCGCTTTGGATGCACCAATCTTCAAGTCATACCCACAGTGGGTACACTCATCGTCAATGATAACATCGAAGTCACAAGCAGGGCAGTGTTCAATCTCAACCTTCTCTCCCATGACCATATCCCAATCCTTGAGTGGAATGATATTGCCACCGCCGTCTGTTGTCACACCCTCTTGTGGGTCTTTGCCACACGCACCACACAAGTCACCGTACTCAATCATTGACGGCGGCTCATCACCACAATGAGGGCAGTAGTCTGCACCGTACTGGTCAATGATGCGCCCGACCTTTGAATCAACGAACAGTGGGTCATCGTAGCCAGTGGTTGTTGCCCCACCCACCTTTGCTTTTCCCGACCAGCCTCCGTAGTTGAAGGTGGTTTCGTGAACCTTGTTCTCACCAAATGGAATGTCACATACATCTGCAATGTATTGCTGTTGTGACTTAGCCTCGACAGCATGGACACAGTGTTGCTCACGCACCCAATCAACCAGCACACCAGCGTCGGGCCATGCAATCCGTTCTTCTTCCGAACCAAGTAGGTACGCAAGGATAGCCAACTGAACACCAGTACGACCATGACCACCAGCACACTGCGTACTGACTCTTGTGATACCATGCTCACGAATGTCATCAATGACAGCGTACCAAAAATACTTGCTCACATTAGGGATGCTGAAGTCCGGCCAGTCAAGAGAGAGCATGAGTGGTGGGGTGACAACCTCAAGGTGTTGTTCACATGACCAGCCCTCCGGTACTTCGGTCTTGCTACCCACGCCCCAACCACCAAGCGTTTCACTTGGACCCATTGCGAGTTGAGGTAGTGGGTCCATCTTGTGCCAACCACCTTGTCGGTTCTTGCCACCGCCGTACACCTCAATGCCTTCGACGGTCTTGAATATCATCTCCTGTCCCGTGTGGCATGATGCCTTGCTCGGTAGTGCTGTCTTGCTCGGTAGTGCTGTCTTTGTCTTCTTCCATTTCTTATCTGTGTGTTTCATATTGTTCATCTCCTTGTGGTTAGTGTGTTTGTTCTTCTTGCGTTGTTGTCTTCGAGTCTTCTTGCTACTCATTCTTCCTCACCTGTGTATGCTTGCATCAACTTTATCTTGAAGTCAAGTGGAGCGTTGTGAATGTATGCGGCGTAGTGCTTCACCAATTGCTGTGCTAACTTGGAGCCATTGTCTTGTAGGCTATGCTCGTGTGCTTCATTGAGGAAGTATATGATGTTGGGAATGACATGCTCAATGTAAGCGTGACCCTTGAAGATGGTGAGTAGTAAGCCACTGTGTTCCTCGATGTATTCGGGAAGGGCATAGGACACTTCAATGTCGAGTGGCATCTTCATGTCGTACTGCGGTTGGTTGCTCGGCAGTGGTAGTTGAATCTTCGCTTGTGCTTGTTCGGTTATCTTGTCGAGTGCAATCTGCTTGCACTTTTCACAGTGAAGGGAACCACATGGAACGAACTTCTCGTGGTCACCACCACCGTACTTACTTTGGCTCCCGTGTATCATAGCGATGTACTTAGGATGATTGAACTCAGTGAATGGGGAGTCCTCCACAGTCATGATGGGTCGTTCCAATTGCGTGTGGAAATTGTTAGCACCTTTGCTGTTAAGAGCAAAGTCCGTGATAGAGGTGGTGTCAATCTTGTCAACAGACTGGAAGCCGTTGATGTATTGGTGAGCGTGTGATGCCGCACCGTACACAGCGAAGAAGTCGGAGGGTATGAATGCTGCAAGTGCTTTGGGGTCTGTGCCAATGTCAAAGGCACGCTTGCTGATGAACTTGTCCAAGAAGAAACCATTGTTGTGTACGATGTTCTCACCCTCATTAACAAGGCCAAGCAAGGCTACGAAGTTATCTTCACTGGGGTCATCACCGTACTTGATGATACCCTCAACGATAGCAACACCCTTGTTGGTAGCCCTCCCGTATGTGTCCTTGCCACCGTAGCCAGTACCTTCCCAACCTGTGTCGTACATCTTAGCACACCATTCAAGTTGCCCAAGTAAGGAGTTGATGGTGAGTGTTTCTTCTTCCATCTTCCGGTAGTATGAACGGCGGTCTTGTGACATAACCGATTCAACGGAAACACCATTGCTCAAGGCCATGAATGTCATACTGTTGATAGGGAGTGTGTTGTTCTTGACTCGATTCATGTAGCGCATCTCACCGAAGGACACGGAGAGGATAGCATTGGGAAGGTAGCCAGCAAAGACACCAGCAAGGTAGGCTGTGTCTTGTGGACTCTTCATCACTGCGCCACCGAGGAACTGGTGGAAGTGGTTGGACAACCAACCGTACTGTCGAGAGAACTTGGTCATACCAACAGCAAGCCCTCGGTCAAAGGACTCTCGCCAGTGGTACTGGTGGAATGGTTGAGGTTCAATGGTGGGGTCATCAATCACCCATCCGTCAACCTCAATCCATGTGTCACCGACCTTTGGCTTGTCACTGTTGATGTAAGTAACTCCCCACTTAGTACACTGCCCTGCATGGTGAGAGAGTGGACTACCATCGGGGTGTGCAACGACGACACCATCAAGGTCACGGCCACGCAAGTATTCTTCAAGTCGGGCAAGTTCTTCATCACTACCATCCACGAGTGTAAGCACTTCTTTGACTGTGACTGTACCACCTTGTACGAAGCCACTGATTTCAAACGGGTGAGGTGGAGAACGAATAGGCTTGTGTCCAGCATCAGCACCACGCAGTTGCACGATGCGTGTGTTGCCCCAATGGGTTGACTTCTTTGTGCTTGAGCGTATTCTTGCATTCAAGTCACCATCGTGAACACGGTGAACGAACTCAAGTTCAATCTTGGCAGGGTCAATACCTATGTTACCGAGTGCAGTGCGTGTACTATTCTCATCACTTTGGCTCAAGTCCATGACAACTTGGAAGCCACCCTCATGAGGTGAGGTCACACCAGCGTTGCCTTCTCCAACACTGACATAGGAGTAAGGTGCTACCACACAGGAAGCAGTAGCATCGAGGTAGGGCATGAGCATGATGCAACCATCGGGGTCACACAAACCATGCTCGTACATAGGATTGGCAGGGTCGGGGTCGGGGCCGAGCATTGTCATGGTGATGCGGTCCACGATTGTGATGACTTCACTTATCTCCAATGCTCTTGAGGACTCAAGCACGCCGGGGCGTGGTGCAAGGGGGCAAGCACGCACGAACACATCATGTTCCGACATAGAATTGTAAGCAGTGTGGCAAGCCTGTCTGCGTTCTTCGGGGTCGGCAATCAATTCAATCTTGACCGCTTTGAGAGTGTTCCAATTGGGTGCATAGACAACATCGTTGTTTCGTGCATTGGTGAACTTGTTCATCGCCGCATACTTTTGGCTGACGGGTTGGGCTTCGGGGTTTGTTGTTTGGTTGGTCATAATTCTCATCTCCTGTTTCTTTTGTTCTTTATATCAATTCGGTATTCAGTCATCGTTTTGGTCGGGGTGTTGTTCATGTGGACAGCCACACGCAGGGTGGTCAAACCCTGCTCGACATACCATCCAACTTGTTCCTTCATCACTCATGAGGTCAGTCAACTGAGGCCAGCCGCAAGTGGTGTCCTTTGCTTCACGGACAACCATTCGGCCAAGCACTGTATCTCCAACCCTCAATCGCTTCCAAAAGTGTTCAGTCGGGTTGTGCATTTCTTCTGTGTGTAGTTCGTAATTAGTCATGCTTCCACCTCCACGACTGATACACAGGTGGTCCCTGTGTTTGGACTGTTGAGGACTTCGATGATACACCGAAGGTCGAGCGAGTTCGTGACCGTGAACTCGGAGTAGTAAGTCTTGGTTTCATCAGTGAGCATACCGTAGCAGTTCACGATGCGTGATTCCCACGACCATGTAACAACTGTTGGGTTTATGTCTGCACCCAACGGGTTTGTTGGGGTTAAGGTTTGTTGATTGATTGGCTTCATCATTCTCCGTTTCTTTTACTCTTTAAATAAGATTGGCTTTCAGTCCATCGTTTTCATCATCAAGTAATGCGTGTCATAATTGTCATGTATGTCAATACCCATGTCAAACATTTGACGAACGATACGATTGTCACTTACACTATACCTACACTCATTATAATAATAGAGAGTAGGGTACTATGAGTAGTGAGTATTGTACGATTGTCAAAAGGGTGACATGAGTAATGAGAAACATGACAAACATGAGGGTGAATGGTTTTACTTTAGCACTCATCATGCTTCCACTTGTATAGGAAAGTGAGTAAGCGATAACTTACTACTGCATGAGATGGAAGAAGCAGGTCAGTCGCCCGCCCGTTATACCACAGCGGTCTGGGTTTGGCTCTCGCTGGCACTGCGAAGAATCATTTTTGCTACAGGCGGGAAGGCACGAGAGCCGTGAAGAACCCAACCCATATGGGTGCAAGCGACAATGCGAACAAGGCTTACGAATCGTACAGGCGCAGTGAGGTCGCTGGAACCCCCGGCGCACGCGCTATGGGGAAATCGAAATAAAAAAAGCCCCCACCTCCGCCGAAGCGGGGGTGAGGGCGGCGACCCGTGAGGGAACTCACCCCCTGCGGGGGTGAGGGGAGCGTCAGTCAGTGACCGGCTCAAGCATTGGCGAGGTCGAGGCGAGCCAAGTCAGCCTCGAACCATGCAATGCATCGCTGTGTTGCACCTGCACCGGTGGACACATCGGCTGGTGCGCCCGCTTTCTTGGCGAGTTGACGCACTTGGATGTGGGACATGGCGTAGATGCTCACTGCGGAGGCAATGCCAGCGGGGTCGAACTTGGCGACAACAGCGTTCTTGAGGTACGCTTCCTTGCGAGTGTCATCGGAGTACCACTCGCCGGAAGCACCGGAGTCCTTGTGAGCCTGTCGAGCGTGGGCCTTGCGAGCCTTCTTCTCGGAGGTGTACGGACGAGGGTTGCCATCGGTGTCAACGACTCCCTCGGCCATCCAAGCAGTGCCTTCGATGACGGCCAACTCGACAACACCGGCCTTGATGGTGCGGGTGATGGCACTGCGGGCGGCGGCTCCTGTGTGGGCAAGGAGGTTGCGAACTTGACCCTCGTTCTTGCCCTTGCTCACGGTGTAGTCGTGGGAGAGGATGGCAACGAGGTCAGCGTAGGTGTACGAGGACCGGTCGGGAACCTTGCTCGTGAACGCACTGGAAGGGGCGTGCTTGTGGCACATGGCAACGACGGTGTTCATGTGACCACGCATCTCGGCACGAGTGTAGGTGACGAAGGTGGAAGCGGCTGGAACCCAAGCGGCGGAGTCGTCACCGGCTTTGGTGTCCGGCGCGGAGGTGAAGTCAATCACACCTTGAGCGTCGAACTTGACGGGCAAGGACACACGCTTGTCAGTGGAGGCAAGGAAGGCTCCAATGGCTCGGTACACAGGGGTGAACTGTGTGCCACGAGCGGCGGTACGGTCATAGGCAGGCTGGGCAATGGCATCATTTGTTTGTGGCATCAACTCATGTTTCTTTTACTCTTTATATGCAATCTGCTTTCAGTACCTCGATTTGGTTCTCCATAGCGCACAGCACATAGCGCAGGTAATGGATGGGTGTAGTACACCCATATGGGTTGGGTCAAGGGCCGCTATTCATGGGGGTGCGCCAAGCGGCGGGTAGGCTATGGCGTGCGAGTTGTACATCGGTATCTATAGAACGCTATGCGCCCCCGCATACAGGCCCGCAATGGGGCGGTCTATAGAAGGGAAGCGACACACGCCCGCCCGCCCGTGTGCCACCCGCCCTGTACCATAGCACAGCAACGGGGTGCGGTCTATAGAACGGGGTACTGCGGCCATAGCACGCCCCCATAGCACCCCCCTTAGAAGGAGAAGTACCCATAGCACATCCCATAGCACTTCTTTTAACCACACACGGCGTTTTATAAAAAAATTTGAAAGCGGATTTTTTATACAGGTGGGTCATAGCACTGCTATGGGAGGTCCATTCAATTCTGCATGGGTTTTGTTGAAGGCGGTGAAACACCACCGCTACAATGAAAATAAACCTTACCCGTGGCCCAAAAAACAGGCATTCCAAACCACATTTGAAAACGATGGTAGTATAAATCGTGACCCAAAGGTATCGGAAGAGCGAAAATTAAATGCGAGAATGGGTCGTGAAAGTAATCGCCGTGAGGCTGTTCCCTCCCGAATTGAAATATCACTTCGTGATAAAAATAATCGTGGTAAAAGAGATTATTCACTTGTAAATAATGAAGGTGAAGTGCTTTCACAAATATCGGGACATGGTAATGATATACACAACGAAAATCTCCATGATTTTTACGGTAACACACCGGAACCATATCGAAGACAAGGTATGTACAGGAAGTTAATGCAAGCGTTGATTGGAGCAGGTATTTCAATAGATTCAGATGAACGAAATTATCAATCCAACCCATTTCATCAAAAATTCTTAGAAAATTTACCACCTAACATTATGAGTTCGTATGTTGATGAATACGGTAATCCGAGAACGGTGCGTAGCGTGGAAGATTTAGACCATGATACCTCTCTTGAGTATTCTCAAAACAAAGTACCACAGTTCCTTGATGCACAAGAACAGCGTAGTGGATTAAACAGACAAGATTACGGTGCAATTCCTATTGTCAATCAAGCATGGCAAGCAAGAAGCATGGATGATTTAGCCGAACAAGATAGACTTAAAATTAGGCGAGGTCAAGGTCATGTACAGGATAAAAGGGTGTACATCACCCATCCATTGGCAAGAAATACCAAGCAACAAAGATTTGACGGAGATTTTGAAAATGAATCCCCTCCGTTGTACGACGGATATTATAATAATCAAGGTTTTTATGAAAGGCAAGCAAATAACCCGCAGTGACGCATTAGCATTGGCCCTTTTAGTGGTCGTGTTTATTTCATGGTCTTATATCACTGTGAATAATCAAATGTTTCTTAATCGTTAAGTATTAGTTTCACCTGCGATTAACATGGTCGCCCCTTTCAATGAAGCGTGGATGCTATTAAAAGAGCGTGGTCACGAACTTAATTTACCTCCATCAAGGATGGAAAGTATGGGAAATCCACAAAATTTGACGGATAGGCGTGTTGATGAAGCAACTATGGCGAGAATGGCTTTAGACAATTTTGAAACAATGGGCACACTTTCTCCACCAAAAGTTTCAAGTGCAGAAGACGCTTTAAATCATTTAAAAAATCGTAAATTACAGGAACGCCACATGGAAAACCAACTACATGCCGCTTCGAGGGCAGAAGGTAATGAGCAGTTTCTTCAAGATGGGCAAAGCGAACTTGACCGAGCAATTCTCGCTCGCATGGGCCAACAGCCCGAAGCCGATGAAATGGAGGCAATGGGTATGCCGGAAATGGATGAAACAGGTATGCCTATGAGTCGCTCAATTGGCGGCAGGGGTCCAGCCCCAAATGAAGGTCGGGCTGGAAGTTCCGGCAGACCTCCTGTTGGTAGTGATGACATAAGTGAGGACTTGATTGAATATAGACCTAATCATGCAGACGGTTATACAAACTTACTAAACCAATATGGCCCATTGGATAATCCATTCCCTTCACCTGTTGGACTAAATGTTCGTGATGATTTGATGGACTGGGCCGCTGGCGCAGGTCGTGAAGCGGGTAAGCCGGATATAGTCGATAGAACATACGATGAGGGCGGAAGTCAATTTGACCTAAGTCAAATGCATGATGACGATGAAGAGAGTGAATATGAAAATGAACCACTTCATGAAAACAATCCAGCAAAGCATAGCATTGCTTCGACTACTCTTCGAGCAAGCCCTCGTCAACAAAAGCGTGGGCAAATGGATTCGGGAAGAAACGAGTTTAGACGACCCGGTGATGAAAGTTCAAAGCGAATGCCTTCTTCTCAAAGAATGCTTCAACAGATGGGGCTTTAATCCACTGGATTAGCGAAAGGTTTAACTTTTACACCGTTCTGTCTTAGTACATGAAGTTGTTTCTTTGGTTTATTGTAGCATTTTTTTTCGGATTTACTGGCGTGTGGATGCTAACTACACCCGACCCTAATGATACTGTAATTTTTATTGAAGACGAAGAGGCTTTTCATAAAGCGTGTTACGAAGGTATGAGGAAGGGAATTGAATGAATGTAACCGTGTACGAGGTTGGTCCTCGTGACGGCTTGCAATCATTGAAGCAAAAAATCCCATCAAGTCAAAAAATAAAACTTATTGATGCGTTATACGACGCTGGCTTAACAGAAATTGAAGAAGTTAGTTTTGCACATCCAAAACTTGTGCCGCAAATGGCTGATGCCGAAGATGTGTTCCAGCGTGGCGGTGCGCTTGTGATGAACAAGCGTGGCTACGATAGGGCAATAGCGACTGGTGCTAAAAAAATAAACATCGTCATTAGCCCGTGTGAAACCTTCAACATGAAAAACATGCGAAAAACCCGAAGTGAACTTGTGCTAATGTACAAGACATTCTTAGACAAAACGCCAAAGGAAAATGTGCGTGTTTACATTAGCATGGCCTTTGGCTCGCCATTTAGTGGTGAAGTATCACCCGGTACAATGCGTTCATGTATTCGAGATGCCAAAATGTTTGGAAATACTGTTGTTTTTGCCGATACAGTGGGGGTAGGGACAAGAGAAGAGGTACATTTGTGGTCCGAGATGGCTATACTCGAAGGTATGACTCCCGCATTGCATTTACATCACAAAGGTGACGAGTCCAAAGCATTGCAACTTATTCGTGCAGGTCTTATGGCTGGTGTTCGTGAGTTTGATTCCAGTATTGGTGGACTCGGTGGTTGTCCGTTTGTTGACAACAGTGGAGCAAACTTGTCAACTGAAACGCTGGTGTTGCATCTTAATGCATGGGGTTTTGAAACCGGTGTCTGTATTGATGCACTTAAAGTTGCATCAACTATCGCACAACAAATTGCATTAAACGAAAAGGAACATAAAGTACCGTTATTGCAATGAGTAAAATAGGAATTAAACAAACAGCAAGTACAGCATCAGCCCAATAACGCCATTCCATGCTATCCCTCAATGGAAAGTTGTAGGCATTTCAAATGGTTTAGGTGTGAAAGTATCGTCATCTTTGTGATTTTGCGCCATTAGTTCAATGGTGCGGAGCATGTGTGGGCTGATATTGTCAATCATAGTGCCGTTTTCTGTTGGAACCATTTTGTGTTGACGGTCAAGTGTAGTAATGTCTTGAGTAAACTCTTGCGGGAGTGGTTCATCGTGGTGGACTTCAACACCCGCTTTAAACAACATTTGCCACGCTAAGTCCATTGGTTCACTTTTGTTATCATTGTTAAGATATTTGTCATACCCACCTTGAACTAATTGTTGATAATCCATCATTTTTCTATTATAACCGTAAGCGGGGTCTGTGACAAAGAACACACCGCCCATATCTGTTACTGTTATTGCTTGTTGTTGAAATTGTTCTTCTTTAGCCTGTGCTTCTTGTTGAGCCTGTTGAGCCGCTTGTTGTTCGGCTTGTTCTTTTTCATATTTACTTTGAGCAATATATTCTTGCCCTGCGAGTCTATCGTCTTCAATACTAAATTTTTCTTCTAAATCACTTACCGGAGTGTCAATAAAACTGTCAATAAGTTCTTCTTTACTTGGTTTTACTCTTTTACCCGGCATATATTCATTTACAATTGATTTTGGTCGCACAGCAATTTTTTCTTGTGATGAATATGAAAGATTATCGGGTTTTACTACATCTTGTGGGTAAACATGTTGTGTTTTTGCACCCTTTGGGTCAATAGGTTCGCTGTGTGCTGATTTACCTCTCATAGTTTCAATATCCATTACGGGAGAAAATATGTGAGCCATTTGACTTCGCATTTGATTAGGGTCGGGATGTGGTTGGTCTGTGTGGAGTAATTCTCGCAAAGCCACAGAATCGTGATTGTCTTCATCAATTAACCTGTTTTCTTTCATGTGTTGCAATGTAGCATAAGCAACTTGAAATGGAGTAATGTTGTGTACTTTATTTTCATGTTCAAAGTGTTGGTTTGGAATGTAACGAGCCTCTTGAGGTCTGCCTTTTTTATGACCCATGCGTTCATTCCAATGCTGGTCTTGAAGGAAATCTTCATCTTGTCGAGGTGCTTTTTTAGCCCGCTCAATAATGCTATCCCGATATGATTTAAATTCCGGGTGCATCATTCTTGCTGGAAACTTCCAAGCCTTTTCAATACCGGCTTGATTTTTGGCATCGTTAGCCGTGTCCTTTGCGCTTTGAATGTTATTCTGCATGGTTTGTTGTGATTGAGCGGCTTGAGCATTGGCTTGGTTTTGTGCCATTTCAGCGGCCCCAACAGCAATTTTCTTAGCACCAACTTTTCCAACTGCTCCACCAACTGCTCCACCAACTGCTCCACCAGCAGAAGCACCAGCCGCAGTGCCAGCAAACGGAATAACAGAACCTAAAGCACCACCTATGGTACTGCCTATACCGGTCCCGGCGGCTCGACCTGCAACTGCACCCCCAACATCAGTTGGAGTAGGTGCTTTTCGCACAGCAACATGTCGGCCCATAACCTTCGTAGCGAGCGTGCATTCTAAATGGTATCGCTTATTACCACCAACTGGTGCGTATGCGTAAGGAGTTAGAGCCAATGGAACAGGCTTTTCTTCTTCTTAAAAACCAAAATGAGCGTTGGGATGAAATTATTCGTGAGTATAATGAGCGAAAATTTGATGAACTCATGGCTGGTTTTCACCAAAGATACTCCCCAAATAGGTCGCTTAGATTAACTTCTGCACGAAATACCAGTAAATATCATCCAAGTCAAAATATGCATTTAGCAAGAAAACTTATGAATCATGAAAATACAAGTTTTAGGGACCATAATTTACAAATGGGTCGAGGGGAAGAACTACCACTTGAAACCATAATGACACAAGAGCCACTCGGAGGAAGGTTTGTTTTTCCAGCCCATACAATGGGTTTAACACCAACAGAAGGAAGACAAACCATTGATGTACCCGAAAGTAAAAGAAGTTATCCAGTAAATTTATTTGGTTTTGAAGGTACACCGGAAAGATACGGTAAAAATCAAGACCCCGAAGGAATCATTTATGGTAATTTAGAAGAAGACAGTGTACGCCGACTTAACAAAAACCCATTTATGCTTCGTGACATTCAAAGAGCCGCAAGTATGTTTTTACCAAGAAGTAAAGATGCCCCTCCATCAAGAATAGGACTGGAAGGAGCGGAGCGTAATCGTGTCCGTGAACTTGCTCAAATGCTTATGGATGCCAAAATTCCGGGTGCTTTAATTGACCCACAAACAGCAAGAGCCTATGGTATAGAATCATTTCAAGATATTATACCAACAAAAATAGGACCGGATGGAAAAGTAATTTCTTCTATAACAGAAAGCCTCAACGATTTAACAGGAAACATAGGTGGGGGTATGGACCCATTACATGGTACTTTTCAACAATGGGAACGAAATATGGGACCATCGGGGCGTGTAGCAGAATTAGATGAAACACATACTTCGCCCGAACAAATGCAATTACTCGATGACCAATTAACTGCAATTCCGGGTGCTATTATGGCAAACCCAACACAATTCTATAGAAGCGAACCAATGGACCTCGCTATGCGGTTGTTGAAAGATGCTAAAATTGATGTATCGGGACAACACGCAACCAAGAATGACCCTCGTTTTTGGGATGTTATGCAACACTACGGAAAACAAGATGAAAAAAAAGTCGGTGAGCCTTTTCTACCATACAATAGAGAATTAGCCGAGATGTCACCTCAAGTAAATGAGTTACTCGCAGAATATGGATATGAACCGTATTACTTTGGTGGGCAGTATGGTAACTTTTCTAACTTAGGTAAGAAGAACTATACTACGGGTCACCTTGCTATTTATGACCCCAGTGTAGAGGCTGCTTCTTTTGGTGATACTCAATTCACAGATAATTGGAGAAAGTTACACGAACTTGGACACGCTCAAGGACTTGAAGACCTAAACCACAAGTGGGGAGAAGGGCGTAGACTTGGTAGAATCGGAGTAAGAACCCCTCGTGAAATGCTTAGAGCAGTTGATTGGGAAACTATGGCTTTGATGAATCAAAGAAAATTGATGAATGAAATTGGTCTACCAATGAAGCCGGAAGAATACAACCGTGATTGGAATACTACAGTAGGAGATGCTGGGTTTAGAGCAGTTACCGGACAATTTACTTCACCAACCGAAGAAGGGTTTGTTCCTCACGATGAAAGAATATCTCCATCTCACGCTATGAATGCTGTCACAAGAAGGGCTGAAGAACTTGGGCTTGATATGGATGAAACGCTCCGTGACAAGAGAGGTGGTGCTCGTAAAGTAGCAAGCGAACCAATGGAGATTGCTATGCAATTACTCAAAGAGCGTGTAAGCCCCGAAGCCAAGCGGCATAAGTTGGAGTACGACAAGAAGTACGAGTCCAGCCCGGAGCGTGTGAAGTACCGAGAGGAACTTAACCGTGAACGCCGCCGACGACACATCATGGGGCAGGGTGGACCGGACATGAGCCATACCAGCCAGCACACTATTGTTCCCGAAGACCCCCATACCAACCGAGCAAGGCATTTCAAGGACAAAGGAACCTTACTTT
>PDMW01001745.1_pt1 | contig 23979 bp, 31 predicted proteins | sample 1515511 | NCBI WGS metagenome assembly PDMW01 (sample SAMN07343023, study PRJNA328102) | Marine metagenome, whole genome shotgun sequencing project. | biome: marine; feature: bay; material: water; isolation source: viruses from water sample < 0.22 micron filtered, nuclease treated, low... ... | reverse complement strand
CATTGGATGAGATGAAAGATAATAATAACAAATTAAATATAACATTATGACTTTACAATTTCAAATCACTTACTCAAAAAAACACCAAGTCTTTGACTTATTAACACAAGATATTTCAACAAATCCTCCAACATTTATAGACTCTTATTTCCCCTTCAAAACATTATCTGAAGTCAACCAAGAAATTGAATTCCTAATGGATCTCTACTTACGAGAATTACAATATGACTAAAATACAAAGATATGACTGAAATACAAAGAGCTGACTTACTGAACTATCTAAACAATAACAAGATAGACTACAATTTTGAATTAGAAACTGAAACAATAACCGTTAACCTTAAATACAATGTATAAAAAAGAAATAATCACACGACCTGATGGCACGAAGTGCGTAAAATGTACTCGTATTAATGTAGTAGAAAGAATTGAGAACTTAGGTTTTGAGATTATTATTGCCGATAGTAGATGTAGCATAAGGCACAATACAGACCATTCTGTAAAAGAGTTGTTTCATAGCGAAACATTATCAAGTAAGATAGACTCTACATACGATGTAGTAGTACAATTTATAAAAAACCAACAAAGATGGAAGACAATAAACTAATGAAAAGAACACCAAAAGAATTATACGATTACGAGACTAAGCGAATCAAGAAATACCTTAAAGAGATAGACGAAATCCTAAGGAATAACATTGAAGACAAGGAAGATTTATCAAGGGTTGAACACCTCATCAAGTGGTATGGGAATGCAAGGGCAATCAAGTCCAAGGCTTACCAGGAGATGAACATAAAGCCATTGAGATTGTGGGATATATTGAAGAATAAGTTTAACGAAATTAAAATAATAAGAAGATGAAATACAATTCAGAACTAATCAAAGAAAAAACAGCAATAATAGACGAACTAATAACCCAATTAAAGGCAGACCTTGTATCTGAAAAATTAACGGGAGAGATGTTGAAAGATTTAAAGCATAGGGTTGAGGAAATTATTTATGAAGATTTTTAACATGAATATACTAGAATTATTTAGCGGAAGCAGAAGCATAGGAAAGGTAGGATCTGATAGGGGTCATAATGTATTTTCATCAGACTTTTCTGATTTTCCAAACACAGATTACGTTGTAGATATATTAGAGTTTGATATAAGTAAGGTGCCATTTATACCCGACATGATATGGGCAAGTCCACCTTGCGAGTCATTTAGTGTTGCCTCCATTGGTAGGCATTGGAAAAAAGGAGAAGTGTTCACCCCTAAGACAGAAAATGCAGAACAAGGTGTTAAGATCCTAATGAAGACAATGGAAATCATAGAGAAATTCAAGGAGATAAACCCTAACCTTATATGGTATGTAGAGAACCCAAGAGGTAAGATGAGAAAGTCTCCGCATTGGGAGAATGTAGAACACAAATTAAACACAGTAACGTACTGTCAGTATGGGGATGATAGGATGAAGCCAACAGATATATGGAACAACAATAAATCCTGGGCTTCAAGAAAAATGTGTAAGAACGGAATGCCTTGTCATGTATCAGCACCAAGAGGTTCGTCATCGGGAACGCAAGGTAGGTCATCTTACTATGATAGAAGCAAAGTCCCTCAACAATTGTGTGAGGAGATTGTAAAATCAACAGAAAAAATTTGTGTAATCAAAACATAATTAGTAAATTGCAATAAATCAACAACAATGAACAAGATAGAACAAGCAAAGGTGCTACTGCACCAAAACGGATACTACATCGACAACCTTTGGAGTGTTGATGACATACAACAGAACTTTTACTGCACAGAACACGAGGCGTTCGAGGTGTTGGAGGATATTTTCAACAGTGACTACATCAACGAAACTATTCTTGGAGAGTTAGTGAGAGTGGCAGAAGATCGTGAATTAAAAATGAGGAACTAATGATGACAAAAAAACAAGTAGAGGCGGTAAGTGGTGCAATCATCACATCGTTTGTAAACCTTCATTTTTTGGAGGAGGTAAGTAGGTCGGGGGCATTCAGACAGAGTGCCAAGAATAACGTTAAAAGGACTTTAAAGGACTTGATTCAGATTGAGGAGAACTTGTTCTCAAAGATAGATGACATCGATGACGATAATCTAGGAGACAAGTTGGTTGCAAACAAGTTAGAGTTTGTCAAGTGGTTGCTCGATGAGTTTGACTTCAATGATTTCTCAAAGATTCAAGAGGTCTGTATAGCTTATTCTAAGGACAGAGATAGGGTCACTAAGGTTACAGACCAAGTATTAATAGATAATGGGTCAGAGGTTGTAGAAAACATTGACCCATCACAAATAAAAATGTTTTAAGTATGGGGCAAACACTAATTGAATTTAAGTTATCACAAAGAAGGGAGACAGAAATATTGCGTAAAACAAAAAAAGGATTTCTGATAAACCCTGTAACTGGGTGGTTGGACTCAAGGTATACCGACAAATCAAAGTTGTCGGGTCAGAAGAGAAGACGATATAACAAACTAAAAAAATCATATGATGATGAATAAATTTATAAAAATAGCAAGGTCTATGAGAACGGATATGCTACTATTAGATAAGTTCCTTCACGATGGATTCTATCAAGAAGAAGACACGTTAGAGGGAAACTTAGAGGCACTAGAATTATTCCTAAAAAACTATAGATAATGGAGGATACAATAGATTTTCAACACATTAGGATCAAGGCAATGGAGAAGGAGATTGCAAAGTTAAAACAAGAAATATTAAACCTTAAATTAAATAAATATGATTACAGAGTTGATTAAAGTAAGAAGAATCTTGAAGGAAACACCTCAAGTAAACTTAACAAAAATGTTAAAAAATGTTGGACTTAAAAGGATTGACTTCCAGAAACTTGTTGAAAAGGAGGTTATCAAGAAGGTAGGTTCAACCAAGGGGGCAAGATGGTTTTGGGTAGGAGAGAAGCCTACTTACGACACCGTAAAAGAGTGGCTCAATAAGAATGATACTGAACAATCGAATCAGTTTGAATTGTCTGAGGATGTGAGTCTTGTTGACGTTGTTTTCAACAACTTTAATATGACAATAAACATCACAGATGATGTCACATTGAGTTTTGTAAGCAAGGATAAAGTCATTCTTAGGAGACCAAACAATGAAAAAGTTAAGGATGTTGAGGTAACTGATGCAGTAAAATTGCAACAAATCTTATCATTATTGACATAGAAACTTAAAATTGACATATAACCGACATGGCTAAGTACTTGATTACCAGTATCAAATGTCGGTATGTCGATTTTTACCCCTATGAAAAAATTTAAAAAAAATATATATAAATGGTAGATATAAAAGAGAAGTATATAGGAGTTCGTTCAAATCGACAGGGCGGTAGAATCTCCTACAGAGTTAGATTTAAGTACAAGGGTACAGAATATAATTGGGGTGGTTTCAAGACACCAAAGGAAGCTGCGAAATCACATGATATCTTTGTTTTAACCAAAGGCTTTAACAGAAAAACAAATTTCATCAAAAAAAAGTTGGTAGATTAACAATAAAGAAGTAATTTAGCAGTCCAAAATAAAAACAAATGAGACGAACAAAAGAATTATTCGAGCAATATGACGCAAATTTAGAGTATCAGAAGATGATGATAGATTTTAACTTAAAACTATACGATGATTTCATTACAAGAAATTTGGAAACAAGCGAGGAGTAACAGATCTTTAGTACGCCTTGATGATGATTGCACTGATTCAGTTATCTACAGAGGTGTCAAGATTGTAAACGATGATGGGAATATAAGTATTTATTCTACTGAGTCAGAGTTTTACATAGACATCACAAAGGTGTTCCTAAGAAAAAGTTTCAAGGAGGGTGTTTATGATTTTTTGTGTAAAAAGTATCTTAGGCAGTTAAATGCAGTTGAGAAGTCAATCAAGAATGAAATGAACAATCAGAAGAACCACAAAAAATTCAAATACCTACAAGCAAAGAGGTTTAATATAATAGAGAAATACAATGAAATCAATTCTGAAAAAATTACAAGATGATAAGCACTACTATGGTGCTTATGGGAAACAATATTTATCCAACAGTAACATTGGAACATTATTAACAAACCCAAAGGAACATGGAAGACCTCAACAAGATACACTTCCAATGGTACAGGGTAGATACTTTCATGTATCTATGTTGGAGCCAGAGAAGTTAGCTGACTTTGAAATAGTTGAGGCATCATCAAGGAACACAAAGATTTACAAGGATCAATCAAATGGTAGATTACTTTTATTAAGAAAGGAAGTTGACAAGTTGGACAAGGCTATTGCAGAGATGAAGGCCAGTTCACTATCACAAGAAATTTACTCTGAGGATGCACAGTATGAGGTGCCAATCATCGGTGAGTTTTTCGGTGTGCAGTTCAAGGGTAAGGCTGACATCATCACAAAGGACAAAATCATTGACATCAAGACATCATCAAACATATTGAAGTTCAAGTCAAGTGCATATGTGTATAACTACGATAGTCAAGCTTATATCTATAGCACCATGTTCAACAAGGATATGGAGTTTCATGTGATAGACAAGGAAACACTACAGATGAAGGTATTTACTTGTTCTGAGGAGTTCTTGTTGAGAGGTCGTGAGAAGGTTGAACGTGCCGTAGCAGTATGGAACAGGTTCTTCAAGGATGGCCACAAGGAGGATGTTAGTCAGTATATCGCTGAGGAAGTATTATAATAAAATCCCACGAGTCCAGGGAGAAGTGGACTTAAACTAAATATTTTTTTTATTATGGCAAGAATTAGCCACACATCAGAGAAGAGCGGAAGCTCAAACCCAACCTCTAAATTTTTAGAGTACAAGTCAAATGACAAAGCGTTCAGTTACTACGACAAAGAAGCTAAGGAAACCGTTAAGGTTGAATTACCTTTGAAGTTTGTGTTCCTGCAGAACTATCACTCAGTAAGGGGATGGAACGACGCAAGTGCTAGTGGGATCTATTCCAACGAGGTGTTTTATATTGGTAGCGAGCCAATGACAGTAAAATCCTTTAAGGGAGGAACAATTGCTACGGGTCTTTACAAAGACATCAAGGCAGATGTTACTAGCGCTGGGGGTAAGTACCACAGGTCTATCTATGTAATGTTAGAGGATGGAACACTTGCAAACATTAGCTTAAAGGGTTCTTCAGTTCGACAATGGTCAGACTTCATGGAAGCTAACAAGCAGTTAGTTGATGGTCAGTTCGTAGAGGTAAACTCAGCGAACGAGGAGAAGAAGGGAAGTGTTAAGTATAGCACACCTAACTTCACAATTGGTGCCAAATTGTCTAAGGGCGACTCTTCTAAGGCAGATGAAGTTGCGGGTCAATTGAAATCTTATCTTGATGAGTATTTCTCTAAGAGTACAGAGAAGGAAGTTATTGAGGCAGATGAAGTTGAATTAGACTTTTAATTAAACAGCAGATACCCTCAGTTAGACTGGGGGTTCTGCATTTTAAACAAACATTATGACAAGAAAAGAATTAATAGAGTTAGTTGAAAATAAGACAGATATACTTCTTAGGAGTAAGACAAGAAAGGTAGAGTACGTTATGGCTCGTGCTGTATACTACAGATTAGCCAAGGAATTAGATCTTGGATCGTTGGCAAGTATTGGGCATGAGATAGGTAGAAACCATGCAACAGTACTATGGTCTATCAATAATCATTGGTTCAACATGAAGAGTGATTTTCCATCAATTTATAAAGCGTACCTAAAGTGTAAAGAAATCATAAATGATGGTATAACCTCAGAGTTAGAATATGAAGAACTAGTTTCACTTTTAAGGGTACAGTTACAGGATCTAAAGGAGGATAACTCAAGATTAAAAGACCAAGTGTCTTACATTGAAAAATCATTGGGACACCCTGTAATTGATGATTTGATTCATATGATTAGAAGGGTTGACACATCAAATTTAGCGTTATTGAAATTTAGATTAACCTCAGTTATAAGTGGACTATGATTACTATATTTAAAAACATTAGAGAGACATCTACCCCATTCCATAAGGATTTGATGTTTGTCCTTGACAGGATCAAGGAAGGGAAACACAAGGGACTTATAGAGTCTATAAGAGCTGAGGGCGATAAGTCCAAGCGAAATGATTTAAAGAAGAATCTACCCGCAATATGTTTCTCTGGAACATTTAGCAAGCGGTCTGATGACTCTATTATTAAGCATAGTGGGCTTATATGTTTAGACTTTGATGGATATGAAACACCTGAGCTTATGGATTCAGAGAAGTCCACTCTCATCAATGACAAGTATGTTCTGTCTGTGTTTGTTAGCCCAAGTGGTAATGGATTGAAGGCTATTGTAAAGATACCTTCTGATCCGTCAAATCACAAGAGATACTTTGATGCACTACAATCTTATTATAACTCCAAGTATTTTGATGTAACATCCAAGAACATCAGTAGGGTTTGTTACGAGTCATATGATTCAGATATACATATAAATGAGGATTCTGAGATATGGGATGACTTGGGAGAACATTTATCTATAGTTAAGGATCAGTCAAGACCCACTGTGCCAATCACAGACGAAAACAAGATTATAGAGATACTTGTAAAGTGGTGGTCAAAGAAGTACCCAATGATTGATGGCCAGAGGAACAACAATGCATTTATACTTGCATCAGCTCTTAATGAGTATGGAATAAATAAAAGCATTGCAGTATATGTTCTGGGACAATACGCATCAAAAGGTTTTTCTCAGAATGAGATTAATGCAACAATAGAATCAGCTTACAGGGACACAGCCTCTCACAGTACTAAGTACTATGAGGATGACTCTGTTATGTCAAAGATTAGGACAAGTGTAAACAAGGGCTCTTCTAGTGAGCAAATTAAGTCTGATTTTTCAAGACTAAATTTACCAACAGAAGTATTGGAATCAGTAATAGTAGACATTGAGAAGGACTCATCTATAAAGAAGTTTTGGAATAAGTCAGACAAGGGGGTTATATCTATTGTGCACTACCTTTACAAGGAGTTCTTACAACGTGAAGGTTTTTACAAGTACTCTTACCATGGTTCAGACAAGTATATGTTCGTTAAGGTGACTAACAATCTTATAGACAAGGCCTCTGAGGAACAGGTAAAGGACTTTGTTTTGGGTTACCTTGAGGGTTTTGATGACCTTACAGTTTACAATTTCTTTGCTGACAAAACGAGGTTCTTCAAGGAGGATTTCTTGTCACTCCTTGACACGGTTGATGTTCACTTCGTTGAGGACACTAAGATGTTTTCTTATATATATTTTAGGAATTCTGTTGTTAAGGTTTATAGTGACAAGATAGAGACCGTTGACTATGTAGACCTTGATGGTTATGTGTGGAGGGATCAAGTTATTGACAGAGACTTTGCTTTCTGTGATGTTACTGACTGTGATTTTAAGAAGTTTATTAGAAATGTTTCTGGAGACAAGGAGGATAGGGTTCGTTCCCTAGAGTCCTCTATGGGTTTCCTTATGAGTGGATATAAGGATCCAGGTTTCTGTCCGTCAGTGATACTTAATGATGAGGTTATAACTGATAATCCCGAGGGAGGTACAGGTAAGGGGTTGTTTGTTCAAGGAATAAGTATGATGAAGAAGGTTGCGATGATTGATGGTAAGGCATTTTCTTTTGACAAGCCATTTGCTTATCAGACAATCAACACGGACACTCAGGTTATATCTTTTGATGATGTAAAGAAAGCCTTTGAATTTGAGAGGTTGTTCTCAGCCATTACAGAGGGTATTACTATTGAGAAGAAGAATAAGGATGCTATTCGTATTCCATTTAGGTTCTCTCCTAAGATTGTTATAACAACCAACTACACGATACGAGGTAGGGGGAACTCATTCAACAGAAGAAAATTTGAGGTGGAGCTTAAGCAGTACTATACAAAGGACTTCACTCCAGTTGATGACTTCGGTAAAAGGCTTTTTGATGAGTGGAATGATGACGAATGGTGTTCATTTGATAATTACATGATAAACACACTACAGAGGTATCTCTATACAGGTCTAATTGAAGCTGAGTCTTCTAATACTCAGATTAAGAAGTTAGCTGCAGATACGTGTCACGAGTTTGTTGAGTGGTTAGGATTACTTAAGGGAGCAAAAACACACCCTCTAATTGCTTATGACAAGAGAATCTTTATGGATAATCTGTACACTGAGTTTATTACTGACAACCCTGACTTTGATAGGAATGGTAAAAGAACTATATCGAGGACTGCTTTCTATAAGTGGCTTGTGTACTACGGACATTACGACTCTAACTGTATTGATACAAACACAGATAGAGCAACTCAAGGTAAATGGATAATGTATATATCAAATCAAGATGAGAAAAAAGAAGATAAGCAGAAGGTTATACCAGGACTGGAATTTTGATGCAATGCGTTGGTGTATTGAGAATGATTTTCAGGTTTATATACACCCTATAGTTAGAAAAATCGATGTTAATTATCACCAGGAGACTTTTAATTATAAGATTGCCGTCCGAAGGGGCGGCATAACTACCGAGGGTCAGGATCAAATGGAGGTTAATAATCGTATAGTTAACAGCAAGGAAACACTTAGTGAGAAGGAGTACAAAACAGAGATGGATGCGTTTGATGACTTCAATTATGTGTATGAGCATCTTAGAAGGAAGTACGGTTAAAATTAAACAATTATGGAGTTTAGACAATATCAAAAAGAAATTATAGAGAATGGGTATAATATTATTAATTTACATCGCTTTGCATATCTTGCGATGGAAGTACGAACAGGTAAGACGCTTACTTCTCTGGGTATTGCACAGAGATTAGGGTGCAAAAATGTTTTGTTCCTTACTAAAAAGAAGGCTATCTCAAGTATAAAGGATGACTACAAGCTGTACTCACCTGATTATAAGATTACTGTCATAAACTACGAGTCAATACATAAGGTAGACATGAGTGTTGGATTTGATCTTATTGTTCTTGACGAGGCTCATGGCCTTGGGGCTTTCCCTAAGCCAAGTAAGAGGGCTAAGCAGGTTAAGGATATTATAAGTAAGTATAATCCTTATGTTATATATCTGTCAGGCACTCCAACACCTGAGTCTTACTGTCAAATATACCACCAGGTTTATGGCTTAAAGAATAATCCGTTCAGTCAGTACAGAAACTTCTACAGATTCTGTGACGACCACGTTAATGTGACTACTAGGCTGATTAATGGCTTTAACATTAAGGACTATTCTAATGGTAAGCAGAGCATCAATCAGTTAATGAAGAAGTATATGATATCTTACACTCAGGTGCAGGCTGGTTTTGAGTCTGTGATAGAGGAAGAGGTCCTTGAGGTTCCAATGGATGTTGATACATACGATCTTTGCAGGCAGTTAAAAAGAGATTTAGTTATAGAGATGACTGAGGACGATGTTATATTGGCTGACACAGGTGTTAAGCTGATGTCTAAGCTACATCAGTTGTATAGTGGCACAGTTAAGTTCGAGTCAGGTAAAAGCTGCGTAATAGACACGAGTAAAGCTGAATATATTAAGTGGAGGTTTAAGGATAAAAAGATAGGTATATTCTATAAGTTCACAGCAGAGCTTGACGCACTTAAGCAAGTACTTGGAGATAATTTATGTACAGACCTTGAGGAGTTCAACTCCACAGATAAGTCTATAGCTCTACAGATTGTTTCAGGAAGGGAGGGCATTAGTCTTCGTAATGCTGAAAATATTGTTTTCTACAACATAGACTTCAGTGCAACCTCTTACTGGCAAGCTCGTGATAGGATGACTACCAAGGACCGTAAGTATAACAAAATATATTGGTTGTTTTCTAGGGGAGGTATTGAGTCTAAGATATATAGATCTGTGTTAGAGAAAAGGGACTATACATTAAGGCATTTCAGAAAAGATTTTGTAGTATGAAAAAGGTAACTAAGGGAAGGTATTTAGTGTCTACAGAGATTGGAGATTATTATGAAGAATTGTTTAAGCAAAAAGTAGAGGCTCTAGGTATGGCCTACATAAAATCATCTAAAGATGATGATTACTTTAGGCATATTGATTGTTATGTTAATGGGTATGGGGTTGATGTGAAGGGAAAGAAAAAAGATATTTGGCTTGAATACACTAATGTTAATGGCAACAAAGGTTCTTTAAGGGGTGATGCTAAGTACATTGCTATGTTTGTTGAAAATATAAATTCTTTCTCTATATATTTTAGAGAAGATTTGCTTATCTTTATCAAGGAAAACGTCACCGAGTTTGTTGAAAACAATAGAGAATACTTAAAGTTTTATACAAGAAAGAGGTGGGGAAAAAAAGATTTAATAGTAAAGGTTAGGTATTCAGACATAAAGCATTTAGAAAGAAGACAAATATAGATGACTGAGCAACAGATACAGAAGAAACGTATAGACCAATTAGAGAAAGAAGGTTACTATGTTTTGAAACTTATAAAGACAAACAAGAACGGTATACCTGATGTCTTGGCAATACCTCCAAACTGTGAGGTTATATTCTCGGAGATAAAGACATCCACAGGTAGACTTTCTAAGATACAGGAGTATAGGCTAAAAGAATTAGAGAAGCATGGGTTTTCAACAGAAGTATATAGAGGATGATTTCAAAATAACTGAGGAAGTTAGTGAGTTTTGTTTAGAGCTAGACCCCAAGTGTCAGATAGTTGTTTACGAGGCCTTTGATTTTGCATGGTCTGTTATGGATGGTGTTCGCTCCTCTTTTGTTTTAAACGTAGACAACGAGACATTTATAGAGGTTGGCTGTGCTAACTACTATGACGAATACATACTTATAGACGAAATAAGCTTCGTTGAGGATATGGATATATATTTAGATCATTTAAACTTAAAAAAAACATTTACATGGAATTCAAGTACGAGAACATTAGAGAAATTTTAGATTCAACCGAAATGACTGTAGAGCAAAAAATAGATGAGCTATTCAGGATAGATACATACATGTATACAAACCTGGGTAAGGAGTCTTCAGCTGCGGAGAGGCTTGATGTTACTAATAAATCTAAAAAAATTTACAAGGCTATACGTAAGCTTGACCCTATTATGGGGAAGGAGTTAAACGACTAGAAACCATGTTTATAACTTTTTATTAATACCAGTAAAATGTTTTTTATCTTTGGTATGTCATAATTCACATTTTGTTTTAATGGGGTGGTTGATTTTTTATAACCGCCCTATTTTTTTACTACATGAGCAACCAAGATCAGAGGATACGATTCATCAACACCACCATGTCTATGGTAAATAATCTCAGCGACAGCCTTTATGAAGCTTTGATGGATGAAGATTTCGAAGAGATAAAGTCAATCACATCGAATATAGAATACATACTTAAAGATTTAATTCAAACATTTTCAGATGAAATATAAAGAAAGCAGAGTCCTTGTTATAGGAGACTTACACGAACCTTTTTGTCTTGATGGGTACCTGGAGTTCTGTCAAGAGCAGTACAAGAAACACGACTGTAATCAAGTTGTATTCATTGGAGATGTTATCGATAATCATTTTTCTTCTTACCACGAGACAGACCCTGATGGGATGGGTGGTGGACAGGAGCTTGAGCTTGCTATAAGTAAATTATCTAAGTGGTATAAGGCTTTCCCTGTTGCTGATGTTACAATAGGTAACCATGACAGGTTGATTATGCGTAAGGCTATGAGTTCAGCTATTCCAAAGAAGTGGGTAAAAAGTTTCGAAGAGGTTCTTGAAACCCCTAATTGGAATTATACTGACAGAGTTGTTTACGACAATGTTCAGTACATTCACGGTGAGGCTGGTACAGCAAGGGCTAAGTGTAGGGCTGATATGATGTCTACGGTACAGGGACACATACATACACAGTGTTATACTGAGTGGTATGTTGGACAGCACTTTAAGATATTTGGCACTCAGGTTGGTTGTGGTATAGACCACGACAGTTATGCAATGGGTTACGCGAAGAGAGGTAAGAAGCCAGCTATCGGTTGTGCTATTATCATTAACGGCTCTACAGCTATTAACGAATTAATGGAATTATAGTATGGCTGTTCATTTTGATTACAAGCAGGATAAGTATGTCATAACAAGTGACAGCGAAAAAAATAGTGATAGTGAACAAAGAAAGTCAATGCCTGTATACACAGGTGTTCTTAAATATTTTCCAGACGCATTAAAGTATGTTAGTAAAGTTAGTAAGGCAGGTAATGATCAGCATCATCCTGACAAGTCATTGCATTGGGATAAAAGTAAAAGCTTTGATAACGAGGATGCGTTGGTAAGACACTTAATAGACCACTCACAGGATCCTGTTGATGACGATGGGTTGCTTCACCTAGGTAAGGTAGCTTGGAGAGCTTTAGCGGCCCTACAAATACACTTAGAAAATGAATCAAATACTAATAACAGCAATCATAACTGAGAAGTTAAAAAACAACCCTAATTATGTTCTTATTAGAACACTACAACAGATGCTTGATGAGTTTGAAGAAAAAGATAGTTAATTCTTTTGCAGAAAACAAGAAAATACCTGTAGAGCAAAAGATTGCTACAAGGATTGGATACATGGGCAGTGGTTTTTTGATTGCCGCTCAGTGGACAATAGAACCTACACTCTATGTAGTTGGTTTTGTTCTTGTCATCATTCAGGTACTTTACCGCAAGCAATGGAACCTTGTCGCACTAAACGTCAATGGTCTCATTGCCTGGATTAAGCACTTACTTTTTTAGTTTTTCCATTTTTTATTTATCACGTAACCATTAAATATAGCACTTTTCTCTTCTTTATTGAATGCTTTCATTGAATTATATATATCTGCCTGAGATAAACCTAGTTTAAGCATTCTTTCGTAAGCTAATCCTGCCTCATTCATTACTTTCTTATAACCTTCATTTGCTAAAATATAAGCATCTTCAACATCTTTTACTGAAACACTTTTATCTCCTAAATAAAAATTCCTATGCTTAGTATTGTAATCTTTACCTGTAGCATTAGCTCTCTTCTTTAAAGCCCTCATTGTAAATCCATTTTGTTTTACTAAATCAACCTTTATATCTTTAACTCCAGTCACCTGACCTCTTAATTCATTCCAGAAACTACCATCTTCACTGGTACCTGCTTCATATAGTTTCATCATGGTTTTAACACCTCCTGGCTCTATTGTTTTCCACACAAGACCTCCAATATTTTTAGCTGAGTCTACAGCTCCTAAATCTGTGTTATATACTGGACTGCCATACGCTGTTTCATTTGAGAACAAAGTAATAGCGGTGGAAAGTAATATGTCTCTTGCAAAGAATGGTTCTAATGTAGATGCAACTGCTTCAGTAATCGCATCAGTAACATTATCTTCTCTAAGTGCAGCGATTAAAGCCTCGTCTACAAAAGCATGCGGATCAATGTCACTAATACTTGAGTATACCATTTGCCCATCTTTTAGGGATTTAATAGCAATCCTTGAGTTCTTGTGCCATTCAGGTAAAGAATGTCTGGCGGCAGCTGTTATCTCATCATCCTCATCATCTATTCCCATAGAAGCTATTACTGCAGCTTTTAACCCCATAATAGTTAGTATTCCTGCAATTCTCTTAAGTCCAATACTTCTAAGGGCAGGGTCTTTAACTTCTGCGACAGCAAGGGCTGCGGTATTATAACCTGTCCTCATGGCTTCAAGCGTAAATGATATAAATGTACCTGCAACTGGGACTTGCTTCATGGCTTTACCGAGCTTCCCAATACGATTATAATTAGGTAGTATGTTTTTTACATTCTCAGCAGCCATGTTTTTTATATTCTCTACTTCCTTGGCTTTATCCGATTCGCTTAGATTATTAAAGTTTGAGTTATTAGTCTTAGCTTTAATGTATCTAGACTTCTCGTTTTCGTACGCGATTATCTTAAACATATCATCCTCTGCTTGATACAGAGATGACATGGTTTTGCCAATAGTTTTTATCCCTCTTGTTACTTTGTTGTTTGTTAATGACTCAAGGCTTACTGCCTTTTGTTCAGTTTCAATTGTACTTTCTATAGTTTGAGTGAATGGGTTTGTTCTGTCGAACATTGCATTTATTTCACCCAACGTAGCAGATTGGTTAATTATACCTGCTCTAATATACTCATCTAAAAGAGCTCTTCTCTCAACATTTGACTTACCCTGAAGGTCATTCATTATAACACCAAATGCTTTTCTATATTCAGAAGGGTCTGTATATCCATTCATACCCATAAAGTACAAGTTACCTATGATATTTTTAGCGTGTGTTGCAGGAGATAGTATTGTTTTAGAATACTTTACTACACCAACAGTTTTAAGCCATCCCCTATAGAAGCCTGTCATACCAGGTATCATAGAAACATTAATTTGTTGCTCTTTCTCCATAGACTTAGCAATCTCTTTTGTTGTCCACATCCCATCGAGCGGGTTCATTGTTTTCGAATTATCACTAGCAATCTGCACATCAAATTTCCCTGTACTTTCACTAAACAAAAATACTCCCTCTCCAGCTTTTTTCATTCCGTTAAGAAACACTTGATTACCTACAAGATTTGAGATTTTTTCAATTGACCTAATATAGTTTAATATGGGCGACTCATACTCCCCCATAAGTTCTCTTAGTTCTTTTGGTAAATCTAACCTCTGCTTTAATCCCTTTGTTTTCTTTGAACCAACCTTTGCAGAACCCTGAAATCCAGATACATCGTTTGAAGAATCTTTTACTAATAGTCTTTTAATATTTTCATTAATCAACTTCTCTAGCTCAAGTTCATATGATTTTCCTGGTGACTCAGCTGCTTTTTCTCTAGCTTGTTCCTGTAGCTTTATACTATTCTTTCTCAGGTATTGTTTTGCTGCATTAACAACTGCGTCAGTTGGTGTATACTTCTTGTCATCATGAACCTTATAAGACCTAGCCATATAGCTACCCATGTTTAGTATAATGTTATCTATAGATGCATCAGCTGATATCGCTCCTGAAGATATTAATAAACTAGTTAACGTGTCTATATGAACCCTCATTCTTTTTGCGATTGGCTTAATCTCTTCAGGCAAACTATCAAAAGCTGTCAGGTCCCCACGCATGTATTTGTCTAATATTTTTGTGGTTTCAGTTAGTTTTTCTGGTGTATTTTTCTTTGTTGCTCTTATGAAATCATTAACGGCCTGTGTTGCTTGTTTTGCGTTTGCCTCAATTGAGCCATTCATCCACTCCTTTAATACTTGTCCAGATTTAGGTAAGAATCCTTTCCCAGACGCAAGATGTTTAATTGCTTTATTAAAAAAGTTTTTTACCACACCTTGATCAGTATACATCTTCTCAGCTTTCTGACCTGCTATAGTTTTCTCTTCTTGTATTCTCTCTATCTCTAAATTAATTTCAGCAGGAGATATTCCTTTTTCAGCTGCTACCTCAGCTATTTCAGACTCAGTAAAACCATTCTCTAATCCAATTTCAGCCAGTGTTCTAGCCTCAGAAACTTCAACTTGATACCTTTGAACTGTATCAATCTCAACAGCTTGTAATGTAACCCCTGCAGAAGGACTCATGATTTGACTATACCTATCAACCATTACTCCTTTTTTAGCTTTTTTAGGAACGTTACTAAGAACCTTTCTGTCACCCACTTGTTTTTTAGTGTCAGGGTCTATTACGGTATTCTTCCAATCCTTTCTATCTTTTAGTAGGTGTAGAGTAGTTTTGTTTCCAGATTTTGATCTTATAGCTTTAGGGTAAGACTCGTGGTCATCTTTTTCCTTAGCATCAACAGCCTCAACCTCTCCATCAATCTCAAGTACTGCATATACTTTACCACTATTGTCTGCTTTTTTATCATTCCTAAGCATTGGCTCAGTTAGTAATTGCGTTGTGGCCCTTACAAGTCCAGAGGCGCTTATACTGACTCCCTTACTGTTCTTTACAATCAAGTCAAAAGTATCTGCACCTTCTCCGAATATATCATAAACATACTCGCTAGCGACCTTATCGTTCTTAATTGTATTAGCGGAGTCGTCTATTATTTTTTTAGAGAACGCATGTCTTTGCTTGAATGAGCTTTCCGTGGGTCCAAGAGTTCTTCTTATTTTCTTTAATATATTTTCCCTTGTATCATCCTTTGATATCTCTACAAAATCTTCAGAATCTTTAAATGCTTTATTGTAACTATCTACAGCTATATTCAGCATCTCAGTCTCAGAGATATTTAACTCAGGACTCTTGGATAGATTCATAAACAAATCTAATACACCGTTAGACATATTTGTGCTAGACAATGTTTTGTCTCTAGGTGCTGTTGTAAGTGCTAAATATATCTTGCCACCATTCGCTTTAATAGTTGCGTTCATTGACTTAGCCATGTCATTAGCTGCTCCCTCGGTGCTTGCCCAGAAGTATCCTTTTTCATGGAACTTGATAGGGTAGAATACCCCACCTTTACCTGACACTAGCAATTGGTCGCCATTTTTAATTGTTCCAGAGAATGCCATATCTGGCTGGTGTAGTATAACGAACTTACCATCAAAATCAGATAGGGATTTATTTCTTGTTATATACTTTGATGCTATCTTTTTAAAGGCTTCTGTGTTCTTGTCGTACTCGTAAGTTATACCAGATACAATGTCAGAGAAACTTGCTTGGAATCTATCTAAGCTTTCATTTATCTCTTTACCTGTCTGATTAAAAATTGATACATCATTTTTAGATATTACCTGACCTCTAGCTACTTTCCCTGATACAGTGTTAAGAAGGTCAATTACTTCAGCGTCTGTAAATTCTTTTAACCCCAAAATTTTAGCTAATTTATCTAGCCATCTCTTTATGATGTTTTTTGTCGCATCTGGAAGAGTATTCATTTCTGAAGCTAACTTACCAAAAAGTTCAGCAAGCTTTTCTTCGTTCTGAATATTTGAATCGTATTCCTTTGAGAAGTCGTTTAGGTATGCTTGAAGACCAGGAGGAGCTGATTTAGCTACTGCCTTCATCATCTTAGCTGTAATATCTCTAGCCCTCTTATCAGACATACCTTTAGATAAAAGTAATGCATGAAATATTTCATGAGCAACCGTACGTGAGTTTACTTTAGCAGGATTAATGTATATTACTTTCTTCCCTCTTCTTTGTTGATACATACCAGCTTTACCTTCTTCGCCTCCTTTATTTAAATAGTCTTGTTCACTATCACTAATTATAATCTCAACGTCAGGAGCAACCTCTGATATAGCCTTTAAGGCATTATCCACTTGTTCTTGTACCTCAACTTTTTTAGGCTTAGTACTTTCAAATAGGTCTTTTAGTTTCTTCTTTCTTATTGATTTACTATCAGGAGTTTTTACCTCTGTATCTTCTAACTTTTCTTGAGTACTTTCTTCATTTACCTGAGTTTCTACTTTTTTTGTTTTAGTATCCTGTCTAGTATTTTCAACTGCGTCTTCTTTGGTAGTGTTTTCAGTTTCTCTAAGTTTGTTTTGGAATTCTTCATCTTTTTCTAGTATTTCATTAATTCTTTGTTCTTGTTCAGGTGACTGTGCCTCTTTAAGTAATATCTGGTAAGCGGCATCTTCTGCCTTAGCTCCCCTAAGAGTCCTGGTTCTTGAACCATCCTCTGTTCTCAAAACCACTCTTGATATACCTCCTTTTTTATTCCTTTTTATACCCTCCTTTTTTGGAACTAATATCTCTCCATCTACTTCAAAGTTTCCTTTGTTGGTTACTTTTATTGATTCATCTTGTACCTTTATACCTAAATCTTGTAGACCCTTTTCAGATATCTCATCCACATTACCTAGCTCAGTGATGTTTCCATCTGAATCCTCAATCACTACTTGTTGGCCCTCTACATATAAATCACCCTCTATAGGTGATTCTAGCTTAGCCCCTCCAAGTTCAGTTATTGTTACTGGTCTGTTTAATAAATCTGAAATTTTTTCCTGTGATTTTTCAATAACTTTTTCTTGAAAGTCTTCCTTTGCTTTTTGATTAACTTTTTCTTGAAAGTCTTTCTTTGCTTTTTGATTAACAGTTTCTCTAAACTGCTTGTAAACCTCTGTATACTTTTGCTTTGCAGTCAGGCTCTTGTCCAATTTCTTAGCTTGCTCAACACCTTTCTCGCCAAAAACTTTTTCTATAGCATTGTCATAATCAAGTCTTCCAATAATTTCTTTTTTCTTATTATCTATATATGTAAGGTTATCTACATATTTTTTCGCATCATCTTTTTCAAGACTTTCAATATAGTTTTTTATTTTAGCCTTAACCATCTCCTGAGTATCTTCAGGTTTTACCCCTGCTTTTTTCATGGCTTGGTGTTTAACATTCGATAGCATTAAGGATTCTTTAAGATCCTCTGCACCCATTAAAACCACATCAGCCTCCATCTCAGTTGTTATACCTGCTGTCTCTTGAATAGTACTACTTATCCTTTGATGTATATTACCTCTCTGCTGCTCACTTAGTGCTTCATTACTAAGTAGGTCTTTTAAAGATTGTATCTCTTTCTTTTTTTGTTCAAATAAAGATTTGTATCTACCACTATTTACCTGAGTCATAAAAGTACCATAAGAAGTACCTGGAACATTCATTGCTCCTGAAGTTATTATAGATGTAACAGCAATGTCATCAAGGTCAGAGAAATCTAAGTTATCCCCCATGGTGGCATAATTTATAAATTTACCTCCAACAGCTATTGTAACCTCTTCCCCAATTTCACCTAGGGTAGATTTACCTATATCCTTGAACCCTTCTAAAGCAGCTTTGTAATTACTTCTATATATATTCTCAAGAAATGTTTTAGGAGCTTTAATATTTTTAGTAAAATTAAGTGCATTGACACCTGTACCAATAAATCTTGACACACCAAATTCAACTAGTCCAGTTCCTACAACCGCAAGAGTCTTTTCTGTTGCCGATATATCTGCATCTTTACTTGCTCTCTCAAGGTCGTATTTATAGTTGAAGTATTCCTCTTCACTTATCTTTCCTTTATACTTCTCTAATTCTTTTAATTCTTCTTTAGCTAAACGTCCTTGCTCCTGTCTCGTTGTTACTGAGTCGTACGTTGCTCCTGCAGATGTTAAACCAAATTCAGAAGATATTAATGTTGATATAGCTGCCTTTGACAATCCCACTGACGAGCCTGCACCTGCTGTTGCTATAGCTAAACCAATGTTTACAGACTGCTCTGCGACAGTTCTTGAAGCAAACCTTGTTTTTCTACCCTCAGATATTGCCTCTTCATATGTTCTTTTTCTTGCCCTATACTTAGATAAATAATCTCTTTCATCAGCCATATCCTTTCTAATCATGCTAGTGGGAATGTTTAATCCTACTACCCCTGGCATAGGTATTGGTGGAAGTCCGAACAAGTCCTCTAAACCCTCCTTTGTTACAGATGATAGTATAGCCACACTACCAGCAGCCTCACTACCAGCTACTTTAACATCTGACCATACTGTATCAAAGAGGTTGTAGTTTCTTTCAGCAGCATCTAAGTATTGTTCTGTGGTCTCAAGCTCAGTATTAATTGAGTCTATGTCTTTATCTGATTTCTGGTATAGATCGTACAAGTTTTTTTGAGACGATTGTAAGGTCTTTCTAAGCTCCTCTACCTCTTTTATTGGCTCACTTGATACAATGTCACTTACCTGATTTGTTTCAGGGTCTATAACTACCTTTATTTCAACACCTGGATACTTTTCTGATAAAGATACTGATGATTTCTTCACTTCGTTTAAGACCTTTGAGTGATCGTTAACCGCAGCAAACAAGGTTGCCCTAATACCTAACTCTTTTTCTGATATATTCTTAGCGTTAAGCCTTATAATTGCTTTGTTAGTCTCTCTTAGAGGAGAGTTCTCGTAGTATGTCTCTGTTTTAAGTTTCTTTGTTCTGTCTATAAGACCTAACTTTATTTTATGCTTTTGACTCTTATCGTAAGACTCTATTCTTTTCCGTTGTTCTTCGGTAAAGTATTTATTAATCAACTCCTGTCTTTCCTCGTCATTAAAAGGTTTTAAGGGGCTTGATTGTGGTATTGTACCATCTACACCATCCATTAATGTTACTGGAGCCATATTACCCCCTGGCATTAGTTTAGACTTAGCTTCCTCAGGTATATTAACTCCTTCAGATTCTAGTCTATCAAATAGTGTTTTAAAGTAATCTTTTGAGTAGAGCTTCCCGTTTATGGTTTCATCATCAATATTTATCTTAGTAGATATATTGTTTATTGCATCTTGAATTTTATTGGCATCAAATGAAATATTATCATTTATAGCTAATACATCCTCATCATTCATGTTATCAAGCATGAATTTATTGATCTTGTAAAAACCCTCTTCAATAGGCTCTGACTTAGTGCCTCCACCAGCTACTGAGGATTGTTTAATTATTTTCTGAACATCAAAGGTTTCCTCTAATTCTCCTTTCCTTATAACTACCTTTCCACCTTCTTTCTTAATTTCAAACCTGTTACCATATAAAGACTTTAGTTTCTCTACATATGCGTCAGTATCCTCTATAAAGTCTTTCTGATTAAGAATTGACAATACACTCTCACTAGGAGTGGTTGGAGTATTTACAAGTTTTTTAACCTTTTCTATTTCTGCTTGACTATAATCAGTGTCTCGAAACCAATCTATTGGTTGTAAGTCAATTTCTTGTTTTTCACCTGTAATCGTGTTTGTTACAGACAAAGCATCTCCAACACCTGTCTCCTGTACATTATAACCCTTACCTGCAAGCTCTTTTTGTAGTTTCGCCTTAGCTTCAGTTTCTTCTTGCTGAATGAAACCAGCTGAGTCGAAACTCGGTTCCGAAGGCTCTGGCTCTGATTGTCCTTTTTTTTTTATGCCAAAGTCATCCAAAAAGTCTTCAAACACAGGCATATCAAAATGCTCTTCAAGACTTTCTCTAAGTTGAAACATTTTATCAGAATCCTGTAGGTCTGACACAAATTCCTCAAAAGAAGGTACATCATAGTAATTTTTCGTACTCTCATATAGCTCTTTAAACTTATCTAAATATGGATTATCGTTCATTTATGATATTTTATGGTTGTCTAGTATATGCAGATTTCCTGCTTGAATTGTTTTGATAGGGCATAGCTTTAGTACTCAATCCTTTTAAGGCTTGCTCTAATGTTGCTGGTGAGAATGTATCAAAAAGAATCCCTAAATTCGGGTCTGTTGTCTTCAATTCTTTAAGTATTTGTTGACCTCTAGGTTGTTTTGTATCTATTTTAATGTTACCATCTTTGCTAACAATAAAAACTTCCATTGGCAATCCTGAGTCTGCTACTGCCCTTTTAAAGAATTCTATTCCTTTCACCATTTCTTGGTCGGTAGCAGGTGCATTATCCAAACGAGTTCTCAGCACACCACTACTAATCGGCTTTAATTTATTCAAGTTAACTGCTAGACTCTTGAAGCTATCAGGGTCGACACCTTTGTATGTTTTAGTTCTATAGAATTTATTGTTATATATAGAAGGGTTAATCTCAGCTTTTTCATCTATACCAGGATTATTTCTGTATTCATCTGCAACGTCTTCCCCAAGTAGTTTTGACAACATTTTACCAGCTTCATACTTGTTCTCTAAAATAATTTCTTTCTCATCATTACCTATAGAAAAAACTATTGTCCTTTGATTATTTTGATTTACTTCATATCTAGCACCACTTGCCCCAGCTCTTTCCTTTAAGTCATTAAGAGCACTTGGCTGACCTCCAAACAGTACATCGTTAACTAATTTTTTGCCAGACAACACTCTTTTCTCTTTATCATCAAGTTTATTAACCCTAGGGTCTACATATCTTTTCTTCTTCTCGGCCATTAGCTTCATCTCAATATCAGACTTGGCACTCTCCATTGCAATCTCCCTCATTTCGGGGGTAATCACAGGGATAAGTCTTCCGTCCTCTCCCATCTTCATTTCTATTGGGCCTATTTCTACTGTCTTAGACTCTACTGTAGGTACTCCATTTTTGTAACCTGTTATTACACTGTAAGTAACAGACCTTGTGTCACCCACTCTTGATCCAACAGAACTGTCAATATTATAGGTCTCCATTAGTAGACTTGCTATCTTCTGGTCATTGTCTAGTATCCTTGTTGCGCTTGCGTTAAGCCATGTTTTAAAATCGGCTCTAAGTCTTGGGTTCTTGTTACTAACCGTAGAACTTTCATACATTTCTATTGCCTTGACGTCCTTTGTTATTTTAGATGTTTCTGCATTTAGGTCTACATCCTCAAACTTTTTAAAGTTCTTCTGAGAAAGTGACCTAATGCTAACCCTCTTACCTTCAATCTCATTACCATCCTTGTCAACTTCAACCAGGTATCCATGACTGTTTCCGTCGTACCTAACCTTCTTGCTGTCTAGGTTCATTATGTTTTCAAGAGCCTCGGCCTGAGCTAAGTTACCAGCAGTAGGGTTCTCCATAAGCTTCTTGTATTCTGCATCTAATCCAGATATAGTACCCTTCAGACCAACCCAAGTATCCTTTACGTTCTGCTTCATGATTTTTGCCTGATCCACAGATATCTGACCAGTGGTCATTAGGTTGTCAATCTCAGTATATTTTTTAGCTGCATCCTGACCACCTCCAAGAAGGAACTGGTTGTATGATGGATTTTTGTTTTGGTCAAATACATTGGTGTCAGATATGAGCTTCTGCTGTTCTGTAGCTAAGTCTGCTCTCTGTTTTTTTCTATCGTCAGCAACCGTAGTTATATCCTTAGATATTTTACTAGTTATACCAGCCCAGTCAATCATTGACTTATTAGGGTCCTCTTGTTTTTTGTATCCGAAGTATGACATATTATTTTTTTATTGAAGGGTTTAGTCCAAAATTTGATGGGTCATATAGTCCTTCTAATGGTTCAAATTGTTTTGAGTAGTCTTGACCTCCTAAAAACTTATTAAAAGGAACTCCTGTGTATTGACCATTTTTAAAATCTTTTGATTGAGATAATCCAGAACTTTGAAATGTAGTGGCTTTATTCATTTCGTTGTCAAATGTCTCGCTACTATCTTCCATGCCATCAAGCATTTTATCAGTCCCAAAAATTGATTCACTAGTACCTGTTTTTTTGAACAAAGCAGAAGCCTTGTAGGCGTCTACACCAGCTCCTAGACCAGCTGTAACACCTTGAGTCATTGCATATGCAGCCTGCTGTTCTGCATCTTGTGCAGCAGCTTGCGCCCCCATAGCTTCTTGTACTGAAACATTTGTTAGTTGGTTATTTATATTAGCATCCTCAGTTGCAATAGCCTGGTCTCTCTTGTATATATCTTGAGCCATAGCCTGTCTCTGCTTCTCTATAACGTTACCTCCTGAAGCAGACAGCTTACCTACACCTGCAGCCAAACTTCTAGAGTCAGCCTCTGTTAGTGCCGCTAAAGCTTGTTCCTGTTGCGCAGTGGTCGCCCTCATCGCCATCTCGTAAGATTCTAAAGGAACCTGAACACCTTCCTGTTCGTTAACCTCTATAGTTTTACGAGCTTCCTCTAGTGCCGCAGAACTAGCCCTAGCCGCGTCTTTTGCCCTTCTTTTAGCTGCAGCTCCTCCTGCTATTGACATCCCTGCTCCTGCTACACCTACTATGGCTGATATTGTTGCTGCTCCCATGTTATAATTCTTTTACCATTTCTAAGGAGTTTGATGATCCCTCTGTGTAACCAAGCTCCTTGTATGTTTCTGTTAAACTTTTGTTCTTTACCGATGTAAATACATACTTACATCCACTTATCTTTAAGACTTCGTCTATAGTGTTTATAAGTATAGTTATGGCATCCTTTCTTTTTTCTTTTTCCTTGTAGTCGAAGTTTGATATAATGAACTCACACCATCCAACCCTTGAGTTTGTTAGGTAATTAAAACCTGCACAAACAGGGGTGTCTCCGTCATAAACTATAAAACCACCTTGCCCATTTTCTGGAAGGAAATCTCTACTAGGTGGTGTCCATCTCCATGATTTCCACCAAT
>PDMW01004087.1_pt1 | contig 24209 bp, 43 predicted proteins | sample 1515511 | NCBI WGS metagenome assembly PDMW01 (sample SAMN07343023, study PRJNA328102) | Marine metagenome, whole genome shotgun sequencing project. | biome: marine; feature: bay; material: water; isolation source: viruses from water sample < 0.22 micron filtered, nuclease treated, low... ... | reverse complement strand
TAGTCCAATTATCAAATATTACTCCCTCAGATTTTTCTAACCAAGAGCCTTCAATGGTATGTTTATATCTTTCAGGACGTCTTCGCTTCATCTGTTCTATCTGTGATATGTAACTCTCAGAGAGGTTATCAATGTTATCAAGATACGTGGAATGACAATAACTCACGTTTTCCTTTATTGTGTTGCTCCCCGCTTTTATTCCTGCTCCTTCAAAAAACCTCTTGTAAATCCAATGTTCTTTAGTAGTCGGATTCATAATCATAAACACCCTGTTACGAACATCTTTCTGTCTCACTGATAAATCTATTTTATCAAATATATCCTCGTCAGTCATTTCTTCGGCTTCGTCTATTATCCATGTGGTAATTCCCTGTAGTGATTTAAGGTTTGCTGTTTGGTCTCCTGATGAAGTCTTTATACCTCTGAACAATATTTTACTACCATTGTTTAAATTTACAATCTCATCTTTTGTTGTGTAATACATATCTGTAAGACCTAGCAATTCAATCTTTTCTTTGAACTCAGGTATAATCGAAACTGACGCAGACCTTAATGTGTAACGAGTAAACAACACACTATGTGTAACTCCCTTTTCTAAGGTTAAATACAATGCTAACATTGATACAGCAAAAGACTTTCCTGAGCCTCTACCCCCAGTGAACAAAAAGTATCTTGACGGATTGTTTAATATTAGAAACTTGTTATTCAGCATTATTATCCTTCATTGCTGCCATAAGGTCTTCAATGTCAACTCCGAACTCTCTTGTGTTAAGGTCAATACTGTCTTTTGGGTTTCCGTATCTAGAATTATACAGAGCATTGTATGCTGCAACGTCTCCACCACGAGCCTTATTCATTATTGCTAATGTGATAATATCCTCTTGTGACATTTCCTCTATTTCGCCTGTTATCGGGTTTTTACCTTTCTCAGATACTTCAAGCCACCTTTTAATTACAGTGGCTCTGTTTTGCGTTCCTTTCGGTCTTCCTTTAGGATTTCCTGACACGCCTTTCTTAAACGGTTTTAAATTTTCTGTGTTAGCCATATTATTAATTTTTCACTGTTGTTTCACTGTTTTTATCAAATGTCGTCCTACAATATCCATAATGTGTTCTATAACATACTGTTTATGTTCAGGACTATTATTGTTAAATATTTTTACACTGTTGTTATTCACAATGTTACGTATTTTTGTAAATTTCGCTTGTATAAACTTTTCTGTTTGATTGTCTCTACGGTCTATGTGTCTATCAATTAAAATATCCTTATCAGCCTCAAGAACTATTATATCACAATCCACCTTATCAAATAAACTCTGATTAAATAGTCTGTCACCCTCGAATATCACTAAATCATTATCACTGAGCTTATTCACAAACTTAAAAAAATCAGGTTGACACGCCATACTTAGTTTGTCTGTCCCCGCAAACGTAGAATTGTCGTAAACACCTATTACGTAGATTCTAAGCAACTTACTACGCACACCCTGTATTAGACCAAACTTGAATTTAGTTAGTGGCTTAAAATTGTTTAAAATGCTTTTTATTAAAGTTGTTTTTCCCGTTGCAGGTACTCCACCAACTGCGATTATTTTAGCCATTGTTGTTCATAGGTTTCGTTTCTAAAATCCCAAAGGACGTCCCAATCCACTCCTGTGGAAACTAATTCAGTCATTTTTAAAATCTCTGTTCTCTGTCTATCAATGTAATATCCAATGTAGCGTTTTCCTAGTTTATATTTCTTGTAAGCACATAAGGTTGTTTCTATGTTCCAAATATTTTTCTTATCAATGTTTAATGTTTGTATGTGTTGTTTGAGTTTCTTAAACTCCCACTGTAAGTATTTTATTTGATTCTCTGTTAGCCTCTTGTTATTCTTATGAGTGTCAAGTTCTTTTAATCCTAGATGATACACAAGACCGTTTCGACAGCTCTCAGCGTTTTTCAAGTCAAGGTTTGTAGGCTCTAAATCATAACCTGTTAACACATTAACCATTTCCAAATATATGAACATAGTAAATCTTCCAAAGTTTTTAATCCTTGATAGATTGATGTAGCAATTATCGTATGTGTTCTGCGATGTAGGTTGTTTCAGTGATTCAAAATAATTCTCTTGTGAGTCTCCAACTAGATTTTTATAGCTTTGAAAAGTCTCTACAAATTTATCACTGGTCTTTATTCTTAACCTATCTGTTTGAAACAGTGTTTTATTCTTATTTGTGTTCCACCATCTGCGTAATCTATTTATGTTCACATTCTCGTAGTCAGGAAACTCGTTGTAAATATAATATACAGTGGTAGCTGAGTAACAAGTACCAAATAAAAACGCCAACCAATATCTTTGTTCTATGTTTAACTCAAATCTGTTCGCCACATATCGTAAACAATCATTGGAAGGGTCAATGTCTTTCGCTTCTGAAGACCTCTTGTGATATTCAATGTAATCAATACTCATATACAAAATTAGGCTCTAATAATTCAGGCTCATAATCGGGGTTAACTCTTTTGAATATATCACGTGTAGAGGCAATATAAACAGCGTCTTTGACAATAAGTCTCCATAATGGTCTTCTGCTATTACGCACGACAAATAATTGCTTAGACTTGTTTAAAATCATTCCCGCAAAACTTCCTTTCATATTTGTGATAAATTCTTTCAAGTCTTCTTTTCCTACACACTTGTGTAATATTATTTCTCCATCATTGCCCGTATGCATACTGATGTTATACTTCTTTTCAATCTCCGATTTAGTCCCCATATCAACAACTCCATTAAACACAAGGCTTTTATCTCCAACTGTAACTGGCTGATTATTAATGTGTTGTCTAAAATCTCCGCTTGTGGAATACCTATTGTGGTATATGAATTTTTTAGGCTTCGGAAACTCTGACCCGTCTATATCAGCCATGTCAAAATATTTATTTGTAATTAATCCGTTATCATAATATGTGTAACCAAAACTGTGTAAGCCTCTTATTTTGCTTTCATTGATAAACTTTTTAAGAATATCAATATGCTCTTGATTAGGGTTATCACATATAAATCCTACTACACCGCACATATTAATTAATTTTATCCCCTCTGTTCCTGTTCTTTACAATCTCGTATTCTTCATCAGCAGTACCACAGTGTATCATATTACTTCTGTAATACATAACTAGAGAAACTCTTGTGGCGTCTTCGTCAATCTTTTGTATTGGAGTATTACCGTGCCACTGGTGTACGTCAACAAGTAGTAAATCGCAATTTTGTATATCAAAAGCAACGCCCCATTTAGGCACAACAAAAAATCCTCCCACATATCTACCTTGACGCAATACAACTAAATTTCCAAATCCTTTTTCGTAGTCTCCATTGTCGGTGTGTATAGCTGTTTGCCAATTCTTATTAACTGTGACGGTCGTAAAGCTCGTATCATTGATAACAAAATCTTTAGATGTGTTGTCTGCCATTTCCCTCTGTAACTTATAGTGGTCAGGCATTAGCTCCTTATATTTTGTATCAACAAGTTTTATGATAGGATATGCTTTTTTAAATTTATTAAACTGTTTCTCATTGAAAGCTGTTTGCCTACAATAAGGAAAACGAGGGTTGCGGTCAAAATAACCAATGATACCACTTTTGGTTACTTGTGAAGCCTTTTTAGTATTCGACACAGTACCGTCTTTTTTTATCATTGTAGTCTCGGATTCGTCCTTGTGTACGTCTCCACTGCTTATACCTCTGTTGTTGGTATGTGATGCTGCGTCCTTTAAATTATCAAAAGCGTTTTTAGCAATGTTATTTGGTATAATCTTTTTTCTAAACTTAGCAATCACCTTTCCTGTTTCAGCACAGTAAATATCGGCATTGTAATTTATCATTGTATTATAATCCTTTTCAGATAATAAAACACCTTTTAATTTATTAGCCTCTTCATCTGTTAACACAGGCTTCAATACTATCTTTTCAATCTTCACAAGCCTTTGTAATTAATTTAAACACCGTGTCAGTCATATTATCAGTGGCAAATTTCTCTCTGAGTTTTAACTCGCATTTTCTGAATATCGGCTCTGTGTCGCTATTAAGATACAGTTGTACCATTCTAACATGTGAAGACTCGTTTTCTTCCTCTGGAAAGTCGTATTCTCCAGTGTCTTCAATATCACTATCAAATTTGTCTTCTGATTCTTCCCATTGAGGAACGTCTATACCGTATGTGTTAAGAGTATCACTGTTCCAAGTGTTCGCTAACATATCCCAATTCCAAGAGCCAAAACTTGCGTTGTCTTTGATGATAAATTCGTTCTGTTGTTCCTCTGTTAAGTCTTCCACCTTCATTACAGGTATTTCTTTCAGTCCTGCTGATTTACACGCTTTAAGTCTCATATTGCCTCCTAGAACAATCATATCACTATTTACAACAATAGGTCTGATGTTTAGCATTTTAGGAAACTCTTTGATGGATTTAACTAACTTGTTAAATTTATCGTTCTTGATTACTCGAGGGTTGTTCGGGTTTGTTTTGATTTTCGAGATTTTTATGTTCTGTATCTTCATCTGTTAAAAATTTATTTAGTTTGATTTCTATTTTCCTGAGTTTCTCTTTCATATTCATATTCACTGTATAGTTTAGTAATGGTTGATATTAAATCTCTTACACAAGAACCGCAACTGCTTGTTTGTAGTTTCGTGTTAAATATTCTGTTGTGTATCTTCACTAATTCTTTTTGGTCAATAATATTCACTGCGTGTTTGTTAGCTCCAAAAAATCCTTTCAAATAAATGTACTCATCTTCATTGAGGCAATTAATTTCCTTGTATGGAAATATCTTGTTTAATTTTTCCTTTCGAGCTTCACAGCCACAGTCTTTTCCTAGCTTATCAAACAACCACTTTGTAGCTTGTTTAATTCCTGTTGCTGTTGTGATTTTTTCAATGCTGTCACCAAGTCCTGTACTTTTCATTAATCTTTTTTTTTATCTGTTTTATACATCTGTTTATTGTTCGCCAAACTATCACATGACTAATGTTTGTTGCTGATGATAATTTTCTAATGCTGTGAAACTTTTTTCTGTATAGATTGAATAGTTTTTTATCAAACCAATAGAATTCATCAATAATTTCGTCTACAATCCCTTCCATGTCAATATAAGGCTCGTTGTCTGATTTCAGTGTAGAGATTAAGTCATATGTGATTCTTGACTCTTTGTCTTTTCTTACCCCGTCAATGAATAAATTTTTAATCATCTTGTATACATACGTTTTATTAAGCTCACTGTTATACGTTATTTCAGAAAAATTTAGTTTATCAGTGGAAATTTTATTATACACTAAGATGTAAAAATCCTGAATTAAATCTTCAGGCATAACCTTACTGTTATGTGTAATATCTTTAGCCATTGATAACCACTGGCGTTCGTTCTTGTGTAAAAGGTTTAAGACTCTGTTAGCTTCTTTGTTCATTTAGCTCTAACAATATGTTGACAAAATCGTCATATTGTAATGCTACATAGTCTTGTTCGTGATTTTTAGTAAATACCACAAGAGGGGTTTTTAAACTTCCAATGGTGTCATTCTTACTTTGTTCCAGTGCTTTCCAAATATTTAGCTTTTCTTGATTCTTACATTCCCAATTATATTCTGATAATATTCCTTGTGTAGCCATAATGTCTCCTTTAATAGAAAGACCTCCACTGTTAGGTGTTCTGCGTATATTGCTGTGAAACTTTTTAGAAAGGTCTTTGGCTATTTTGAGCTCAAACCTTTTGCCCTTTTGATTAGCATTGATGCTCATAATTTTTGAAAGTGTTTTCTGATTATTTTCCCCAAGTCAGCGTCATTAGGATATACACGACACAAGAAAGCAATGCTGTACTCAATAACACCATAAGGGCTGTGATAATAAGCGTCTTTTGTTTGTCTGTACTCATTCAGTGTTCTATTTTTCGGTTTCTTACTTTTTGCCATAAAACAAATAAGTCACAACAGCCCCCCCTAAAAAAGAGAATAAATGTGTTAATACAATTACTGATAATAAAGTCATGATTTGTTAAATGTATGAAATTTTTTCTTAAGTTTCATTGTTTCTTTATAAGACTTCACTGAATTAAGTAAAGCAATAGTGCTTTTCTTTTCTAGGTCGTCAACCCTAATTCGTAGGCTTAAAATGCAATTTAAGGCAGTTTTTAGTGCGTTTAATGCGTCTAAATCGTTTTGGCTTGGCTTTATATGTCTTAAGTTCATTTCGGTCTTTAGAATCAATATTTCCAATCCGTTTTTAGCTAATGTGTAATCTACGTCTGTCATATGTTATTTTTTTAAATCTTCACTGTATAACAATTCATTTCCTAATTTATCGTCAATGGACTTTATCAGTCTGTAAATGTCGTGACTAAGTTTCTTGACTTCGTTTTTCTCGTGTTTAGTTGAGTCTGTACCTAAATGAGCGTACAGTGAGCAATCAATCTCTAATAGCCTGTCAACCTTTTGTTTGTCTGTATAAGTTTTGTACTCTGTTATTTTCTTTACTTGTTCGTATGTGTATTTCATAATTTTAGTTTACTGTTGTTATTTTTTATTTTAAGAGGATTCTTACCACCAATGGTAAATCCTAGACCGTTGTTAAAATCAAATCCCAGTGGCTCTCCAATGTTAGTAGGTCTACCACCTGTTTCCTTGTCTTTGACTTTATACACGTGTATCATTGTTAAATCATATAATTCTTTATGTGAAACGTATCTGTGTATACAAATTAAATTATCGCATCTATTAGGGAAAACCTGACCGCCTTCACAATCAGCTTTGCGAGGTGGCTGTATATGACCGCTGAGAGGATTTCCGTTGTCGTACACTCTCCTTGCTGCCTCTGTTTGTGGATGTATACTCATAAATAAAGTCTTTCCTGATATATTACAAAACTGTCGAACATCATTACAAAAATTATAATTCCTGTCAAACTGTGATGATATTTTACGGTCGTGATTCAATCCCGTGTAAGGGTCAATTACACAAGCGTCAGCATCTGTATCAGCGAATATTTTTAATAAAGTCCTGTGGTCGTACACTTTAGAATTATCAACAAACGTAACGTATTTGGTAATGTGTTTATGTAACTGAGAAAGGTTTGTAATATTTCTGAGATATTCCCCTGTCCAAAATTGTAACATATCCCTCATAAGTTGTCCACTGCCGTTTTCTCCGCTCCATATAATAAATTTTTTCTTGTGTATCTTTACTAAACAAGTGATGTACCACATTGTCCAATTAGTCTTACCAACATTGTCTAGTCCTAAAAATATGTTAAAGGATTTATCCTTGTACACAAAATAATCATCAAGCAAGCAATCTATTCTCAAGCCTTTTTTTAATCTGTTATTGATAACAGCATTAATATATTCCAGTGAAGTATCTTTAGATTCAATCATTGCTTAACCTTTCGCTAATAATATTTGGCACATTCTCTTGTGGATTCTTATATTGTTTTATATTGCTTTTATCTTTATGCTTGAGCGACTGTCGAGCGTTTGCTTGACTTTGCAAGCCTCCTTTTCTCCCGTTTGCGGAATTTCTTATGCTTCTTGCCTTAGTTTCTTTGATTTGTTCGTTCAACCATTTTATGCTTATACGCTTGTTTTCTACAATTATTAAACCCTCCTTGACTAAACTATCATAATGGTCAGGAATAATTGCTCTAAGGTGTTGTTCGGGCATTTCGCATTCTCTGCTCCAAAAATAACAACAAGCCTTCATATAAGCTCCTTGCTGTTCTAGTGTTAAAAAAGATATTGTTCCTGTTAACCATTGATTAACGAAAAACTTTATGTATGGAAATTCTTTCATAATTTATTTGTTTTCTGTTCGTATTCGTTGTATGCTTTTAATTCGTTGCTGTTTAAATCTTCTATTGTGTACTTATGTGTATTGTTTCCGTACATCATTTCATCTGTGTAGTAAGGTATTTGTTTGCTACCAATGTCAATACCTTTAGCATTAATTTCGTTCTCAAATTTAACCTTGATAAATTGTTTGGTTAATCCGTGCCACTCTGCTATTAATTCGGGCTTTGTTCCCCTTAAAACCAACTTGAGGATTTGGTTTCTGTCCGCCTCCTCAAGTATGTGTTGGTATTTGTATTCACAAGTCATAACCTACCAAGGCATTGCCCCGTCTGATTTTTTAGTCTCAACAGGAGTCTCGTTTTCATCTGTTGGCGGTTTGTATGTGTTAACACTCAGTGCTACGTCTTTTCCAAACCTATCTTTCTCAGTGTTAATATTGATGTTCAATTTTAAGTAGCTTTTCCCCTCGTATTCAAAAAAGTGTTCTTGAGCTTTATTTAATTGAACTGTTGCTGTTATCCACTGGTCAGTTCTTTTTATACCTGAACCACAGTAGATTGTTTTTTGTTTTTCTTCCATATTTATTTTATTTATCATTGTTTGTATTATTGTGTAAATATTCTCTACATGCGTCTACACGGTCACATATTTGTTCTATCACTAAGCCATCATACTCAATGTCAAACGCTTTTATTCTTAAATTCCAAGGAGTATCATCAAACACATAATGTTCTCTGAACTCTTGATAACTAAGCGACAAATCATTTATTCGTCTGTATTCGTTCTCAATAATGTTCTCAGGAGTATTCATCAGTGTATAAACCAATTTAGACTTCGTTAAACCTGTAAGATGCATATACACTTGACACTGGTAAAAATACGATTTATTTTTAACCTCTTCATCAGTTAGCGGGAATGTAAAACAATTCCAACTATTTTTTACTTCCAATATAGAGTCTTTGTATTGGTCATCAGCGTCTTGTATTATCACATCAGGAGTTCCTGTCATATACTCGTCAGCATAAGAATTTTCATTTTTAAGTATATTAATGTCCATATACTCTCCAATGAATTTTATAGATTCGTCCTCAACAGCGTTCCCCTTTTCTGTGTACTTGCTCGTAAAATTATTAATCTTTCCATATACTTGTTCAGCATACCATTCTTTAACATAGGTCTCTGCTCCTGTGGAAATTATCCTTTTCCCTGTAGGCTTTGCCATAATCCTTGACACAGCACTGGCTCTGATTTTAAATTTTCTCATTTTTCTATAACTGTTAAATTTAACTCTCTTGCCACATAGTTAATGTGTTTTTGAGTGGTTACACTCCACCAACCTAGTTGATGAAGCTCGTTTCCACTGATTGTAGCTACATGTGTAACATAACTTATTACCTTGTTGCCCTCAATTCTAAGGTTTTGATTGTATCTCTGTAATTGCATATTTGTTTGTTTTTCTTGTTTATAATCTGACATCCACTGCCATTCTTTTTTATACATTGTTAGGTTTCTTGAATACGTCCGCTTCTACATCTGAGTAAATGCCGTATTCATAAGCACTGATTAATTTCAGTGTTAATCTATCTTTTAACCTTTTTTCAGCCATTGACCAAGGGTACGCCATCTTGCAGTTTTTTGGAGAGGCTTCCCCTGTTGACCACATTACTCTGTTACCTCGTTTTGCGTCTCCCACAATAGCTACGTCACTGTTTGTATCTCTGTATATCGTAGGTGCGCCAAACTGTATATTCTCTTGTGCTGCTATCTTCTCACAAGCATCGTGTGTAATAATCCAAGTGCTTTTTGCACCTCTTTTAAGCTCCCAAAAGTCTTCTTTTGATAACTTATATTTTTTTGCTAGGTCTTGTATTGTCATAATTTTTGATTTTATTCATTGATTTATAGATTGTTTTCATTCTTTGTTCATTGTACTGCAGACCAATCTGTTTTAACTGCATTCCAATGTTATTTAGTTCTTTGATATATTTATCAAATCTGTGTTGGTGTAATTCGTAGTCGTTGTTGGTTAACTTAAAATTTGATACAACACGTTTATTCCAATTAGCTCTTATGACTAAATGTCTCAATCTGTCTTGTAGATATGCATTAGTCTCTGTAGCCCACCAGTGATTAATATTATCGTTGTGGTGCTGTTCGTTGTCGGGGTGGGGGTAGTGTATGCTCATAATCTGTTGTATGTTTCCATCAGCTCTAAAATTACTTCACTGTAGGATTTTCTGTTATTTATTTTACACTTCTGTTGAAAAGTCTGTATTGTAGCCATTTTCTCCATTGGCACATAGAAACTCCTTGTGGTATATGATATTTCTTTTTTCATACTCATTTTATTTTTTCGGTTTTTAATTGTTCGTTAATTTGCTCGAGAACACGTTTTTTATGCGATTTACGAGCCTTTAGGCATAAATCCATAATAATAGGCAGGTCAGTAAAAAAAGTCTCAGGATTTACAACTATAGTGTTATTTTCAGTTTCAAAATAAATTTCCTCGTGGTCTTCCCATATAGAAAGTATTTCATGAATGTACACATATCTTTCTCTGTGCTCTATCTGTTTGTCTTTTTCCTTGTGCGCTTCTTTCAGGATTTTTATTTCATTAAGCAGTTCGGCTTCTTTTCTAGCTTCTGTTTTTTTCATATTTTTCTGCATCTTTTTGTGATTTTTGTATATAAAATTCGTTAATTTCTTTCAAGTCTTTCACTTGCTGTTCTAGTTCAAAAATTCTGTCTAGCAATATATCTTTACTTGTCCCCATATTAACAGTATATTAGTGTTGTTGATTCTATTTTTTCCTTCGCTTTCATACAAGCCTTTACAGCAAGAAACCAATTATAAGTCTGAAACACATTATCATACGCATAACAGTAGTCTTCCTCTGTTTGTGACTCCCATAAGTCTTGTTCAACTCCGTCTAACTGACAAAGCATTTCGTCATTGTAATCATAACCACCGTAGTTGTTAAAAATATCCCACATTTTGTGTTGTAGGTCAAGACACTTTTTTTCCATTGTACTAATCATTTTGTTCCTCCTTTTCAATTAATTCATTGTATAATTCGTATTCAGCGCACCATCTACTAACTTCATCGTCATCATAATGATAATTTTTGATTTTAGCCCCTCCGTGTGCTTTCTCTCTGCAAGCCTCTTCAAAATTGTATTCGTCATAATACAAGTTTTCAGGGTCAAGTGTGTAATCTCCCTCTGCGTGTAACCAATATATTGTGTAACCGTCATTAGTGTCCACTGAGTCTATGACCCAATCCTCAAATTCATAATCATTGTTAATCATCAATTCTTCTAAATAGCTCAAGAGGTCTTCCCCAAGTTCTGTTTGTAGCATATTTTTTGCCATTTCAATCTGTGCTTTCATAATTATTTGTTTTTTCTGTGTCTGTTATAAAATTTATTGTAATCGTTAATATCTGATTTATCACTGTTCCATATAAAATTAAACTCATTAAGAGCCTCTTGTATACCACAGTCAGAGCAGATACGTTTCCCTGTTTTTCTTGATAAAGCTGCAAGCCCTCTATCGACAGACTTACAGCAAGTGTTGCATTGTATTTTCATATTAATTTCTTTCATAATTAGCTAAATATTCCTTGACCAGTTTTGTTCCTGTTTTCAGCTTTGCGTCAATCATAAATTGGAAAGTTTCTTTGTCTTTTTCTGAATATTCTATAATCCCGTCAAGAGTCAGAAAACATCTATACAGTAAAGAAAATTCTTCCAACGGTATTCTAATGTGAGCGTCATTGTCTCTTAACGTATCTATGATTTGTTTGTTTGTGTTTATGTTTTTCATTGTATTTTGTATTAATTTATATTCGTTTTTCGTTCCGTAAACATATAAAAAATATTTCTAAATATAAATATAAATATAAATATAAATTTTTTTTCCAATGAGAATTTTGCCAGTTCAACGAACTCGGGTATGCCTGTCAGCTATTACGTTTTAATGTAGGAAAGTGCCTTAAATCGCATTAAAAGTGCGTTTAAATGCCCAATAGTGGTAGTCACAGTAAATTTATACTATAACAGTGTACTAAAATAAATGAGTAATTCGAGCGACTTGCCCGTTGAATTTTGAAAATAAGAAAGACTCTATTGCCTTATTGTTTGAGCTTAAATAACCGCTCTTGTGATGCCAAGCGTCAGCCTCACTGGGGCTTCTTAGACTTTCGATTGTACACCCAACCATATCTTTGTTAGATACCTTGTGATGTATGTGTTGAGTAAAAATATATCTATACTTTGTGTTGCTCCATTCTTTAGATTCGTCAGCCATTAACAGTGGTAATAAATCCCACTTGACTTTATCTCCGTGTGTAGAGCTTATTAAATTATTGTGATACTTGTAGTATTTTCTCATCTGTAAACTAATATCCCAAGTGATGTTTTTCGACTTTCTAAAGTGAGCTTGTAAAACTTGAGCCATCAACCAACCAGTGACGTGGTCATGATTACCTGCTGTAAACATAATGTGTACGTCTGCTAACTGTGTAAGCATTTCTATTACCTCCACCATTAATCTTTTTGCAATCATAAAATTATCACTGAACAATCCATCAACATCTTGGGGCGTTCCTTTCGTTGTATTGTTATGGAAACCGTCAACGTGTAATAGGTCTCCTGACAGTAAAAAGACAACTTTATCAACATTAAAGCCTTTCGCCTTGTCAATGCACCCTTTGACACCCTCTAAAGCTCTTAAAACTGCTATTTGGTTGTTGTATTCCTCTCCACTGACGAAAGATTTACATAATTTACCTATGTGTAAATCACTAGGGCAACAAAAAAATAGGTGTCCGTCATCAGATTTACTTCTTGATATTTTAGGATATTTCGGGCTGTATTGTTTTAAATCTTCTACAAGCTCCAGTGCTAATTTTTTTAAATCCTTTTCTTGTGCTTTTGGTTGTTGAAAATATAAACTTGCTGTTTTATTCTTAATCCATCCGCTGTGTAGTGTATCAGGGTCAAGTCCTTCGTTTTCACACTCTTGAATAGCTCTCCTATACTCATTGATAATTTTAGCTTCATCAGTGTTTAGTCTATATCTAGGGTTGCCACCGTCTTTCCACCTTTTGTTATGTGATTTCATTCGCCTAATATAGCCAATTTTTTTTTAGTCTCTGTTTTTTGCCACACTACCGAAGTAATACCCTACAATGGATAACACGATACCTTCAACAATACCTGTGGTGTGTATTAACAATTCCGAGTTAGATTCAGGCACAGTGATAAACACAATAGCAAATATTAAAATCAAAAAACTTCCAAGACCAATAATACCAGTGGCGTTCATCATCCAATCAGTGCCTCCTTTTTCAATGATGTTCACCTCTCTTTCTCTTGCTGAATTTCTGTCCTCAACCTCTAATTTATAAAAGTCCACAAGCCTTGCGTGTATTTCTTGTTTTTCTTCAGGTGTTAAATCAGGGTCATTAGATATAATATTTTTAACAATCCCCAGTGTACCCTTATCAGGTAAAACGTCTCCAATTATATTCAATATATGAGGAGCTTTTTCATTGATAAATTTACCAACAACAGTGTCTTTAAATTTATTTTTCATCCGCTACAACTTTCACAAGTTTCGTCTTCAATATTACATGTTCTTTCAGGAGTAGGTATTTTTTCAAGTCTCTTGATTAAATCCTCTAAGTCAGTCTGATTTTTTTCCATTGATAACTTCTTTGGCTTTTTTAGTTTTTGGTTTAAAAGATTTTGGCTGTAATTCTAAATATTCAATTTCAGCATTAAAACAAGGACACATTTTCATAAATTCGTGTTCCTCAACACCGTCTCCGTCTTTATCAGGGGAATAGTCTCTGTGTCCGTGTATACTAGCTTTTGGATAAATATTTTTTAAGACTTTTAATATTTTTACCAATGACGTTTTTTGAGCGTCTGTTCTTGTGTCTTTGGCTTTTCCGTTAATATCTAAGCCACCTGTGTATGCTAATCCGATGCTGTCAGAATTTCCATTGCGTACGTGAGCACCCGCTTTGCTAACAGGTCTTCCTGAGTTAATTTTCCCGTCAATACCAATGACGTAATGATAACCTATATCTGAAAACCCTCTATTCAGATGCCATTTCTTTATTGTTCCAACACTGACGTTCTGCCCTTCTCTTGTGGCTGTACAGTGTATTACGATTTTATTTACTGTTCTCATCTTTTTTTATTTTTGATTTGACCCTTCTTTTTGCGTTTAACACCAGTTTTTCTTCCATTCTAGCCACTTTTACAAGCAACTGAGTGTTCTCGGTAATCAACAACTCAATCTTTGTTTCTAGCTCAGATATTTTGTTTGTCAAAGCCTCTATCTGTTGAGCGTAAATATTAAATTTTCTTTCAGACTTTGTTGCTCCAATGTCCATTTTTTTAGACATAAGCCCCCAAACCTCTTTAATTCCTAAAGCTCCAAGAATAGCACTAACTGCCATCAATACGTTGTGGTCGTCCATTGTTTTACTCGTTTTATAATACGTCATCAGTAGTCCAAAAATCTGTTGCCATTAACTCTAAACACGCTGTGTGACTATAAGTTCCTAAAGGTGCAACTGTTTCATCTGTTAAAAAACTAGGTTGTGTTTCCCATTTAATAAGAAACTGAGTTTCATCAATAGATTTCCTTATTGTTTCAGCACTAGTCTCTTGTACTTGTGTAAAATCAATCTTATCTAAGTCTGCTATTGCTATTGTATTGTATGTTAAATTATTCATTTGTTTATGTTTTTACGTCATAATTAATATCTCCTATTGCCATATTTGTGTATGTTCCGTTTTGACTGACCGAACCTCTATTTGTTAATACACTAAATCTATCTCTATCTCCACCCCTTGCCCACATAATTGGGTCTGTAGTTGCGTTTGAAAGACTGTTTAAATCTATCTGTGGACTTCCTGAATTATATATTTCGCTTACAGCGTTTGCTGATAACACATAATCAAACAAAGCACATTCGTCAATTTTTCCATCAAACTCGCCTCCACCTGTTCCTGCATAAGCACCCATCCCCATTGAAGAGCCAGTGTCTAACATTTTACAATAAGTTCCACTTGATGACCTTGAAACACTTATAAGAGAACCGTTTCTGTAAATTTTCATACCCCAATCATCTTGTGTATGGTCTCCTGAATAAGTTGCTGTTATATGAGTCCAAGTATTGTTTGTTATTGCATTAGAACCAGTCCGTACTAATTTATATGGATAACCATATTCACTATCATGTTGCCTAATTATAAGTCTAATTTGACCACTTATTAAATATAATAACCATTCATATCCACCACCAGCGTATTTGCCTAAAATTCCACCAGCTCCATCACTTGATTTAATCCAAGCTGTAATGCTAAATGGCGAATCGTAGCAATTTGATACGCTTCCATCAGTAAAACTCCACTCCTCAGTATCTCCAAAATTAATTCTATCATTTACACCATCAAAATCAATAGACCTTTGGTTGAATATTCCTGCAGGCTCTACAAAGAAACTAGCACCATTTGTTCTAGTTAAGAAATTATTGCCACTACCATCATTTGCAATAGTAGATGCATTACCTGCAGAATCCTCGCCCATTTTCCACCAATTTACAGGGCTACCTATTGGTGTGGTTGGAAGTCCATTATTGTATTGAGTAACAACATTAGCATTTGTGAATGCACTTGTATATTGTGTAACTTCGTCAACTAAAAAACTACCATAAGAAGTACCATATTGTCCAATTCTACATCCAACATTAGCTGATTTCATTGTTGATGTATTTGACAAACTAGCTTTTAAAACTCCATCAAGGTACAATCTATTTACTGAGCCATCTTTTACTGCTACTACATGATACCACCTATTGTGTTCTAATGTTCCAACTGTAGCTTGTGTTAATTTATTTTGGTTTCCTGATGTTCTTTGATAAAATTGCATTGATGTACCATTATATCTTATAATGTATAAATATGGGTTAGTCCACGCTGTGATAAGAGGTTGAAATTCAATATTACCTGCAATTTCACTAGCTGATGGAAATTGAATATAAAACCAAAGAGATATTGTAAAATATTGTTGACCACTTAAAGCGTTGTAATAATTTTCCACTAGATAATCATTGACACCATCTAAACCAACACTGTAAACGCTTTCATAACTTGCTGCAGTTATTCCTACTGTTTGACTTTGTGTTGCTGGACATGGTGCTGGTAGGCTATATGTAACCGTGTATGTTCCCACTGAACTAGCACTTAAATCTATTTGCCCTGTTGATGAATTAATGCTTAATCCTTGAGGTTGATTAAACGAGCCACCTGAATCTCCAATAATTGTGGGTGTAGGGTCAGTGCCGTCTTGTGCGTAACTACTGTTTTGATAAACAAATCTTGCGTCTTGTGACGGTAACTCTGTAACAGTAAAAGAAGCTGATGTATCTACACATGCGCTGTCGCCTGTATTTGGTCTTGAAATTTGTACTGTGTAACTGCCGTTTGTTTGTCCTGTAATTTGCGATGTTGTTAGACCTGTTGCTTGGTCGTTTTTTAGCCAACTAAACGTGTCTCCACTAACTCCACCTGATGATGCTAGCGTTACTCCACCTGTTCCCTCACAATAACTCGTTGCGCCTGTGATACCTGCTGTGGGCGTACTATTAATTGTGATAGTCCTTGAAACAAATCCCACGTTTGGAACAGTGTATGTTACTACATAAGTCCCTGCTGTAGATGCTGATACATCTATAACTCCAGTGGTGCTATTTATTACTAGAGCCATTTAGCTAGGTACGTTTGTTGAAAATGTAGTTCCGTTAATTAAAGTTATGGGATTATTTCTTGAGCCTGAATCATTTCCGTTATCTTCAAATCTCCAATAATTTACAGGGGTTAAGTCACTGACATCTTTAGCTACTCCACTGTTATAAATATCAAGCATTTGAGTTCCATTTAATTCATAATCAAAAAAGGCAAGTTCATCCATCTGTCCTTTGAATGGCAAATTTAAATTAGGTGCCCAAACACCAATGTACGCAGTAGAGGGTGGATATTGAACATTATTTGAAGTGCTACCAACAAAACCAGCATCAATTCCATCTATGTAAAATTTTAAATTAAAACTTGTATTTCTAGTTATGGCAACGTGATGCCAATTATTAGCAGTTATTGTGCTTGTCGAGCTAACGAATGCAGAGCCAGTAAAATACCTTAAAACAGAGTTGTTTATTGTAAACCATGGTCTGTTTACACCTTGATTTCCTACATAGATTGATTTGTAACCTACTAAATCAGGCACATAGACCCAAGCTGTCCAACTAAAAGCACCTATCCAACCATCGCCCGAAGCAACAGAGGCATAATCATCAATTCCATCAAAAGATAAACTCTTTGTATTTGTGAAAGCACCTGCACCACCAACCAAGTTCGTATCGCCACTTGGAGAATCTGCGTGTATTGCTCCCCAACTAATATCATTATTTGTAGCACCTTTTCCCCAACCAATGTCGTTGTTAACTGCTCCTTGTCCCCATCCAATGTCGTTATCTGGCATAATTTAGTTTTTTAATTTACATAACCCAACCACCGAAATCAGCCACATCATCAGGGTACATATCAGCCTGTGTGTTGCTGTAATATTCGGGGAAATTCGCAGGAGCAATTCCGCTCTGCATATAATCAATAAATCTGTTTGTGTAAAACTGAGCTGTTGTTCTACTTCTTTCAACGAGTTTCCCAATTTCATCTCTAGTCAACGAGGTGCTGTTTTCAGGGTTTTTAGTGTATACACCACCGTTGGCAATATTAACACCCGCATACGGCAAATATTCAACCATAGACCAGTGTAATAACATAGGTTTAATATAGTCGTTAAGCAATGATAAATAAGGGTCAATCAAGGTTTGTGGAGTTGCTGTTATATCTCCTTGTATTTTGACGTATAAATCAGTGCCAAGATAATTTTGTATGTGTATATCTTGAGCTATATTGATAAAAGGTAAAATTTTATCACTGTCAATGTTTCCGTTTGCTGCGGTAAACACTGAAATATCCTGTCTAGTTACGAATAACGCCTTGCTCATATTAACGTCTCAGTAAGTCTTGTATCATTATAACGGTTTTCTCAGTCAAAATTATTCTGTCTTTTAACATTGAATAATCAGGTATGTCGTCTGGGTCAACACCTAGCTCTTTGGCTAATTTTTCTGCTTTTTCTAGAATTTTATTAGCTTCATTTAATTCTCTTACAGTGTCGTCTTTTTGAGTCAGTGTGTCCTCTTGTACTTCCTCATAGTTTTGTTCCGCTTTTTCCAAGTCGTTTTTTGCTTCATCTAACATCTGTTCAAAATATTGCAAACGCCCTTCTTCAGTTTCGAGAACATCTGCAGTAACAGCTAAATCGTTTGCCAATGATAAATTTATTTTTGGCTTATTAGCGTTGTGTAGTTTATTAAATATTTTTTTTATTGTGGTCATTACTCTTTGTTTTTTGGTTTATAATTTGGGTGGTGTCCGTTGTCTTTCATATCATCAGGTGCTTTCACTGCGTCTTTTCTGCCTCTTGGTTTAGGCTTGTAGCTTTGTGGAATAGTTCTTACATTGTCATAATCCTTCAAGTCAGGGCTACCTTTTTTGCCCTCTGACGCAGCCACTGTATTCATCTTGTATAATACTTGTTGCCACTTGTGACGACAATATACGCCTCCTTTGAAGCGAAATAAATCATAGCTATCAGTATCTGTGTGTAAAGGCAATTTTGCTTTTTCAAAATCCATCTTTCTGCTTGCTGTGTCAATGTCCTCTAGTCTGTAAACAACGCCTCTTTTAGCTCTGTTCATCATTTCTTTACAAAAAGGTCTTGTGTTAGTTGATGTAGATTTTCCAGTGCCTAAAGCATATCTATATCTGACCTTGTAATAACTCTTGTCTAGCTGTGAATTTTTTTTAGGATTATTTTCTATTGGAGTTTTTGATTTAGGATTGTCAGAAAACTCGAAAAAATTGTCAGCCCATTCTTCAACGCTTGAATTGTCTTCGTCTACGTCCCGAACGTCAACTAAATTATGCGTTTTAAGGCACATTTCCTCGCCTTTAAGCGACTCTAACGCCCCCGACAACAATTCGTCTGTCTCAGCGTCAGTTAATGCCTTAGAAGCCATAAAATCAACTTCCGTTGCGAAGTCTCTTGTAGAGCCTCTTTTTACACCTGTTTCTTCTTCACGCTGTTCCTCGTCAACAATGTTCTCTAAGTCCATAAACTCCAGTGGCTCTATTGTTTTAAAGTATAGATTTAAACTAATGTTATTCACAGCAAACATTTCGTCTAAAGCCTCAATGATTAATTCCTGATAAGGTTTAATTGTGGTGTTTGTAAAGAGTCTTTGTGCTGTAATAATTTCGTCTTCATTACTTCCAAGACCACTGTTGCCGTCTCTAAGTCCGATTAATAACGGGCTTGTAACTCTATGTGTAAGCATTATTTTTCTGCTACATTCCTCACTGAGATATTCGTAATGACTTGGAGCGTCTGCCAATGGTATATCCTCTATTGTAGTTTGAGAGTCAGCATTGTTGTTAAAAGCAATTATGACCTTTTCCCCGTGACTACCAGTGAGCTTATTCATTACATCGTTTTTGATAGCAAGCTGTTTTTCTCTATCAGGCACACCATTATTAAAATTAACAACTTTAGTTCCTGAGAAACCGTTAACAGTGTCGTTTATCAAATAGTCTGCTATTTCACTCTCCAATGTAGCGTATGCGTAATTGTAGTCTGCAGGGCTATAATAGTAATATCCTGTCACATATCTTTTGATAATAAATAATTCGTTTTTAGCTCCACTTCCAAACACTGGAATTTTCTTTAATTCGGTTTGTTGTGTAACTTTTGTCCAATCAGGGGCGTAATAATAATTTTTTATTTCCCCGTCATCATTCATTTTCTCCGCTCTGAGAGTTTCTCTTGGAAAATGTGTTATTGAGGATATTTTTTTACCTGTGTAAGATATTTGAAAACTAGCCTCTCCAAGCAATTTTAAATCTTGACAAACTTTTCTCAAGCAATCAGGATTTATCAAGCCTCTCATCTGAGCGTATTGCTCAACCTTTTCTGACGAGTCTGTTGCGTCAAGTCCTTTTCCGTATATTTGATTTGTAATACCGTTTATAACAGCCTGATTTGTTGTGCTGTCCATATAAGCGTCTATTAAACATTGGTAGTAGTTATTTTCGTCTCCAATGGAAACCCAATCTCTGTTTCTTTCTTCTGTTATACTAGGTCTTTCATATTGACCTAGTTGTATCATGTGCAAATTATCCATAGTAAACAAATTTATTATCTCCAGTGCTTTGTTCTATATAAACTCCATTGGAAATATTGTAATCAGACAGTGTTTGGTCGGTACAATACATCTTGTCTTTAAAGATAACATTGTTATCTGTTGTGTTCGTGATTGTGATTAGATAGTAACTATTTTCATCTAACACTTGTGTTGTGGAATATCTGTAATAATAATCTAACTCAGTAAAAGAAGCGTCATTGTCTGTGTAAATTACTTCGTTTTTTCCTTCTGATTTAATCACTACACTGTGTGTTTTTGAGTTATTTATACTTGTTCTTGGTATAAAGTTAATAAATCTTGTGCCGTTTTTCGTTAATATTTGCATAATTTATTTAAAAAGGGGGTAAGACATAAAAATCCACCCCCCTATCTTGTAAAATTATATTTTAGCTATTCATTCCTACAGCAATAGTCACTGTTGCAGAACTCATGCCCGCAAAAGGGTCTGTTGTTGTACCACCGTTGATAAAATTAGGTGGCTCTCCTTCTGATGAAGATAATGTTAGTGAATATCCTGACATATCTCCGAAAGCAGTTCCAGTGGCTACTGTTCCACCAGTAACTTCTGCTCCATGCTCTAGTCCTACCAAGAAAAAATTTCCATTTCTGTCTTCTACACAAACGTGAGGTCTGCCATAAGCCATTAATTTTAATTCTTTGTGGTCTTCTTTTGATAATTTTGGTAAAGTCAATGTTAAAGTTGACTCAAAAAATGTAGTTCCGTTTTCTCTTGAAGATGTTATAGCACTCTCCAATGAGTTTGTGCCTTTTAAGTCGTATTGAAATGCTGTAAAAGTTCCTGACATATTAGTTATTTCGTCATCGGTCTTTGTAACAGTTCCTAAATCTCCAAAATCAACAAACCACGCTTTCACAAGCCCACCAACCACGTCTTTACAAGGTGTTTTTCTACCTATTGTTAAATCACAAGCCATATTGTTTGTTTTTAAATAAGGGAGCGTTTCAGCTCCCTATTATTATTTTATTTATTATGCGTGATACAGAACAATCTCTGTTCCAATACCGTATTGTACAGCACTTGTGTATCTCATAATACATCTGACGTTCTGTGAACCGTCTAAATCACTCATATCAAGAACTTTCACTTCATTCATGTCGTTTAACAGACCTGTTCCGAAATATAAATTTGATTTTTGTGCAGCCATCGCTGTGTCGTCATTAAGACCATTAGCAACGAATAATTTAACACCATCAAAGGACAATGCTTGGTCTCCGTACCACATGTGTGATTCAGTTTTGTAACCGTTATTCGATGCAGCAAATCCACCTAAAGCTCTAACATATGCTCTAGCAATGTTTTGAGAGATGTATATGTGTAAATCTTCTTTGTTATACAAAGCAGACGGAATTGCGTCAACAATAGAGCCTAATTTTGAAATAACATTTGCACTGGTAACTGCAGCGTGTGATGCTACGTCTATAACATTGGAGTCAGCTAAAGCTAAAGTCACAAGACCATCAAACTCTCCTGCTGTGGCGTTTGCGCCTTCCCATATGTTTTTCTCAGTTTTTTCAGCTACTAATCCCGCAACGTGTCCAATAATAAAATCAGAAAATTTTGGTGGTAATTTATCATATGCTGAATATCCCATCTGTACAGCTTCCCAATCAGATACAAAATCTTGCTTGCAAAATTGTAAATTTACTTGGAATTCCTCTGGTTGAATTATTCTTTCAGTTAAAGTCACTGTTGCAGTAGCGTCAAAATCACAAGAAGCGTTTTTAATTACATTTGCGTCAGTGGCTACGTTTTTCATTGTAGACTTATATTTGATATTCGGCATTACTTCCACGCCTCCTTTATCAATAGTGTTCGCACTTAACAGTGCTGCAGAGATATATTTCCCCGCAAACTCACCTGCATATGTGCTAGTTATGTTTGTTGTTGTTGCCATTGTTTATTTATTAATTATTTTGGTAAATTTTATCAAAAACTCTGTCTCTTGTTGTTTTTACTCTGTTGTTTGATATTTTAAAGTTAAATTTGGTTTTATCTTTCTTTTCAGGGTTATGTTTAATTGGTTCAGTGGCTACGGCAGACAATTCCTCTTTTACAGTGGTATCTTCTTTCATTTCCTCTTTAACCTCTTCAACGTCTCCACCCATTTTTTCCTCAATCATAGCCTTAATTTCATCTACAGCTTGAGTAAATTCTTGTTTAGTGACATATTCCATTTCAACTTCTTCTTTTGGCTCTTCCACTGATTCTTCAAGTTCTTCTTCTTTGACTTCTTCTTCAGCTTCGACCTCCTTTATTTCATCAATCATGCCTTCTTCTTTCACAATAAGAATTTTTCCATCTTCAAGTTTATATTCCCCCAGTGGCAAAGCAACTTCCTTGTCTTCGGTTTTTATAAACACAGATTTTCCTGCTTCAAATGATTCGGCTGTAATAACAGTGCCGTTTTCTAATTTGTATTCAGCAAGTTTTATATTCTCATCAGAAAGTTCAACGCCAACAATGTTTGAAATTTTGTTTAGTATCTCTGTTGCTTTCATATTTACGATTTATACAACCACAACGTAAGAATACCACAAGTGTTATATTTTTTTTTGATATTTATTGTGGAGAGCCTGTAATATTGCCTATTCCTTGAGCTTGTAGGCTTCCGTCACAGCATTTAACACTGTATTTTGTTCCATTAGGACACAAACAACCTCTTTTCGTGTTTGTAGGGCTTGTTCTACTAGGTGTTTTGAATGATTTTTTCATAATTTATTGTTTTTTAAGCGTAGTTTAAGTGGACTTTAAGTGGACTTTAAGCAATAGGCACACAATTTGGCACTTTCTTCCCGTTCTTCATCTTAAAACCAACCATTTCATATCCTTCCCAACAAGGCTCTTTGAGTTCGTGCTGTTCGCAAGGCATATACCAAGTCTTTTCTTCAAGCTCGTGTGTATGAAAACCCTCACAACCCAAGTCCTGTGCTATTTTTTCTGCCTTTTCTTGTGTATTATAAGCTAATCTATCATTGATAACAGCCATATTATCGTCAATAATCATGTTTTCAAGGTCTATTTCGCCCAATTCCTTGAGTTTACTTGCTGACCAACGCAGTCCTGCGAGACCTCCCCACAGTAAAAAGCTAATAGTTCCACAGGCTTTGCTGTCTCCTTCATCATAATTAACCTCTGCCCGTGATAAATAGCTGTACATTCTCTTTAAAGTTTCCAATGAAATCGCACCTTTTTGTGAGAGAGTCTGTGCTCTTACCTTCCCGACCTGTGTTGCGCACTTGTTATTTACCTTTTCGTTGAGTTCAATCCCCCTTTTAGCGTTGTTCGATACTGCTTGAGGATAGTCTTTATATGACTCTAGAGCAATTTTGGCGTCATTTACTGTATTAGTAGGTGTTTTGAGGGCAGTTCGCACCTTAGAAAGCATAAAATTTGCTTCCGATTCCTCTATTATTGCTAAATCAGTGGAAAAATCAGGACTAACATTGAGTTTTGCCTTGTCTGCGAAGTAACCTTCAATGGAAAATCCTTTTACTTTGCCGTTTTTAACATAATCAGTCCATATTTCTTCATTTTCGACCTTCATTGAAATCATCCAAGTTCCTTTTGGCACTTCTAGACCGTATTTTACTGATTTATCCATTTTAGTGTCTTCTACAATCCAAGATTCAACAACAGTCAATCCTTTTATGTTTAATTCGTGTTCTAATGTGGCGTTATTTTGATTTCCTTGTATAAAAAATAATTCTGAGGCACGTCTTACAGTATTTTCAGAGAAATACACATAAAACATATCATCGTCTTTTTTTCTGAATATAGGCTTGTTCGGTATCAATGCTGCTCCCATTAAAAGCCTTTTTTCGCCATTGATTTGTGCTAATTGTATCTCTTGATTTTTCAATGCTATAAAGTCTGACTCTATTGCGGGACTTTCTACAATGCTAACAGCATCTATGCCACTTAACTCTTGTGTTTCTTCATCTAATATTAATTCGATTATTTCCATTGTTGTTTATTTTAAAAAGTTGCTTGTTGTATTGTGTTATTTTCTAATTGTTGTGC
>PDMW01049216.1_pt1 | contig 24334 bp, 45 predicted proteins | sample 1515511 | NCBI WGS metagenome assembly PDMW01 (sample SAMN07343023, study PRJNA328102) | Marine metagenome, whole genome shotgun sequencing project. | biome: marine; feature: bay; material: water; isolation source: viruses from water sample < 0.22 micron filtered, nuclease treated, low... ... | reverse complement strand
AGTAATACTCAAAGATACAAGATGATTGGAAATGGTTGGACAGTAGATGTTATCGCTCACATCTTTAGAAATATAGAGTGATAGACATGGGACTGATTGAGAGATTCAAAACTTGGTGGAATCAAGATTCTATAAGAATTGCTGGCACTGGTGGAATGACTCTCAAAGAACTTAAGCAACATCGAAAGAAAAGTTTGGCAACCATTTGTGAGAACTGCAAGGCTCCACATTCTTTGCGGCTGACTTCCGAAGATACTTTAACTTGTAATCTTTGTGGACACGAACAAAAGGTGAGATAAACATGGGAAGAAAATGCAGTGTTTGTAATATAGAAGGACATACTGCGAGGAACTGTCCTGCCAGCGAAGATGAACGCCGTCGGGCAAAACTCCCTGCACCAACTAAGATTCATATCACGATAGACAAGAAACTTTGTGGGGCTGAACCTGAAGACTGGCCTCCTCAGTGGTTGGAAGATGAGATGGCTCAAACTTTACCTGTATGCGAGGAGTGTGCGGTTCTATATCAAGAACTAACAGGAAGAACTATTGTGTGGCCAAGAGTGCCATTGGAAAATAATTCCAATTCAGAGGCTTAAACTTTGGGTCGTAAATCAGATAGTAAGCGTGGTGGGCGTTAGTAGTTTCTGAAGGTAATAGACATCGTTCTAACATCCAAGATTCCACAGCATAAAGTTTAGCATATTCTGTCCAGATTTGAAACTCTTCCCGTTCTACGGGTTTTAATTTACCCTCTTGATAAACTTGGTATCCTTTTTTGGACTTGGTGCGAACTATTTCAGAAATCACAACTTGTTGAGTATTGATAGGTTGAATCAAATAAGATTTAGATGTGGAAGCATCGTAAAAAACATAGACCTTTAGCGGGCTAAAACTTTCTTCAATGTCGGTGACAATACCGCCGGGACTAATGGCATAAGTATCAACCTGATAATCAGGATTGAAGGCGTTGAAAAAACTTTGATTATACCATGGAAAACCAGTGTGCATATCTTGGTTATCTTTTTGATGAGGAAACCACATTAGTTAATCACCTCTTTGGGAAATCGACTCCAGTTGATAGTCTGGGTGAATTGATGCTTACATAGCAAACAGTATTCTAAGGTAGTTGGGGTTTCAGGTTGATTGTCAAAACCTTGAAGTGTTTCTAACTCAGTTGTAGTTAAACTATCACCAGCCATGAGTCTCGCCATTAAATCTGCAACAACTTCACTGTTATCAAATCTTTCAAGTTTGGATTGCCTCGGCCATTTGACACCACAACGAGCACATACATCCTTAATGCCATCAGCCATACTTAATGATAAGGTAATCGTCTACTTAAAGTTTATGTAGGTGCTACAACCTATTAGATACATGAAGTGGTTAGAAGACCCAGCCGTCAAAGGTGCTATCTCGGAGTTTTCTAAGAATCGAGAAGTGAAACTTACGGTTCACAGGTCCTTAGATAAATCTGAGGATTTCGGGTTTCGACAACAAAGATTTCGCAAATCTGATTCGGTCGAAGAAGTTCTGAAAACTTTAGGTTGGCCTGACCGAGATGTGAGTTTATTCGTCGGCACCAATAATATGAATTGGACTATGACAAGATTACCACCTTCCTTACGAACCAGAGGAGTAACAGGTTTTAACAAAGAAGCCATAGCAGAATACCGAGAGTTTTGGAAGCAGACTTTAACTCGTGAGGGTTGTAAAGATTTACAGATTGACTTTGATACTATCTGGAATGGAAAAGATTTAGTCTGGGATATTGATTTGCCAGAACATCCGGGTGCGGCTTTTGGAGTAGCCAATGAAATCGCAAAGTTTTTAGAAGTCACGCATGACCTCCATCCACAGATTGTTTTTTCAGGGTCCAAAGGTTTTCACATATGGTTGCACGCCGAAGAAGCAAAAGTTTTAGCGCAGAAAGTTAGTCCTCACTTCGAGACAACTTACGAAAACCAAAATGATGCCTTACGATACCAAAGTAAGATTTATCGCACGGTAGTTGAGGCTATGTTTGATGAAGCCACGACTGGAACCAGCATTAACTATTTGGATTTAGCACCTGTGCAAAGACAAGGTGTGATTCGTTGTCCATATAGTATTCATCCTAAGACTGGACAAGTGGTTTGGCCTTTAGATGCTGAAGAAAGAGCAGCGTTAGAGAACTTAGTAAAAGAAAACTTTCAAGTAACTCTCTGGGAGATAATAACTACTATTCATCCATGGACTAAAACTAATGAAATCCAGCGAGAAGATTTTCCTGAGATGGGTATTCACCCTTTCCGAGAAGTTTGGCAGCGTGGTTTTCCGATGTGGAATCTTTAAGTAGTCGTAATGGTGTATGATAACTATGAGTGTTCCTGCTGTTAGTCAAGATGAGATTATGAAAGCACTAATGAGAGAAAAAGCCTTGCTTGCAGCATCTACTATTTCTGCACCTCCGCCAATTACGGCAGAAGAGATTGTGGCCGATATGCAAGCACAGGCAAATCCGGGTCAGGGAAGTCAGAAAATCGCAGGTAATCGAGATATGGGAAAACCTAAAGCCACAGGTAGTGGAATAGACCACATAGACCTTGAAAGTTTCTTTGATGTGCCGGGACTAAAACAAATGCTCAAAAACGATAAGAAGTGATTGTATGCAGTTTTACGAATTAAGTAGTTTATTTGCTATTAAAGATGGAAGAGTCTCTGCGGCAGATTTAACTCCTCTGATTGAGGCCAGTGATTTCTTGATTGCCAATAGTAGTTCAACGACCTCAACTGCTGAGGCGTGGGAAGTTGTCGGTGATGCCGCCATAGGTCGTGAAATAGCCGAGAATCTTTTGAAGAATGTTTCTCCGATAGGTGCTGATAGTGGTTGGTGCGTCCTAAGTTTAGATAAAGCAGAAATGGATTGTTCGCTAACTTTTTTCTCCACAAATGCCACACATCGTATTGCCTCTGTTCGGGCGTTCTTAAAACACATAGCGGATGAAGATTATATGGCGGCTTTATTCATTATTGAAAAAGTAGCGAGGCGGGACGCTTCCGAGGGACCAATTCCCTTCTCGGCATTATTAGATGCTGATTTAGGAGATTTTAGTGTGGACGGCACTTGGTTTGATGGTGATGACGATTGGGGTTACACTTATTGGTCTACCTTTTTTGATAGTTGGGGTTATACAAGTCCTGAATCATATAAATCATGGTGTATTCGTATGGAAGATTTTCAGAAGCAGTTGCTTAACTGGTCTAAAACAACTATTGATGAATTATTGGCTTTTATTAACGCTAAGGTTTAAGTAAGTGATACAGCATAGCAAACCTATGGGTGTTAAAGAATATACCGACCGATTGGCTATTTGTAAGGCTTGCCCTAAAATGGCTAAGAAATTAACTGGTAGTTATTGTCAGTTGTGTGGTTGTATTATTAAACTTAAAGCCATGAAAGAAAATGAAACTTGTCCATTAGGCAAGTGGTGATTTAGATGTGGCAAGTAGAAGTGGGCGAAGCCATTACAGGTTCAACATTTTACGAAGCCAAAGTAGAGAAACCGGGTTATGTTCACACTTGGGGAAGAGGTGGAAAAAGTTTTGTTCCTTCGGCGGTGTTTTGTCCCCAGTGTAGTAAGTTACGAGAGCACAATCACAAGTCAGGAAAAGTAGAACTCAAGAGAAATACTACTGAAGACGATTTTTGTTGGAACATTGTTTATGATGAAACTTTTTCATTTGGCATTTGTGGAAGTTGCGGCTGGGAACTTAGAAACAAAACTGAAGATACTGAAGTTGAAAGTTCACGAGCCGTAGGAGAAGACCACGCCATTGAGCAAGAATGGATTGGTGAAGCCGAATACGAGGCAGGGTATTTTTGGTTAAGTCCTGAAGACTACCAATCCTTGTTTCAAGTGGTAATCAAGGCTCATCGTAACAAACTTAATTTGAGTCCTGCGGTATTAGTTGCAGAATCAGGTTACTTGCTTAACAATAAAACTTTCCTACAAGTTGCTAAAGATAAACAATACAAAGAGGAAGAAGGAAGAATCGGGATACCCCGACAGTGCTGGCAAAGTCTTTAAGTATCAGCATGACGCATGAGTTATTGGTGTCTCTGTGGTAAGCAAGGAAGAAAAAGAACTTATTGAACTACGAAAGTCGTGGGCAGATACTCCAATTCTTAACTTTTGGCATGATACTAATGATGCCCCAGATGCTTTCTTCGACCAACTTTTAGCAGCAGTTCGTGGTGATGACGAGGAAGAAGAAAAGTTATCAAGAACTACTACTCGAACTACTGGTGCCTCTAAGAAAGCCAAGTCATCTTATGGTGGATTCAGTGTTAAGTCGCCAGAAGTTAAGTTCCCGATTACGGCTAAGAAATGGGGAAACTTTTGGGAAGTTCTAACTGCTATGAAAAAGAATCGTGGCACGGAAAACATTCCTACCAAAGCGCAGCGCAGAGCAGGCGTGGATTGTCTAAACTTTACAGTCAGTAAGGGTCTGGATATTAAGATGGGTAAGAAAAGATTAGGAACTACGGCTTTTGAAACAGGACCCTTCAACACAGTGATAACTTATGAAATGGTAGACCGTCAATGTAACTCTTGTAAGAATAAGTGGACAGTAGATGTTAAATGGAAAGATACTAAACAAGGTAAAACTTGTCCAGAGTGTCGCAAGCCAGATGATTTCAAAGATATTAAAGGTCCTTATGCTGTAAATGCCAATACTTTATTATTCCCAGTTAGTTTAAGTTCCGACGGTCAAACAATTGCGTTTATGATGTTACAAGGTGCTGAAGCCAAAACTTTTGCAGACTTGAAACCGGGAGACCGTATTTGTGTTCGTGGATTTATCAAAGGACAATGGTATGATATTACTGAACCTAACGGTGCTGGATTAGATAGAATGCGACCGAGTAGTTGGGTTTTCAAAACTGCCTTGGCTAAAGGCGGATTAGGAGTTGTGCCATTGATAACATTGGGCGGCAAACGCTTTGATGGTTATATCAAGTCTGCATAGATTTATATGGTTGAAAAGTCCTATAAGTATTATGGACTCTTACTGGACACCTGAAAACTTTAACAAGTTTCTTCAGAGTATGCCGATTGAAGAGTTTGAGTTATCTGAAGGAAGTTCAACTTTAGAAGAAAGCGTCAGAGAGTTTGCTCGTGGAACTTTACGAGATTGGAAAACTTGCGACTTGTATCCAATTGTGGGATACTACCCAGAACTTATGAGTCAGCCTGAATTGATTGGTGTGGCTGCGGTAGGAACTCCTCGTAGTTACAAAGTTTCATCGGTGACCTTGTATGCTATTGAAGACCACTTGCCAGATAAACTTATTGATTGGATAGATACAGTTATGGAAGTTGGAGATGGTTTAGATTGTGTCTGCGAAATTATGTTAGCCTACCATCGAGCCGTGATTCCTGTTAATGGTGAAACTTTATGGGATTATGAGAATCTATTTAGTGAAGTGCTCAAAGGAAATCGCAGCACTAATCATTTGAAACTTAAGCAGTGGAATAAAATGCCACCAATTAGAACTTCAACCACACTTCTCCATACCAATACCATTGTGTCTTCAGATGTAGAATACACTAAAAGTTTTAGGGAGGAGTGGGCATGAGTTGGGAGTTATACGAGGCTCCTAAAAAAGACTATCAAGGTAGCAGGTTTCTAACCTTAGTGGCTTTGAGTGTCCTTGTTATTTTGGCTTTGATAACAATAGCAGCATAAACTTTATATCAGTGGTATAACCTATACTAACTGGAAGTGAGGCTGAATGAACGAAAAAGAAATGAAAGCGTGGACTGTGATAATGAATAACAATGTTCAACGAGCAGGTAGCGATTTTTGGAAAGTAAAAAGCAGTGTGGGTGACAAAATATATTCAGTGATTCGGTGGGGTAGTAACGATTTGCGTTGCGACTGTCCGGGTTTCCGTCACTACTCACGATGCAAGCATATTGATGCGGTGCGAAAAATGCTGGATATAGCAAAACATAATGGGTGAACATAATGGGTGAAAAGAAATGGATTCCTGCGGTAGTGGGTATGTTAGAACAGCGAGCATTGAGAAGCGTAGATATTGAGCGTGACCTGTGTATGAGATTTCGTCATGCACCATCGGCACGAAGTATTACGGCAGCACTAAACGGCGACCGTCGTTTTATTAAATTAGGACAAGCACACAATTCTTCACTCTTCAAAAGAAAAAGCCATAAAGTTGCTATCTGGGGATTGCGTGGTGCTACTTATTCAGAGGTGAGTCCATATGAGCGAATCTGAAACTTATGTTATTTTGATTGAGTTTGAAGATGGTCGTCGAGATGTTAGCGATTTAATTTTCCGAAGTAAGGCTGAGGCGGAATCACATGGTTCAAACTTGGAGGCTACCTCCGAAGTTTTGTGGACTTCTATTCGTAGAACTAATTTAGTGAAGTGAAACTATGAAAGTTGATAAAGGCTCTTGTGGTAATCCTGATTGCGATAGACCTATTGATAGAACTTTTCAAAGGTTGAATCAAACCCAAACTTATTATTGTAGCCTTTATTGTAATCGTTATACCACAGAAGGACTAAATAAATGTTTAGCCAGTGATTCTAAATATCATAAGAATATCTATAAGTTTCCGATTATTGAATCGCATTGTGAAAATTGTGGTGATGTCGTAGAACTAAAATGGCAACACAATAAATCTAACAAACATTATTGCACTAAATCTTGTATGAGTGCTGGGAAGAAAAAGTTACCTAAACGCCGAGGACCCTTATTGATGAATATCTTAAGACTTCTTCGAGACAATGGAAAAGTTTGGTGGGATGCGAATGCAGTAGCCAAAGTTATTAACGATAAACAATCAGTTTATACGGTGAGTGGACGAGCCATTGGAAACCATATGAAGTATTTGGCGGCCAAAGGTTTAGTCCAAGTTCAAGATAATCGAAGTCGTCCTAATGAATACCGATTCAACACCATGTATCGCCAGCAACCTTTAATCCCACTTTTAACCCAAACACTTAAATAGGGGAGTCTCGTATTTAAGAGAGTGAAAGTGACGGGGAATAAGAAGTGGTGGAACTACTGGCGACACTATAAACGCAAGAGTGGTGCGGTAGCCTATGCTAAGAAACATCGAGGTCTGTGGGTCATTATTGAATGCAACCCAGAGATTTTGACAAAGGATGAAATCGAGGATTTGGGAGTTTGGATAGTCGGTCGTGCCGATGAATACTTATTCTTTCAAGCCAAGCATGGCAAGGATTTTGAAAAATACTATCCTGCTGTGGAATACTGGAAAGACGGAGAACTCTTGAGCACTGTCTAAGAGGTATTTAACACAGACCCCCAACTTCATAAGGGTCTTGTGGTCTATAACTGATATGAAGAAAGTAATTTTTACGGTGATAATGATGTTGATGAGTGCGGGATGTTTAAGTGCAGATGCCATAAGTAATACTTCACCAACACCTGAACCTGTGAGAGTTGATACTCAATGGCAAAATGATAGTCACCAGTATTGGGGCGTTAATCCAATGAGTATGGCCAATACTACGGTGATTATGTTTAACCAAACGGGAGATGTTAATATCACTTTGAATCTAACGGCCTTCTTTCACGAGCCTTTAGCGTGGGAACAAGGTTTTGTGAACTATACCATAACTTATCAGAATGAAAGTTGGAGTGTAGTGGAAAATAAGTCCCAAACTAATCATACTTACAACATATCAAATGTGAGTGGCAACCTGACAATCGAAATTAAAAGCAACGGGTCGGATAATCCCCTTGATAATTATCCCGGTGATTACTTCATAGCCGAAACCTACATTGAGATGTGGAATAAGGAGTAAAGTTAATAAAGGATGAACCATATAGAGGAAGTGAGAAAGATGAGTGAATTACATAAAAACCCCGAAGATGACCCATGCGAAGAGTGTGGCTCCAAAGAATGGAAGAGAGATGAAGCAAGAGGAGAAACATGGTGTGTGCTATGTGGTTGCCTTAAGAGTCAGTTTGAAATTGATTACGGCAAGGATTGGAGAGTATTCTCCGACGGCGAAGGTTCAGACCAAGAACGCACTGGTATGCCTTCTACCAATTTGCTTCACGATAAAGGTTTGACGACTGATATTGGATGGCAGAACAAAGATTACGCTGGCGGTGCCATTAGTGGTGAATCAGCCAAGCGTATGAATCGTCTACGCCGTCAGCACGCTCGAACACGAGTTCGCAACAGCACCGAGAGAAATCTGGTGTTGGCATTGGGTGAACTTGACCGATTGGCAGGTCGTATGGGTTTGCCTCATTCAGTTCGTGAAGAAGCGGCTTATATCTACCGAAAAGCAGTAGAAGCAAAACTTGTGCGAGGTCGTAGTATTGAGGGCATGGTGGCAGCGTGTATCTTTACGGCTTGCCGTCGTAGCGGAAACGCACGAACACTTGATGAAGTTGGAGCATACAGCAAAACCGGGCGTAAAGAAATTGGTCGCACTTACCGAGCCTTGTGTAAAGCCTTGAAGATTCATGTTCCTCCGACGCTACCAACCGAATATGTTCCTCGATTCTGCACCGACCTACATTTGCCTGTGGCTGTGCAAAGTCGTGCCTTGAAGTTATTGGAAGGCACACAACGACATGAGGCTATGGCTGGTCGTGGACCCACTGGTATTGCTGCGGCAAGTATTTACTTGGCAGGTATTCTGGAAAACAACCGCCGCACACAGCGAGAAGTTGCTGATGTGGCTGGAGTCACCGAAGTAACCATTCGTAATCGTTTCAAAGAAATGTGTGGTGTGTTGGGTTTGAACCCAGATAGTCCATGCGACCCTGTTAGCGAATAGTTAAATATCAAAAGGACCAAGTGAATACTAATGATTCTTAACTGGCCGAAAGGTTTTGGCACTTTCCAAGCCATTATGGTAGGGAGTATGGAAGAGGGACAACCTGATTTGATACTAAGCGATAAGCATTTAACGACTTGGGTTCAAGCCGCAGGTGATAACTTTGGAACAGAAGTCAAGGAGAATCCATTGATTGCTGTGGCTACTGGCGAGATTCTGCTGGATAGGATGATGAGAGATAATGATGATGGCGTAGAAAAACTACGAGATAGTCTTTTGGACTTACGAGCACAAACCGAGTCATTGGGTGCGTATGTTTTCTATGTAGATTTACGAGAACTTTGGCCTCTGTTGATGATGAATAAATCTTGGGCGGTGGCCTTAGAAATGGGTGTGATTTCAATGGATGGAGATGGCACAAACTTTTTCGTTGAAACTGCTGTGGAAAATCTGAAACCTACTAAAATTACGCAAGTTATTATGGATTCAATAAAACAATCCAGAGAATCTGATGAGTAAGAACCTTTAAGTGGTTGTATCAATATAATTAACTTATGACTTGGCTACTTTGGGTGTTAGCACTTGGATGGGTGGCAACATTAGCAGGTATTTGGAAATGTTTTGAACGCATTCATGCGTTACAAATGAACCTCAAAGACCAAGAAATTGAAAAAGCGGTAGCGCAAGAAGCGGCCAAAGTTTTGGCAGATGGGCAAAACCGGTTTGATACCGAGAAACTGCAATTAGCCTCAATGATTCAGGATAAGCAAGAACTCATCAAAACTCTTCAAGCCGAAGTTAAGCACCAAAAAGGCCGAGCGCAATCAGCACATAGTAGCAAAGGACAAATCTTAGAAAAGTGGACTCCTTTTTTGACCCACGAGCAAATTGAACCACAATGGAAACCAGAAGATTGGAGTTTCATGGGCAATCCTTTAGATTATGTGGTCTGGGAGTGGTATCAAGACAAAGAAGAAAACATGAGTCAAGGTAAAATAGTTTTGCTGGATGTTAAAGCCGCTAAATCACAATTGACGACTAAACAACGACGCATTCGAGATTTAATCAAGGCTGGAAAAGTTGAGTGGCGAGAGATTAGGTTAGAATAAACTATAAGTAGTTGAAACCCTCTATTATTCTTATGGAAGATGGATACGCTGGCTGTGCAGTTGGCATTTATACGGCTGCTAAACCCAAAGAAGTTGTGTTTTGTAATCTAAGTTTGACTGAAACGGCTGCTAAAACTTTAAGCAGTATGGCTGCCCAACAATATGAAGATAACTGGTATTTGTATATCACCATTGTCGGTGGCGGATGTTCGGGTTACTTGTATGATGTCCAGATATTAGACAAGCACCCACCAGATATGACGCAAGTTATTGTGTCCAGAGATATTGAAATAGTTATCAATGTTGATGATTCTACACTTTTGAATGAAATAGAAATTGATTGGGATGATAGTTTAATGGGTGGCGGTCTAAAGTTTCGCAATCCTAATGCTACCAAGACTTGCTCTTGCGGTATATCTTTTAAGTGATTGGTATGTGGTTGATGATAGCAGCAATCATAGGAGTGATTGTGTTGAGTATGCTCATGTTTGAGTTACTACATCGTTATGTGATTTATTGTATTAAAGATTATACCAGATACATGAGAGTCAAGAATGTAGTCATCTACAATACGAATGAGCAGCCAATTAAGGCGCATCGAGCCTATGGAAGAACTATGGAAGGAGAAGCAAAAGTTTGGGACGAGCGAGACTTATGGTGGACCTGTTTCAAAAGAAAACTACGAGACCGGTTTAAGAAAGTTTCAAAACCCAAAGTTAAGTAGTCGTTTGCGTCGTTAAAAATAATGTTCGTAGTAGTTTTTCTTCTTTATTTACTTTTGATTGCTGGTGGTGGTTACTGGTTAGAACGAATCAGTCATTGGTTTTGGAAAGAGTAATTTCAGTAACTTCATAAGGGTGATTCACCTATGGTAGAGTAAGACCACCGAGAAACGGTATGGAGATGATGATATGGTAAATATAGAAATTGAATGTGAAGATGGATACGATGCAAAGCGATTTGAACGAGGCGATACACTTAGGTATTACATGAAGGGTCCTGCGGCGGTATCAAACCCCAAAGGCGAAATCGGTATGTTTGACCTCAAAGGCCGTTATGCTGGAAAGTTTAAGAGTGCCGAAGGTGCTAAAGTTCAATTTAACTTGGTAAGCAAAGCCGAGCACGCTAAAATTACTTTGATTTCTCCAACAGGTGAAAAGATTTACATTGGCGACCGTAATGCGGGAGTTATGTCTACTCAACAGCGTATCACGCTGGGTATGTGTTTGAACAACGCTACTTCTTTGATTGCAGCACAAACTGATGCCGAGAATCAACCACAAAATATGGTTCAACAAATCTTTGATTTGACAGATGAACTCTACGCTGAATACAACCAGCGTTACAATTCTTGAAGTGATGGCCGATGATGACCTATCGAAGACCCACTGGACCGCCGTGTCCTTTGTGTCGTAAAGATATGGTCTTGGCTCCCACGAGGATTGAAATGAAAGAGGTTTGGTATTGTCCTGCTTGCGGCTTTATGGATATTGATGATGGAGGTCAAAACTATGAGTGATATTCATTGGGAGATGCGAGAGTGGCGAAAACATTTGAAAGAGTCTCGATTGGCAGAAGAAGCGGAGGAATCTCCATGAAAGAAATAAACACAGTGCTATGCGCTAATCGCCACGATGTTATCTGGAATGATGCTAAAGTAACTGATTCAGTTTGGTCGGATACCTTAGAATCAAAACATTTGCACGACCACGAGTGGTTAGAGCGTGCGGCGTTAGGATGGTTGAATACTTTGCCAGCCCGAAAGGTTCAGATAAATCTGTTTGTAACTGGGCTATCACAAGCCCTTACTGCTTTTTTGAAGATGTATGATTTGGTGTATATGCACCGCCCAGAGCCGCCGAGTTTGAACCTAATGTTTTGGAATCCAGATGTTAATTCCTACTCGGAATCTCTTTGGAGTAATTAACCTTAAGTAGTCGTTAGTTTTAAGTAGGTTTGATAACCTATGCCTACTATGTTGGAATCTTGGTGTCAAGTAAATAACTTGATTCTTTCAGAAGGTCTTATTCAAAATGAAGAAGCCGTGAGTATGGAAACTGCCCAAAAGGTGGTTTGTTATGCTTTGAGATGGCGACATCGAATCTGTAAAACTTGCGGATGCGATTTTGATATAAGTCAGCGAGGGTTTTTGTATTCTTGTGGAAGTTGTAGTCCCGTAGCGTAGTGTAGTTTTAAGTAGGTCATATAGTATAGTAATACTATGAGTGTTGCTTGGCGCAATTGCCCCTTGAAAAAAACACCTGATGATGCTAAGGTCAAAAACAAGAATCAAGGCTTCTGTCAAAGTTGCCATACTTTGAAACCTATTGTGAATGGAACTTATACCTTGTGTTCTTCTTGTCGAGGCAAATATGCCTACTTTGGTGAAACTTGTGATGTGCCCTCGTGTAGCAAAGTTTCTGCTGGTGGCACAGGATTCCAAGAAAAAGAAAATAAAGTTCTATGTAATGGTTGTTACACCTCATGGAAAAGTTACAACAAGAACGCTTGCTGGGATGAGTTTGTTGAAATCCGAACTGCTTGGTTAGCACGACCTCAAACTTTTCAGAAACTTCCAGAGCACATTAAAAGAATTGAGAAACCTTTAGATTATCACGACATAGCAGAATGTCAAAATTGTAAGAAGCAAAGCAAAGTAGAAAATTGTGAATATCAAGTTTGTAGTGTTTGTGTGAGCCGACTACAATACTACGGTGAAACCTGTTGGTGTTGTTCACGAAAGAATGATGACGGCACTCAAGATATGTATTTTGACACAAATGAAAGTGTATTCGCTTGTAAGAAATGTTTGCACAAAAAGAATCGCTACAACACAACTTACTGGGTCCTCAAGAATCAAATTAGAAAGATACATAACTGTCAGGTTTGTAATGGAGAAGTCAAGCACGATAAAGAAGGCTATGAAACCAACGGCGTGGCTTGTATAGACCACGACCACGACACAGGAAAGATTAGAGGAGTTCTTTGCCATCGGTGCAACAAATTAGAAGGGGCGATTGCTAAGTATGATTGTCCCGAAGAGTGGCTCAAAAACTTATTGGCTTACTTGGTAGACCCACCCTTAACTAAACCCGGCATACAGTGATAATCATGTTAAGAGTCTTAAGTTTGTTTGATGGTATTTCTTGTGGGCAAGTGGCCTTAGAGAAATTAGGAATTGAGTATGAGTATTATGCCAGCGAAATAGATGCTAAGGCCATTCAAATCACGCAAGCCAGATTTCCTAAAACTATTCAAATAGGAGACATTACTAAACTTACAGATAAGTTTTTGTTAGGATTAGGTAAGTTTGATATTGTGATGGGCGGAAGTCCGTGTCAGGGTTTTAGCCCCGCAGGATTAAGAAAAGGTTTTGATGACCCTCGTAGCCAATTGTTTTTTGCTATGGATAGAATCTTAAAACTTTTGAAACCTAAGTATTGGTTACTTGAAAACGCCAACATGAATAAAGATTTCAAAAAGATTATCTCGGAAGCCTTAGACAGTGAACCTTACAAAATCAACGCAGCATCAGTTTCTACTCAAAATCGAGTGCGAAACTATTGGACTAACATTCCGATTAAGTTTCCACTACCCGATAAGAAATTAACTTTAGATAGTATTATCGGACCCTACGAAGGTATTTGGGTTTATCCCAGAGGATTTAACAAAGGCGGCATTCAAGGCTACAAGAATAAATGTCCTTGCATAACCACAAGTTCTTGGGAACATAATTTCAAGATAGCCAATCCAGATAAAACTTTACGCAAGTTCACACCAGAGGATTGTGAACAAGTTCAAGGATTGCCCATAGGATATACCAAAGAACTTTCTAACTCGCAGCGAATTAAGAAAATAGGAAACGGATGGTCGGTGCCAGTCATTGATTATATCTTTTCTTTTATGGTTTAATCTCTCGCAGGCTACGCAACACTCGCTCAAGTCGTCGCCTTGCGACATTGGAACAACCTTTTCCCGTCGCCAGCGACTTCCCATATCCGGGGAGGGAGAATCCCTATTTCGGGTAGCGTCCATGCTAAAGTTTATATCACAAGTCAATGTAGCATAGAGTAATGGATGGGACCATTATGAACGATATACAAAACGAGGTAATTGTGGCGGCGGCAAAAGTTGTTGCAGCATGGGATAAAAAGAAGTATTTGAAAGAACCAATCGAAGAACTGCGAGAGGTAATCTCACGCTTGGCTAAATTGATGTGATAGTTGATAACAGTGATAGCACCATATTAGGTTATGGACTATGATGTAATCGTTGTGGGCTGTGGTCCTGCGGGAGCAGCAGCAGCATACTTTAATGCCGAGGCTGGTCGCAAGGTTTTACTGATTGAAAAGGCAGAGTTTCCCAGAGATAAGATTTGCGGAGATGGAGTTACTGGTAAATCTTTAGGCATCTTATATGAGATGGGACTGGATGCAGAAATCGCAGGTATCAAAGAAATATCTTGTGATTCAGTATTATTGAGTAGTCCTGATGAAACTTTGCTTACTATTCCGATTGCATCTCCAGATGACCCTCTAACTGCTTTTTGTATTGAAAGATTGTTGTTTGATAATGTCTTATATGAGCGAGCCGTAGAAAGTGTCAAGGCTAATGGAGGAACTCTACTCAAAGAGAAAGTTTCAGGAGTAGTAGTGGAATCAGATGTCGTCACAGGTGTCAGAGTAAAAGATAAAACTTATTCTGCTAAGTTGGTAGTCGGTGCGGATGGATTTAATGGTCCAGTATCTCGTCATGTAATGGGTGAAACGCAACAACCCAAACAAAATAGAAATCATTATTCATCGGCGGTGCGTGAGTATTGGGAAGGCGTTGAAGGTAGTGAAGGACAAATTGAAATACATTTTATTAAGGGTATTCTTCCCGGCTACTTTTGGATTTTCCCCTTGTCAGATAAAAGATTTAACATTGGCGTGGGAATGTTGTTAGCAGATATGGATAATCAATCCATTAAACTTAAGGAGATGTTAGACTGGGTAGTAAATGAATCTTTCTTGGCAGAAAGGTTTAGTGATGCTAAGGCTATTCCTAATACTCGTAAAGGATGGATGTTGCCAATGGGTTCACCCAGAGGTCTATCATTAAATCCTCGTAAAAACTTTGTGAAAGGTTGTGTGCTGGTGGGTGATGCGGCTTCGCTAATTGACCCATTCACAGGAGAAGGTATTGGTAACGCTCTGGTGTCTGGAAAACTTACGGTTAAGTATCCTGTTATTGACGAAATTACTGGCGTGGAATATCAAACAGAACTTTGGAATATGATTGGAGAGGAACTGACTAATTCTCATCGACTTCAAAAGATGTTGAAAAGACGCAGACTAATGAACTTCTTTTTCAGAAAGGCCAGCCGCAAGCCTGCACTTCAAGAAGTTTTGACTGATATGTTACATAATAAAGAATCACAAGGTAGTTTCCGAAGTAAGTGGTTCTGGATTAAATCTCTGTTGTTTTGATTAAGGTTATAAGGGTGGTTTGGCATAGTAGTGATTATGTTACCTCCGTTGCCTACTGAAACTGTGCAAAAAACCAGCAATAAAGATATTCAAGACTTTCTGAATCTTTTGGATGATGGTCGCATTATTGTGAACAATAAGTATCAGCGTGGCGAAATAGGACAATACAAACCTGCTTTTAGAACTCGTCTGGTAGAATCTATTATTCGTGGATTTCCGCTACCACCATTGTTGGTGATGAAAATGAGCGCAGGTCCAGAAGAACTTATTGATGGGCAGCAGAGAATTAGAACTATTGAATCTTTTATGAGTGGGAACTTTGCTCTGGATGGAAAACATTTGTTGATGTTAGACACAGAGGCTTATGATAAAGTTAAGTGGAATGATTTGGACGGCAACCACAAAGACAGAATCCGCAGGGATTTTCAACTAACAGTAAATTATATTGACGATAGTATGCCACCACACAAAGTTTATCATTTGATTAACGGTGGGCAGAATCCATTGAACAAAGCCGAACTACGCAAAGCGCATTTTGGTGGAGATAAAAAGTATTGGGTTATTGATGACTATGCTCGAAAAACCGAATGGACTCAAAACTTAACTAATGCTTACATCAAGCGAGAAAAAGGCACTGAATCTGTTTTCAAAGGTTTGATGTCAATGTTATATGGGGATAGATTGATAGCAGGTAATCAAAACTCTTGGTTGGAACATCATATTCAAGAGTTCTTTGATAACAACTCTCTGGAAGATATTGATAAAAGTTTGAAAGAGTTCACAAAAGTAATAAACACAGCCCGACAAGTATTCGGAGATGCACCTTTTGGAAATCCTGAAAAAATATCCTCTAAAGTTAAGAATCCAATTATTTTCCTGATGCCATATATGATTCATCAAGCCATTAAGAAATACAATCGTAAAACTTTGGAATCTAATGCGACGATGGTGCGAGAAGTTTTTGTCGATTTCTGTGCTGAAACTATTGGTGGAAATCATGGATACTCGGTAAGTGGTTCAGAGGTCAGCGAAAGAAATAAAAATCTATGGTCTGCGTTAGATGCTAAACTTTCGACTGTGGCTAAGTCTACGACCCGTGGGGCAAAAGATAGAATCACACCAAAATTATCTCAAGAAGTTATTGAACACTACCGAGAAACTGACGGCACCGTAAAGTGCCAGATTTGTGAGGAAGTTATTATGGATGAAACTCAAATTAGTATAGACCATATCAAACCATGGATTGACGATGGCGAAACTGTCTTAGAAAACCTACAACCTACGCACGGACCCTGCAATTCATCCAAGCACGCCGAAAAGGTTTTGATGATATGAAGCCTAAGTGTGACTCTTGTGGTTCAACAGATGTTAATGCTGATGCCAGTTTTGGTTATGATATAAAGTCCTGTGGTGCTTGTGGTTATACTATTGAATCAACAGTCATTCCAGAAAAGATTCCAAAACATTTGTGGGGAGTGCATAGTGAAGAAGCGTATGCTGCCTACGAAGACCCCGCTAATCGTGAAACAAAGATTTGGGTCGTGAAAGTCATACAACATAGAAAAGGTTATAAGGGTTAAACCCCTACAAGAAAGTGAGGAAGACCTATGAACTTAGATGAATTAACAGATATGATTGGCCAGATGGGAATTGAGATGCAGAACCGACGAGAGGAAATCGTAGAGGTCACAGAGATTGCTTTGGCACTTCGTAGCGACTTCGACCAATTGATTTACATGGTGCTAAATCTTGACCCAGCCTCAACTGAAAGGCTTGATGATTATGCACTTTACTTGAAAGAGAAGTGGAGTTGAGGTCAGTGAGAGTTAGATTCCATTTAGGCCAAGGCCAGAACTACCAGAAGTTTCAAGTCATTGATGATGCTGGGTTCAAAACCTATTACGACCCTAAGAAAGTTCAATTACGCATGAGGAATGCGGTCTTGCACAATAGACCCAAGATTGCGGCTCGTATTTTTGCAGGAGAAATCAATAAGACGGTGTGTTCGTGGATTCGATGCGACCATGTAGAAGTATTACCAGCCAATGGAGAAACCGGGGTGAGCCAAGTGGAGTATAATCCACGCAAGGCTCCTTATTGGGTAGAGGCAGGAGTAAATGTGGATTTTGAGCAGTATGAGGTCTTGATTACCAATGACCGCAAAGTTTATATGGCTAAAGCCACTACAACTAAGTGAGGAAGAACTATGATTGACAGATGTTTCGGACAGACCCAAAGAGGGATGTGTAAAAGAAAACCATTGATAGACTACGGCTATTGCCGTCAGCACCTTAATGAACCACTCAACCAATTGCGACCTAATCCAGAAGTAGGATGGTTAATTGCTGAATCTGGTTGCGACCCTCGATACCGATTAGATGTTAATATGAAATTGGTGGAGGATTTTCAAGCCTCTCTATCGCCGCAGGAACAACATTATTTTGCTCGTAATGGACGACTGGCTAACTACGCTTTACAAAGATTTGTAGAAGAGGGTGAACACCGCAGCCCATTAGTGGCGACGGAAGCATGGGATAGCATGATATTACAAAGCAAAGGATTTAATCTTGAAACGGCTATTAAGGAGTTCAATGAGGCTCTGCTACGCAATTATCTCCATCACATGAATAGTTATGCTAAGAGGGCTTTGCCGTTGGTGGAAGCCAAAAGAATTACGGAGGGTCTTGTCAGAGAATTAGAAGAGGTAGACATGGGTAGTGAACTCTTGACAGATAGTGAATATCAAGCCATGGTAAATCTACAAACGGACTACAATCAAGCACAGGCAGAATGGCAAGCAGGACTCAACGAAGTGAACCAAAAGTTGGCTACGGCAGCGCAGCGCAAGCGGGACGCATATTACAAGGCGAATCCACCACCAGAACCTCCAAAGTTCTGACAGGTGTATGATAGAATTAAGTATCGAATGGCTCTATGATATATTATGTGCCTCGGTGAACTGGTATATTCAATGATAGTAGTCTCAATTTTATTTGGCTTGATGTATGCTGGTGGTGCTTTGGTAGAATACCTCACGGACAGAAGAGTTAAATAGGAATGACCTTGTAAGATAAAGTGAGTCTGATGGTTAAAATCAAGTTGTTTCCCAGCGAGTTAGAGTGGTGTCAAAGCCATGCCGAAGGAATTGTGGCTCATTATGATAAGAAGTTTGGTGCTAAAGGTTCAGGGTCCTACAATCACAATCGAGTAGATAGTAATTTAGTTGGAGTCAAGTCAGAAAAGGCTTCGGAAGTTTGGTTGAAGCGTTATATTCCTTTAGAAGATATGGAACTTCATTATCAGAACTATGAAACGGTTTATGGTGTGGGTGATATTAACATCTACGGCCAGAGTTTAGAAATCAAAGGCTTGAGACCTCATCAATGGGATAAGTTCAAGCGGTGTATTCCACCTCGGCAGTTGCACCATTATGTTCGGGACAAGGCCATTGTGATTTGGACTACGGCCACAGGAGATAGCAAAAAGCGTGAGGTGCATCTCAAAGGATGGAATTATGCCCACGAAGTTCAAAGCAAAGGCATACCGATTAAAACCATTTGTGATAACATTTGGCTCAAGGATGATGCTGATATGAGAAACATGGATTCCTTAATACCGATTTTACGAAGTCTTAAGTAGGTGCTAATGCCTATTGGAACTATGGACAAAATTGCGAAGGTCAAACTTGGCCTAAATAAAGAAATGGAAGTTATGGTAACTTCCGAGATTGCCATGCAGAATAAAGCGGACCGAGACGATGTTTATTTCGTGATGTTTAATGTTTTAGATAAACCTCTTCGATTTGTAGTTTCAACGGCAGGAGACTTTACCGATTTCTTGATTGCCAGAGGTATTAAACAAAATCAAATTACTGACTGGTTGGCAGAAGACCCAGACCAATTCTTGAATCATATTGTGCAACATCAACAGGATTTACTGGGACATAGTGTTGAAAAAGTTAAGGTGGTTCTTGATAACCAAAAGAATGCTGATATGGCTCGTGCGGTAGTAACTTCTATGATTGACAAAGGTTATTTCGTGAATGTTAGTAATTATACCATTCCGGGTGAAGAAGAAACCGTGCAAAAGATTCAAAAAGTTCCGACGGGACAACTTTTGAATGATTTCCAAACTATGTTAGAAGTGATTAAACAGTGGGATGGATTTTCGTTTGAAACTTTCTTACGAGAGAAAGGAGTTCCCGAAGAAAATATCGCTGCTATGTTGGAGGGTTCACAATGAGTATAAGTAAAGATAATGAAGAAACTGGTGAACCTCAACAACCAGAAGTCATAACTTTGGATTTGCGAGATGTGATGCGAGAGATAGAAGTCAGTGGTGTGTTGCCAGATGGTTTCGTTATGGTTTATATGTTAGCAGACCCAGAGGAATCAGAAGATAATAGCCAAACTGATTTCTTTTTCCGAGCCTTTGCCGAGAGTCGTGGCTTTCTTCACAAGAAAACTGTATTGATGTATCAAGATATTCCTATTACACGACATGAATTGGCTTGGTTTGGAGATTGGAACTTGATGGCCGACAATATCGAGTCTGCGGAATCAGAAGTTAAAAAGAACTTAATGACATTTATGGAAAATGAAACTTTGAGAGTTATGCCTCGGATGGACTTTATGTTTGTTAATCAACCGCAACCCGCAGAGGATGATGTTTTCTAATTGGAGTTATTAAGATGCAAGTTAGATTAGAACTCGGCGAAGGTAAATGGCTCAACTTTGAAGATTACGGCGAAAAGCGTAAGCATTTGAAAGTTTCTATCGAAGATGCGGCTGGAGTTAAAGTAGTTCTGGGCATTTGTTTGAAAGATGAGTTCAAGCGTGCTGGTCGTAGTTCGTGATTACCTTTATATGGGTGCTACGCCTTAGTGAAATTAAGAGATAGGCTCACCCCTATTGATTGAACGGTGATTAGATGACTGATGAAAATAATATATTGAAACCTGTCTTTGACAGTATGCGGAAAGGAAATGTAAGATACAGCAAGGGTGGATTGAACCCAACAGGTGCATCTTGCTTTATTACAGATGAATTAGGTAACGAAAAGTTGATTGGCAAGTGCCATCGGCAAGTTTGGTATAGTAAAAACAAAGTGCCTCGTAGTAACTTTCCTGATGATAAAACATTCATTAAGTTTGCCGTAGGTCATGCTATGGAAGAAAACTTCCAGACACATTGGAATCGTATGGGATTGCTCATTGATGGTAACATTCCTCTGCGTGAAGATATTTCTAACGGCGACCCTCGTGGAGAACTTATTATCTCTGGTGAAGCCGATGGTTTGCTTCGAGAGTTTGAAGTAGACGAGGAAGGAGTTATCACTAACATTTCATCTACTCATGCTATTGGTATGGAGATGAAGACTAACCGTGGTTACTTTGCTCGTAAAGAAGTTTATGGTATTGGTAATAAGAAATATCCACGAGGACATCCTAAGATGGACCATGTAATGCAGACCGCTATGTATCTGCGAATGCGTTGGAAGTTGGAAGAATACTATGGTGTGATTATTGATTCGTTCCGTATTGTTTATTGTCAAGTGGATGATGGTTTGACTACTTACTTTGATATTAGTCTAAGTGATGGCTACGGCGGAGAAGTTGTTATCAAAGACCGCTATGGCGATATTGTTATTCCCGATGTTTTGGCTTCTTTGGAAGCGGGTATCAACCTTGACCCTGTAAGCGGATTAACTATTGACAACATCATGGACCGATACTACGAATGTGCGGAAAAGTTGTTGGATACTGAAAACCCACCAGACCGTGATTACCAACTTCGATTCTCTGAAGAAAGTTTTGAGAAGAAACGAGCCGCAGGTGATGTGAGCAAGACGGCAGCCGGAGCGTGGGAAAAGAAACCTTTGGCTGAAATTGGAGATTGGCAGTGCCGATTCTGTGATTGGAAAGAAGTTTGCTTGCCGTATGGTGTGCTAACCAAGGCAGTAGAAGATGGTTTGCTAACTCCTGAAGCCGCTATGGGTCAATTAGGCATAACTGCTTTTGGGTCGTGAGTAAATGTATTGGTTGTTTGCGTTAAGTGTTTTTATTACACTGGGTATGGCTTTAATGTTGTATCGGCATTTCAACTTTTTGTTTGAAACTCAATACCAGATGACTCAAGAACTTATTGTGTTGCTTAAGGAAAAATTACAAGAACCTCGGAATCAGACCGGTCGAGAGATTGAGGATGAAGAGAGTTTCCGTGATACTTTGAGTTATGCACCCGTAACAGATGAGGCTAAAGATTGGCTCTATGGAGTCAATTACAACCTTGAATCAGAGGAATAACTATGAAGGTCTTGTTTCTACTCTTCGGAGTGGGAGTGTTGTGTGGATTTTTGACACGAGAGATGGTGATAGCCGTTAGCAAGTTGTTGGCTGAACTTAAGACTCTACAACAGCGACTACTAAAGTAATATCATCAGTCTTGCCACCCTTCCACTGGCTGGCATCGTAGACTTTTCGGTCCTCATAGGCATTTTGAGCAAAAGGACTCCACATATTGGTATCTTTACTTAGTTCGTAGGCGACTGTGCCAATAACATTTGCCAACTGACTTGGACTTCTTAATCCAGAGTTGTTGATAAGTTGTAAAACTTGCGTGGGAAACATATTATCCCACAATCCATCGGTGGCTGCCACGATAATATCGCCGGCTTGAAGTTGGAAGGTATAATCTTCAGAGTGAAAATACATGGTGTCGTTAGAACCTTGGCCAATTTGATAAGGTGAATCGTGATAACGAACTCCAGACTTAGTTTGATGAATTACATAGTTTTCTCGGATGACTATTAAATTACAATCTCCTACTTGTGAGACATCTAAAAGTTTTAATCCTTCTTGGTAGTAGGCCACCAAAGCCGTGGTGCTTCCGGCTGCCTTGGATTTTTCTTCGGCTATTTCTAAAGATTCATATGGTGAGGCATTACCATCCACAAAAGTTTCACGAGCATACTTCATTATTTCACGAGCACAATGGCCGGCATTGATTCCTTGAACTCTCCAAGAACCTACTCCGTCGGCAACACCGAAAGCCGAAATAACTGAATTAGTAATAAACCAAGCATCATCACCGCCATCTGCGACTTTATCGTCACGAGGTTGATTAAAGAAACCCATAGTTATCATGGTGACCCCTCCAATAACTTTTGCCAGCCAGTGCCAAACCAATTAAGTAATTGCATTAGAACAGGGTATCCTTGAATGATGGGATAAAACTTATGGTAAATGTAATCAGGTTCGTGTTTCCAAGAATCATCTACTCCATCCATTTTTGTAATTTTTATACCAGTGGTGGTTAGTTCAGGCGTAACTTCTTCTTGGTAACTGTCTACTTCCCAAAGCAAGGGGAACTTCTCATCGTCAGTAACCCAGAGTATGTATCCAAGGTTATCGCCTCCATACCAAACATTGTTCATCTCTCTGTCAAAAAATAGAAACACCATTCCCGTTCCGTCTGCATAGTTTCCAGCCATCAAAGGGTCAGCACGGCTCGCTTGACCTCCCCTCATAAACTCCAACTCTTCCATAGTGGCTAAAAAATATGATTTAGGCTCCGGAACCGCTATTGTGTCGAGTAAGTGTTGAACCAAACCATGGATGTCATATGCAGGCTCCATAACTATACATTGTTCTCTTTGATACTTAAAGAGTGTCATGTTTATGTAGGTGCTTCGGTATAGTAAGAACATGGTAAGAATAGAGGTTAGAGGTTCTACTCGTAGATTCCGTGATGTCTTACGAAACAGTTATGATTTGCGTTGGGATAAGTTATCTATGTGCTATGCTGGAGATATGAAATTAAGTGAACGGCGTATTCGCAACTTGGTTAGATTCTGCGAAAAGTTTAATCTGCCCGTGTCAGTCGATGGCGTGCAATTCAAAAGTTCTGCGGAAGATGTGGAAGATGAAGATTCCTTCAAGATTGAGCCGGTGAAAACTTCTCGTGTTTCAGCATTAGGAAAAGTAGGTTCGGAAAGATTGATGCCTACTAAAGAAGGAGCACAAGCACCGGGTTATCAAGAAATACACCTAACCTCCGATTCCGAAATAGATTTTGATAACTATCAAAGATGGGTAGATGAAACTTTGTTTGAAGATGCCCGTCCAGAGCAACAACAAGTTATTCCTGCGGTAGCGAAAGTTTTACGCAAGGGATACAAGAATGTAATTATTGAAAGTCCGACGGGAAGCGGCAAATCTGCATTTAGTATGGTGCTACCGAAAATGTTTGGCAGCGATAAGAAAAGTTCCTATGTGCTAACTCATTTGAAAGGTTTGCAGGCTCAATACTTAGCAGAAATGCCGTTCATGGAAAGTATCATGGGTCGTGGAAACTACGGGTGCAAACTTGATGTTGAAGCAGGATGTCGGGATATTGAAGTTGCCGAAGCAGCAGTTCAGCGTGCCAGAGCAGGTATCGCACCTGCTAAGTCGTGCACCGCAGATACCGCACCTTGCGTGACGATAAAAGATTTTCAATGTCCCTATAAGAATCCCAAAGAAGGAGATAAAATGCGTTGGGATGTAGACCCAAAAGATTTGTGTGATTATTACGGGTCTTTGACTAAGGCGCAGAACTCGGAGTATTTCGTAGCGAACATGGCTTATGCTGCGGCAATTGGAATGACCCCGATGTTACCACAAAGAGAGTTCTTGATTGTGGATGAAGCCCATAATTTACCTGATGTTATGGTAGGTGCATTTACTTTAGACTTGAGTGAGCGTATGTTGGAACGATTGTTAGGTGTAAAAAGTTTAACCGAGATTCTGGAACTTAGTGGTAGTGAACAGGTGACGGCTCACGAACAAAGAAAAGTTATCATGGGTCCTTGGAGGCCACGAACTGCCAGCAAAGGGTTTCCTAAAATCCCAAGTGTCACGATGGATATGAGTCCAGAC
>PDMW01035054.1_pt1 | contig 24348 bp, 32 predicted proteins | sample 1515511 | NCBI WGS metagenome assembly PDMW01 (sample SAMN07343023, study PRJNA328102) | Marine metagenome, whole genome shotgun sequencing project. | biome: marine; feature: bay; material: water; isolation source: viruses from water sample < 0.22 micron filtered, nuclease treated, low... ... | reverse complement strand
GACTTAAAAGAAAGCGGAGAGATAGAACAAGACGCAAGTATAGTTGGATTTCTTCACAGGCCGGAATATTATGGAGAGTTAGTTGATGAAGAAGGTAACGACATGGAAGGACTTGGAGAGTTTATAATTGCCAAGAACAGGGATGGAGCAATTGGAATTAATCAGATGGAAGTAAAGTTAGCAACCTCAGAGTGGAACGATAAGGAGGAAGGATATAAAAAGCAAGTTGAGGTAATCGATTACACAGCAGGATTCAATGAAAGAAACAACGAACAAATCCCTTTTTAATATGGAAGTATATAAAATTTTAAATTTGTATTCGTGCCTGGGGGGCAATCGTTATAAATTCGATGAAGTTGCAAAGGAGGCAAATGTAAAAATAGAGGTAACAGCAGTTGAATTAGATCCGGAACTTGCAAGATTATATCAAGAAAGATTCCCAAATGATAAAGTAGTAATAGCTGATGCACATCAATATTTATTAGAACATTATTCAGAATTCGATTTCGTCTGGAGTTCACCACCCTGTCCAAGTCACAGCAAATCAAGGTTTGCAAGGAGAGAAACAACCGAAACAATTTATCCGGATCTGAAATTATATGAAGAAATAATATTTTTAAAGCATTATTTTAAAGGAAAGTATTGCGTTGAGAATGTGATTCCTTTTTATGAGCCACTGATCCCGGGCAAAAAGAGGGGCCGACATTTATATTGGACAAATTACAATTTACCGAATCAGCTCACAGAAAGAAAGCCTGCAATAATGGAGGGCAAAGATGAAGTAAATAAGTGGTGCAAATTTCATGAATACGACTTCCGACAATATAAGGGAAAGCAAAGAATTGATAAAATTGCAAGAAACTTAGTTGACTATGATGCAGGAAGAACAATTCTGCAAACAGCATTAGGAATTTATAAAAGAGATAACGCAAAGCAAACAGAACTGTTTTAATGAAGCCTATAAAACAAAAGAAATGTAAATGTTGCGGAGTTCTGTTTACTCCTTTTAAAACCACGCAAAAGGTTTGCTCAACCAAATGCGCCATTGATTACGCTAACGAACAAATGAGAAAGCAGGCAAAGAAGATTGCCAGAGCAGAAAGAAAGAAGTTCTATGAAGATAATATGACATTGAGCGATTGGAAGAGGAAGGTTCAAACGGTGTTTAACAAGTATATCAGACTGAGAGATGTGCAGAAAGGTTGCATAAGTTGCGGAACTCCTTTGCAGAATAGGAAGTTCGATGCAGGCCACTTTTACGCATCCACTTATGAGGGGATAAGATTCCACGAAGATAACGTTCATGGGCAATGCGTTCCCTGTAATAGAAATCTGCACGGAAATATTCACGAATACCGGAAAAGGATTACAAACAGGATCAGCAAAGAGGAATTACAATGGTTGGATGAAAACAGATACATCAAACTAAAACTAAGCAAGTCGGAGTTGGAAGAATTATACAATATTTACAAGCAAAAAATAAAAGATTATGAAGGACTTTAACGAAGTAGTTGAGCAGATTAATGGAATAGTGGATTGGTATCGAGAACTTCCAATGGATTATACCGGAATAAACGATTTGATGTATCAGAGGATACAATTGGTAACTCTGCTCAGTTATTATGCAACCGAGTTAGGAGAATGCAGGATTGAGTTTAAAAATGCAGAGGCCCAGACAGAGAGAGTAAAAAGGGAACACACAAAAAAGTATCTCGATGCAGGTTTCCCAATGAGTAAAGCAAGCGAATTAGGAAAGTTTTATTCCCTGGATGGATACGAAGAGGAAAAAAGATGGGATGGATTATTTAATCAAATGAGATTATTTTACGATAATACAAACAGCATTATTGATGCTATGAACCAACATATTTCAAACCTAAAAAGGGAAGAGAGTTATCAAAAAAATACAGGGCAAACCTAAGTAAAATTAAATTTATCCCTATTTATAGAAAATAAATTTATATATTTGTATTATAACTTAAAACATAACAACAATGGCACAGAAAAAGAAGGCTGTTTTCGATACTCTCAGCAGTATCAATGTCAATGACAAAACAGAAAAGAAAAACAATTTAACTTATTTATCTTGGGCATGGGCCTGGGCAGAGGTTAAGAAACTTTATCCGGAAGTACAGAGAACTGTATACGAGAATGAGAACGGTTGTAATTATTTCACAGATGGCAAGTCCTGCTGGGTTAAAGTAGGAGTAACGATAGAGGGAATTGAGCATATCGATTACCTTCCTGTAATGGACTATCGAAACAAATCAATCCTATTAGAGAACGTAACAAGTTTTGATGTAAACAAAGCTATTCAGAGAAGCGCAACAAAAGCATTGGCCTTGCATGGACTCGGATTATACATTTATGCCGGAGAGGATCTTCCAGAGGGTTACGAACCGCCTGCACCGGTCAAACCTAAGTTAGATACTCAGAGATTAAACGGAGCATTAGAGAGTATTAAAAACGGGAATTATACCTATGATAAGCTGATTGATACTTTTACGCTTACACCTGCACAGGTTAAGAAAGCCGAGAAGTTTATTGAGGATCTAAAAAAGGAGGCCCAGGAGAAAGAATTAGAAATCACAGAAACAACACATATCGATGAAAAGTAAAAACCTAATTGTAAGATGCTCTGCGCTAAGCAAGATAATGACTAAGAGCAGAAGCAAAAACAGTCCATTATCTGAAACAGCCAAATCCTTTGTAATGGAGAAAGCCAAAGAGGACTTCTACGGAATCAGAGCCAATATTAGTAATAAGTTTACTGAGAAGGGAATCAAGAACGAAGAAGTAGGAATCGAGATGGTAAACCAAGCAAGGTTTATGGACTTTCGAAAGAACGAAGAAAGGATAACAACAGAATGGCTTACAGGAGAGTGCGACATAAATACAGGAGATAAGATAATTGATATAAAGTGCTCCTGGAGTTTCGAAACCTTTCCGGCCTTCCAAGAGGAAGCAGACAAGTCGGTTAAGAAATCCGGTTATGATTGGCAAATGAGAGGTTATATGATGTTATATAACAAGCCGGTTGCAGAGGTAATTTACTGCCTAACAACAACTCCTGCTGAATTGCTTAGTCCTTGGGATAACTTGGATCTTCATGACGTAGAGCATATCAACATCCAGAACAGAATGACTTCTGTAACGGTTGAAAGAGACGAGGTAAAAGAATCAGAGATATTAACACAGTACAGTATTGCCAACGAGTACTATAAAGAATGTATGGCAGAATTAGAAAACAAAACACAAAAACAAGAATCATGGATTTAAAAGGAACAGTAATTAAAGTATTTCCAAAGAAGCAGATTTCAGATAAATTTGCACTTAGAGAATTTGTAATCAGAACAGCTGATAAGTATCCGCAAGAGGTAATCTTACAGGTAAGCCAAGAAAGGTGTTCTTTGCTCGATAATATAGCAGAGGGTGAAGAAGTTCAAGCCTTTATAAACGTCAGAGGAAGGAGTTGGACAAACCCAAAAGGAGAAATAAAATACTTCAATACCTTAGAGGCTTGGAAGGTAAGCAACGAATCTGCGCAATCCTTCGAATCATACCAGGATCATTCTTCCAAGTATAACAAAGGAGGTATTGATGCAAACTTTATGGAGGATGCAATTAGCACCGTACAATCAGAAGATAGTGACGGATTACCATTTTAAAATTTAAGTTATGGAAAAGACAAAACCAATATCCAGACACCAATTAAAAAACCTGATAAAGGATTGCAGGATGCAAATAAACGACTATATAATTGAAAACGATATGTCAATTCATGCGCTCTCAAAAAAGTGCGGTGTTCATCCTGCTCAGTTATATTTGTTTTTAAATGCTGAAAGAGGCCTAAACCTTACGACAATGCAGAAGATTGGTAACGTAATATCTAAGTAATAAAGAAGGGGATTAAGTTCCTCTTTTTTTATAATCCTTTTTTTATATAAAATAAATTTATATATTAGTGTAAAATTAAAACATAACATTATGGAAAAGTTTAAACAATTAAATCAGTACGAGTATTTAGGATTGGTATCAATATTAGAGAAGGCTTTCCCCTGGATACAAAGTGAAACCACGGGAACATCTCAAAAAAACCTTATAGGCCTGCAACCCACGATAACGGAAAACTGTCCTAACGATAAGTTCTGTATGTTAGGAGCGTTTGGATTAAGCGAAGGACATGACATTATTTTAGAGTTTTGGGATCATGAAACGCAGAATGAAAGCAGGCTGTATTACATTACTTTCAGAGATGCCAGAGATTACGATCCAATGGAATACGAACCATTTAATTGTTTACTAAAGAACTATAATTAACATAATTTCATTATATTAGTGGAGTTATGTTTTAAAGTGATCAAGGGAGGTAATTTTAGGGGTGCCTCCTTTTTTCTACATAATAACACACACAAAAAGCGCACAAAATGGAAGAAGCAGAGGTTCAAGAATCGTCTAAAGTAAATTTATTATTGAAAATTACAGGGTATACGTCAATTGTATTCCTGTTTGTCACATGGTTAGTTGATAGGTCTTTACATATCCTTTTACCACACAGACACCACGACCAATTCACAACCTGGGCCAAAGAGATGTCCAACGTAAAATACACCTTTGCAAGGTTGCTGATCTTCTTAATTCCAATTATAATCTTTAATCTGATAGCATGAAAACAGAAACTGTAAAAATATCAGAGGTAAAGAGCAATCCAAACAATCCCAGGGTTATAAAAGATGACAACTTTAGAAAGTTAGTCAATAGCATTAAGGAGTTTCCTAAGATGCTGAAGATACGTCCTGTTGTAGTCAATAATGATATGATAGTGCTTGGAGGGAATATGAGGCTTAAGGCTTGTAAGGAGGCAGGATTAAAGGAAGTTCCGATAATAAGAGCAGGAGAACTTACAGAGGATGAACAGAGGCAGTTTATTATCAAGGACAATGTTTCTGGAGGAGAATGGGATTGGGATATGCTTACATCCGATTGGGATACTGAAAAGCTTGAGGAGTGGGGATTGGAGGTGCCAATTGATGATCAGATTGATGAATTAGAGGAAGGAGAGGAGATTGAATTGGAACAAAGTGTACAGTTAGAACCACCAAAAGAATACATTTTAATAATGGCAGACCCTAACAGTGTAGAATGGGAAGAAATTAAAGAAAAACTTAAACTTAAAATAGTTAGAAAAGGAGGCTATAAAAAGGGAAGTGCATTTGATGCAATAGGATTGGAAAGAGTTTTGGAATGGAATGACTTTAAACAGAGATATGTTAATAGCGATACCAAGTAAAAACAGAGCAGGAAGGACAACCACAAATAAGATCTTACCTAATGTTGGTACTTTTTTTGTTCCAGAAAGCGAAGTGCATCAATATAGTAATATTAAAAATGTAATTGGAATACCTAATGAAGTGCAAGGTATAACACCTACAAGAAATTGGATATTGAAAAATACCAATGAAAAAAGAGTTGTTTTTTTAGATGATGATGCAAAAAATGTTGGGTACACTAAATTAAAAGAAAGAAAAGCTGAAAAAATAGAAATTCGTGATGAATCTTTTTGGTTTGAAGAGTTTAATAAGGCTTTTGATATATGCCAACAAATGAACTATAAGATGTGGGGAGTAAAAACAGAAGCTGCACCACGTTCAGTTTATCCATATAAACCTATACTCACAAAAACATATTTAACTGCATCATGTATGGGATTAATTAATGATGGAGAGTTTTACTTTGATGAAAATTTTAAGGTTAAGGAGGATTATGAAATATGCTTAAGACATATTGTTAAGTATGGGGGTATATTGGGAATAAGATACTTACATTGGGAAAATGAGCACTGGGTGACAGAAGGAGGTTGCAAGGATTATAGAACTGTTGATATCGAGAGAAAAGCAATTAAAGATTTAATTAAACTTTATCCAAAAATGATAAGAAGTGCAAAGAGAAAAGCAAATGAGTTTACTATACAATTAAACCTTTAATATAATTTCATTATATTTTAGCTTTACACCGAATAAACACCGATTATGGCAAAAGAGGACAAATTAAAACCTGCATGGCAGAAAGGAGAAAGCGGAAATCCTAACGGAAGGCCAAAAGGAGCAAAGAACAGGAGTACAATTGCAAGGCATTGGCTTGAAGTTAATCAGAAGCTAAAGAACCCAATTACAGGAGATAGCGAAACAATGAGCCAAGAAGATCTTATGACTTTGGCACTAATCAAAAAGGCCAGGGAAGGAGATGTAACAGCTTACAAAGCATTAATGGATTCCGGTTACGGCGCACCAATTCAGCAGATAGAACAACAGCAAACAAGTGTTGACTTATCAGATATGACAACCGATGAAATAAGGGACATCTTAAAGGATGACTAAAAAAGAAGCAATAAAAGAGTTATTAAGAGCGGAACTTGCAAAGAGAAATTTTTGGGAGTTCTGTTTGTTTTACGACAAAGAGTTTTTTATTAACAGGCCATTCCTTCAACAAATAGCTGAGGGATTCCAAAAGATTGAGGAAGGAGAAATACACAGCTTATCTGTTTCGATGCCTCCAAGGGCCGGAAAATCATTTATAACAACATTATTTAGTGCTTGGGTATTGGGAAGAAATCCCTCCGAAAGCATAATGCGGAATACTTGTACAGCAACTTTATATCTTAAATTCTCCTATGACGTAAGAAATATCTTAAAAACAGAAGAATTTAAAAAGGTGTTTCCTGCTGTTAGTCTAAGCGATGACAAAGCAAACCTTTTGGGATGGAATACAAATCAATCCAGGCAAGTAGGTTATTTCGGAGCAGGAGTTGGAGGAACAATAATAGGTTTCGGAGCAACTAAATTGGCGATCACTGATGACTTATACAGAGGTATTGAAGATGCATTAAGCGATAATACAAACGATAAGATCCTTACTTGGAAGGAGGCAACACACGATTCCAGGTTGGAAAAGAATTGCTCAGTAATAGACATCGGAACAAGATGGAGCGTAAACGATGTTATTGGAAAGAGTATGGAGGGCCAAAGATACGACCTAAGCATAATTGTTCCTGCTCTCGATAAAGAAGGCAACTCCTTTTGTGATGACGTTATGAGCACCGAACAGTATCACGACATTAGAGCAAGGATTAATCCGGATATATGGCTTGCTGAATATATGCAAGAACCGGTGGATATGAAAGGCCGTTTGTTCTCTGAATTAAATAAGATGCCTAAAGAAGAGTTTGAGCAAATCAAAGATAGGATTGAGGGTTATATTGGTTACATAGATGTTGCTGACCAAGGAAAGGATTTCACAGCAATGGCAATTGGAGGAATAGTTGGAAGCGAAGTATACGTTGTTGATTATCTGTTTACCAGGGATAACACCGATATCACATTACCTTTATGTGCTGAGAAGCTGAACAGATTAGACGTAAAATATTGCAGGGTGGAATCGAATAGTATGGGTGCTATGTTTAGTAGGAACTTAGATAAGATGACGGACACAAAGATCCTGCAAGTCCATAATACAAAGAATAAGATTACGAGAATAATAATGGAAAGCGGTTTCGTTCTCAATAGCTTTAATTTTGTAGAAAACAATGATCAGATGTACTTCCAATTTATGCAGAACGTGGAAGGATTCAATAAAGAGGGGAAGAATAAGAACGATGATGCACCCGATTGCATTGCAGGTTTATCCATGTTTATTAAGGGATTATTTTCAAACAAATTCAAAGAATATTAAAGGGAAATTCCTTATATTAGGAAAAGAAAAAACATCATGCACCAGGATCAGCCTTTAATCAAAACACAAATCGAATCATACACAAAGCTACTCAGCAACAAAACAAAGGTTGATCCTTATCAAGTGTTCTTTTATCGTAAGCAGTTAAGAGATTTATGCAAGGATGATCAGAAAGCAAAAGAATACCTGGAAGGAGTTATCAAGGAAGCTGAAAGAAGTCTGCAAAACATTCTGAACTTTTATCCTCATAATTAAAAAAACATCTTTTTTATAAGATTTATTGCTTGGATACCTTTTTATATAAAATTAATTTATATATTAGGGGTATAACTTTAAAACATAACAGCATGACAACCTTACAAGAAATTTTAGTCGAAAGAGATGGCCTTACAAAAAGGCAAACAGTTCAGTTAATTAAATCATTACGGGAAAGAGTATACAAAGGAGAAGATCCAGAAGAGGTGCTCAAAGAGATAGGTTTAAAAGCTGATTTTATTTTTGATTTAATGTTTTAAGAATTATGGAAAACATCAAGCGACTAAAAAAAGTATCAGACAAATTATTAAGGGCCTCCAACGTATCTTTCATTGTCCTCAATGGATTACAATTAGATAAAAGAGTAATGATTGAGAAGGCCCAGCGAGAAGCCAAGGAAGTTCTAAAATACAGAGACTTTCTGAGCAGAGATGCAATAATTGAACTCCAAAACATATTAGACCTATGAAGCCAAAAGAGATATGCGAAACAATAAAATTAACATCTTATTACCTGATCTTTTTAGTGGTGTTTCATAAGATAAATTTTTTGAATAAACTAAAGAAAAACAAAAAATAATTTAAAGCAATAACAAATGATTAAGTACAGAGGATATTCAGCAGAGTGCGACAGCCTGGAAGAGTTGTTAAAAGCGGTTAAAAGATTGCCTAAAACAATCGAATACTTAAAAGTCCAAAGCAGTTTACAACACTTTAATCCGGCCTGCGTAAAATTAGAGTGGAAAAAGAATCTAAAGGATATATCAGAAATAATAATCGAAGAGGCCCTGCAAGAACAGGAGGCTTTTGGATATGTAGACAAGTTTTATCTTGATTCATACTTTGGAGAAGGAGGAAAGAAAGATCCTTATTATATCAGCTTATCTTCTGAGCTATCCAGAGAGTTTGGAAGAAAGATGGCAAGCGGACATTATGGTAAATTAGATTGATATGATAATAAAAATATTTATGGTTCTGATCATTGGAATTATTGTTTACGTGAAAGTAAAAGAAAGTGAAAACAAACATCATTAACAGCCTAATAAACACACTAAAAATGAGACGGCCACCGCATAAAAAAGTCAATCTAAGGGTTGAAGATATCCTGCAAATGATAGACCATTACGAATACCTAAAATTTAACGGAGCAGACAGATTGCATTGTGATAGGATATTAAGACAGCTAAAAAAGAAAATCTACATAAAAAAGCCCAATGAATAACATCCTTATAAACGAGCTTGAGCGACTGCCAAAGGTTGCGTTTATAATCCTGTTATAATTGTTTTAAGTTCCTGGAGCCTCTCCAATATTATTAATAATAGATTCTGCTTGATTCCTTGAAATCCCAAAAGATATAATCAGTATCTCAATAGCAGATAACGGACTTAATAAACCGTTTGCAACACTTTCTGCAACCTGTACCATACTTGTAACTTGAGCACCGTTTAAGGCTTGTACCGATCTTTCCTGTTCTTCTCTTTCGTTATATCCTAAAACCGTTCGAGCTTCATTTGCATCGATAACACCATTCTGAACAAGGCTAACAACCGTATTAGATTCAGCGTTTTTGTCATCCTGCAATACAGGTATGTGACTGAAATCAGCTTTAATATAAACACCTTCATCGATTAATCCTAACTGCTGAGACATCGTTGCGTACATCTGATTTGTTTCCGGAATAATAGTATCCTGGTAACTCATTCTCATTCCTTCCTTGATATTAGTAAAAGTAGATCCCTTTGCTTGGCTAAACAGGTAATAAGAGAGGCCGTAAGCATCTATAATTGCCATCTTATCTTCCGTTAATTCCTCGAATAACATTAGATCCTTAGTTGGATATGACATTGGTGTCCAATCAACATCTGCTTCCGTCATAACCAATTTATCCTTACTCCTTTTTAACCAATCTGCTTGTATCTCATTTCTTTCCTCTGGAGTCATAGGAAGAGCACCGCCCATATCGCTTTTTTTGCTTGATAGGATTCCAATTGCACCCATATTTTCAAGGATAACATTCCTTTTATTATACTGAGCCATTATATTACTTAGAGGATACTTGAGCGTATCAATTCTGTTGACAGGGTTCAGCAGGTTTATTCCATCCGGGGTGTTTAGATAAACCATATCTTCAACCTCAATAATATCTTTCTTCTGAGTATCATACCAAAATTGAAATTCCTTTATCAATCCGTTAGTGTCCAACTGATCCAAGTACTTACCTGTTCCAACAATCTTGATCTGATTACTCGGAAGAGGAACAAACAGGTTTCTAATATCAAAGGAGCGTTTTGGACAATATGCGAAAGAATTATTAAATAGACCATCATTAACAGCGAGTGAATAAATTACATCCGACCAAGATTGAGTTGGGTTTGGTTGATTAATTAAATCAATCATCCAATGAGATTCAACCGGATTACCTTCCAAGTCACAGACTTTCGGAACTCCACTTGACATCATTATTGCACGTTTATTGATAACAGTTCTTAGTTCGGGAATCTGTATATACAGCTCATAAGGTTTGTCGGTATCGATCCAGGTTGGCTTGGTATTCCCCCAAAATTGGTTGTGCTTCCGGCTCAACATCTTCATTAAATTATCGTTCTTACCACTTGATATCCCGAATAGATTAGTCCAAAAATTGTTCTGCATACAAAAAAAATGTAAAAATTTCTACCAATAACGGTAAAAATAGTTAATTTTAAAAATAAATTCCTTATAATGCAGAGATTATTAAAATGAATAATGCAATGAACAAGAATTTTAATCAGTATTCAATCAAATCTTTTAGCAATTCTATAAAGGATATTTCATTGGGAAAGCGAGAAGTGGCAATGTACTTATCTAAGTTCGATACAATCGACTCTGACAACGATATGATAGTTAAAGGAGCATTCGAAAAAAGCATTCGTGAGAGAGGCCCAGAGTCAAGTTCAAACAGAAACATTGCTTTCCTTAGATACCACGATTGGCAACACCCAATTGGAAAGTTTCTAAGATTAGAGGAAGATAACAACGGATTATTCGCTGTTGCTCAGCTCGGAACAAGTACAAAAGGAGAAGATGCATTAAGAGACTACGAAGAGGGGATTATAAAAGAACATTCGATTGGATTCCAATACATGACTGACAATGTTAAGTGGGTTGAGGAACAGGGAGCAAAGGGATATTATCAGATTGATGAAGTAAAGCTGTTTGAAGGATCAGCAGTTACCTTTGGAGCAAACGAATATACAGAAACATTAAGCGTTGGTAAAAGTGAGGATAAGATTTCTGCATTAGGAAAACTTACTAACGAGATTAACGTAGTAACAAAAGCATTGATAAATGGAAGAGGGACAGACGAAAGGATGTACAATTTAGAAATGAAACTAAAATATTTAAACTCACGTTTAGTTGATCTTGCATTAACCAAGCCTGTTTTCTCCAAGACAGAAGAGGTTCAGCAAATCAATCATAAACCAGGTTTTGATTGGAGCAAAGTAAATAGTCTTTTATCGACTAAGGAAACATTTGCAGACTACCCACAACAAGCGGTAAATAATGCCAAAAAAGGAATTGAACTAAACGAAGCAGTAAACAACAGGTGCGCAACCGATGTAGGTAAGCAAAGAGCACAAGACATTGCTAATAAGAGAGGGCTTTCTTTAAGCGTTATAAAACGAACTTACAGCTATTTATCAAGAGCAGAGGAATACTACAATGCAAATGATACAAAAGCCTGCGGAACGATATCTTACTTGCTATGGGGAGGGAAAGCGATGAAGTCCTGGACAGAGAAAAAGATAAATGAAATCGAAAACAATTAAATAAATTTTTTTAAAAGATGGAAAATTTAAACATTACACCAGAAGAAATGGTGTCAAAATTTGAAGGTAAAATCGAAGAAGCTACAAAAGGATTGGTTTCTTCTGATGAAGTTGCACAGCTTAAAAGCGAGTTGTCAAGCATTAAAGAGTTAGCAGAAAAGGATAACACTGTTGAGCTAAAATCTAAATTAGTTGACTTGGAATCTTCTATTAAAGGACTTAAAGAAGCATCAAAGAACGCTCCTGTAAAAAGAAAGTCATTAGTTGAATTGATTGCTGAAAAAGCTGATAAGATTTCTGAGGTTGTTAAGTCCGGAAAAGGAAAAGTTGAGATTGCTTTAAAAGCGCAACAAGATCCAGGAGATATAGGAACAAGAGATGACTACGCAACATTCTTAGAAGGTACAATCAAGAAGCCTGTAAGAGCGACAAGAATTATCGACCTATTTAGAAGAGTAAGCGTATCAACTGAGTATATTAAGTACAGAGAACAAAACGCTGTTACAAGAGATGCTAAGGTTGTTGTTGCTTGTGCTACTTCGACTTCAACTACTAAAACTACTTGGATAAACAGAACAGTACAGATTCAAAAAATCAGAGATTTCGTTGACATTTGTATTGACATGATCGACGACTATTCATTTGTTGCGAGTGAGGTTGAGCAGTTAGTGAACGAATCAGTTAAATTGAAGGAAGAAGCAGAAATCTTATTAGGTTCTGGAAACATCCTTTCTATTGATGCAATTGCTTCTGAATTTGATGCGGCAAACGTATTAGCGCCTTTTACAGGAGCTTTTCAATCTGCAACATTAGCTGAATTAACTGCGGCAATGAAGGCTCAAATCTTCACTTTTGGAGCTGAGAATTCTTGGGATGCTGATACAATCGTTATGAATTACAACGACTTTGTAAAGTTCATGCACCAAAAGAATAGCGAGAACGATTACTTACTTCCAAACTTTGTTATGGCAGGAGACGGAATACTTAACGGTATGAAGATTGTAACAAGCCCATTAGTAACGGCAAATTCTCTTTACGTTTTTGATTCTTCAAAAGGAGAAATCTTAGACAGACAGGGAGCGACTCTTGAAATGTCTTATGAAAACAATGATAACTTCGAGCATGAGATTGTAACATTGAAGGTTGTTGAAAGATTACAGTTCCACGTTGCTAACATAAACCAAGATGCATTTATGAAGTGTACTAACATTTCTACTGCATTGACTGCAATTACAGCTTAATACTAAACGATTAGAGCCATGAAGAAAGTAAAACTGATAAGAGATTACGGAAACGAAAAGAAAGGTGCTGTTATTGAGGTATCTGAGCAACAGGCATACTTCTTATTGACCAACTCGATTGCGGTTGTTTCTGATTGCGGTTCTGGTTGTGAGGAATGCGAAGATTGCAAAGGTAAAAAGAAGAAAGCAACTGTTAAAAAAACGGTTAAAAAACCAAAGGCTCCTGCAAAAAAGTAGGGGCCTTAACCCACTGAAATGAGTATACTGAATATTACATACAGCGACTTTGGAAAAGGAAAGTTTGAATTGCATCACGGGATGTATGAGCAGGCTAAGATTCAAGCGTATATTGATAAATATGAAAGACAGTACCTGGTTAAATTATTAGGTGTTGAGCTGTTCAATTTATTTGTAGCTGATCTTGTTAGCGGAGTTCCTCAAACAGCAATTTATACCAAGATTTACGGAGCATTCGAGTATGATAATGTAAACTGTAATATTTATATTTCAGAGGGTATGATTGATATGATAAAAGGATTTGTTTATTATCAGTACTTAAAGGATCTAACAAATAATGTTGCTGTATCCGGTAACGTAAGGCCAATGGGCGAAAACTCTGAGAATGTTTCGACATTAAACTCAATGATTTACACCCGTTATAACGATAGCGTAAGGACTTACAAAGCCATCCAGCATTATATTTGCGATTACAGTACAGATTACTTAACATATAACGGAATTGGGATTGGAACAGCTTATTGGATATGATAGAAGCGAGTGAGTATATAAAAGGTTTAGTATCGAGTATCGATAACAGCTTGGTTGGAAGTTATGATTCTGCAAGCGGTAAAACCTTAGTATGCAATACCAAGTGGGCCAGGGTTGGAAAGATTATTACAGATTCGTTAGATAGAAAGTTTAAAATTACGCAAATCGGATACGATGAATTCATAATTGCTGATCCTGTAAGCGGAGGCACAGAGGTTTTGGATGGTACTTGTTACTTGATAAATCCTTTCTTTATTACAGGCACTAAAAAGGCTACTAATATGGAGTGGACTTTAGCAGATAGCAACCTTGAGAACAAACTTCCTTTAATATGGTTATTAGAGGTGATTTCTGAAACAGGTTACGGAAGAGGTTCAAGCCTGGAAAAGGACATCGAAACAAGATTATTCTTCTTAGATGAAACTGATCCAAGCCAATACTACACCAAAGACCACAGAGAGCAGGTTGTTGTTCCAATGCAGAAGCTAATGTTGGAGCTATTAAAGCAAATTGAAGAGGACAGAATGTATCAATCGGTGGAAAATTATCGTTATAAAACCTTCTCACGTTTTGGCGTGGAGCAGGAAACAGGAGTTATCGAAAATATATTAGATGCTAACTTATCGGGAGTTGCATTGGAATTAACATTATCCCGATATAAACAGAATTGTAAATGTTAAAATCTAAAAAAAATGATAGGTTGTAATTGTGATGCAGGTTTATCGAATACAGGTAGACCGAACTGTGTGCCAATCTTTGGTATCACTTCGAGTTTTATAATGGTTCCTCTTATAGCGACTGACGGAACAAAGAACGGAATAGATTTATCAACTACGCTTCCAACGTGGAGTACATTGATAAATGAATCAGATTCAAGCAAAAGGTGGTTTCCACTTCCTGCGTTTGAGAATGTTGAACTTCCAAAAGCTGACTCCCAATTTGAGGAAGCTAACTCTGGAAGAATGGTATTCTTAAGACAAGGAAAGAGATCGTTTAGCGGAGAACTTTGGGCAGAAGATTCAACCCCAACTTTCTTAGGTAAATTGCAAATGAACAGGTGTGTAGACTTCGGGATGTATATCGTTGACGTTGCAGGGAACCTTATTGGAAGCGAGGAAGGAGGATATCTTTACCCAATCCCGGTAGACAACCCAAGTTTCGATCCTAAGTTCGCATTTGCAACGGATTCAACAGCGCAGAAAATCATGTTAGGTTTCGACTTTGACAGATTATTTGACGAGTCTACAATGTATATGATTAACGTAACAGAAGCCGGTCAAGATTTCACTAAGTTAGAAGGATTGAAGGATGTAAACATCTTAAGCCTTGCAGTATCGACTACTGTTGGAACTTTCTCTGCTAAGTTGGATTACGGAACTGCTGTTAATAAAATCATTTATACAGGAGCAACGGCAACTGCTGATTGGAGTATTAAAAATATTACTACTGGAGCAACCTTTGCACCGGATTCAGTAACTGAGAACCCAGACGGAACGTATTCTTTGGACTATTCTGTTAGTGGAACTGTTTCTGCATCTGATGTGCTACAAATTAGCGTAGCAAAAACAGGTTACGAAGGATCGGCAAAAGCAACGGTTTAATGGACATAGTTGTTGGTAAATACTCATTCAATGCTAAAACTCTGCGAAGCATTACGAAGGCCAAAGCTGTAAGCGGTTTTGTCCATATTCATAAAAGCATAGTAGAAAAAGCATGGATTGAGGCGAATCCAAAAAAGGCTAAAAGAAAGCCTCCAAAGAAAACCAAAGAGTAATTAAGGGAGGTCAATTGGCCTCCTTTTTTGTTTACACACACAAATGATTGGTCAAACTGAAATAGATGAACATTTAAAAAGAGCGGTATTATTAGACGATAGTATTGCCTGGTTTGATGCGCACACCGAAGAAGTCAAGCAAGACATTTTAAACATGATTAGACAAGATCAGTTATTGGATGAAGGAGTAGATTCAAATGACGAGATTATTGGAACTTACAGCTATTTAACAGAGGTTCTTTCCGGAGGGGAAAAAAGAATGGGTGATCCTTATACGTTAAAGGATACAGGAGCATTCTTTCGTTCTATGTTTATAAAGGTTTTAAATGATTCTATTTACATAGATGCTGATTACGCAAAAATGCAGGATCAGAATTGGTGGAGCATTGACATTTTAGGACTGACGGAAGAAAACCTGGATAAATATGCTGAAATGGTTAAGAAAAATTTTATCCTTTACGCAAGGAGAATATTGGAGCTCAATTGACGAGATGCCTTTGTATAATTGGATCAGATGTAATGACGGAAAATTAGAGTATACAAGGAAGGAGAAGAAAGGGAACAAGGTACAGGATTACTTGAATTGGAAATTATTGTACAATGAATATCTGAGCGAGTTTGGTTTGGATATAAGATATAAAAAGTATCTTGAGGCCCAGAGGGAAAGAGCGATATTGCAGAGTGATTATATAATAACAAGAGAAAGGTTTAAATTAACAGAGATTGAAATACAAAGCCAAAAAATAAAGGATCTTGAAATGCACTTTGGAGAGGGCAAAAAGATTGAGGTAATATTGACTTGGTTAGGAATGTTTTTAGGATATAAATTAGACCAAAAAACTACAACTGTAAAAGAGTATTTCGTAATATTGGAGGAATATGGCAAAGCAAATAAAAAGGTCGGAAATAGCTGAACAGGATCTGTATAAAGATATTAGAGATTCAGCAGAGAAAACAATAAACCATATAAACGATTTAAACGAGTCTTTATCTCATACTGCTGATGTATTAAAGAAAGACTTGAAAAAGCCGTTAAAAGCAACCTTAGACAGTATCAGCAACGTAACGAGTTCTGCGAAGGCCATGAATGAAACAATGGATCAGTCTATTAAATTAGATAAGGCCAAGGCCCAGGCAATAAAAACTCAAATAGATGCAGAAACTAAGCTTGAAAAGTTGGAGCAGGAGCGGATTAAAACTCAAATCCAAGAAAATAAGTTAGCACAACAGGAGTTAAAGCAATCTAAGCAACAGAACAAGCAGGATAAAGAAGCTGAAAAGCTAAAAAAACAACTGTTAGAATTAGAGGATGACCAAGTAAAAGCAAAGATAAAATTCCAAAAGGCGACTCAGCAACAAAAGAAAGCCTTGACGGATGAACTTATTCTTCAAGATAAGCAGTCCGGAACATTAGAAAAGCTAATGGCACAGAATCGGAAGTTAAGAAGGGAAAGAGAAAAGCTAAACCTTGAAACTGAGGATGGTAAAAAGAGATTGAAGGAAATCAATGACGAACTTGACGACAATAACGAGGTTATCAAGGAGAACTCCGATGCACTTAAAAAGCAAAAATTAAATGTCGGTAATTATACCGAATCGATAGAACAGGCTACCGGGGAATTGGGAGGAATGATTAAGGGTATAAAAGATTCTATTGACGGAATTAAAGACCAAGCAAAAGCCTTTATGATACAGGCAAAATCTGCTGATACTTCTGCAAAAAAGATTCGTTTAATTGGCAAGGCAGTCAAGGCAAGCGGAATTGGTTTACTAATCGCAATGTTAGGTTCTGTTGTTTCCAGTATGGGGGATACTCGGCAAGGTGTTTTAAACCTGCAAGGAAGTATGCAAAAGGCAACTGCTGTTATTAGTATGCTTGGTAATAAAGTGATGGATTTCTTTGAGGGAATTGGATTAAAAATTGAGAAGGCAAAGTTGGAAATTAAAGATTTCTTTGGAGCAGGAGACGAAAATGAAATGGAGAAGAGATTGAAAGAAATTGATGCCAGATTAGACGTATTATCAAAAAAGAAGTATAAACCTGGAGATGTTATTGAAAACATTGATAAAACAATAATGAAAACCTTTGAATTTGAGAATGCACTTGCTAAAACAAGCGATGAAATCGAAAGGTTAAGAGGACAGGAAGAGTTGTTGGAAGAAAGAACAGGCGACATGACTATTTCATTTGATAAGCAAAGAGAGGCCCAAGGAGAATACAATGAAACGGTAAAGGAGCGAATTGCATTAGAGAGTAAATTGGCCGGACAGAATGTAGATTTACAAGCCTTAAAAATAAGGCAATCATTAATAAACGCAGGAAAAGATTACTCAATTGAACAGATTAAGAACTTGGAGTTTTTGAATAAGGAATCTGATTGGATTAAAATAAACTCCGATGCACTTGCAGAGTTAAGAGATGCAAAGACAGAGCAGATTGCAAAGGATAACGAGTTGGCAACAGCATTGGCAAAGAACGCATTAGAGGCAAGGAATACTGCAAAGGATGACTTTGAAAAGGAATTGGATTATGCAATTGATGCTTTTGACGTTCAGAAAACTATCAATGAAAGGATTATAAACAGCGAAAAAAGCACGTTAGCAGAAAGAGAGGCATTGACAGAGGAAACGATTGCATTGGCTGACAGCGCATTTAAAAACCAAACTAAATTAGTTGAGGATTATACAAAGCAAAGAATCGACTTTGATGCTCTGCTGAAAATGAATGATGAAGAAGAGATAAGAAGAACATTAAAAAAGAATGATTTAAATGAAACAACATTAACCAGGATCTTAGAAATATTAAAAGAGCGTAAAATTGTAGTTCAAGACTTGGCAGAAATCGAGGACGAAACAGCTAACAAAAGGATTGATAAAAATAGACAGATTGCAGATTCAATTCAGAATATAGAACAGGATGACTTTGACTTAAAAATCGAATTATTAGAAAAAGAGTTCGATAAGGAAAAGGAGTTACGGGATAAATCATTTGAGGATGACAAAATAAAAGGGCAAGAATCTGTTAAAGAATTAAAAGCAAGATTGGATGAAATCAAGCAGGTTAGAATTCAGCAGTTAAAAGACCAAGCAGAGTTTGACAGATTGCAGGTCGAAGAGGAAGTAATTGAGGAGGATGAAAAAGCGCAGAAAATAAAAGAGATAAACGAGATCCTTGCAAATGATATTATCCGTTTAGATAATGAAACTCTGGAAACAAAAAAGGATATTGACGAAGAAGAAGTTGAGCAGGAGGAAAAGAAGGAAGAAGAGTTGGCCGATGTTAGAAAGCAGAGAGCAGATGACCAACTTGCAATCTTAGAAGCCTTAACAAATGTTGCTAACGAGTATGCAGACAAAAGAATTGCTAAGATTGACGAAGAAATCGAGGCATCTGAAAACAGGTTTAACAGCCTTCAAGAATTGGCTAACAATGGAAACATATTAGCAAAGGAAAGCCTTGCAGAGGAAGCAAAGTTAATTGCGGAGCAGAACAAAAAGAAAGAGCAGATGGAAAAGAGAAAGCAGAGAGTTCAATTGGCTTCTACTGTTATGCAAACTTATCTTTCCAACTCACAAGATCCAGAGGTTAAGAATCCATTGCAAAAAACTATTACAGATACAGTTTTATTGACTGAGTTTATAAAGAGTTTACCTGGTTTCTTCGATGGAACTGAGGACACCGGAAGAAATGGACAAGGAATAGACGGAAAAGGAGGTTTCTTATCTGTTCTGCATCCTAACGAAAGAGTTATTCCAAAGAAAAATAACGAACTTATTGGAGGAATGTCCAACGATGAACTTTCACAGCTTGCATATAATTATCAGAACGGCTTGGTAAGGGATGTTGCAGACGGTTTGTCGCTATCTAAGGATATGAGCGGAGTAAGTATACTCGCAGGTAAATTAGACAGCTTAGAACGCACTATAAACAATAAGCCGGAACATAGTTTAGAGGTTGAGCAGATTATTGACGGAGCAATGGCAATATCCAGAACAACCAAGAGAGGCAACACGAAGATTTATAACCGTTACAGAGTAGGAAAATGAGACATTTTTTAAACAACATACCTGTTAGTCCTCGGAATGTTTTGGAAATCGGTTTAGTGACTGACAATACAGGCAATCCCGAAATCCTGCAAGTTGATACAGACACCATTATTCTTCCGAGAGAGGCAAGGGATATAATTCTAAACCATATCGCAACGCAAGGAGTTTTTGAAGGCATCCCTTACAGAATAGAATTAGATATGGGAACAAGTTTGGAGTATTATGTTGACCTAACAGAAGGAGCGGTATACAGAGACTTTGAGATTGAGGTGCAAATTAAAAAGCGAAAAGGATACGACAACTTTAATGAGAATGCACAGGGCCTTTCTTTTGAACTGATGGCTAAAAAAGGAGTTGCGTTTAATTTTATAGATATTCCTTACGTAATTATACCTCAAAACCAAGGCGAGATTGGAGTAACATTGGCCATTGCAACTTATGTAATGACTAAAGAAAGCATCCAGGCAACAAAGGATCTTGTTACAGCAACGAGGGATTTGATTGAGGCCACAACACCCAACGCAAGTGTTCCTCCTGTTCCTCCGATTGGGGAAATCATTTCTTTATCATTAGCGTTGGCAGGTCAATTGGCTTATACTTTGGCGGTTTATTCAGCTTTAATTAAGTTATCTAAGCAAATGTTTGAGCTGATCTTCCCAAAGGTTCGAACTTATAAAGGGGCCACAATAAAGGAGCTGATTGAAAAAGGATGTCAATACCTCGGATATACCTTAGATTCTACTTTGCTTGATAGCATGAGCAAGTTGACAATTATGCCTGTTCCACTGATTAAGAATAAAAAGAGCGTATTTAATTTTATACAAAACGATCTTAATTTCAGCTTTACAAAAGGATATCCAACCTCGCAGGATACCACTTCTACATTAGGGGAATTAATTAGTGCGGTTGAAATATGGTTTAACGCAAGAACCAGAGTAAACAACGGAGTGGTGGAAATAGAAAGGAGGGATTATTGGAAAAACATTTCTTCCAATACAACTCTTCCTGCTCTGAATGTCCAGGATAAAAGAACAAGCGAATATATACTAAATACGCAGGAGGCTTGGAAAAGGAGTTACGTACATTATCAAGTTGATTATTCAGATACCCATACTTTGGACTTCTTTGATCCAACAGACGCTGAATACAGCACAGAACCAACAAGCGTAATCAATGCTGATTTAGTAACAATCAAGGGAATTAACGACATTAATATTCCATTTGCATTAGGAGTTAGAAAAGATAAATTAAATTGGATTGAGACCACAGCAAAAGCCTTCTTCCAACTAATAGATACAATAACCGGGATCTTTGGAGCAGGAACAAACCTTGTTAGCTCAATCACAAATAGGTTGGGAGTAACGCAATTATCTGAGCAGTATTATTCGGTTACTAAAGTTCTATACGCAACAGGAGGAAAGCAGAATTCAAGCTATGTAAATAATATAAAGGCAAGTAAGATTTATGCGGACTATCACAAGATTGATGAAATTAACCTAAATAGTTATAAAATTTATTCTGATGTTCCTCTGAGAATGAAATCAACAGAATTTGTATCTTTAATTAATAATAATTTTGCATATATTAATGGAGTTCTTTGTGAAATTTTATCTGTTAGGTTTACGGATGAAGAAAGCAGGGCAATTATTTCATATAAGGAACCATTTAATTATGCAGAAGGAAAGGTTGAAATATTAGCAATAAACGAATAGGGTGGATCTTAACGAGCAGTATAAAAACATTGAAAACCTTAGTAAACAGCTTGACGAATTAAGCAAGTTGCAGAACAAAGCGTATGCGAGTTTAGATAAAAAGAGTTATGAGAAGGTAAAGCAACATCAAATCGACGCTAACGAAATGATGAGAGAATTCAGAAAGGGCAATTATAATGCTCTGGATAATTTAGTAAAAAAATATACAACAACAGATGCCGGTAGTAATAGATAATAATAATTATACAAATAATTTCGGTTATAGTGGAAGCACTTACGTATCTAACGCAGGGGATGAAACAACCTTGGAATTAACGGTATCTGAAAAGATCCGGATTACTACTGTCAATAATCCTTTTACGCTCGATCCTTTACTAAATATCTTAACAAGCCCATCTGTTAGTTGGACAGAAGAAGGCTTCCGACCTGCTGATTTCGTTTATATTGCAAGATATGACAGCGCAGGAACTGTTATTAATTCTGCATTTAATGTTGTTTCAAGCGTATCAAATACAGAGTTAAATTTATTGTCGCCCATCCCTGGATTGTTTTATGATATTGGAGCAGACGAAATTATGGAGGTTATTGCCGTTACAAATAGTAGCGGAACCCCATCTCCAAGAAGAAGAGAAGATTTATTCATTGAATTTAACCATAGTTCCAACGATCAAGTAGGAAGTCCTGCAAGTATAATCGATGGAGAATTAACAAGGGTGTTTTTTAGCAACCTTTCTGCATTAGCATTTAACGCAACACAAGTTGGTTCGATTGTCGGGAATCAGTCCGGACAGTTCTTGACACAAGCATCGATAAAATACGAAGGAGGGAATTCAGATAATTTCTTTCAATATAAAATAACTCTGCAATTTGTTAATAGCGGTATTTATAACCAAGATTCTTTTGCGTTAGGGGATTGTTTAAAAGTATATGTAAAAGGATTATGGAGCAGTAAAGTCGGAGAGGTTTTTGACCGAGTTCCTTTTGAATTTGACAACCAGGCAAACACAGGTTGGTATAATGAAGCGAATAACAGCAGTATACCAACAGGAGGTTCGGTTGTTACTCCTGTTTCTGAGCTAAAATACACCATCAATCCAAACTCAAATGTAACATTTACTGTTGATTTAGCAGGAACAAGCGCTTCTGATTTAGCTATTGGAGGCGCATACGTGAGCACAGACGATTCCTATTACAAAAACAGGGTTGAGAGTCAAAGCAATATAACTTATCTCTTAGACACAACGATAATAGCAAGCGGTTTGACTTATAGTTCATATAATGGAGTAGGAACAGCTTCGCAGAATGATTGGAAAATACAGATAAACAGCATTAATACAGTAGGCACGAATGCAACGGTTGATTTTGATTTCATTCCCAGAGCAGGATTCAAATCTTTTATAGATGGAAGAGAGGAAGAAGATCGGCTGTTTTATTTATGGGTAAGAGTTGGAAATACCAATTTTTTGGTGTATGATAAACAGTTAATAAAAGAGTTACCGATTGGAGGCCCATTGACAATGAATAACGATTACGGTTTCCTGGATCACTCGCAAAATGTTACTTCTATTAGTGGCGATCATGTTGGATTCACAGGAGATACGGAGGACGATATTGCTTATTATGGAACATTTAATTTAGATATAAACAAAGAAACTTATAACAGCATTAATTTAAGAGTTGAGGCATATAACACAGTATCTGAGGACACTTTTACCTTGCAACAAACCAATTTTGGGTTTGGCGGTGTAACATATCAATCAAGTACAGGTAAATACCTGCTGAATGAGACGGCAAATATCAATACAAGCCTTCCAACAACGAGCGAAAAAAGGACTGCGCAGGTTTTATTAACAGGAACTGAAACTCCAACAACTTATGAAGTGGGCGTTTATTATCCATTTCTATTAAATTGGCAATATTGGTTGCCATTATCCGGTGTTAGCACTGATTTCGCACCAAACGAGAATCAGAATTGGGAGCAGTACGATAATACAGGTAATTGGACAATAAGAATGATGGTAGAATTGGTTGATAATAACCTTGCTTTTATCCATTCTAATACCTTAATAGACAATCCTTACGATAATAACCCGGATGTTGCTTCTACGATTGAATTGCAGAGGCAAAGCGATGGCACAGCCGTTACAATTATCCCAACAGGGGAACAACTATTCATCGAAAGCACTCACGTATTAGGAACAGGAAGCTGGGATGTAAGCAGAGTTTGGGGAATGATAACCATTGAACCAAAGGAAGGAAGTCCAAGGTCGATTTGTAGCACAATAGTACCTTTCGATAATGATACAACGAATCCTTTGACACCAATAAGCGGTTTACTTTGTCAAATATCTTATCCAAGCGCAAATACGATTAAGTTAAAATGTAATTTCGATCAGAGTAAGATTGATACGACAAACGGAGTAAAGATAACGGCAAAAATAAAGCAGGTTTGCAACGATATTGTTGACGTACCGAAATCAACAACCACTGAGGAAGATAAGTGGACAACAGGAGATGAAACAAAAATTATATCATAAAAAACTAAAGTTATGGCAGGAGTAAAAATAAATCAGTATCCGTTAGAAAGGTTATCCTTTGGAGATGACGATTATTACGACATTGATTATTGGAATGGTTCGGCTTTTGAAACGGCCAAGATAAAAGGAAGCACAATCAAAGCAGGTATTATTGCAGGAATAACAGGGCAAAACATATACACCGATAACGGAACTCTGACAGCAGACAGAACAATGGATGGAGCAAACTTTGAGTTGTTCTTCCATGAGGTTGGAAAGTTTATAGTCCATTCGCATAAAAATAATGTTGATAATGTAGTTTTCGAAGTAAGAAGTCAGGCAAGTTATAAGTCTTTTACTGTCAAGGATCACAACACAGGAAACGATTTGTTTTCAATCGAGGATGGAAAAGTTGAGATAAGCGGAGCGTATAACCTTCCAACTGCTGATGGGAATAACAAGGATGTTCTTACAACTGATGGGGCCGGAAACATAGCT
>PDMW01031876.1_pt1 | contig 24728 bp, 22 predicted proteins | sample 1515511 | NCBI WGS metagenome assembly PDMW01 (sample SAMN07343023, study PRJNA328102) | Marine metagenome, whole genome shotgun sequencing project. | biome: marine; feature: bay; material: water; isolation source: viruses from water sample < 0.22 micron filtered, nuclease treated, low... ... | reverse complement strand
GACGATGAAGATGTGGAACAGCAGCAACCCAATCGATCAATTTCCCCGATTGATCGCCACCCAACAGCTCAAGCCATTTATGAACCTCGGGGTGCTCCACTGGTTTGATAAAGGGACTCTTTGGCGCTGTTATTTCTATCAGCTTGCCGGTCACTTTATCAAAAGTGGAATAGTCGTGTATCAAACTGGCTTCTATGTCGAATATAACCGAACCGTACTCTGAAGTCAGCTCTGCGTAGGACTTGATCATCCTGTTAGATCCGCGCCGCATCGGCGGGTTGTACGCCGTAACGCCCGTGATCGGGTTAAGGAAAATCGCTGCTAGGCTACGCACGTCCGCCTTCCCGAACGGTCCTTGATAACCACGCATGTTCAGGAAGTAACCGCATCCGTCTTTGTAAGCTATCCAGCGGTTCTTTAATTCGTGGACTGAGCACTCTTGCATGGAAGCGATTGTCTGTAGGTCTTCCTCGGTGTACTCGGTGTCTAAACCGTCACCGCGTGCATCGTAGTTGATCCGCGCTTGCTCGTCGCGTTTACGGCTCGCAAACTGCTCGCGCTCTGCCTTTACTTTGACTCGTGCTCGTCCCAGCTTGTACTTGATTTCCTTTAGAGTGCCTTCAACGCCCGTCTTCATAGGTTTGTCGGCGTGCATCGCTACGACGCTCGGGCGGAATAGCTCGGTGGCGTGCTCAAGGTCTAGCTCAGGCCAAATCTCCAGCAGCGTTTGACAAAGCAAGAAACGAGCGTTCTCACGGCTACCCTTTTCCGCGAAGGAATCGCCGCGTCCAAGTGCTTTTAGTAACTGCCCAACCAAGCGGTCGCGGCTTCCGCGCCAACGCGCTCTTCTGCGTCCTTCTTCTTGGATCATGTCACGTGTAAGCAGGAACCGCGTCGGGTTGTTGTTTGCCACCACTGGTTCCGGCGCTTCTTGGGACGTTGCGTCATCGCTGCTGGTCAGCCCGGTTATGTCTAGCCACTCGCCCTCGTTGTGTATCACTTGCGCGAACTGCGCTCGTGCTTGCGGGTGTGAGTGAACATAAAACAGGCGAGCGATGTTGGAAGTTTGTGGGTCGTTATAGCCGCCGATGTATTCGTTCAGCTTGCTCCACGCCTGTGGAAAATCAGCCGGTGCGATAGGCTCGCTCAGTGGTAAAATCACGCGGAGTTTGTTCACGGTGCTGCTGTGGTTGAAACTCGTGTACATTAAAAACTCAAAGCCCTGAAGCTTGTCGTAAATCTGAGCGATCGTATTGTCTGTGAGTCCGTCTAGGTCAAGCCCCATTGCGTCGATGTGTTCAACGTCGTTGTTGGCGTGTGTTCTACCCTGTTGGATACGCCCAAGCACAACCGCGAAGGTGTCCTTATTATCAGTGACCTGGGGTTTGCTGAGTTCGTTTACCCAGTAGTCCCAATCACGGGCGACCGGGTTGGCGTGGGTGTCGTAACGGTTCTTGAAAACCGAGAAATGGATAGTTCTCTTGTTCACTGGATCCCCTCTTATATAGCCCTCGCGCAAGGGCGGAATTTATTCGCATCGCTACAGCTACCTGATCAGGTCCCTTACAGCTACCGGGATATATCACACACCATGCAATATATACACAACACCCTGAAGACGATTGTGTGCATTTAGTGCGGGTCCCCTGAGCCACTCTATAACCTGACCGCTCAGCTGTGCGACAACGTAGGACTGTGCATCAAAACGAAACTGGACAGGAATGTTCGGGAACGCTCCTGAACAAAGGACTCGAACGTTTTCGGACACTTGGCTACTGTGCAGGATATATCTAATTTCTAGTAAGAGGGAATAAATGGTGGATAATAAAATAGTGCATAAATCATACAGATCACATAGCCCTATAAAGGTATTCAAAGGGTTCCTGAGCGGTCTTCCTGCACAGACCCCTCTACACCGGAATCAGTCTTTTTCGGTGTAGCCTGCTTGACTGCTTGTGGTTATCCGTGATTCGTTATGGGTCTATGAAGAATCATGAGGCGCCGAACTGATTATGTGGGATGGTCTGTGTAAAGATGCCGGGATCGAGCCCGGGAAGTCTGTCTACTCTGTGCGTGAAGTTGCACGGGTGCTCGGCGTTTCTTTGTCTACACTAACAAGATGGAACGAAGCTGGAAGACTTAGATCTTGGCTGTTGGGTCCACGCAAGAAAGTGATCGCTCGGGAAGAGCTGGAGCGGTACTTGAAGGAGCAGTTTGATGGCTGAAACACACAACATCGCAACGGGTTTGACTAAGCTTAAGATGCCGATTGGAATCCTCGTAGAAGACGAGATGAACGCAAGGTTACACGAAGACCGCTCCATCAAGGCAATCAAAGAAAGCTTATCCCGCTTCGGTCAGCAGAAACCGATCGTCCTAAGACAAGACGGGAAATCGGTGCTTGCTGGTAACGGTACACTCAGAGCCGCGCGGGAACTTGGTTGGACTCAGATCGCAGCAGTTAAAACAAAGCTGAAAGGCGAAGAAGCCGCCGCCTATAGTATCGCAGATAACAGAACGGCTGAGCTGTCTGATTGGGACTTGGGAGTGTTGGAAGAACACATCGGCTCCTTTGATACGTTGGACGGTTTAGGTTTTACGATGAACGAGCTTGCGGAGCTGTTCAAAGAAGAAGACCTGGAAGCTCCACAGCCCGTGGAAGCTAGCAGCGCCGCTGAAGAAGCTATTGAAGAAACCAACGTGAAGTTCGTCCAACTTTATTTCGAGCCCGAGTCGTACGACAAGTTCATTACAGCGGTCCAGGCGCTGGCTGAGGTGTTCGGTACGGATAACGTCACCGACACTGTATTGAACGCAGTGCTGGAAGCTCACAATGACCGTCAAACGGATTGAAGCAAAAAGACACATCTCCAGAGAAGAAGAATTGTCGCTTGTTGGCGAGCATATCGACGAGTCTTACATAGACACTATTGTCAGCGGCGAGGAAGCCGAAATCTACAAGGAAGACGGTTCCCTTCTGCTTAAGTTTATACCCAAGGCAGTATCAGAAGAGGCCGCTGACAAAGCTTTCGAGGTGTTGCGCTACGCAACGAAAAGCAGCCGACCAGATAACAGACAGACGGCTGTGGGCAACAAGTACAAGGGAGTTCGCTACCGTAAGGACGGAACACCCGGCAACACAACAGCGATCCCTTTTGGAGCAACTCCAGAAATCCATCACATGTACGCTTCTGTTATCGGCTTCACTGACAGGTACGTCAGGTTCCCACTCTGTAGGAAAACAGCGTTCAACGCACGACATCCCATGATGTTCGGAAAAGCTGTACCGTTCCTCCAAGAAGTGAGCGATGTATTTTCAGAAAAAGTTCCGGACAGGTTCGCCGCACAGAAAGCCAAGTGCGACGCTTCGCATCAGGACTACATCATACCGGGAACGGTGTTCACATCCGTTACGGTGAACAGGAACTTCCGGGTTGCGGCTCATTACGACGCCGGTGATTTGAAAGAAGGCTTCGGGTGTTTGTCCTCTATAAGCCGTGGAAAATACGAAGGAAGCTACACAGTGTTCCCAGCTTTCCGCGTTGGGGTAGATCTGCGGACTTGTGACGTGCTGTTGGCAGACGTCCATGAGCTACACGCGAACACGCCCTACCGTAGAAGCGTTCCGGGTAAGTACGAACGCGTCAGTGCTGTGATGTACTACCGCGAAGGGATAATAGATTGCGGATCTCTCGCAGACGAAATCAAAAGAGCTAAAAAATTCGGAAAAGGTTCAATATGAAATTTAGAAACTACAATCTCATCTACCTTGCGAAGCCTCGGTTCGGCGGCTGGGTAACCTTCACCGCTCACTTGAAACACGCGCTACAAGAAACTAGGGCGGAAACCCACTTGTACCGAGTAGGTAAGACACGTGAAAACGCGCTCAGGGATTACGGCTACTCGGTAAAGTACAACAACCTAGACCTGAAAAGCGCTGTCGGTTTGGCCAACACAGGCCGGACAATAATCACAGCGATTGACTCCAACTATTTGAAAGAAGGAGCAGCCTTACTGAAAGCAGGAGCGCGGCTTGTAATACACGACCCAACCGAAATGAAGGGCGACTTGCTTCAGGTTGTTAAGGACACAGGCACTGAACCGATCGTTATTCGAGCTGAGAACGTTCACAATCTGGCTGAGCACGGTATCAAGTCGCACTTTATAAAACACCCTTACGTTCGCCACGCGACACCTCACCCGAGACCTAGAGTCAACAACGCGGTTTCGTTCAGCCGGTTGGATTGGGATAAACATATCCACATCATGGCGGGGGCGAACATGCTGCTTCCACCTGAAAAGCAAATCAGCATCCACGGTTTTGAGAACCGGTTGTACACACACCACAAACTCACGAACGATTTCCCGGATTGGAGGGATTGTTACCAAGGAGCATTCGGTAACGCTTGGGGGTTAGCTGCTAACATGGCCGGGAACTCGAACTTCGTTGTCGATATGAGCGTGATTAAAGGCGACGGAGGCGGTTCGCAGTACACCTTCCTAGAAGCTTGGGACGGTGAATCTGTTTTGGTAGTCAATAGGGGTTGGCTGAGCGAGCGCGAAAAAACAGTGGAGGACGGTGTTACTGCAATCGCCGTAAGCACTGCCGAAGAGCTTGCTGACTTAATGAAATCAGGGCTTTCTTCCGCCGAGTTGAAGAGCATCGTAGGCAATACAACGGATATCTTGAACGAGCGTTCGTCTGATAAAATTGTCGGACAGTACGATGCGCTCTTCTCGTAACCTGTTCATCCCCTTAATATAGAGCTGATTCAAAACGAAACGCGAAAGGACGCTGGATACGGTAAGACAGAAGACCGGGATCAGGCGTGAACCACAGACATGAAATCTAAGCCTTGGTCCATCCAGATAGAGTTTGCTGAAGGGTGTAGCCGGTTGTGTACTTTTTGCGGACTTAACGCAATCAGGGACAAGCCCGGAAACTACAAGTTCATATCACCGTTACTGATGGAAAAGCTCGCCATCGATTGCGGAAACTTCATACCGGAAGCGCGTTATGAAATCGCCATGCATGGCGAACCCACGATGCATCCGAAGTATCTTAAATTAGTGAAAACGCTCAGGGATTATGTTCCGAAAGCACAAATCCAGATAACGACGAACGGCGTAAGGTTCCTCAAGAAAGGAGCCTTTGACAAGGAAGTCGCAGCGATTTTTAAAGCCGGAGCTGACTTCATTGTTTTGGATACTTACTACCCAGAGCGCGATCGTCTGCGCGAAGCGGCTTTCGCCTGCAAAGATACGCGAATCAAAGTCTTGGATTTTTATGACGACATGATCCCAAACAAGATATCACCCTACCACAACCACAGGCGAAAGATGCGGAACACGGTTGTATTGATGGACGATTTAGCCGCTAGAGACGGCGAATCAAAATCAAGAACGATCATGAATCATGCAGGGAGCAACCCAGAAGCGCCTATCCTAAAACAACCCCTTGAGAAAACTTGCACGAATCCGTTTAGGGAAGTGACTGTGTGCTGGAACGGTAACGTCAACATCTGTTGTATGGATTGGAGCCACGAGATGGTTCTTGGGAATATTAAGGAAAACACGCTTGAAGAAATATGGAATAATGAAAAGTTCGAAGCAGCCAGAACGGCTCTCCAGAATAAAGATAGGAACTTTGATCCGTGTTCAAAGTGCAACAAGAACAGCGGATCAAGGTCCGGACTCTTGCCAAAGTACCCACCGCTCACAGCTGAGCAGAAAGAGATGATAGGATGGCGGCGAAAAAGAAAAAACCTAGAATCACTATCGATCATAAGCTAGCACACAAGCTCGCGAAAATGGCTTGCACGAACGAAGAGATCGCGGCTTGTCTGAACATATCTGCTAAGTACTTCTACGATGTGATTAAGCGTGACCCTGAACTGTCGGACATGATACAAAAGGGACGCGCGGAAGGGCGGGCTTCGCTAAGGCGAGCACAGTGGGCGAAGGCGTTGGAAGGAAACCCTACGATGTTGATCTGGCTTGGGAAACAACTCCTTGGTCAAAGTGATATGTCGCGGACGGAGATCACGGGGAAAGATGGCGAAGCAATCCAAATCGAAGAGCAGTCCGGCACAGCAAGAGAGTTCATCGAAGCTGCTATCACTCGCGTCCATAAACTCAAAGGAGAGAGCGAAGATACTGGACAGCCTGACACCCCAACAACTCATTGATCTGCGTTGGGATTGGCGGTTTTGGGCGAGGCCCGAACAGCTTCCGCCGGAAGGCGATTGGCGGTCTTGGGTTATCGTTGCGGGTCGCGGATTCGGTAAGACCAGAACTGGAGCGGAGTTTATCCGCGACCAAGTCAGAAGCAAATCAGCGCGGCGGATTGCCCTCGTGGGTAGAACAGCGGCGGACGTCCGTGACGTTATGGTGACAGGACCGTCCGGTTTACTGGCGGTTCACCCCGATCACGAACGACCCCTCTACGAGCCCTCTAGACGGCGATTGACTTGGCCTTGCGGCGCAACTGCACACACTTACACTTCTGAGCGCAGCGATCAGCTTCGTGGTCCTCAGCATGACCTCGCATGGTGCGACGAGCTTGCCGCCTGGAGTTACCCTTACGACACGTGGGATCAGCTGATGTTTGGCTTGCGGCTAGGAAACCCGCGCTGTGTAGTGACCACCACACCGCGTCCCATAAAGTTGTTGAAAGACTTGATGCAGAACCCCAGCTGTGCGGTCACACGCGGATCAACGTTTGATAATAAACTGAACCTAGCCAAAGCGTTCTTCGAACAAATCATCGACAAGTACGAAGGGACCACGATTGGCCGTCAGGAAATATACGCGGACATGTTGACCGAAGTGCCTGGAGCGCTTTGGAAAAGGGGCATGATAGACGACAATAGAGTACATCAGCCACCGGACAGCTTGAAAAGGATTGTGGTCGGGGTGGATCCAGCGGTCACGAATAAAGATACGAGTGACGAGACAGGCATCATCGTGGTAGGTTTAGGGAGCGATGATCATTTCTACGTCCTTAGCGACGGGTCGGTCAAAGCTTCCGTTGATACTTGGGCGAGGGCAGTTGTTACTCGCTATCAGATGTACAGGGCTGATAAGGTGATCGCAGAAGTGAACCAAGGTGGGGACCTAGTAGCTAGGATGATCAATCAAATCGATAACACCGTACCGATCAAAAAGGTACATGCAACTCGCGGAAAAGTTTTGCGAGCCGAGCCTGTCGCAGCGCGTTACGAGCAAGGGCGTGTCCACCATGTTGGCGCGTTAAACGAACTAGAGGACCAGCTTTGTTCGTACTCCCCGATGAACTCCAAGGTCAGCCCCGATAGAATGGACGCGCTTGTTTACGCGATCACTGAGCTGGACAGTAAAAGCGTGCTCGACTTGCGGATAGACTCAAACGCGAACCATCAGCCTAGAGACTTTTTCTAATGCAGTGTTCGCGCGTGCTAAAGGAGGACATCACTCCTACGGATTTCAGAGGCGAGACGCGGCGTTCCAATAGAAAAATCATATCCCGTTCCAAAGAGCTATCGCGTCAGATAGAGCGCTGGATCAAAGTGAACGCCAAGCGCGAACTCCGTAGAATCATGCAGGACATAAAGTTGCGCGGACCTGAAGCTTTGTCTGACAAGCGCGTTAAGAAAGCGACCGACGAGTGGGACGATAAAACTTTGCTCGCCATCTTGCGGCGCTACGGTGTTCGCCAGATCGTGGACACGGGGAGGGAGTTCGCTGGCTCCGAGTGGAAGTTCGCGCCAACAGCGCAAGCCGCGTTCCTACGCGAAAAAACTGTGCAGATCCAAGGCATGAAGCGCGGAATGCAGCGTGAAATGAGGCAGTCCGTCGGGACAGCTCTTTCGGGCTGGCTAACGGAGGATCCACAACCTTCGCTGAACGAAATATCAAATAGACTCAGTTCGTGGCTTACGGTATCGTCGGCAGCAGAAACACCGCTGGCACTTAAGCCGCTCGGTCAGCGGTTCACTTCGCATGGCATCGGGGCAAGAGCACGGATGATCGCGCGGACTGAACAGAACCAAGCAAGGAACATCGGCAGGATACAGGCGGCGCAAGAAACTGGAGCGGAGTATCTTATATGGTTAGCTAACAACGACGGTAAGTCGGGCGAGCGTCACCACGAAGAGCTTCATAACATGGTGGTCCGGGTGGGCGAGGAGTTCGTAAACCCACTGACGGGAGCGCGGCTTAGGTATCCGGGGGATCAAAGCGCGAAGAGCCCGTTCGGTGTAGCGGGCGAGATAATCAACTGCCGATGTAGCGTCAGACCGCTTACTGAAGATCAAGCGAAAGCATTAGGAGTTCTATGAAATGGCCGATGATAAACTAGAAAACGAATACAAAGTCCTGGACGTTATAGGTTCTTCCGGCTTGAACCAGCAGGCTGGTCAGGTGAGCGAAGAGTGGCTCCGGCAGCTTGAAGGCGAAAAGGGAGTAAAGATCTACACCGAGATGAAGGACAACGATCCTGTCATCGGTGCGATTTTGTACGCGATAAAAACCCTAGTCCGTCAAACACGGATGTCCATTGAGCCGGGAGGCGAAACAGAAGAACACGCGTTCCTCGCGAACTTTGTGGAAGAGTGCATAGAAGACACCGACCTGACTTGGCCGGACTTTATGTCGGAAGTGCTTTCCATGCTTCCTTACGGGTGGTCGTACTTTGAAATCTTGTACAAGTTGCGCCAAGGCTACAACGAAACGCACAGCAAGAGCAGCAAGTACAGAGACGGTCGCATAGGTTGGAGGAAGTTCGCTGTCCGTTCGCAGGACACTTTGTTCAAGTGGGAGTTTGACGAAGAAGGACAGTGCCTGGGGTTCTGGCAGATGGCTCCTCCGAATTATAAAACTTGTTTCATCCCCATAGAAAAATCCCTACTCTTTAGGACAGAGACACACAAGAACAACCCGGAAGGGCGGAGCATCTTGCGGAACGCTTTCCGTTCTTGGTTCTTTATGAAACGGATCCAGGAGATAGAGGCGATAGGTATAGAGCGCGACCTCGCCGGACTGCCTGTTATGCAAGTCCCTGTCGAGTTGCTAGCGTCCAACGCTTCGTCTAATCAGAAAGCGGTTGTGGACGATTTCCGTGACATGATTCAAAAAATACGGCGCGACGAATACGAAGGAATCGTGATCCCGTCCGAACAAGACATGGACGGAAACCCCACCGGTTTCAGTTTGAGTTTGCTCAGCTCGGGGGGTCGTCGCCCGATTGATGTAAACGAAATCGTGAAGCGTTATGAATCACGCGTTGCGTTATCCGTACTCGGTGAGTTCGTTTTATTAGGGATGGACGCGACGGGGTCGTTTGCCTTGAGCAGCAATAAGACCGCTCTGTTCGCGCAAGCTTTAGGAACCTACCTGCAAACGATAGCAGCTACCTTCAACGAGCAAGCCATACCCAGGCTGATGCGGTTGAACGGGTTCACCGATGCTTCGCTTTACCCGAAGCTCCGGTTCGCGGATATTGAAACACCGGACGTCGCGGAACTAGCTGGAGCGCTGACTCAGTTGGTTGGCGCTGGGGTGATTACACCCGACGAAGAGCTTGAGAAATACGCTCGGGAGTTTGCCAACCTTCCAACCGTTCAATCTGGAACGGAGATGGCAGAGGAACCGCCAGAAGGAGAAGTGATGGCGGATATGTACGGGATGCCCGGAAAACAGGAAGAAGATGACGCTTCATCTCAGGCGATTAATAAGGATATGGACGATGGCCGTGTGAAATCGCTTATGTCCATAATCGAAAGCGTTGCTTGTGGGAACATGCCGCGCGACGCCGCTGTAGAGCTGATCGTTACGGCTTACGGCGTAGAGCGGGATAAGGCTGAGCGACTACTAGGTTCGGCCGGTACACAGGATTCTACGGACGAGCAAGCCGAAGCAAAGGAGCCATCGAATGAAGATTAACGTAGCAGCGCCTCAAGGATATCACTGGATGCAGTACGAAGGCGGACCGATCTTGATGATCGGCGACTACGCTCCACACGAAGGAGCCGTGGAATCGATTTCCGTAGAGGTTATAGAAGAGCACAACCCTGATCGGTTACCCGAAGACCCCGTTGATAAGTACGGAACACCCGACCCCGAGTTCGCACAGCACGACCCGCTGAAAAAGGGACCGGAGTGGGACAAGATCTACAACGCCATACTGGAACGCACAGGCGACAAAGAGTTAGCCGCCGCCACTGCTACCGCCAGAGCGGGATCGCGCTTTGACAAAGCACCTGCGAAGCCTCACGAGAGAAGAACGGGTAGCGCCCAAAACCCCAGCGGTTCAGCGGGAGGTTCTAGAGGCGGTATCGTCCTAAGCGAAGCGAACATCAAAGGGCTAGAAAATAAACGCGATGAGCATAACGAAAAAGTCGGCGACGCCAAAACCAAACGAGCCGACCTCGGGATGCTGAAGGCTGTGTTCCGTAGAGGCGCGGGTGCTTTCTCCACAAGCCACCGAGCCAACGTGACCAGCCGGGATCAGTGGGCGATGGCACGGGTCAACGCTTTCTTGAAGTTGCTGAGCGCGGGAAGACCAGCGAACCCCAAGTACAGAACAGACTTTGACCTACTGCCCAAGGGACACCCAAAATCAACCAAGAAGGCGGACGCTACAGCTCTCCTCAAGGAATCTTTTAACCCTCCCAAGGGTGTACAAGAGGAAGCGGCTCGCGGCTTGGAGATGCGCCGAGAGCACGGGCGTGGAGGAACGGAGATAGGTGTTGCGCGAGCTAGAAATTTATCTAATGGCGATGGCATCCCTCTGGAAACTATCAACAGGATGGTGAGCTACTTTGCTCGGCACGAAGTTGACTTGAAGTCACCAAAGAACCGCGACCGTTCCGACCCGGGTTACCCTGGGGCTGGGTTGATCGCCTGGAAACTTTGGGGAGGGACCGCCGCACAGACTTGGGCTAACTCGATCGCTGAGCGCGAAGCTAAGAAAGAACAGGAAGTTGAGAAGGCGAGCAAGGAGTACCTTGAAGCGGCGCTTGAACTAGCCAAGGACAAGATCCCTGGGTGGGCTTACGCCAAGATCCACCAAGCTGCTAGAAGCAAAGCAGGCGGAAAACGCAAGTACTCCAAGGGAAGCGACAAAGCGATAGCCTTGATGGCGATTGCACAGATGCAACCTGACACGCTCGCTGAGCTGGACAACATTGACCTGAAGGTTGTGTTCCAACACTTGCTTTCCTGGTTCAAAGAACACAGCGGGGATGACGCAGTGCGGGAAAGCGCTGTGCGGGCAGCCATGTACTCCACGGAAGAGATGTCAAAACGGGGCATGAAGTTCGCGGCTTCCGAGTTAGTTCGCGAGTCCAAAGCTTTGTACGAAAAGCGCCAAGCGCAACTGAAGCGACTGAATAAAAGTAGTGTCCCCGTCCATAACCCGGACAGTCCGTTCGTTTTCGTTGTGGAAGAACCGAACGAGGTGGATGTTGCTCGTGGGACGTACTTAGCAGGACAGGACGGTAGGATATTCAACGACATGTACCTGGAGCCGCTCAACCTACGGAAGAGCGACATCTGCGTTGTGGATGTTTCCCAGCTGGAGTGGTTAGAAAACCAACAACCCCGCGAAGTTATCGCGCTCGGCCGTGTTGCTAAACAAGCGCTCGGCGAACTTGCAACGTGTAGCCTTCCGCACCCGAAAGCCGTTCGCCGGTTTGGGGATAGCGGCGAAGTCAGTAGGAAAATAAAAACAGTCCTGAAGCGAAATGCAAACAAATCCCTTGACGCAACTCCCAGCCCTATCGGATACTCTAAAACAGAAGAGGACATAGGTTCGAATCCAGATGAGCTGATTGAAAAGCAGGATCGTTCTAGTCAGGTTCTTCCTGATGAGTCTGAAGAGAAGCTATCTATGGTAGTGCCGATTGCTAAGGCAGACCAGGAGAAACAGATAGTCTATGGAGTTGTTTTGGATCCGTACCAAATTGACTCACAAGACGATTGGGTTCCTCCAAGAGCAATTGAGGAAACGGCTCATCGATGGCTCGCGGAGTCGCGGGTGATTGGGCTTGACCATAGCGAAAAGACTAGCGCTTCCCCCGTGGAGAGCTACATGGTTCCGTATCCAACGCGAGCCGATTATCAAAAAGCTATGGACGGTGAACCTCATAGAGCATATACGATGCCTTTCGGGGACGACGTCGTACATTCAGGCTCGTGGGTGCTAGGTACGAAACTAGGGGATGCTGAGTGGGACATGGTCAAATCGGGTGAGCTGAATGCTTATTCAATCGGAGGTTACGGTAACCGCGAAGAGACCACGAAAGCAAGTATGCCTGAAGTAGAGTTCATAGAACTGAAAGAAGAATTATGATGGCTATAACAGCCTTGACCGACGTGGAAACTTTGGAAGTTAGTCTTGTTCCGGCTGGAGCAAACAAAAAGAAAAGGTTCCCTGTCATGAAATCCTTGGAGAGAGATAAAATGTCAGACATATTACACGCAGTGATCGACGCTCCTAGTAGCGAAGACAATCAATTCGAAACAGTCCTTAAAAGCGCGGACCTCAATGAAGAAACCGCACAGGCTTTGAAAGGCGCGATGAAAATCCTTAACGCTTATTCAGACACGCTTCCAGCGACCTCCGCTGTGGAAATCCTTGCGAAGGGCCTTGGTGTAGATAAGGCCAAAGAGGAAGAAGCCGATAAAGCTGACGAGGACGAGGCTGAAAAGGCCAAAGAAGAAGAAGAGAAGATGCATACTGAAGAACACGATAAAGGTATGTACGAGGAAAAAGAGCACGAGCCAGGACACGAAGCAGAAGCTGAAGCGGAGACTACCCTAGCCTCCGAGATTCAGGAAGAAGCGGAAGAAAAGGAAGAGGAAGAAAAGGAAGACGAAGAAGCTGAAAAGTCTATTCAGAAATCCTTGGAACAACTCCCCACCGCTGTCCGGGGGCAGATGACCGCTCTTTGGAAATCGCAACGCGACGCAATCGCCAAAGCCGAAAAGCTTGAGAAGTCTTTGATGGTAGAGCGCGACGAGCGCCTGCGAAAAGAGTACGTGACCAAGGCTGAAAAAGAATTCCCACATATCCCAGGCAAATCCTCGGAAGAGCTGGGTATCATGTTGAAGACTTTGGCTTCGGTTGCCCCCAAGGTTGCGGAAGACTTGGAAACTGTTTTCAAGTCAGTCAGCACGACCATTGAGAAAGCAGACTTGTTCAAAGAGTTCGGAACGAACACTGAAACAAGCGGTGGAGCGAACGCTTACACGAAGCTTGATACAATGGCGAAACAAGTAGTTCAGAAATCTGGTGGATCTTACGCTCTTGCATTCGCGGAAGTAATGAAGAAGCATCCAGAATTATATTCACAGTACCTTGAAGAACAAGGTAAGTAAGGAGATCCGTCATGGCTTATGACAATACTAGCGGTAGATTGATGATTACCTTGGTTGCAGCGGCTGACCTGTCGTCATCACAATACCTATTCGTAAAAACGGACGCGGACGGCAAAGTGAATCTTTGTACAGCGATCACAGATCGCCCGATCGGTGTCCTTCAAAACAAACCGACTTCAGGTCAGGCAGCGGCTGTGATGGTTGTTGGTTGCACTAAGATCGTCACTGATGCAGCTCTTGACGAGCACAACATCATCGGTCCGGCGGCGGATAGCAAGGCCAACAAAAAAATCCCTGGGACAGACACCAACGAGTACATGTCCGGGACTATGTTGACCGCAACGGGCGGAGCCGGTCAAATCGGAACCGCTGTTATCAATTGCGCTTCACCTAGCTATCTTTCAGCATAACTAAGCATTTATAGGAGGATCCAAAAATGCCAAATCCAACTCGTAGTGATGTTCATGTAAATGCTCCACTCACCAACGTCAGTATCGCGTATTTACAAGAAGCGAAGAACTTCGTTTCAAATCAAGTATTCCCACTCGTGGGTGTACCTAAGCAAAGCGATCTATACTTCCAGTATGATCAAGGCGACTTCTTCCGTGCGGAAGCTAAAGACCGCGCTCCTGGAACTGAGTCAGCTGGAGCAGGTTACGACCTGACGACAGCGTCTTATTCTTGCAGTGTGAAAGCTCTCCACAAGGACGTAGCCGACCAGATCCGTGCGAACGCCGATGCTCCTTTGGACATGGACGCGGACGCGACTAAATTCTTGACCCAACAGATGATGATCAAGCGGGACAAAGATTGGGCGGCGAATTACTTTACCGGCGGAAACTGGACTGGTTCCAGCACCGGAGCCGATATCAACAAGGCGGCTGCAAAATGGACCGCCTCTGACTCTACTCCAATTGAGGATATTGATCAGCAAGCTGATTCAGTTGAAGCTAAGACCGGTTTTCGAGCGAACACGCTCGTACTCGGTGTTGATGCTTACAACGCGGTCAAGAACTCTGCGGACGTTGTTGACCGTATCCGTTACACACAGACGGGCGTTGTCACCGAAGACATCCTGGCTTCTTTGCTGGGTATGAAGAAGGTGATCGTGGCTCGCGGTGTTGAGAATACAGCGGCGGCTGGAGCGGCGGATTCTTTCAGCCGTATCTACACCGGAACAACTGCTGTCCTTCTTTATGTTCCAGAAGCTCCTAGCTTGATGCACCCTTCAGCGGGATATACTTTCGCTTGGAGTGGTTACACTGGAGCAGGACCGGACGGTCAGCGTGTTTCCCGTTTCCGTATGGATCACCTTCGTAGTGATCGTATTGAAATGGAAATGTCCTATGACCAGAAGCAAGTTTCAACCGTACTCGGTGCTCGCTTTATCAACTGCGCTTGATTTATGATGGTCTGGGTAGCGGGGAAACCATTAATAGTCAAAACGTCGGAGGGCCGGTATGAGGATCGTCGAATAGGCGATCCCGTACCGGAAGCTCCTTCGTGGCCGGTGCGTCAATTTGAGTCACATAAGAACCTCGGCTGGATCGTCCAAGTGGAAGCCGCGAAACCGGTGAAGCGTAGACGCAAGAAGGTCAAGGATGTAACGCAGAAGGGCTGAAGGCATGAGCTGGTCGTACAACGAATCTCTTCCAACGGACAGAGATAAAGTTCGCCTCAAAATAGGCGATATAGACACGGCCGATCAGCTATTGTCTAACGAAACCCTGGACGCGTTGCTGACTGAACACAGCAGCGACCTTATTCTCACTTCCATATCGGCGGTTCGCGCTATCATTGCCTCTTACACGAGGACGGTTGCGCGGAGCGCTGCTGGAATGAGCGCGGATACGACGATTTTCTTTTCGCATTATCAAGATCTTCTTGCTGATTTGCAGAAGCAGAATCGCGGGAACAGCGGTGCAAGGTATAGCGGAAGCTTCAGCCGAAGCCGACATGATACAATCAACGACGACAGCGATTTTGTGAAGCCTGATTTTAGTCGTGGTGAGTTTGATTATCCAGGGACCGGAAACGTTTCTGAGGATAAGGACTCGGACGAATACGGTGGCTAAGAAGGCAAGCAAAGACGACGAGCTGGGTAAGTTCCTGGAAGAAGTGGCCGACACTTGGGAAAAGAAGAAAGCGTTCAAAGCTGCTTTCGAATCAGCCCAACTCGCCTCCACTATTATTGACCAAGTGTGCAGGGCTAAGTTTCCAAGCGGTAGCGGTAACCTCGCAGGCTCTTTTGAACCTACTCCAGCAATTATCGAGGGCGGTTACTTTTCAGCGGGAGCTTACTCTTCGGTCGTGTACGCGGCTATCCGTGAAACGGGTGGACGTATCAAAAAGAAAGCGGGAGGTCCTAACCTAGCTATCCCGCTGACGAAGAGAGCCAAGAACACGGGGAGTCCTAAGCTTTGGAAATCAAACTACGGGGTCCTCGTTTACATTCCACCGAAGAGCAGGGGTGGAAACGCTCGCGGTGTGTTTGCTGTCAAGAAGGGTAGCAAAAAGAAACCCAAGTACGTGGCTCAGTACATGCTCCGCAAATACTCGGACCAGAAAGGTTCCGGCTACCTAACAGAAGCCGCGAACAAGTGGGCTCCGTTAACACAGAATCTCATCGGCGATGCTGTAATGAATGTCTTCGCTGGGGCGTCAGTTTTTGAGGTGAAGTGATGGGAACGCCTGCACGATCGAGCATACTAAGCAACTTGAGCACGACGTTCGCTTCTATAACAACTGGCAACGGCTACAAAGTCACGGTCGTTACAGTTGAGCCGGTTGGGAAAGCTTGGGCGGGAGTACCTAAAGGGTTGAAACCGTGGATCGGTTATGTCCCGCTCGCCGAAACATTGGAATACCTACCCGGCGACCAAATCCGATGTGTGCTGCCTATCCAAATCATAGTACATATATCCGAAGCAACTCAGCCAGCCCGTCAGACTAAGTTGAATGACCTCCTGGACGATATTATAGCGGCGTTGAACGTGGATACTACTAGGGGTTCCAATGCTATATCAACAACGGTACTATCTGTTGACACAGACGAAGGGTCGCCGGACGCTATACACGAAGGCACGATGATTCTCAGCGCTCAAGTCGCGTACATGCGAACTTCTGGACAGTCGTAGGAGGTGTGATATGAAAGTGAAATATACCGGCAACAACCCGATCAGGTATGGGGACAGAGCTATCTCTGCTGGACAAGAGCTGGACTTGCCTGAAGGAACGGCTGAGTCACTTTGCAACACGCCCGATTGGGAAAAGTGTTCTGACGAGCCTAAAAAAACCGCGAAGAAAGTAGCCAAGAAAGTTTCTAAGAAAGCTGCTGATTCCGACCAAGAACAACCAAACGAAAGTGAGAGCTAATCATGGGAGCAACAACTGACCACGCATTAGGAAGAAACCTACGCTTCTTCTGTAAGGAAGAAACAACCGCCGGAGCGAACTACGGTACAAGCAGTCAAGAAGCGCTTGCCGGAGGCGACGCTGCTAAGGTGCTCGCTACGACGATGGACTTCACCGTTGCACGTAACGATAGAATGGACGCACGTACTTCGCGTTCTGTTCTTGAGAAAATCACAGGCAAGCAAGACGTCGCTTGGAGTTGCGAAAGCTACCTGCTCCCAGCCGGAACTAAGGTGATGCCTGATGTGGCTCCTTTGCTTCGCGCTGTTTTCGGGACAGGAACTACAAGCACACTGAGCGCGGCTGACTCTTCTGAGGTTTGCGCTACAATCACAGCCGCAACCAAAGCGTCCAACGCTGTTATCACTTTCGGCGGTGGTCACCCGTTCAGAGTGAACGACCAAGTGTATTTTGAAAACGTTACCGGAATGACTGAACTGAACGGAACCCAAGGGCGGGTCGTTTCGATTGCGACTAACGCGGTGACCTTCGATATCGATTCACAAACTTTTGGAACGTGGGGCTCTGGCGGTTCTGACCACGCTCGGCTCTTGTCCTACCGTGTTTCTGACGTGAACGATCTGCCTACTGTTCGCATGATGCGAACTGCCAACGGTGTATTCCGCGAAGATTTGTTTGGATGCTGGGTTGAAGAGTTTGGTATCTCGGCAAGTGGCGGCGACGAACCTAAGATCACATTCAGTGGTGGAGCGTTCAACTACGCACTGACCGGAACAGGTAACACGCACGGTTCGTCTTCTCCATCGAGCACATCCGTCCCTCTGGTTACTGGCGACGGTGTGAACTTTATGGTCGGTTCTTGTGTGGATATCAACACGGGTTCCGCGATCGTTACCGCCAAAGCAGCAGCAGACACGCTCACAGTGACGTCAGGTTCCTACGCTACCGGCGAAGCGGTCACGCCTGAGACATACACAGAGACAACCGCCGGAAGCCCTGTGAACGGGATTGGCGGAAGCCTCACGCTGAACGGTGTTACGTTACCAATCACAGCGTTTGATGTGACGGTCACGAACGGTTTGAAGCCGCTAAGTGACGAAGCCTTTACCAAGGGCACATCTGACTTCATCGCCGGTTACAGGGCAACGTCGGGCAACGTCAGCTTCCGCGCTCGTAAAGACTTCATCAAGAGTTTGGCGCAACGCTACGTCCAGCTCGGCGCTACCGCCAACCCGAGTTTCGCTAGCGTTCCAATCGTTGTTACGCTTGGCAGTGCTACCGGGCTCAAGGTGTTGGTCCGTATCCCAACCTGCGAACTCAACTTCGCTGGTTTGAGCGTCCCGGAAGCGGAGGAAGTTGTTATCAGCGTTCCTTTCGTTGCACTAAACACTCCAGCAGCCGATGGATCAAATCAAGAAATTATCGTGAGCTTTAATCAGTAAAAGAAAACTAACGGGGAAACATATGACAGAACTAAGACCAGAGGATTATGTCCAGTTCGTGCCTTCGCACGGCGACAACCGAGAACTCCCGGAAGAGGACCAGTGCGTGATCACGCTCTGCCCTATGACCGGCGGCGAGTTTAGGGCGTACACGCGAAGCGTGAACTCCAAGAAAAACAACTTGGAAAAAGTTGTGGAGCGTATCGTTCGGGACCGTGTTAAGTCCATCCAAAACTACGACGACATCAGAGGCAACGCAATCGGCGACGGTCAGGCTTTGTTTGATCGCGGTGAAGTTAGCTTCGTTGACGAAGTGTTCCAAGCCTTGACCGAGATCAGTGTGCTGAAGGAAGGTCTAAGAAAAAAATAGAGATCGCCCTTCGCATGCTCCTCAGCACAGACAGCAACGTCAAAGAGTGGGGATGTACAAGGTGCAAGGGCGACGACTTTGAAGAAGGCGACAAGCTCAGGATCTTGCGTAACTGCGACACTGAGGAAAACCAGAATATCGCTTGGGAGTGGATGCCTGCTCTTAAGCGCTGCCCCTGGAGCCAGATTGATGATGATACTTGGTCGTGTGTTTCTTGGTGGAGCGAGTACAAAGAACTCGGAGCTTTGCCTTGGGGCGGAAACGATTTGATGGAGCAGCCAAACTTCGTGATTGAAGCGATACTGGCTTGTACCGAAATCAAGAACTCTGTTGAACTTGAGAAGGCAGAAAGGCGAGCACAGTCATGGCAGAAGTCGACCGTAAAGTAGGGATATCCCTTATCCTAAAAGACAAGATGTCCGGACCTTTGAAGAAAGCTACTTCAAAGACGAAGGAGCTTGTTGAAAAAGCCAAACAAACGAACATCAGTTTCAAGCAGTTGGGTGGATCTGTCGCTTTGGTCGGGGCCGCCGTTGCGGGAGCCGCTATCGCTGCGTTCAAGTTCACTGAATCGGTCGCGAAAGCTGGCGATGAGATGTTCTTCATGTCTCAGAAAACAGGCGTGTCCGTTGAGGAACTTAGCCAGTTCAAGTTCGTAGCGGAACAAAGCGGTACGGAAATCCATAAATTCCAGGACGCTCTTAGGGTTGTTTCCCAGAAGGCTGTCATGGGGGACAAGAACCTTGAAAAGTTCGGGCTGACTTTAAAAGACACAGAAGGAAAAACAAAATCAGCGAAGCAACTCTTCATGGAGTCCGCCGATATAATTTCCAAGCAAACAACCTCGACGGAAAAAGCCGCCGCCGCTCAGCTATTGCTTGGTCGGGCTGGTATGGACTTGATCCCTGTTTTTGAAAACGGCTCCGCCGGTATGCAAGCCCTTTCAGACAAAGCAGACAACCTCGGCATCACTATGAGCAGCACCGGAGCAGCTCTTTCAAACGAGTTCAACAATCAGCTGGGGTCTGTTGAGAGCATGCTCAGCGGTGTTACAAGAACAGTCGGCGAAGCTATGATGCCAGCGTTCATCCGTGCGTTCAACGTTATGCAAGACGAGCTAAAGGTGTTCGCCCCTCTTGCTGAAGCCGTGTTCAACGGTTTAAAGGTTGGAGCTAGTTTAGCTGTCCAGGCAGTCAGTATTCTTGCTCAAACTTTCGTAGCCGTCGGCGGTACTATCACGATCGCCTGGGAAGCGTTGCTGCTTGGTTTCAATACGATCATGGCTGGTTTGTTGGGAACAATCAACGCAGGGATCCGGGGTCTGAACTTGCTCCTTCCCGCGTCGAAGGAATTGCCCGAGGTGACAAACGACTTCACCCTTGCGATGGTGAATAACCAGGAAGCTATGGAGGACACAGCCAAAGCGACCGGCGAGCAGATCATCGCGATACAGAACATGGAGAACGCCTTACTCAACACGGACCCGCTGGTGATCAAGACGGCGACGTCTCAGCAAAAAGTTGCCGATGCTACCAAGGAAACAACCAAGTCTCTCAAAGAGCTGGAGGCTATCGAAGCCGCAAGAGCCACGCGTAAAGCAGACGCCGAGGCTTCGGTTGAAGCGCTCGCTGCGGAGCAAGCTGAGTATCGTTTGCAGATGCAGATCAAAATGACCAACGAACTAGCAACGGCGGAAGAAAACGCCGCCGAGCAACGAAGAAACGCGGCGGAAGAAATGGAAAACATGATGGTCAGCGTTGCTGACAAATCTTCCAGCGCTTTCATGACCGCGTTCAACGCTGCGGAAGAGGGACAGAACAAAGTCGGCGAAGGTATGAAGGCGGTCGGCGCGACTATGATCGACACCGCTTTGGAAGTTATGCAGACGGAAGTAATGGCTTCGGCAGCAGCAGCGGCGGCTGGAGCAGCTAAGTCGCAAGCGGGTATCCCTATTATCGGACCAGCCTTAGCAGCAGCAGCAGCAGCAGCGATGTTCGGTCTGGTCCGTGGCTTCATTGCTATGGGCTTCAGTGGGAAGAAAGACGGCGGTTTTATCACCGGCGGAACTGCCGGTAAGGATAGCGTCCCGATCATGGCCATGCCCGGAGAATACGTTCTAACGACTAATCAGGTGAAACAGCTACAACAGGGTGGAAGCTTCGCTTTCGCGACGGGAGGGGGAAGCTCAGGAGCTTCAGGGCCGACGAACATCAACGTCGTGATGGATACGACTATCCCCGCAAGCAAGAGCGAGTTGAAGAAGTTTGTTCGCCAGAATATTGTCCCCGCGCTTAAAGAACTCAAAGGGCAGGGGATGTTCTAATGGCTTATGGATCAAGCGATTTAACCAGTGCGGAAACGACTAGCTTTTCCAACGACAAACCTATGATGGTTGTCCAGCAAATCAAAACCCCTTCGACGAGCGGTTGGCGCGAACTTGCTGGGGCGATCACCGACGCAGACAGGACAGCCGCCAGCTTCCCCGCTTATCGTGCATACGACGAACTCGGTAGCGTGTTGACCAAGGACACGGCTTCCACGGACACAGAGAAATACTTCGTCCTCGACATGGGCTCTAACACGGTCGCTTTCGATACGTTGTTTATCCTTGGCCACAACTTCCGCTCTGTCGGCGCTTCAAGCGTAGCTCTCCACATATCAGACGCGGCCACTTTCGCCGCTTCAGGCGTGAACACGGTTGAAATATTTAACTCCGGTACTTTTTCAGGCACCTCAGACACGCGGATAAGCTGTTTCAATTTGAATCACGCGGGTGGCACAACTTATTCAGCGGGCGGAACCGCTAAACAGTTCACCAACGTTCGGTATATCCGAATCAAAGTTGTGACGGACGGTTCAGGTTCGCGACAGTTAGAGATGGGCGAGCTGTTTCTGGGTCAGCGCTATTCTTTACAGCGTAACCCTGACATCCCATGGAACAACAAAGACGAGCGCTCACTGTCAACTGACTTCACTTCTAAATCCGGCGTGAGCAAACGATACGTGATGTACCGTGGGCAAGCCACAAGACAGTTCAGAAGCGTGATCGCCGCCGATGCGGAGGTATCTAATATCGAAGACTGGTTCAACGACATAGATGAAGGAACGCGTCCCTTTGTTTACGTTGAAACACCCAGCAGTTCTCCGAAGCCGCTGCTCTGCTTGCTGGATTCGCCTGTCCTTGCTTTTCCTTTGAACGGTCCTTTCGCACGGGTGCTGACTTTCGGTATGGTTGAGCAGAGTCCTTTCTTGTCGAGGGAATAACGTGGCTTATACACTAAACGACAATTTCAAAGAAGCGATGGGAAGGGCAACGGTTTATCCCGTTGCTCATTGTAGTATCGCCTTGAGCGCTCTTACTTACGAGTTCCACAACTGTGCCGATCCAAGCAGGAACAGCACTATCACCGGCGACCCCGTCCTCTCAGACGTGACCTCTGTTTCAGCAACGGTTGATCCTATAACGCGAACCACAGAGACCGGCGAAATGAACTTCAACGTTTACGACGACGGCCGAATCCGGCAACTTGTGGCCGCTGGTAAGAAATTCCAAGGCAAGCTGATGACCGTGAAGCTTGGATCTTCTGATTTAGCGCTAACGGATTTTGAAAACATATTCGCAGGGCCTATCACACAAGTATCCCCCACGGAGGGCGGCTTCTCGATCAAAGTTCGCGCGTTCGTTCACGCTATCGAAGGCGTTAAGAGTTTTCGAACCTATGTGGACGATCACCCTTACGAAGCTTTGAGGCAGATGCTTATTGATGCGGGGATAGCTACCGGAAACATAGACACGGCGAGTTTCCTTCCCGCGAACCACACAGACATATCCCACTACACTTTCGGAACTTTCGTCTTCTACAACAACGACCTCGGCGGCATCCCTCCTGTTCTTGAGGGCATAGTAGACGCCGAAGCAGACACAGCTCTAAAGAGGGGTGTCCAAGAAATAAACATCGGCGAGTATATTGACGAGTGTATGCGTCTCACGCGATCAACGCTCATCACAGACCCTGGGACCAACAAAGTTAAGATCGTCAGGTACAATGAAAGCGCGTCGGTTGCGAAACATTTTACTGTTGACGAGTACACAGACTTCGAACAACAACCCGCCGGGTTAGAAATTATCACGGAAGTGAAAACCTGCTTCGGTAAGCTTTCCGCGCAAGACGGCTTGATTCAAAGTGACAACACGGCGGCCACTAATTATGGACCGCACGATTATTCCCACACAGTCAACTATCTCTCGGCTTCTACTGTTCACTTCGGAGACCAGTTCTCGGGAAGTTCAACAGCCTTTAAAGGCTTCGCGGCGGATAGCCCTATCAGCGGCTCAAGAGACCTGAACCTCGGTACAGGTACGCAACCCGCTGACGCGAAGCTTTCGGCTGATCGTCCTTATTTCGGCCTGTATCATACCGAGATTTTTAAATCTACCACAGCCTACAGCGACTTCGGTAGCAACTCTATTTTCCAAATGAGGGACCACGAAGGAAACCTTACAGGAGCGCTGGAAGGCGTTCACTCGACGGGTTTCATAACCACCTTGGTTTCCAGACCGTTCGCTGGTTCTGAGGCGGGAGGGGTGGAGGCTTCGGCGACGGGTGTAAGAACAGTCGCCGACATCACAGCCGCGTTTCAATATGGTGAATATGTCCTGAAAAGGTTTTCCAACACTTGTCCGAAAATAAAGTTCAGCACGACTCTTGAACATATGAACGTGGAGATCGGTGACTTGGTTTCTTTGGACAGTGACTTGTTCTGTTCTACAGAGCTAGGGCTAGACGGGTTGGATTCTAGCACGAAGTTTGAAGTCATTCAGCGCGAGATCAATCCGCTTGGTGATTCCATAGGGATTAGCTTCGAACTCGCTTACGCTTCCACGACTGCGGTAACGGTTACTTCGAGACCGCCTGGAATAGTGGACGCTCCCGCGCGTATGCCCAAGACGCAAGCTATAGCGTCGGTCGGTGCAACAACAAACCCGACAGTCGTAGATGCTAAGACCACGACGATGGCCGTTACCGCAACGAGCGGTCTTGGAATCAGCGTCGCTGCCGGAGCTACCCAAGGGTCCGGGGTTTTCAGACAATCAAGCGTCGCGGTTGCGACGAGCGTTACAGCAGATAAGGACACGTACATCGGGGTCAGCTTATATACTGGCGGCGTTATTAAAACAGAAGTGAGCACATCAGCAGCGGAACCGGAACTCAACCCTGGAGAAGTTCGCTTGGCGAAAGTTGTCGCCGCTTCTTCGGTCAGCTCCGTCACGGATTTGCGGAACTACGGTCAAATATCAATCGATCAAATAGACAAGACCGCGTTCGCTCCAGGGAGAGATTTAGTCTGGAACAACGGCTTCACAACTTACCCGAACAACGGTTCCGCGCCTCCAGGTTGGGATGTCACCACGTCTACTCCCGGAACGGATTTTATTAAAAACGAAGCGGTCGTCTACGATGGACGGTACGCCGTGAAGACTCTAGGCACATCCACGGTCGTCCGGTTGATATCTGAGAAGATACCGGTAGACAAAACCAGGGTGTATCGCGCTTCGGCTTTCTACCAGCAAGCTGCGGCGATGAACATGCGTCTATTCGTTTATTGGTGGAAGGCCGACAGAACGGCTTCCTCAGTCACTGCGTCCACTAGCGTTTTCAACGCCAACCTTTCTTCAACGGGCGCTTGGCAGAATATCACAGGCGTGGTCACTCCCCCTTCTGATTGCGCTTATGCTTCATTGGATTTGAACAGTGCGAACACGGGTGTATCCTATTTTAATAACGCTGAACTCGTTGTCGAGCCGGATAGCTTTTCCGCCGCGCGTGCTAGTTCTAACTTCACATCAGGTGGCACTGGTAACCCTATCGTCTTCAACTCTAAACTCCACGATCACGGCGGAAACTACGACGCCACCTCCGGTCAATTCACTGTTCCGCGTTCGGGTACTTACGCGTTCAACACCAACATCTCTTTCGCCGGGACTGCTGGAGCCAAGGTTGTTTCCGTCCGTATCGCGGCTTCAGCGGCGGGTGTCCTTGCGGCTGCTAACCTGAACGAGCGCGTGAACGGTACAGCCGCCGCAAACGATGTGACGGTAAGCTTGAACGTCGCCTCCGCTGATCTTGTAGCGGGGGAAACCGTGGAAGTTGATCTCGTCTGGAACACGAACGCTCCCGTAG
>PDMW01030049.1_pt1 | contig 25470 bp, 7 predicted proteins | sample 1515511 | NCBI WGS metagenome assembly PDMW01 (sample SAMN07343023, study PRJNA328102) | Marine metagenome, whole genome shotgun sequencing project. | biome: marine; feature: bay; material: water; isolation source: viruses from water sample < 0.22 micron filtered, nuclease treated, low... ... | reverse complement strand
GCAGTTTTATTATTTACATTTCTAAAAGATGCTACTACTTCTGTTTGCATAGCAGGAATAATAGCTCTACCTAATGCTTCTACTAATGAAGTAGCTTTTCTAGTTCCATTACCTAAAGCATCTGATCCTGTTGGGGTAAGTGCTGTAAATGAGTTTTTACCTTCTTCTAATTCTTTTACAATATTTTTAAGAACATTTAATAATCCTGGTTTTATTTTTTTATTATCAGTTTGTTCTGTAGTATAAAAATTATTTAAAGATGCTGTATAATCTTTTAATTCAGCAGGAGGATTTAATATTAATAATAAGTCATCTTCTGATATACTAATTTTATATTTAGCAAGCAGTTTAGAAAGAGTTTCAATTACTTCAGCAACAGCTCTTATTTGATCTAAATCTGCATCAGGTTTGTTAAAAGGTAGTGCTTCTTGGCTCGCTGATTTTTTTATAAGTTGAATTTCTGCAATCGCTGTTTCAATACCTTCTTTAAATGTTTTTACTTCTTTTTGATTTAATTCTTGAATATTTTTGTTTACAAATAAAGGGTTAGCTGGATCTAAAAAATTAGATATTAAATTTTCACTAACTATATTATTTACATCTTTTCTGTTAGAACTAATTACTTGGTATGAACCATTCTTTTCATAAACAGTTTTATATGTAGCATAATTTCTAGAACCTATAGATACCCAGAAATGAGTTTGCAAAATAGGATCTTCTTCTAGCGCATCTAAAATATCTACTATATAAGGTTTATTTAATGCTTTTAATTTTTGCATCATAGATTCCATAGTATAACTATTGGAAACTTTAGAAATTAAAAATTTAAAAACTTGTGCAGGGTCTTCAAATTCTTGTACTCCAAAAGAATTTTTTTGAGGTAAAAAAGTAGAATCTAATTTAGGAATTTGAGCAAAAAATGTTTTAAGTCTTTGACTTATACTTTCTCTAGGATCAACTTCAATATGATTTCTCATAGCAACTCCATCAGAAGTTTCTTCTCCATTTTCTAAATTGTTTATTGCATCATCTTCTAATACATTATCATTTTCTAATACATCTAAAGTAGATTCTTTACTACGTGTACCATTAGTATAATCTATGTACAATCCTCTTTTCTGTAAACTTGTAATAAATCTTTCTAATAAATCAGTAGATTTAATAAATTGTATTAATCCTGTTTTAGGACTAGTATTAACAGCTGTTCCGTTATTAGTTAAAATATTAAAAAGCTTTTGATAATTATTAGCTATATATTGATTGTATTCTCTAGCTTTAGCACCAGTAGCATTGTCAGCTTTTGTTTGGTATGCCATTAAAGTAACTGCTAAGTCGTGTACTACTCGACTAATAAAAGAATGTACTCCTATTTTACTAATAAGACCCTTATCATCTAAATCTTTAGAATAAGTTAACTCTCCTTTGCTATTAGTTTCTTGCCTAGCAAGATTTAATTGTTTGTTTATTATATGATTTAATGCTACAAATCCTTGACGCTCGGCTTCTTTATTTACATATTTTCTATCTGGATTAGTTACTTTACCAGAGTTATCAGACATCTGTCTAACACTTGCATCTAATGCAGTATTTCTAAACTGTACTTTTTTACTGTACTCTCCTACAGTAACATCTTCAAATAAGTTATCTATATTAATTACTTTTTGAGAAGAATAAAATACTTTAGACATTTTAGAAAAAGCATTAAAAAAATCTTTTATAGTTCCTTTTACACTTAATCCTTTTCCTGCTAAAATATCTTTCTTTTTTTGTTCGGATTCTTTAGCTTTAACATCTGCTGATTTTGCAAGTTCACCATCAGAGTTTACATACTCCATGTATTTATCTGCTAAGTACTCTTCTATTTCTAAATAAGTAGGAAGTTTACTAGAAATTACAAATCCATTTTTATCTTTAACTATAGTAGCAGGTAAATCTTCTTTGTATCTGTTATAAGCTTCATTCAATATTCTTACTCTTTCTTCTACAGGAAGAGCTAAATTAAATATAACATGAAATGCTTCGTGAAAAGCAACTCCTACAGGAGCATTTTGTTGAATAAGTACAGCTGCTGCTGTAAACAAACCATAAAGTTCTTGGCCATTTTTACGCGCTTCTAAAAGCATTGCGTAAGTTTTGGCAGGTAAATAATGTTTAAGAGTTTCAAAGTCTTTAAATACTCTTACAGTACCTTTTTTACCAGACTGTCTTTTGTAAGCATCTCCTAATATTTGTTGAAGAACTTCTAATTCTCTTTCTTTACTTATTTTAGTATTAGAAATAACTTTACTCTTTTTTTCTCTAAGCCTTAAACTAGGATCTATGCCGTCAATATCTTCATTTTCATCAGTATTTGTAGATTCTCCAGTAGAATTGCCTAAAAGATTTTTAAGAATATTTTTATTTTCTTCATTATTACCTTGATCTCCTTTAGTAGTAACTTCATTTTCAGTCTCTATTTGTTCTCCTTGTTCAAATTCTGCTAATATTTCAGCAGCGTCTTCAGTAGATTGTTCTGCAATACTTTTTACTGGCTTAGTAAGAGTAGCTTCTTTTATTGTATCTAAAGGTTTTACATCTACTCCTTTTTGTAAAGTTAATTCAGATGTAGAAGCACTAGGAACTGTGTAACCTACTTTAATAGGCATTATTGCTAAAGTATCTGCAAGAAGGCCGTGGGTATTATTAAGCAACATTCTGTACATAGATAATTGCTTTTGATGCTTCTCTCTTTTACTGTCTTGAGTAGCACCTTCAACTACTCTAAATTTAAGACTTCCATCTTTTTTTCTTTCGCCTGTTTTTTCAAATACTATTTTAGAATCATAAGGAACTTCTCCGTATTGGTTTTTTGTAAACTCATCGTACTTTGAAGTCTTAACATCATAAATTCTTATAGTGCCGTTTTTGTCAAAAGTTAATAAATCTACTGTACCTGCTACACCAATTTCATCATTATAAAGAACTATATCTTGAGGAATAACTGTTTCTCCTCTTTTGTCCATAACTGCTTTAATAGCTTCTAATTGCTTTACTAAACCTGCTACAACTTCTTTACTAGCAACGTTGTACTCTTCTTTTAAAGTTCCTGCAAAAAAGTCTCTAACTAAAACATCTACTTTACTACCAACAGTAAGTGCTGAAACAACAGCAGGATTTTTTTTATCTTCCTCTGTCATTTCTTTTTCAGAAATATAACTAGTAGTTCTTGTAAGAACTTTTTTTGTTTTAGTATTTACATAATGAGTATGATTATCGGATCCTTCAGCAACTTCATTACCTTTACTATCAGAGGGTCGTATAAAACTATTATTTTTTAAAACAGACAATAGCTTTGCTCTAATAGCAGGATTTGTTATTTGATTAATCTTTTCAAGTAGCTGTAATTGATCAGCATCTTTGCCAAAAAGCTCTCCTTCAGTTTCTCCTGATTTGTTAGTAGTAGAAGCTTCTTTATTTTTTTCATATTTAGCTTCTAACTCTGCTATGTTTATAACACTAATTTTACCACTACCATCTTCTTGTGCAAAAAATTCTTGATTCTTTTTAGTATCATTTCCAGTAGTATAAGCTTCTAATTGAAAAGAGCTAGAATGAAAAATATTACCATTATCTAAAAAAGTATCTGTTACAATTGCCCCGTCATTTGCTAAAGCTTCATTGTAACCTTTTCTATTAATGTCTAAAGAATCTACTCTATATAATTGATTTCCTAAAAACTCATTAGCTTTTTCTTTAGTATCAAATGTATTAACAGTTTCTTCGTCAGTCCCTTCTAACTTGGTTATGATATATTGATCGTTATTATATTTAACAGTTGTTCTATATAGTTTTTTTTCTAAAAACTTTCTTGTCTTTAAATAATTTTCAGAATCTTTTTCTTTTACTGCTTTAGCTAAAGTGCCTAAAGCATTAAAAACTTCGCCACTAATATTAGTGTCTTTTATTTTATTATTAAAAAGTTGTACTGGATAAAGGCCGTAACTAGATTCTACTAAAGCATATACTTTACCTATTTCAAAAGAATCTATACTTAACTCTCCTGCTCCATCTAGATTTAATTTATCATTAATTTCTTTTTGAACTAACTTGTTTTTTCCTGCATATAAAGAATCACCTACTCTTACGACTAGCTTCATATCTTTGCCAAAAACATTTAAAGGATTTTGATAATTCTTTTCGTTTCCTTCTCTAGAATCTATATTTAAATTCCTTTGAACATGTCTTGTGATTCTTAGTGTAATTGGAGACTTTTCTACATTTTTATTTTTAACTAAACTTTTATTTAGCTCAAAGTTTTTTAAATCAACTTTACCTTCAGATATTAATTGATCTACTAATCCATTTTCTAAAATAGATTTAAAGTCTTCTTCTGTTCTGAATTTACCGTCGTACCAATATTCACAAGCCATTGATTAAATTTTATCAAATTTAAGGATTTTAATTAACATTTCTTTTCTCCTATAAACTCATCTCCCTGCATAATAGGATTAGCAGTAAGCGCTTTTATTATATCTTCAAAGTTTTCTTCTATTACTTTTTCTCTAGCAGTTTGTTCTACTTCTGTTTCTGGTGCAGATTCTATATCTTTAGTCATTTCAACTACTTCTCCGTCTGCATCTAAAAACTGGGTATAACCAGTCTCGTCTAATTCTTGTTGATTGACTTCAGGAATTATTGTAGTAAGTTGTGATTTTTTTAATTTATCATTTATTTCTTTAGCAAGCCCTGGATTACTTTTAAGTAACTCAATAACACTTTCTTTAGTTTTTCCTAATCTAATTTCACCCCAAGAATATGTTTCTCCTGATTTTGTTAATATTTTTTCTTTTACAGCAGCATCAAGAATTTTTTCAGATGCTTGTATGTATAGTAAATTTTGTTGTTCTATATTATACTTAGCATCAATAATTTTATTTAAAGGAAGACTAAAGCCTGCAATAACTTTTCCCTTTACACCCTGTTCTGACCTACTTCCTCGTAATGTAAATTCTGCTTGTCCTAATGATTTTTCATCTACTGCTTGAATTGTAAATTCATCTACTGTAGTTTCTGTAGATCCTTCTTTAATAGTCTTAACATTATAAAGAACGTTAACATCTGTCCATCCAAAAGTTTTTTCTAAAAAAGATTCTAAGTCTTTAAGAGCTTCTTTTATAGTTCTAGGTGAAAGTTTTTCTAAAGATTCTTCTTTATAACCTGTTTCTATTTTTGAATATTCATCAACAACTTTATCATCAATTGCTGTTTGAGAATCTTTTGCATACTGTTTATCTAAAGCCTCTCGTTCTTTTTTTATATTTTCTATTTCTGCATTTGTTTCAGGCGAAGTAGTTTCTAATGCAGCAATTTGTTCTTGTATTTCTTTTACTTTAGCTTCTTGCTTAGTTATTTTTTTATTATTTTCTTCTGTTTCTTTTCTAGATTTTAAATAATCTAGACTTTTTTGTTCAGATTTTAATTCTGCTTTTAGAATATCTTTTTGAAATAAATCAGTATATGGTTTTAATGTATCCAACAAACTTTTTTCAAAATCCAATCTTTTTTGTGTACGTTCTGATTGCGGAGTATCTTCTGTAAAAGATTTAAATTCATCTGTTTTTTCAAATTGTTCTCGTATAGACAATGTTCCTTCTAAAAGAGATACTAATTCTTTAGGTAAATATTCATTAATATTTTCAGTTACTTCGACATTTTTAGGAACTACTCTTTTATTATTTATTTTCTGAGTCCATGTTCCTTTATTATTTTTAATAGAAGCACTAAACAATAAAGGATATTTTGAATTTCCTGGAAGTGCAGTAAGACGCATTATTGTTCCGTCTTCTTTCTTAACATCAAATTCAAAATTACTTTGGCTTTGTCCTCTTGTAAAAGGAGGATAAATATTAACTACTTTTTCAATACCTAATTTCTTTTTTCTAGCTTCTATATCTTGTGCAGTAGTTTCTTTAGTTTCTGTTTTAGGAGCAACAGTAGATTGATATCCTGTGTAAACACCTGGAGCCTCTTGGCTAACAGCTTCGTCAGCAGTTAGTTGTTTAAACAAAGCTTTTCTTAAATTTCTTAATTGTTCTGGAGTACTTAGCTCACTAGATCCAGGAAGTCTTCCTATAAATGTATCACCATAATAAACATCTATAGGAGCAGTAGTTTCGTTGTAGTTATTTTCTGCTTTTAATTCTTCTATAAAAGGACTATCTTCTACAAGTTTAAAAGTAGCTCGAACATTATTATCTTTTAATTCTTTGTTACTTAAAAAAGTACCGTCATTAACTTTTTTATTACTAGCCTCAGTAATAGGCATATCTTTATTAACAGCTATATATCCTCCCTCACCATCGGGAATAAGACCTGTTTTGCCTATCTTGTCAGAGTACATTAATATAGTTGTCTTATCACTAGAAGTAGTTCCTTTATCTACATAATTTTCTCCTTGCTGCTCTTTAAGTTTTTTTGCAAGTCTTTCTTTTAAAGATAGGTGTGTATTAGTATTGTGATTTTCTTTAGTGCTTCCAGGAGTTGGTGTTACACTATTAACAAATGGTTTATTATCTTCCTCATTAGCATAATCTAAAGTTACTATTGGTTTATTATTAGCTTCTTTATTTTCTTTAATAAGTTGATTTAAGATTTTAAAAGTAGTAGTACGATCTTTTGCAATAGTTTCAGGATCTGCATTTCCTTGAATAACATCTATTACTTCATCAGAAAATATAATAGAGTACTCTTCTGAGTTAGTAGCTATTTCTTTTATTTTAGCAAAAAGAAGGGGTGATACACTTTCAAGAATTTTTATAGCAGAATTTGCCGTATCTTCGTCAGTTGAATTTTTATTTTTTAATAATTTTTGTCGTTCTTCTTTAGTAACTGTATCAACTTTTTGTAAATCTTGTTGTAATTTTTCTTCTACAATAAATTGATTGTTAGTACTAACAGCATTAGCTGCAACTTTAGAAGCGCCTACACTAGATTTCTTTTTAGCTAACTCTTCTTTTTGTTCTTCTGCTTGTGCTTTTTGTAATTCTATTGCTTTATAAAAAACTAATTGTGATTTTATTTCTGCAAACTTTTTAGCTCCTTTAGGAGTAAACAAAGTTTTGTAAATTTCCCAAGTCTTAGATTCCATGTCTCTAAGCTTAACTACGTCTTCAACTATTTGATCTATTTCTACAGAATTTTTATTGTATTCTATTTCTGTCTCTCTGTCAAATTTAATTTGATCTTTAATCATTTTTTTAAGTTCAGCTACTTGGTCTGCAAAAGTAGCTTTACCTGTTTTTTCATCTATACCCGCTAATTCTTGAGATAGTAATCCTGAAGTATCTTCTTTCTTTTTTGTTTTTCCGTCTTCTTTAACTTCTACTTTACTGCGTAATTTAACTCCTAACTCAGAAACATTAAGTTTTCCTTTAGTTAAATCGCTTATTCTTTGAGTTAACTCTTCTTCTCGTTTCTTAGTATTTAATCCTGAAGCATATAAAAACTTCATTTGATCAGTAAGAGATTCTGTAAGAAATTGATCTTCGTTGCTAAGGCCGTCAAAGTCTGTTTTAAAAATATTATCTATAAAACCTCTTTTATAATTTAAAACATTATTAACATCTTCATGAGCTTTTACTATACTTTCTGCGGTAGATCGCATAGATTTAATAGCTTGCTTTTTAGTTTTTTCTGTAAACTGCATAGCATCTTCTTTAAAAGCAAAATTTTCGTTAAACTCTTTTAAAGACATGTTTTCTAAAGCATCTATATCTTGAAAAACAGTTTCTCCTATTTCATTTTTAATTCTATTTTCTATAAAATTATATATAGACTGGAACTCAGCATTTTTATAATCAAATATATTTTCTTCTTCTGCGTATTTATCTAAATCTTTTTGTATTTGAATTTGTTTAATAGCAGCATTAAGATTGTTTTTTACTACTTCGTTAAAATTAGAAGCATTGTAATGCGAAACTGCTGAATCTGTTCTACGTAATTCTTCTCTATACTCTTGAATAGATTCTTTAACACCTCCTGTAAATCCAAAACCAACTTTAGTTTTGCCTGTTTTAGAATCTCTATTTATTCCTAACGGCAATCCTACTATACCCATTAAAAACCCAAGAGCAACTGAATCAAACCCTTCAACTGAATTTGCATAAAGACTAGCTTGAGATCCTATTGATTTTAAAAAATCTTTAGTATCTTGTATAGCTCCGTCTTTAAATTCTAAAGCATAATAATCAGAATACCCTTTTTCAATAACTCCTTGAGAAAATTCTTCAAAAGCTTCTGTTAATCCAGGCTTTAATACTATACCAGTATATCCTACTACTTTTTTAAATTTACTTGCTTGTGAAGCAGCTGTTGCTAATTTACCTTCTGCTGTTTTAACAACTCCTTTTAAAGGATTCATAGAAGTTTTAGTAATTAAACTTTGCCCTGCTTTATAACTAGTATTAAATGCTTTAGAAAATTGAATTAAGTTAGAAGCTCCTACTAAAGGAACATTAGTAAAAAATGCTAAGTTACCTGCTTGTTTAGAAGCATATTCCATTTGTCTAAGAAGACGTTTTGGGATTTTTTTAGAAATTTCTTCTACTAACTCTTCTTGAGTTTTGTCCATATTACCAAACTCATCCATATGCTCAAGTACTAAAGCATCATATTCTTTAGCTAATTCAGGATTATCTTTTATATAATTTATTTTAGAATTAAGTGATGTTGAATTTTTAGTATCTCTTGCTATTAATGCAGATTCATATGAAGCAGAAAGAACCATTTGATTTATAGTCCCTAATCCTTTAGAATATTTATTTACAAAATTACTATACTCAGCTACGTCTTCAAAGTTTTTTATACCTCTTGCCCATTTAACTCCATTCTTAAAAACTAAATTAGTTTTAGCAGAAGCCTTTGATAAACCATTTATATAGCTAATTCCTTTGCTTGCTTGTAATGCTCCTACTCCTCCAGTAATATAACTAGTTCCTACAGCTCCTGCAACAAAAGCAATAGTGGGAGCAAAATCATCTGCTAAAGATTTCATAGGATTATCCATAAATCTTGCAAATACATTTTTTTCTTCGCCAGAAGTATAACTATCTCCTCCGTAAACTACAAAATATTCATTTAAACTTTTATCCATAGATGCCCAAGCATCGTATGCACCATTGTCATAGAGCTTTTTTCCATCCATATTTATAATAGCAGATCCTATTCCATAAACTGCTGGAATAATTTGCGATAAAGAAGTAGCTGTTAATCCTAAAAGTTTTCCTCCAAAATTACCTAGCTCTTTCCAAAATCCTTGATTCTCATCTAAGTCATCTAAAAATTTAGAAACTTTACTATCATATTGATTTTGACGATATTTTGCATAATCTGCTATCTCATCATCAAATTTAATCCCAACAACACCGTCCATAAGATCGGTCATCTTAGAACCTTGCTCTGCAATATAACGAGCTCTTTCGTTAGGGTCCCTAATTCCTTTTGCTATATCTACAGGAGTAAACTGAGCAGCAGCTGCAGCACTTACAGTTAAACTGTTATTAACTGCTCCTATATCAACTTTTGTTCCAGAAATTTTAGAAATAGCACTTTGGCCTGGAGTATAATAATCAGCTTCTCTTAAATCTCCTAATTGAGTAGATTCCTCAGAATAATCTGAGTCAGTAGAATAATCTTCTCCCGAAGAAGTGTCAATACCTTTTACTTCTTTAGGATCAATTGTTTTTTCTCTCCAAGATTCTGTAGGTTCTGTATTAGGATCTACATTAGAATTTGTTTTTCCCATTTTTTAATATTTATCTATGACCCAATTCTGTATTAAAAATTTTTCCTTCTCCATCTATTAAATTAAAACTACTTTCACCTACTCCAAATCTAATAGAATGTTTTACAAATTCAACAGGTAATTGTTTAAGAGGCATAGTATCTTGTTCTACTAGTATTTCATCTAATATTTGCTTACCGTCATTTCCTACTCTGTCTCTTAAAATTTTTCTTATTAGTCTGTAAGAAAGTTTTCCAGAATTATCTGTTTCATAAATTACAGTATTATAAACTTTATCTCCTGGATTAACAGCTATTAATTTACCATTTACTTTATCTTCTAAAGAATAAGATTCTGAAGCAGTACTAACTACTGAAGGAGGCATTACAAATCTAGAGGCAACTCCTTCTTTTAAATTTTCTTGAATGTTTGAAGAAAAAGTAACATAATCTTGTTGTTTATTTACATCTAATAATTCTATATTAGCTAAATTATTTAGAGCAGTGTTTTGGGCTTGTATTAATTCAGGTCCTTGATTATATTCTTCAGCATTCATTAAGTCTTGCAACAAATTAACTTCAGTTAATCTAGCTTCATTCATAATATTATTATTAGAACTTTTATCAGAAATATATATTACATCTTTATTGTGCTTTTTTATGGCGTCTATTGCGTCTTTATTTTGTTCTATAAGACCTTCTCCTTCTCCTATTTCAGTTACTTTTTTATCTTGCCCTGAAAAAGCCGCTGCAGTCATACTCGAACTAAGATCCTTATCTTTTTTTCTATTTATAGCATAAATTGTTTCGTCTCCTATAATAGCAACTGCTCTCATAGTTTTAGTATCATATAAATCTGGTTTAAAAAAGTTTGTATTTATTACTTCTTTTCCAAATTCTTTAGTTGCAGGATTATAATCAACTACATATTGCGCTAAATTATTTTGTGTATTATTAATAAAAGTTTCTGCAGAAGGAGCTGCTTTCTTAATATGATCATCAATAACTACATTATTAGTTAAAACTATTCTATCATTTTCTATAGTATGAGCTCTTTCATAACCTGTTAATAATATATCTGAAGCTATTTTATACGGATTATTTTCATTAGAGATTAATTCTTCTTGGTAATTATTATAGTTAGCAGTATAAGCCTCTACAGCTTTTCCTACTTTTTCTGCATTTCTAATTATAGCTTCAGCAGCTGGGCCATACTCTACTTCACCTGTTGCTTGAGCTGGCTGTCCTCTTCTAAAAGTGGGCCTTCCACTTCCTCCTCTTGCTGCTCTTACATCTCTTGAACTAGATCCTTGAACAGTTGTAGATTTTAAATTTTCAGGAAGTTTATGTTCATTATTTATATATCTTCTATAATCTTCCATTTCGTGCATGGTAATATTAGTACCAGCACCTGCATTAAAAACTGCTAATTCTTTTTGTTTTTGAGCTAATGATTTATTATTTTGTAAAGTTTTTCCATATTTAACAGGACCCATTAAAGCTGCTTTTAACATTTCCCAAGTACTATTATAATTTTTAGCGTATTCCTCCATTTGTTCTTCAGTAAAAGGAGTACTATTACTAGTTATATTGTAGGCAACATTTGTTCCTTCTTTTTCAGTTATTTGAGCTTTTTTAATTTTTTTAAGAATTTTTTTATCAGTAGCATATTCTAAAGATAATTCATTCATTTTTTTCAGATAACCTACTGGGTCATTTTGATATTGAGTATATATATTTTCTAAAGCTATTCTGTCTTCTGCAGAACTAATATTATCTTTTAATTCTCTATTAAAAGGACCTTGAAGCTTTAATAAAGAATTAAAGTCTTTTAATTCTAATTCTCTTGCTTCTACTGATAATGTATTTTGTTCTTTTAAAGCGTCTATTTCTGCTTTTAATTTTCTTTTTTCAGCAGAATCAGTTTCTTTGTTAAATTCTATTAATTTTTTTTCAATAATATTTTTATTATTTTCTATAGATTTATTGTATTTATCTATACCATTTACAAATAAAGTTGTTTTTGCTATATTATTTTTTATAGTAGGACCTGTATAAACAAATTGTCCTTTTTTTGCAGCAGATTTATTTGTAAAATCAGAATCTATTTTAGAATAAGCAGCTCCTAATTCTGTTTCAGCTTTTGTTAATCCAGCTTTTTTTGCTATAGTTTCTATACCAATAGCATCTGCTCCTTTACCTACTGTCATTCCTCCTTTAGTACCTGAAAGTTCTGTAGAAAAAGCACCAATTTCTTTTGCTTCTTCTATTTTCTTTTTAGTAGAAGAACTAGAAGTGTCATCTATATCTATTTTTTGATAATCATAAATATCTGCAGCTGTCTCTCCTACCCCTCTTATATAATCATGATTAGCTACATAAATATCTTCAGCAGTATTAAAATATGATTGCGGGTCTTGAGTTTTATTTTCTTCTAAAGCTAATAGCTCTTCTTTAGTATTTAATAATCTTTCTATTTTTTCTTTATCTCTTTCAGCTGCTTCTGGATTTTGTGCATATTGTTCTAATAGTCCATCTATTTCTCCTATCTTACCATTATATTCTCCTTTTTCGTTTTTTGTTCCAATTAAAGCATCAGCTAATGCAAAAGGATTTTCACTTTGCATTACTGCTTGGTTTTGTGTGAAAAACTCTAACTCTGCTTTTTCTTTAGAATATTCTTTAAACTCAGAACTTCGTCTTAAATGCGCTACTATATCTTCAAAAGCTAAATGCCCACTTTGATCTCTTAATTTTCTAGTAACTTCTTTTCCTAACATAAAATCTTGTTGCTCTGCATTAGCACTAGATAATTTTTCTGCTTTTTTCATAATCTTGTCTTCTATGGCAATATTATTCATAGCAGAAGAAGCATTTATTTTATTATACTCTCCTGTTTTAGGATCAAAATTAGTTCCTGGAAAACCTGCTTGGATTTTTTGAATTTGCATTTTTCTATATTCAGGAGTCATTTTATTTGCTGCAACAGCTTCATCCATTTCTGCTACCACAGCTTTGTATCCTGCTGCATTTGATTGAAGTGCTTGTATATGAGGGTCGTTATTATAACTTTTATTTATTTTTTTTAAAGCAGAACTTGCTTCTCTATAATTACCTGACCTAAGAAGTTTACCTGCTAAATCAGTAGCCTTTTGATTGTAAGCTGCTGCTAATTCTTTAGCTTTTTCTTCTTCTCCTGGTGACCAATTTAATCTATTTATTTTATAATCTGCATCTTCTATTTGACTTTTGGCCACATCAAACTTAGCTTGCATTTGAGATAAAGGTTGCGCAAATGCTTCTAAACCTAATGGTTTATACTCTGTTTTAAGCGGTGTAGATAAAGGTGTAATAGCCATAATTAATTATTTTATAATTTTTTCCTTTCTTCCTCTAACTTTTTAATAGCTTTATCAAGTTGGGCTTTTGTCATTTTTTTATTTCCCATAAAGTTTTTAGCCATATCAGGAGCTCCCATCGTAGCGTATAAAGCGGCAAGTTTATTTGCAGTTTTATTTTCTGCAATTTTTTTAGCCTGAATAAGAGCTTCATTAGCAGCTGCATTTTTAGCTTCTTTTAATCTCATCGCTAATTCTTCTTTTATTTTAGAAAGTTCTCTTTTTTGAACATTGTCTTTATCTAGTTTAGCTTGTTTAAATTTAGCATTAACTTGATCAAATTGAGCTTGAATATTAGCTACATTTCCTTGTAGTTGTTGATTAAGTGCTAACATAACAGAAGGATTATTAAATCCTTTAGCCTTAGCAGCATTTACAATTCCAGCATTACTTTGTTTTGCTTGTTGTATTGCTTGTGCAGAATCTAATTGTATAAATTCTGCAGGAACAAAATCAGGAGTATAGTCATCTGATTTAGCTAATGTAGCATCATATAAATTTTTAGCAATAGGAGCATACAAAGCAGCTTGTTGTAAAGGTGTTTGTTCTAATGCTTCAGATATATCTGGATACATATTATTAAATTCATCAGTTTCAGGGTTTGTTTCTAAAAAACCTCCTGGATAATATAAACGACCTCCCATAGCATTTTGACTATTTTTTAAAGCTTCAGCTGTTGGAGCACCTTTTGAACCTGGTTTACGCATTCTTTCATTAGAACCTGCAGCTATTCTTTTTCTTTTAGCATGTATGTTAGCCCAAAGACCTCCGCCTTTGCCATAAGAACGAGTTCCCATATAACCTCCTTGTCCTAAAGTTAAAGGAGGAAGTTCTGTTGTTGGATTGTAATAAAGAGAAGTAGGATCGTTAGTCATCATCATTTCTCTTTCTACTCGCATTCTTTCTTCTTCCGCTAGTCTTTCTGCTTCTGCTTTAGCAGTTGAATTTTCTAAAGCTTGAGTACCCATATTTAATCCTGCTTGAACTCCTTTGTTACTTGCTATTTTTCCTACTTTAGCAAACTTAGCTGCTTTAGCGGCATTAGCGGCTTTGGAAGCTGCATCAGCAGCTTTTGCACCTGCACCTAGTGTACCTGCACCTGCACCTGCAGCAACACTGCCTGCGCTATTAGCGGCAGATCCTGCAGCTGACCCTGCGTCTCCCATAAACATACTAGCAACTTGTCCCACTCCTCCTACTACTTTTCCTGCTTTTTGAAGGTCTTCGTTTCCTGTCATCTCTCCAACATTATCTATTGCATCTCCTGTTTGCTTTGCAATATCTCCAGCAGCAGTTTTTGCACTAGCTCCTCCACTAAGAGCTATAGAACCTATATTTCCTGCAGTTGACCCAATATTATAAAGAAGATCTTGTCTTGGATCATCAGAATCTACTAAACCCGCTTTTTCTTGTGCAAAATCATGAAGTTTATCTATTCCTGTATTTACTGTTCCTGTTGGGTCAAGACTTCCAAAAACTTTTAAAGTACCTAATGCTGTAGAACCTATTCCCGCTGCTATCTCACCGCCTGTTGCCATTTGGTTCATATTGTTCATACGACCTCCGTAATTATGCATAGCACCCCCACATCCGTAACACATTTTTCCTCCTCTACGCATAAGCTGATTCATTCCTTGCATAGGATTTAATCCAGTTTCTTGTCCAGACTGCATTAAATTGCCTCCAAATTCTAAACCTCTTCTTTTTCTATTATGAAAAATTCCTGGCGTTTTTACTCTTTGTTTTTGTGTCTGAGCTTTAAAATGTTGGCCAATATTTTTACTAAACCAATTATGTTTATTAGCTTGATTAATAGGTCTATAAGTTCCTCTTCTTGGAGGATTTAAATTAGAATTACTAGTTGTTTGAGAAACATTAAAATTATTTGATTTTACAGGAGGAGTATTTTCTATTAGTGTTGTTCCAACTTCTGTTTTATATGCAGGATCAGAATCAGTAGCAGCGGCTCCATATTGACTTAACATACTTTGACGAAGTTCTTGCATTACTCTGTCGTCTGCAAAACCTGCTTTTTCTGTGAAAGATAAATTAGGACTAAATTTTAAGCCCCCTATAGTACTACTTTGATTTTGATTAGATTGATTTCCCATTCTATCTATTTTACTTGTAGTAAATTCTGTTTCTTTTCCTGGACAAGGAGGGTTTCCAGGAGTTCCGCAAGGACCTAGAGTCATCATACCTGCATTAGCCATGTTCATTCCCATAAAACCACCTGGTGCATATGAACGAGTAGTATAACCACCGTTACCGTAACTCTTTACGTAAGCATCTGCTTGTGCAGGCGACATATGAGATTGTACTCTAGCCTTTAAAACTTCTTTAGGAAGTTTACCTCCTGAACGCATCATACCTTCTTGCTGACCCATCATTTGATTTTGCTGCTGTTGCATCATAGCCATTTCTTCAGGAGAAGGTTGACCTCCGCCTGCTTGTTGTTCAGCCATCATTTGTTGTTCCATCATAGCTTGCTCATCCATAGGAGCTTCTTGCATTTGTCCTCCCATTGCTGGGTCTTGCATCATATTAGGGTCTTGTCCTTGTCCCATTAAAGCAGGAAGAGCGTTAGGATCTAACTCGGCAATTTCTTGTAACTTTTCTTCTATTCGTGCTTGTTTAAAAGCTTCTTGTGCATCCATAAGATTTTCTAAATCTGCGTTATTAGCTGCTTCTTCTATTGCATCTCCTTCTCTTCTGGATTTTTTACGGCCTGCCATTTTACTAGCATCTGCAAAAGTTTTACCTACCATCTTAGGACTAAGGTTAAAAGCTTCTGCTAATTCTTTATCTACTTTTAATGAATCAGAATAAATATAATTTTCAGCGTCAAATTTAGTTTCTCCCTCTTCTACTAAATTCATTTGCCCTTCAGGATTCATTCCTTGTGGAATACCTCCTAAACCATTTTCTTCATGACGACCTCCTTCATTAAATTCGGTCAATTGTTCCATAGGCATAGCTCCGCCAGCTGCAAAACTTCTACCGCCATAATTCATATATCTTTTCATTGTGCACTTTTTATAAAGTTAACTTATTTTTTTTGCATTCTAGCCATGTACGCTTCTATATATGCATTATCTTGTTGTTCTTGTTTTCTACCTCTTCTTGTATTAGGATATTGTTTTCTTTCAATAAAAGGCATTTTAGTAGGTTTTGTTCTTATTAATTCTGCTTCTTTTATAGGTAATTTAGCAATTGCTGATTTATCTAAATAATCTTGATATTTTTCATACATAGATTTAGCAGCAACTGCTTCTTTTTCTAATCTAGGTAAATTCCTTAAATATCTAAAAGCTTGATCTGTTTTTGGATCAAAATAATAATTACTACTACCTTTTACTCCTCCTTCCCATTCACTAGCATAAGCTGCAGGAAATTCTATTTCATCATTATGACTTATATATGATTTTCCTGTAGCAATTACATTATGACCAGTTCCATAAGGACTTTTATATCCATGTCTAACCATATCTCCAGGCTGTATGTTTTCTACAGGATATAAACCTTTACCTGCTAACACATCAGCATGGTCTACTGTTAAACTTCCTGTTTCTATTGCCCAAGGTTTATTTGCTTTTCCTCTAGCACTTCTAGTTTTATAATCTTGAGCATTTACAGCTCCTGCTTTTCTGCCGATAGCACAAGCTATTCCTTGACAAGAGTAAGGGTCTGCATATCTATTTCCTTTTAAATTATGAAACCAAGAATCTTTATCATACATAAAAGGAACTCCTAAATAATCATAATCTTCTTTCATAGGAGTATTATATTGGCTGCGTTCTAAACCAATATCTGACATTCTTTTTTGAACACCTTCAACAAAATCTTTTTCTAATTTTACATCTCTTTCAGCCATTTGCTCTTTAAAAGGTATAGAAGCTAATTGTTTACGATTAAGAGTTCCTAAATATTCATCATCAGTCAAGTCTCCTTGTTCAGGAAGTTCTGTTTTTGACATGTTTCTAGCTGCGCTGTATTTAGCAGCATCCCCTATCATTCCAAAAAATCCTTTATTTGTATCTATAGGATTAGTAGATTTACCGATTTCTCCATCTTCTGATCCTCCATTTTCTAAAATTCCTCCATAATTAAAAGGCAAACTAGTAGTATCTCTATAAATAGGAGTCCCTTTAGATTTATAATATTCAGGAATAATAGGAGCTAATGAACCTCCACTTCTTCGTTGATTTTGACGAGAAGGATAAAACATAGATTGTCCTGATCCAAAATATCCTGATTTAATATTTTTTTGTAAAGGATCCATTATAAACTTTTCAGCAGCTATGTCTTGTTTAATTTTTTCTTTGCTTCTAGCTTCATTAGTAAAAGATCCTTCAGAAATAATAGACCTAGGTTGATGTAATGTATTTAAAAATTCAAGATTATCATATTTATTTTCATCTACTTCAGTTTCTACTAAGGGAATAATTTTATCTTTTGTATCGTCACTTTTTTTTGCAGCTACTTGTACTTCAGGAAGCATCTGATTTATAGGAAACACTTTTTCATTAGCAGCGTTTTCAGCAGCAAGTTTTTCATAATTATCTGCAGAAGATTCATAATTTTTTTGTTCTTCTTCAGCTAATTTATTTAAAACAACATTTTCATAATTCTTTACACCTTTTAAATAATTACTAACAGACTCGTCAGTATATCCCATCATCCTAGGCATTTTAGGATTATACTTAATATCATCTAAAATAGCATCTGATGATTTTTTTTCTTCTACAAAAGGATTATACCCTCCTGTAGAAGTAGTAACGACATTATTTTCTTCAACGATAGGAGTAATACTAAAAGAAGGTTTAATAGCAGCTTTATCTCTAAGAGTTGCTTTATACCTTTTAGCGGGAATATCTTTTACATAAATTTTGTTATTTTTATAAGTATCACTTAAATTACCACCTGCTATTATTACATAATTTCCTTTATCATCAGTTCCTTTATCAACTATAATGTCGGTATGACTAGAATACCCAGGACCATGAGCTGCAAAATCTTCATAAGTCCATTTTGATGTATCTATGCCTTTTTTAGGTTTTCTCCCTTTTACAAGTATATCACCTATGTTATATGTACCTGATAGTTTTTCAGCTTTATATTTGTTATATTTATAGTTAGGATCTTTACTTGTTTTAAATGCATCAGATATATAATATGAATGACCTTTACTAGGATTAAAACCTTTAGCTCTTATTTCATCTCTATTATTAGCTCCAGAACCTGCCATTACTGCATTAGATATTGTAATAGCACTCCAAGCCTCTGAAGGATTATAATTTACGCCCATCTTTTTATTATACTCCTTGAGCATCTCTACTCCTTTAGGATCCCATTCTTTTACCCCAGCCCAATTTTGTTTTTGTAAATTATTCCATTCTTGTAGTGCATTTACATTTATTGAAGCTTGCATTTCTTCTGCAGATTGTAAGTCTATTTTTTCTGGAGCTACTGCTTCTTCTGTTGCAGCTTCGGCAGCTGGTGCTTCTTCTGGAACTGAAGATTGTGTTTTTTCTGCAACTAAATCTGCTCTAGAACCTTCTGTAGGTTGTACTCCAGTCATAGTCCATTCTGTTTGAGGAATATTGCTTTTTCCAGTAGGCTCCATCCATGTAGGACGAGTAGTTCTCATAGGACCATTATAAATTTCTGCTAGTTTCTTTTTATATATAAGATTTCCGTCACTATCTGAAACTGTTGCATAACCTGCGTCTTGTAATCCTTGAGCAAATTGATCTGCAGTATTTTCTGGATTTAAAGCTTTTTTATAATTTGAATTTGTTTCAAGAAATGCTTTTTTTCCTAAAAACCCTTCTATAGGATTTTTAAAACTTGCAAAACTTACATTTTCTGTATAGCTTGATCCGTCTGCTGCATTCTCTCTAGTATTTACAGTAGCACCTTTAGTAACATCTATTCCATATTTTTCACTCATACGTTTCATAACAGCTTTGTTATGAGACTTGACTCCAAAATAATTATAATCTGCTCCTGCTGTATTAACTCCTCTTCCTGACTCAAGAGCCCATTGTGCTCCTATTACTTTTGCTTGTTCAGAAGTATATCCTACAGCTTCTGCAAGAAGCATAGCATCTACAATAGTTTGAGGTTCAGGAATATTTAAATCTACATATTCTGTTAATTTTTCTACATTAACTCCAGGAACATTTTTATAACGATCTATAATAGCTTGATTAGAATCATCAGGATTTGTAGGATCTGTTGTATCAATAGATTCTCCTGCTATAAGCTTTAATTTATTTAAAAGAGATGATGCCATAATTTAAAATATTTGTGGGTCATAATAAGAAACTAATCTATTCATAATTAATTCTTTATTAGTAGTATTGTCGAAATATAAAGTTAATAAAAAATGAGTAGATCTAAAACGTCCTTTTTGATTAGTGGAATTGATGTCTCTAGGAAGTTTAATTCTCCATTTATCAAAACGTCTTTTTATCCTACCAGCTGAATAAAGTATTTTACCTGAATCTTGTGTTTCTGTTTTAACTCTAAATGCAGTTATAGTTTCTGTCCTCGTAATAGCTTTATTATTATTACGAACTATACTATTAAATTCTAAAAATCTAAGAACTTTATTTATATCTGCTTTAGGATTAATAACTAATGTTATTTCTAATTCTTTATCTACTCCATAAAATTCTCCCCAATTCCCTATATTATGAGTATACATATTAGTAGTACTAGCAGCTACATTAGGAGTTATTAAAATATCTCCATTATTAATCCATGTTTTGGGAGTTATAGATAATCTTGTAGAAAATTGTTGAGCTAGTTCGTCAAATACTATACTATCAAACTGATCATTAGGAGTATATCTAGGGCTAGAGGAAAGAAAAGTAAATATAACTTCATCATTAATTTCATCTACTCCAATATGAACTCCATTATTTAAAATAGGATTATCACCATTATCTTCTTTACGAACAAATACTCCAGGACCTAATTCTTGTAAATAAGAATGCATTCCTTTTAATTCTGATAATGCACTAGTAGCTAAACCTGCTTTAGCAGTTTTGCCTGGACCTATTAGATAAATTTTTCTGTGAATAGCGTCAAAAAAATAAATTGCTGTATTAGTAGCAACTACTGCTCTTTGATGAATAGACCCTATTTCTTTAGAATAATATTGGTGTTTACCCCATCCTTTTGCTGTACCTAATTCTGTAGGAACTCCATCGTCTGTTGTAGTAATAGCTTCTCTATTAATAGCATAAACTCCTGTACCTTCATCTTGAAAAAAATAAACATTGTCTTTATAATTTATTATTTTATTTATAGGACCATGATCGTCTACATCATAAAAATCATTAATTCCAAATTTTGTCCAAGAATCAATAGCTTCTCCATTTACTTTAACACCAGACAAGAAAGATCTTATATCATTTGTTAAAGATAAATCTGTTAAAGTAGAAGGTTTTACAAAAAAAGCAACTTCTTTATTTATTTTAGAAAATACATTATTATATCCATAAAAATCATAAAAAGTTTTTCCTGCTTCTAATTTTGCATAATTAGTTTTATCGTTATTATCTTCTTGTCTAAAATAAGGACTTTGTGAACTATTATGAGTAAACTCTACTCCTGTAGTTGTTGTAGCTCCGTGAGCAAGATTAGTGTTAACACTGCTTTCAGTTACTAATAAAAGTGTATTTGTAAATACTTTAGCATAAGCAGGACCTCCTCCAGGATAAAAATTACTATTAAACTCTGTCATACCTTTTTGAATATGACTCATTGATATAAATATATCTCCCCCAAATACTTTAGGATTTAAATCTGTTTTGTCTATAAAAGGAGATGCTTCAATAAAAGTATTACTTTCTAATGCACTAATATTAGATCCTCCGTAAACTTCATTTCTAGGAATAAGAATATCTCCTATTGGAAGAACTCTATTAGCTCCGTAACTAGGAGCTGTTCCATCTTTATTCCACCACCTTATTTTAGGATTATTAGGTATATCAGGATAATTAGCTAAATTAACTTGACCATAAACAGTAAAATAATCTGTCCAAGATTTATCTGTTCCAGGAGTAGAATAAGCAGTGCTAGGATTTAAAGGATCATTACTAAATTGTTTTAATAACCCAGAAATATTACTACCTGCTCTAGCTAATACTGAAAGATTTTCATAAGGTTCATTAAGTTTTCCAGATCCCGAACCTCCTCCTGAAGCTATTCCTGGCCAAGCATAATAATTTCTCATATGACTCGGTCCTGCTGCAGACCCAATTGTAGTAGTGCCAAAAGAAGCTATTTTATTATCAATATAAACATTAGTACTATCTCGCATATCAAAATGTACAATGTTGTTAAACTTTTTAATATTTTCAATACTATTAAAAGTTATAGGAAGAGTTCTTAAAAGTTTATGACGAATATCTCGTATGTATGCTACATTTGGTCCTAAAGCAGCTGCATCTGGCCCAGAAGTAGTAGTTGCTCTTTCATAATAATCTACAGGACTTGCTCCTGAAGCAGGATTATTTACAAAAGAATAATAACCTGTCATTAATAAACAAGGATTATTTCCCAAATTAGTTGCTCCATCTATATTGTTAGTTTGTCTATAAGAAATTTCAGGAGAATAAAAAGAAATATGTTGTCCTCTAAATGTAGTATTAGATGTAGCAGGTATTCCAGTAGCATTAGCATCTAAAGCATCTGCAAAAAATTGAATAGAATCGTATTCTAAATTATCTAAACCAACAGGTGGATTTAGTCCTAATAAATAATTTCCTTGATGATATACATTTTCAGAACCACTGATTCTAAAATCATATCCTTCTGGAGCAGAAGTTCCTACAGGTTGTTTTGCCAAAGGATTAATAATTCCTTGAAACATTCTACGTTTATCATTATTTGTTCTAGGAACTCTAACAATTTGATATCCTGTTATTTTACTAGAAAGACTTGTAGGAAGTGTAATAGTAAATTCTATCCCTAAATTAAACCCAATAGTAACAGGTCCTACAGAAGTAGCTAACTCTGTTCCTGCAGTACTTAATGGAAAATAAGGACTATTACTTAAATTATTAGCCCCATCTCTCTCTGATATATCTGGAAACTTAATGTCTCCAATATATTCTACATAAGTAGCTTCTCCTTTTAATGTATAAAATATAATACCAAATCTATACGTTTCTCCTCTTTTATATCCTCGTAATAAACCAGAAATATGAGGAGAAGCATTATTAGCAAAACTTGGATTAGGATATACTCCATATCCATCATTTAAATCGTGATTATCTACATTTCCATATTTTATATTTCCTCCTATATTATGAAAACCTGGTTGAGTTTCTACATCAACAGTCATAGGTTCTATGTGAAATTTATAAGAAATATTAGCACCTTCTCCTCCTAATGTAGTTCCATTAGCTTGATATTTAAATTGATTAGCAGCTAATTGCCAATCAATATCCCAATGTTTATCTTTATTATAATTTGCATTAAAAGCTCTTTCTAAAAGAGTTGTAGAAGTTTCTAATTGTGAACTAGAATTATATCTTTGAGTAAGTGCACTAAAAGTTTGTCCTCCTTCAAGAAGACTTTGTACGTCTATAGTAGAAGATTTTATATTAGCTCCTACTAAATAATTATCTTTTTGTGTTACACTTTTAAAAGTTTTAAATGCAAAATTCTTTGAAGCAAATGTAAATAATTCAATATCAAAAATAGTGCCTTCTGCTCCTGTATAAGTAACATTAGTTGTATTATTAATTAATATTTGTGTTTCTACAGAAACTGCTGTAGGCGTAGCTGTATCGTTTTCATAATACAAAGCAAATATTTCTATTTTTTCAAAAATATTTAAATAATTAGTTGTGTCAATATTTATATTTATACTTTTTCCTGTATTAATTTTTATAGGTTCTCCTACATATTTAGGAACAGACTCATATTCAGAAGAAGTTACAATATGAATCATATTACTTGGAGGAGAGACTAAAGTTTCTTTTCCATCAGATGTAATTAATCTATATGCTATTTGGTATTTTCCTGAATTTAATTGTCCTCCTCCAGCAACTGATTCTAAAATAGGCTGAGTATATTTTATATCAGGATATATATCTACATTTGAAACAGGAAAAGTACTAAGATTTGGATCAGCAATATTTATTGTTCTAAATATATTATTGTAATCTGTCCAATATATTTTTTGAGTAGCTGCATTTTCATAACGGCCTAAAGCTTCTATAGGCCAAGATTTTTTAAAATTTAACGCAGCATTGTAATAAATTAATTTAGGATAAACAGCTGTATCTACTGTTCTATTTGCAGGATCATATTCTACTTCATAAATCCATCCTCCTGTATTAGTATCATCTGCTACAAATAATATAATTTTATTTCTTATACTAGTATATCCTATAACTTCTGCATCTCCTGAAACTAACCATCCTCCAAAATTATTTCCTGAAGGAACTTCAGTGTTTCTTTTAGGAATTACAAAAGATAAAACATTACCTTTTATGTTAGTAAAAGCACCTTGAGATTCTCCAGTAGTAGTTGTAATTCTTATATCTAACGCATCAATATACATGTTCGGCTTAATACTATCATAAGCCGTGTCTTTGTTCATTCCGCCATATGTATTAACGTGTCCTTCCATGAATTAATTTTAAGATGTTGCAGGGTTAGCTCCTTGTGTTGAAGCACTTACTATAGATATATCAGTAGTATTATGTGCTCCTGACTTAGACCTAAAATTACGTTGTTCGGGTAACTGCATGTTAGCAAAAAAGCTTGCGTGTGCCTGTACGTCAGGTATAGTTCTAAGAGTAGCATTCTGCATACTTTCTGCTTCGTCGACTCCGTTCCATTGTTTAGCATGATTTACTGCTTGTGCAAAATACCAATCTCTATCTCGTTCTATAACTTGATAAACATCAGGACGAAGATGTCCTTGCATCCATAATTTCTTAGCTATTTTTAATGCTATATAATGAGAAGCTGCTTCTAACCATTGTTGTTCTGCAGGTACTGTGGGATATCCATGTTCATCTGTAGGAATAGCATTATAACTCATTGCTATAAAACCACTGTTAAAAGATGTGAAAATGAATCCTCCTTCAACAGTATATGTTTGATCTGATTCAGAAGTGTAATCTCTTCTATCTATGTGATATCTTTTGTGGAAATAATCTGTTGCCCATCTCATAGGAAACATACGACCTTTACCACACTCTGCGTCTGATAAATTTTCTACACCAGTAAGCGTAGATACTTGGCCAATCTTATGGAGGTCAAAAGGTAATTCTGCTCTACCGTCACATATTTTAATGTAAGCAATATTGTTTTCTAAAGTCATAGGTACATTAGTATGAGCCATAAATTCAGCTAACCACTCTACACCTTCTTCTTCATGAACATCGTAGTTAAATCCAAAGTCTCTTATTACTTTGTCTAAAATTGCTTTATATGATACAGTCTTTCCTGCAAACATTACTCTAGATTTTTAAGTACTTTTTCTAATCTATCTGCAATTCCTTCTGAAGAATTATCTTTAAGAGGGTCTTCTGTTGTTACAGATTTATCATTTTTATAAATCCATTCCCCATCTACTTTTTTACGAGTACATACAGTTTTAATAAAACCTCCGTCTACTTCTTCTACACGAACTTCTTCATATCCTCCGTCTTCAAATTCTTTACGGTTAATTCTTACTGTTTTTTCTACTTCTTTAGAAGATCCATTTGATTCTTCTACTTCAATTTCTATATTATCCATAATAAAAAACTTTTCTGTTTGGGTCTTTAACTACTTTAGCAATTAATCTTGAATATTGCCTAGATGGTTTAAAGACGTAAAAACTTTTATACTTTAAAACATTAGTTAACTTATCCCAATAATGTTCATAAAACTCACCGCTACTATGATCATTCTGATGATAAATAACTTTCTTATCTTTTAATTCAACTATTTTTTCTTTAGATAAACCAGGATGTTTAGCTTTCCAAAAATCCCAAGTAGTTTTCCAATCTACTTTTAAACTTTTAGATCTATTACCGTTTTTATCAAAGAAGTTTAATTTTTTACTTCTTATTCTTAATTTACCTACTTTATTTATTTTTAGTTCTAAGCCTGTTTCTACAATAGCTTTACTAAAAGCAGTAAGTAATTCTTTTATAAAAGCATTATATAAGGATTTACTAATTATTTCTTCTTTAGCGTTTTCTTTATAATGCTTATAAAACTCATTTCTTTTTATATTACCTTTTGTTTTACCTTCTCCTCTTATCATTGTTGAGGTTGTTGTTGTTGTTGT
>PDMW01018329.1_pt1 | contig 25747 bp, 38 predicted proteins | sample 1515511 | NCBI WGS metagenome assembly PDMW01 (sample SAMN07343023, study PRJNA328102) | Marine metagenome, whole genome shotgun sequencing project. | biome: marine; feature: bay; material: water; isolation source: viruses from water sample < 0.22 micron filtered, nuclease treated, low... ... | reverse complement strand
GTGGTGCAGTTGCTAAATTGTTAAGGTCTACACCTTGACCACCTCCATATATCTCACTTACATATGATGCCATATCTTGAGTATATACTGCAACTTCATCAATTTTTCCACTAAACAAAGATGCCCATCCGTTGTTATGTCTGCCTATCATTAAGCCACTATTTGATGGAGTGTTATTTGTCCAATACCTTGTATTATCTGCACTTGATTCATCTACACCATTTATATAGACTTTACCTTTCTGACCGATTGGTCTTGTGCTATCTCTAGTTACAAGTATATGTTGCCATACATCTTGAGTAAGACTTCCATCAGTTGAACGCCAATAATAAGACGTACTACTTACATAAACTTGTATTCTATTACCACCACACGCAATTTGAATTTGTTGATTTCTATAATCTGCACTATTTGTACCTATTGTTAGAATTTGTCTAAAACCTATTAATACACTTGGTTTTATCCAAAAACTAAAAGCAAAATTACCTAAACCATCTATTTCTGAATAGGTGCTTGTACCTAAAAAGTAGTCATCTACTCCGTCAAAACTAAACGAATTTACATTGCTGAAAGGAGGAGGCGTAGAGCTAGTAGGAAGAGTAATTCCTGTTCCTCCAGCTATCCCTAATTTTTTATTAAAGTTAATGTTTGTAGGCATAATTAAAAAAGCTTTGTAATATTGTATGTTTTATGAAGTACAAACTGATAACAAACTATAGAGTCAGCTGCGCTTTCTTGATCCCATTGAATTTCTATATCTAGTGTTTGTGGAGTAGTTGTATTAATTATTTCTGTATCATTAAAAGCTCTGCCCTCATAAGTTCCTGAATTTCTATTATAAATAAAGTTACCATTTGTTATAACAGATCCTGTTGCACCTATTGAGGTTATTGTAAAGTCTATTTCCATTTCCCAAGCTTGATTTGTACTTGTGGATAATGGTATCAAACCTGATGTTGCCAAAACAGTACCGTCTGATTTTATAATAATTGTTAATTGATTATTGTTTCCTGCAGAAACAATTCCTCCTAATTTAGCATGATAACTATCTCCTACTTGAAAATTATTTCCTGGCACAACTAAACCTCCTACTCCAGAACCAATAATACTTGTTGGAACTATAGTATCGGTTACTATAGGCCCAGGAGATGTCTGAGCAAATAATCCAGGATTATATTTAGGTGGTATACTTATAGAAGTACCCATAATTTTATTTTCTTAATACAATAATTAATAATTCTGATCCTGTTGCTTCATAATCAAATCTACCTAATGTATTATGAATAGCTCCCGCATTAAAATTAATTGTTTCTCCTGCTTTTAAAACAGTTCTATTTATTGTAGAATCTGCTGATGCATGTACATTGGCAAAAGAAACAGAAAATGCTCCAGATTCAATGAAACCTGTTGTATTATTAGGTCTAAGTATTGTAGGTTGATAAGTTACTGATTCTGTTTTTACTTGTAATGATCCCATTTTATTTATTTTTTAACTGTTTTTTGTTTTTTAGTAGTTTAATAGTTTTTTAATTTCTGTATAAGTTAAAGTATTATAAGTTGTAGTGTTATTAGCTATATCTCTAGTATCGTAAGAATTTAATATTTCTAATGCTCTTTTTTTATTTTTTAAAATTTCTATTTTAGAAGGAGAACTTATATACCCATATAAAATTCTATTTAAATATGCTAATACGTCTTTAGAGTATTCACATTGTTTATTCCAAACTAATTTATCAAAACATTCTTTATTTTTTTCATTAGGAGATAGTGCTAGGTCTTTAAAAGTAATTTGCCCTCTTCCAGATCCTGCTAAAAGAACCTTTGGATTTAATAAAGTTCCTGCAGCATCTATTATTAATACACCCATTAAAGTTCTAAATGGACCGTTATTATCTAAATATAAAGGACCTGCATTTCCTGTATTATAAACTAATGATAATATTTTATTACCTCCTATGCCTGCTTGAATAGGAGTACCTGCTGTATAAGTAATATCAGTAACAATTTGACCTACAGATAATGCATTTAAAACTTCTATACTAGTTATTTTAAAAACATGAGGTTCCCAAGGAAGATCATATCCTGCACCCGCGCCTGGGTCTTGTGAGTATCCTGATGTTATTGTTGCCATTTTTAATTAATTTATTACACTACTAAATCCCCAAAAGCAATCCATTCGTTAATTACTGTTTTTATAAGAGTAACTATTTTAGAAGCTCCTGCTGCACCAGTTCCATTAGCTGCGGGTAATTTAGTTCCTGTACTTAAAAAAGTTACCCCTGCTGCAGGAGTAAACACTATGTTTCCTGTACCTGTTCCTATATTAATAATAACAACTGCTGATCCTACTGGAATATTTACAGAAGCTGCTGTAGGAATATTAAGGACTACATCACTACTTCCTGTTCCTGAATCAGCTCTTAGTACTTTACCTGACATATCTGAAATGGATAATGTATAAGGAAAATCTCCTGTATTAGGCCTATCAGAAATAGCATATAAATGACCATTTGCTCCATTAGCTCCCGTGGCTCCTGCAGGAATTCCAAAATCAAATATTGCTGCAGATGATGTTCCTGAATTTGTTACTGTAGGAGGAGATCCTGCTGGTAATCCTGTAGCAGTTCCTGCAGCAATAGTTGCAGCTGTTCCATCAAAATCAGGAGTTGTAAATGTACTACCGTTTGTATAAAATATAGTAAGTGTACCATCTCCATTATCTACAATAGTTTGAATGCCGTTTCCGTCATTCCCCTTTAATAGTGTTATATCACTACAATTTTTACAACTCATTTTTTTAGTTTTTTAGGTTATTAGCAATTGCCTGCGCATTTGCTTAAAGTATTACAATATGTTGTTGCTGCAGTAAGTATTGCTTCTGCAGTATCAAAATCACCACAAGCAAATGCTGATTGGATTCCGTAAATATAAATTTCCATTTGATCTACTTCTGTTTTTAATCTTTGCACTGTTTTAGCATCGCATGCGTCTATTAGTTTACTAATTAAACCATCTTTACAATTACAAAGATTACATAGAAATAATTGATATTGTTTATCATTAGTATATGTAGTACCTCCTGATACTACAGAATAAACTATTTGAAAAACTCCGTCTGTTCCTGCCCAAGCATTTTCTAATAATGCTGTAAATCTTCCTGGTGTAGGAGCGCCAGCTACAGTTGCGTAAACATCTGTAGTGCCGTCTTTTAATATGTAATTTTGTGTTATAAGATTACCACTAATAGTTGTAGAAGCAGTAGTCTGTGCTATATTAACAGTATATGTTCCGCCATTGTTAGCGCCTGTACCTGTAAGTAATGCTGTAATTTTTGTGCCTGCGGCTACGCCCACGCCTGTGAGAGTTTGCCCTATAGCAAAAGTTCCTGATATATGAGTAACATCTGTAAACGTTGTACCTGATATAGTACCTGTTCCAGCTGCTGCTATTGCAGGAGTCTGATTTGAATTAAAAAATTGAACATCTGCATATGATATTGCTGCAGTGTCTATATTCGGTGTGCCCCATCCTCCTATATTAGAATCAACTACATAAGGACCAGTTTCTTCAACTATTGTGATTTTATCACATTTATTACTTAATGATACTGAAATTTTAGGTTGTAGAGCCATAACACTTTTAAATCAATTTATTAATAAAAATATAGTAGCCCGCCATAGACAGCAATTTTATGGCGGGACTACTGTGGGTGGAGAATTTACGATTTATTGTTCAAAATCAGAATCTAATTTTCCAAATACATCAACTGCAAGTTCTTCTCCTGAAGACTGAGTTGCTGGGAATGCTCCCGTTGTACCTAGATCTAAATAGATTAATACTGATCCTTTACCTCCTTGCAAAGAAACTAAACCTCGGATATCTTCTGTCCAAGAAATTTCTAAACATCCGTAACGGTTTCCTTCAATAACTGTTTTATCTCTGAATCGTGGAGGAGTACCTAACATTCCGTTCATTCCTTCAAATCCATAACTCATGTACTCGTCCATAGCAACTTGTTGCCATACACCAGAACCTGTTCTAGCTCCTGTTGTAGTAACTAAAGTAGATGGGTCAGAGAAAGTAACAGAAAATCTGTTTACATAATAATCACGCATTGCATTTACATCAAAGTCAGCTTGAACACCTGTCATTCTAACTCCAAAATTAGTTGCTGCAGTAAGCTTACCATGTCTAGTTTGATAAACAGTACCTGTTGCAAGAGCTGTTACAGTTGTTCCTTCAAAAGGAGTTGACAATGTAACTGTAGTAGTTGTAGGCACAGCTTCTACTTTATAAGTTGCTCCAGTAATAAATACTAAATCACCAACTGCTAATGAATGAGCTGCTGAATAAGTCAAAGCTCTAGATCCATTAGTTGCTGCTAATGTAGCAGTACCAATAGCTGCTTTTGTACCATTAGATACAATATCAAAAGCTAAATAACCTTTAGCAGGCTCTTTAGCAAAATTAGCTTGACCATTTTTAACTAAAGCAAAAGCTAATTCTTCTTGAGAAGCTGTAGCATCAGTTTTAACTGGTCCTGCAAAAAGACTCATAGGCTGTGAACGGTTAGCTGCATCATTATCATTCTTACGAATCTTAATGAAATAATCAGTTGAATTAGCTGCAGGAAGAGCTCCTGTTGTTCCGTTGTACCCTACAACACTTACTTGTTGTACAGGCACTCTATGTTTACTAGTAGAAAGTGTAGCACTTTTTTTAGTAATCATAGGAGAAATCATTAATTGTTTTCCTGTTCCTTTACCTTGTACGATTCGGTAACGATCAGCTGTTCCATAAGCGGCTGCATCCATTCTACGCATTCCTGCGTCAACTGCTACAATAGCTCCTTCTTCTAAATTAGAGTCTGTTACTACTGTTCCTACAGCAGGAAGGTTCGCTGCTGTTTTTGTGCTATTGTCTAATACGACACTAAACACGTTGTCTGCGGTTCTTAACATTTTTAATTGTTTAAAAAATTTATATTTTATTTATTTATTCTAAGTCCCGAAAGTTCTCAATTGTTTGAACTTTCTGTTCTTTTACACGTTGCATCATCAAATCTGTTGCTATGCCTACTATCACTACATGAGTACTAGTATCAAGCTCACAGTTTCTTTGATCTGCTGGAGTAGTTCTATCTACTATTATATCTTCTGGATTTTTAACATATCTAATATGATAGTTAGTTACATTAAAAGTTCCATCAGTAAATAATTCGTGACGCTTATCTGTTTTATTAGTTTCGTCTTCTCTTCCTGAGTTAACTCTGCTAAACTCTGAGCGCCAAACCCTACAGTTTCCGTCGACTCTGTAAAAAGGTTTTTTGTACTTACTCCAATTATACCTTTGCATTTCATTGTGGGCAACTACGTTGACCCATCCAATTATAAATGCTCCAGTATCACATTCTGTTTTGTCAATTGTACACTCTTCGTAAATAGTATACATATGATCACTTGGTAAATCGTAAAACTTTCCTGTTACGTTATTATTTACAATTACACCTGTTTGATCAGCTGAAACCGAAAGATTGTCACCATCCTTAACTAATGCTGACAATCCTTGATTTCTTATTTCTGTTTCTTCGAAGCCTTTCTGCTTTCGATTATTCATTTCGTCAAAGAACTTTTTAACGTATAATTCCTGCGCCTCGGTCAACACGGATGTAAGATCAAAGTCTTCATATCCAGGAGAACCAAAGCTATCAGCTCTGTCTAACTTCTCCTCTAACATGTCGGCCATTTCGTTTGCAGTCATTATTTATTATTTAACTCAATTTTAGCTTTGACTCTCATTTTAACTTCTTGGTTATCAGGATTATTTAAATACATAATTGTATCTGTTAAATCTCCTAATTCCGATCCATTATCAAGAGTATATCTTTTATTTCCTTTTCTAATTATAGCTCCTGCTTCAGTTGCTTCTTGTACAAAAATACGATCATTGTACTGAGGATGATTAACTATTTCTAAAAAGTATTTAGGGTCTTTTTCAAGAATACTTAATACTTCATTTTTAAGCCAATCTGTTGTAGCAGTTACTGGTATTGTTCTTCCTAATGATTTTATAAATCCGATAATAGCTTGTTTGCTGTTTGTAATTTCTGCAAATCTTACATATGCATCTGCTTTTACATTTGCTTCTGCTAATTTCTTTACAGTTACTTTATCTTCATCAACAATCATAAACTCATAAGTTGCTTTTAAAATTCTCTCATCATATGATGGAGAAACAAGCATCTTATTAGATAAAAGAATTAAATACTTTAACATATCTAAAGACCTATTTAGATTTAGAGTAGTTCCTTCTTTTGTAAGAATAACTCTTCCTCGTCTATCTGATCTCCAGAAATTTTTATCAACTGGTAAAGTAGCATTTAAATCTACTCCCAATTCTGTTTCAAAGAACTCTTTTTGAGTCATCCCGTTTGGATAAGACTCCATATATTTTTGAATGTTCACTCTTTTTTGATCATCCAATATTACTTTAACTCCGCCACCTCTAATTTGGCTATTTAATGGTACTTGATAACTTCTTTTTACTTTGTTATACAAGAATGGATCTTTCTTCTTATCCTGCCCTTTTACAAGTAAGCTACTCCATTTACCTGATGATTCTACAGGTTTTATAGAAATAACACGGTCTTGTAAAAAAGTACCATAAATTATTTTCTCTTTTGTTGCTGTCTTTGCCATTTTATTATTTTTTGCTGTCTTTTAAATTCTCTTTATAAAAACTCCTCAGGCTATCAACTCTGAGGAGTTTTATTTATCAATTTAACCTTATGAACAAGATTCTATCTTTCAACTAGTAATCTAAGGTCAACTACTTTTGTAGGATCTTCGATCATCATTCCTCCCCATTTCTGGAAGTGAACTTCATAACCATCTACTCGTGAAGCAACCATTTTAGGACTACCTTTACCACCTGCTGAAAAAGGATCTCTCATACCTGGGATATATGCCCAATTGTAATCTGGAACTCCTTTTGGCTTAACTCGGTAGATACCTGCGTTATCGCCATAATCAAGTGCAAGGATTCTGTGTGATTCTACTAGACCTTTTCCATCTGGGTGACGTTGTGGGAAGTATACATCATCATCGAAGAAATCAAGAATCTCAACCATAATAGTAACTCCATTGTACCATTCGTATACATTCCACTGTGGCTCTTGTAAGCTCTTAGTGTTCTTACCACCAATAGTACCGCTCTTAGTATCTCCTAACAAGAATTTGTCAGAAATTACTGTGAAACGTCCAGATGCAGACTTTTCGTTAATTTGCTTAGAGATTTCAATAGCTCCGAATTCTCCTGTAAGCAAGTGAATAGTTCTTTTACCTCTTTCGATTTTACCAACACCCATATCAAGAAGTAATTCAAGATGCCAATCAAGGTCGTAAGTGTTATAGTAATGTACGTTAGAAGGAGCGATTTGCTCAAAGAAACCTGAACCTGACTCAACTGCATATTTAGTTTTGTCATCTTTGTTCAAGTATTTGTGATCAGATGTCCAGTTTTTCTTACCATACATCAACATACGAGCAAACATTTCTTCACACTGATGGTGAGCAACCATATCTTGGTAGTTAATCCAGATAGATTCTGTTTGACCTTTGTAGTTAAATCCGAACTCAAGTGGTTCGTTTTTACCTTTGTTAATAGTATTACCAGCTACTTCATATTCCATTCTTAAAGTAGATGGACGGTTTTCCATTCTCCAAGGAGATGTGAAGTAAGGTTTAGAACCTTGGTAAGAAAGTGTAGATGGAGAAAGAGAATAGAATTTAGACCAACGAGTACCAATTGCTAATTCCTCAGAAGGAATAGATTTAGTAGAGTTGTCAGTTACTAACTCAACTTCAAATTTAAAACGTGAACCTGCGTCCATCGCTTTTTTAACTAATAGATGATAATCATCAACTTCGCCACGAAGAACGTTAGTTTCTTCAAATAAAGCCTCATCAAAGATTAAGTAAAAACGCTCTCCGTTTGCACCTACGTTAGCAGGAAAAGATCCTGCAGAAATAGTTGCTCCTGAAATTGTTTCAGCGTCTACTAAAGGAAGATTTTTATCATGTTGTCCTTGCAACATCCAGTTATAAAATCCGTTTTCTTGTTCCACTTCTTTAACAGGGAAACGATCACAGAATTCACGTAATTTACCCTGTAAATTAGTTTTGTAAATCTCACGAATTACATTACTAATCAACTGAGGCTTTTGTTGGTACAAAGCATGGAAATGGTTGTCAGTGACTAGACCATTATAATCCTTCGCTTCATACTTTTGTAATGGAAGTAATTGTGCCATTTTGTTGTTTATATTAATTGTTTAACGAATAAAATTTATTTACTTTTTCATTGCTCTATCGAGCATATCTAGTATATTACTAGTTTTTTGTGAAGATTCTACAGAAGTATTTCTACCTACGTTTCTATCCTCTGATGCAATGATTTTATCTAAATCATTAATTGCTTTTGTTTTTGCTACTTGTTTTAATTTAGAAATATCTGGTTTAAATTTTCCTTCTTTATCTAAATTAAACAATCCTAAAGTATCGTAATAGTTAATTAACATTTCGAACTCTGCAGGATTTCTAGTTTGCTTATACATCAAACTATTATATTCTCTACCTGTTTTATTATCTTTATAAACAGGATTAAGAATATTTTGCTTAATCTTATCTTTACTAACTTTATTAAGATTCATACCATCTATAAAAGATTGTCTTGCATCTATATTAGTAATTAAACTTTCAAAAGCTTTATTCTGAGCTTCAATTTCTTTTTTAGTTTTATTAGCTTTATATTCTTTAGCCTGAGTAACCACAGCATTAGCTTGGTTTCTTAATTCAGGAATTGCTTTTAAAGCTTTGCTTTCAAGTTTTTTAACTTCAATAGCATCTTGTATTGCTTCTACTGCTTGCTCATCTGAAAAATTCTTAGATTTTAATAAATCATAATAAATTTCTTTTTGAAGATTTTCATCTGATTTAATAGACTCTTCATCTACTTGATCAAAAAATTCTAACCTTTGAGCCATCATAATAGCTTGATCAGTTTCATCAAATGCATCTTCAATTTCTAAGAATCTTTTTTTAGCAGCAGGCATATTAGCTTTCCACTGTTCTTCTGCAACTTTAAAATTAGTTTGAACTGTTTTATTCATTAGTTCTTTAATAGTATCTAATGATCCTTCTAGTTCGTCTAATTTATCTGCTTCTGCAGCAGTAATAATATTACTATCAACTAGTTCCTTAATTAAGCCTTTATAAATTGCTTCACTCTTCTCGTTTGAAGTAGCGGTTTTAGAATCTGTTTGGTTATTTGTGTTTTCATAAGCACCTTCACCCTTTTCAGATTCTACAGGTTGAAACATTTCTGAACTTTCTTCAGTTTTTGTTTCTTTTTCTCCTTCTTCAGAATTTTCGTCAGACTCCACGACTGCGTTTAATTCTTCTGGGGACATTATTTGAAGTCCTTCAAATAAATCTTCTTTTTCTTCACTCATTTGTTTGCTGTCTTTATTTGGTTACAATATTAAAATTATTTTTATAAATAAACTTAAATCTATTAATAAGTATATGCTATAGTCTTATAGCTTTATTTGTTTTTTATTGCTTGAGTTCTTTTTTGTTCAAGATTCATTTTTTCTCTAGCAATATCTTCTTTAGCTTGATTAGAACGTATTTGTTCTTGAAGTTTAGCTTCGTCTAAATCTGCTTTTTTAATATTTCTTTCTTCTTCTACTTCTGTTCTTCTAAGATCTAATTCATCTGCAATACCATTATTATCAGAATCTAATAAGCCTGATTCAGTACGATAATTATTATTTATTTCTCGCATTGCTGCTATTTCTAATTCAGCTTTAATTTTTTCTCTTTTAACAGCTATATCATCATTATGTTTTTTAAGATCAATTTCTTGAGCTTCTTTGTCTGCTTGCACTTGAGCTTGTTGCATTTCTTGTTGTTGTTGCATTTGTTGCTCTTGCATTTTATTGTTTTCGTCTTTAATTCTTTGAGCAGAAGCTTCAAGTTTTTTAGCAATATCTTGTACAGAATCAGACTGTGATATAGCTACTAAATCTGAAATAGTTGCTTGACCATTTTGTATAGCTGCTTGTGAAAGTGCTTTAATATCATTATACAATTGTGTATCACTAGTAGAATTAGAAAGATGAAGATCATATTCTGTAGAGGCAAACTCATCAAAATGAGTAATAAACTGTTGGCTAAGGTCGTCAAGTAAAAATTGGCCTTTTTGAGGGTTTGCTTTGTATGCATATTTACAACATTCTAAAAATTTAGTAAGAACTCTTTTTCTAAAGTTTTGATCTATAGCAAACCATTTTTCTGTAATATGAGATGTTTGAGCTACTTCTCTTTCTACATTATTAACTGCTTCTCTATTTTGTATTTGTCCTTCTCTTGCTCCAGAAACCCCCGCTATTTTCCCTAATGTATTTTCTATATCTACAAGTAAATTAGTATACATCCCAATTGCATTAGGATCTCCTATGTTTACTTGTTGTGCAGTTAGCTGATTAAATTGTCCTGCTGATTTACCTTGCGCAGGTCCTTTAAGTATTTCATTAGTTGGGTCTAACCATGCAAATTTATTTACTGTTACATACCGCATCCATTCTTTAGGATCCCATCCTGAAGGAACAAGTGCAGAGTTAATAGCAGTAAAGGACCCCTTATATGTGGCTATTTCAAGCTCTCTTTTGTAATAAGCTATATCGTAAGAATATGCAAGAGGCTTCATTACGTCCATAAGAGATTGGACTTTATAATCATTAGTAGAATTGACTGAACCAATATATGGAGGGGTCCCTTTAGATTTATTAACTAATGATTTGCTAGCAAATGGAAGAGGACGCATAGTAGTGTAAATATGGTCAGCAATTTTGGTGCCTTCCATCCATTCGTTTACCCATATCCATTTTACTTTTTCTCCAAATTGTTTATTAGGCCTGTAATCTTCAGGAACCCAATCTTTTTGTTCTACACCTTCATCGTCAAAATATGTAAGTTCTCCAATTTTACGCCTAGATCTCCAACATACTTTCATAACTCTTACATTTCCGTAAGAATCAAATGCTCCTGCAAATGTTCTTACACCTGCTTCATTTGGATGAAATATATCTAACGCTCCAGCTTCGCCATAAAAATCAAATATAGAAATATCTCTATTTAATCCTATTCCGCCTCCACCGTCCATACTTGTATCAACAGTTCCTTTTTCTAAAAAATCAATATCTTTTGGTCTAAGAGTATCCCAATAATCATCTATTACTTGTCCTACAGATTTATATCCATATTCTACAATAATATCTGCATCTTCTATAAACATAGAATTTCCTCCAAGAGTATATACATTCATTGGATTAACTCGTCGCATAACAGGTTCTCCTCCTAATACTCCGCAATACATTATTTCTTCACCTGCTGTAAGCAAGTCTTCAAATGTTCTAAGAAAAGTAAAATCAAAATTACCTTCTTTATATTCTTTTTTAAGAATTTTATTAGCAACAATTTCAGTCATATCTTGAAAATCATAGTTTTGATATTTTTCAAGATCTTGTAGACGTTTTTGTATCTCTTCAGGACTTATAGATTCTTTTTGAATTATTTGAACCATTTCTTGTGTAACTTGGTCCATTAGTTGTTGTTCTTTTCTTGATATGCCTTCTTGATCTCCTGACGAGATATAAGCTTTAAATTCTTTTTTACGTTTAGAATATTCTCCTAATAGTAAATTAATTTTTGTGTTTTCTATTCCTATATGCTGGAAGCTAGCTGGTAAAGAATTTAAATCTAAATTATCAGGATTAATAAATTTTTCAAAATCTCTAGGAGAAATTACATTAGCTCTTAAATTATAATTAATGCGTTTATTCTTAAAACTGTTTCTGAGATTAACATCAGAGGTTAATAGGTGTTCTGCAAAGTCTATATTTTTTTTATACCACTTATCTGTCTTTTGAGCATCAGATAGTTTTTGTCTAGGAAAGTTAATATAACCTTGATTATCTAGATTATCCGCCATAATAATAATTATTTTCTATTCTTACAAATCTATGAATAAAAATTTGAATCTATAGTTCCTGTAGGTTTCTTTTTTAATACTCCCATATTAGAGAAGTAATCGTTATCTAAAAAACTTTTAACTTCTTCTATACGTTTATCTGTTTTTTTATACATAGTTGAATCTAACCACATTAACATTATTAACGCACTTACACGGTCAAAGTTTCCTTGAGGATTCCACATAATTAATTCAGTTACTAATGCGCTAGAATATAATGTTTCGTACACTTTAGTTTCTGATTTAATTGATATAGTTTCTTGTAGCCAAGATTTAACCATATTACGTCCTTCTGAATTAACAGCTCCTGATGCATTAATACCTTTAGATGTATTACCAGTTTGTTTATATGTGTCAGAAGATCGTAATTGATAAGGTGTGTCTGCAAGTAAATAAGTACACTTGTGGCGATCAAAGTAATTAAATAAACCGATGAGGTTTTTTTCATACATACCTATAGCATTATAATATAATAAAAGTTTTCTGCAGATTTCATAGAAGTCTTTTGCTTCAGAACTTCTGCCTGTATATTCTGCTACAAGTTGTCTTGTTAATCTATTCATTATAAATATAGATGGAAGAGAGTTAGTAGTAGATTTATCTTTATCTACAACATCTATTCCAGCTATATAAACATTTCTAGGAACTACCCCTTCATCATTTTTTTGTGGTTTTACCCATAACTCTACACATCCTCGCTTATCATCATTTTTGTTTAGAGGAAATTTTCTAATAGGTTTAAAATCTTGTATAGTGCTAAACTCTACTTCATTGTTTTTATCAAAACTAAGAATGCCTTTAAAACTAGCATCTGTATATTTTGCATATTTACCTCCTTCTACTTCTGCAAGTTGTTCTTTTAATTGTAATGTAGGAAAAAACGCACCTTCTAAAATTAAGAAAGCTTCAGACGGTAACATAGGACCGTTAATTATTTCTGTTTGATATACAGTAGGATCTGGTGATTTTTTTGCAGTTTCTCTTTTATCTTCTATATATAATCTAGATAAATTCTCATCTGTTATAAGATTAGGCCCTTTCTTAAATTCATTTAATGTTAAAGAGTATGGTACAAAATATCCTATTGTTCCTCTGTTTTCAAAACTGTCTTCAAAAGTAATGCAGTTGTAATCGTCGGGATTTCTAAATATACTTTCTGCATACAATGCTGCTCTACCTGATACAAGACCTCCTGTTCCAAGGGCCCATATAACAAGATTCTTTTTTGCTTTAGAAGCTTGTGTTGCTTCAATTGCACCCCAAGATTCTTTTATGTTATACATGAAACCAACTTCATCTAATGCTACTAAGTTAGGACGTGTACCGTTAGCTGCTAGCGGATTATCTTTAAATGTACGATGTCGCATTACAGAGCCTGTTCTTGTAGTTGCTTCTCTGTTAGCCATGAAAGAACCTGTGTAAGATATTGATAAAGGCGACGGATAAAATTCGTCTCCTAATTGAAAGCTTCCAGGTAATAATTCAAAAGCAGTTGTAACTTTTTTCATAAGAGGTATTGAGTATTTAGTATCAATAGCTCCAATGATTGTATCAGATGCTAAAAAGTTTTTAGTTTTCTTTCTAGATAAGTAATCATCGTAATCTGTAGCACCATCAAATAAAAAATTGTGTTCTGCTATGCCCGATGTAGCATATGATTTACCACCACCCCTAGATTGTATACTTATAAAATGTTTTGCTGAGTTTTTGTATAAAGGCTTGCCTAAATTCTTTCCGTGATTTTTTCTAAGATATTCTCGTGCAGGTATATATTTTAATCTCTTAACTTCTTCTTTAGTAATACGTTTAAGTTTTAAAGCTAGTTCTTTTTCGGGCCCATATTTACGATCACATGTATATTGCAGGTCTTTTACAAAACCTGAGAATCCTCTGCACTCTTCATATAATAAAAACAATTCCCAATCTATATCACGTAAGAAAGGCAAACCAAATGCTTGCGATACAGATGAATCATCTTCAAATTGTATATTATGGAAGTTTATATAATAATATAACGGTCCTGGCATCCATTTACCTTGTTGCCAATATCCTTCTATACATTTACGCTTTTCTGCTTTCCAAAATGAAAGTCTTTCATAATGTTCTAGTACAGGGTGAAAATTTGGTATTTCACTTAATTTAAAATTTTTATTATTTATCATTTATACTAGGCCATTTATTTTTGGGACAAGAAGATTCTAAAGATCTAGTTTTAAATTTTAAAGAACATCCACACACTGAGCAACATTCTGAAATAAGGGCTGCACATTCTTTAGATTTAAATTCACAACTGTCACATATTTCTTGACGTGCTGCTGCTATTTCTTCTATATACTTTTCTTTAAGCAATAAGTTTTTTATTCCTGATAAGATCTTTTTTCTATTTTCCCAAATATTATCCATACTATATTTCTCCTGATTCAGTTAAAGATACAATACTTTTTCCTTTCTTTTTAATCTTATCTTCTTCGTAATCTTTTTTAATCTTTTTATAATCATCAAACAACTTAGCTGTATTAGCTAACATAGTATCTATTTCTTTTAAAATCTTTGTGTCAACTTCTCCTATATGTTGTACATCTAAAGCTTGTTTATATAATTTCTTTAATGATTTATCCCTCATTGTCATTATCTCATTCCAACTAACTAGCGCTCTTTCTGCATCTGATAAGACTATATTTTTATATATATTAATTATGTCTTCTAATTCTTCCCATTTAAACTTAGGGTCTTTTAAAAAATCTTTAGATATAATTTCAATTTTATCTGGTAAATTAAAAAACCTAGATTCAGGATTATATGCAAAGTCAATAGCCCACATTATACGTGAGCTAGTTTCTTTTTTCTTAGATTTATCTTTAGAATAAATCTTATTAAATTCTTCTATAATTTTTAACTCAGGATGTATGTCCCAAAAATTATTTTCATATAGAGTTTTCATATTTTAATTTTTTAACCTTCTCCCACATTTGATTATATGGTACAGCAGAATAATATTCTTTGCCTCCTAAAATTATAATAGAGTTTCCATCATCTGCTTTACCTAATGCGTCAATAGTATAAAAGGTAACCATCATTACTTTGTTGTCGTCTGCTACTTCAAGTGTTAGATTCATTTTGTTTCTTTTTAATGCAATAGTTTGCATGATTTATTTTTCTTTTATTAGGAATAAATTTTCCAAAATTATCTATATGTATAATAGGAAATTTATCCTCGTCAAATATCCCATCCGTTTTATGATCGCTACTTATTACGTCAGCTATTTTATTTCCTAGTAGTTTCCATATTTCTTCTGCCTGGGATAAACTTACCCCGTGGGAGGCTGCAATTTTTTTTAAAATTTCTTTCTGCTTATTCATCAGGTATATCAATAGTAAAGTCGTATTCTTCTTCTTCAACAACAGGTGCTTTAGTAGCGTCGTGTTTATATTCTTTTGGTGGAACTTTTTCTTCTTTAATTTCTTTTACTACTTCTACTTTTGCTTTTTTAATTTCTGCTGTCATTACTAAATTAACTTCAATTCTAAACCCATCACTGTCAGGTTTAAATTGCAATTCAGAATGTAAAACATTGTTGTCATTTATTAATGGCTTACCAAACATAGTCTTTTTACGTAGCTTAGATATTATAACATTAAATTGTTTTTCTTGTATATCTAAATCTTCTCTTATTTCTTTTCTAACATCAGTAGATAAAATAAACTTTGCACGCTTGTCTTCTGGTAAAGCCTCGTACTCATTATTTAAGCTAACAAGTTCTGCAAGAACATTACGTTCTTGTGGAGTTAAATTCAACATAAAATTCATAAAAGCTAATATCTGACGATATATCTTTTTATTATTTGTTGGCAGCGATATTACCTTTCTTTGCTTCATTTATAATTTCTTTTTGCATTTCTTTATCCTGTGCTAAGATTTTTCCTACTTCGTACCAAGTAACTAATGCTCCTTGTGTAAGAGTAGCAAGAACTTCTATAATAGCATGGTATTCCATTTTTTTAGCATCAATGTTATTAGGTCTAGGAAGTCTAAACTGCTGAATAACTTTTTCACCATGTCCAAGTTCTGCGACTATAATATCTACATGCCAAGCTTTAAGAATATATTTATCTTCTTGAATTTCTTCAGGATAAGATTTATATTTAAAAGTAAGTCCTTCTGCTGTTGATTTTTCTGAGGCTACCACAAAAGCCGTGGCTAATAATTCTTTAGCTATTGCTAATTTTTCTGCTGTCTTCATCTGTTAAATAACATTTTAAAATAATTTTGTCAGGGCCTAAGAACATTTTAGATGTAAAAATTTTATTGTGCTGTCTGCAATATTTTTTAAACCTTTTTTCTAAGACCCTAGACTTTTCTATAATCTCGTTAAGATCATCTGATTCTAATTCTCCAATCTCCATCAGTAATCCTCTAGTAGTAATTCTGATAATTTGTATTTACCTCGTGATATTTTAACAAGCAGCTCTCGTTCTCGCAATGAGCTCAACATCTTTTCCAGTGCAGGACCAGATACAGACAACTCATTACATACCATTTCTTTATTTATCTTATCACTATACCACACGTTTGTAGTATCAGGTATTTGCCTTATAATATAAAACAATGCATGAAAGCTTTTATCCTTTGATTTTAAAAGAATACTGTCATTAGTATCTAGTGAAACACATATCATCTTAGAGCAAATATAATAATATTATAACAACTAGCAATAATTAATTAGTTATTATAATATTTATACAAAAGGATGGAATACATTAAATACTTCTTTGTCTATGGTTTTACGTTTACGTGCTATAAATGGGTTAAGCATATAGATTACTCTTATTTCATCTCTTATTCTACCTTTAAGTTGATAGATAACTCCTACTTTCATAAGCTTACTAAGTAATTTTAGAAACATTGCTTTAGAACTATAGCCTAAAAACTTTTGTAGTGATTGATTAGTATGAGGTTGTGGTCCGTTGTATACAATGTTAAGAGGCGTTTTCAGATCAGTTGCCATCATAATCATTGAATTTATTTCAGTTCTAGACAATTCAGTTGACAAATACTTAACCGTTTTAGAATCAAGAACTATATAATCGTCAGAAGTAATAATAACACACTCACCTTCTTCTGTTATATTCACAGACATCTTATCTTTGCCTAATTCAGATGCTAGCATTTCTCCTGTTTCTGCATTTACATACTTACCCACATCAAACTGTTGTTTCTTGGTACTGCGCTTCTTAATTATTCTGTTTCCCATAGTGTAAAGATATTATAATTATATTACAATAACTAATACAAAAGTACTATTTTTAGTACCTATAGTGCCTTTTAGGTACTATTTTTAGTACCAGCATGTTTTGGCTGTATGTCAGTAGTAGTCTAGGTATTAGCTTATAATTTTATTTTTTATACTTATTCTTATTTAGAAGTCTTTTTTTTAATTGGTAATATACCCCCCTTCTATAAAATTTTTATATGCGTGCATAAGATTTTGTGTGAGTGGTAAGTAACAAAGACAACGACCCGCCCTATACTTTGGGTGGGTCAATGGTGGCCCTACCTAACGAAAATCATACGAAAATGAATTATATTAACATTGTAAAATTTTGCGCAGAAGAAAAAATTGCTCACATTGTACCTGCTGTACGAGCTAACGAGAACGGTTACAAGTTCCTTACACTAATCCGTAACATTGATGGCGAGAACAAGAGCGAGAACATCTACATGTCTAAAGCTACTGCCGAGCAGTACGAGTTAGGACAAGTTCTCTCTAACGATGAGCTCAAGAAATTCAGCGTGATTCACACTACTAACAAAGCAGGCGAGGCTCGCACTAAGCTAACAGTAGGCGCGAGCACGTGGGTTGCTGTGAAGGACCTGGTCTAACGACCAGGCCTTCGGCCTTCGGCTGTGTAGTCTGTATAGAATACTCCTAATAACATCGGGTATGGGTATGTGTAAGTCTTCAAGCTTCATACCGAAAACTAACTGTATTCTGTACTAACTGTGCTTAAATCCTACTAAAAAGGTCGGCTCCTGCTCCGTGATGCAGGTTCTTTTCTACGTACTTAAACGAATAATCATGAAGTCTTTCGTAATTATTGATGGCGTGCTAACCACGCTAGATTCCATCGTGAATCCTAATGCTTAAAGCATTGATAAGCCATAGCATTTAATTGTTATGGCTTAATTTGGAGTTGGGAGTTGTACTCTATAAATCAAACTCTCAAGCACTAAGATTGTTCCATTCCTTGGGACGCCATGACTGAGTGGGTAATGCAGTTTCTAGAACGTAAGTCTAATACTAACTACAATCTTTTGCTTTCTCTAGGTTGGGTCAAAACAAGTTGAGACCCTCATAACCAATACCTATTTGGTCAAAGTTGGTTTTTTTACCTCATTAATTAGTTCATAGTATACGTAGTATATATGACTAATAAGAACGACTAATCTGTGTTTGATATGGTATTCTTATAGGGAAAGGCGTACAAAAGACTAAAGACCTTTTGTGCTCGCTTTCTTTGGAGAAATATCAGTAGGGAGTGATGAACCTGCAAGGTCTGTCTCATCAACAGCTGCATTCAAACACGGAACGCTTTAGAAAGGACGTGATATTCGTCGTATACCTAAGCATGTAGACAAACTGCTTTTTAAATTATTACTCCCTTTGACCTCGTTGTAAACAGGAAAACAAATTGCAATGGAAAACCGAATGTTAGAGATAGGGAGTTTTTATATTCTATGCACATAGGTTGCACAGTTTATAGCTAAATTTGTATTATTATTCTTTTATCCAATTGCAGTAAAGTTATTAAGGTAATTATATCAATGTCGATATAATTCTAACTGAAAACTAAGGGTATAAATCAAGGATTGCAGCCTTGTAAAAGAATATTACCTGTAATCATCATAAGAATAGGGTCTAAAATCAGGAGACAATGCTATCTTATGTTTCGCTTTTGGCAATGAGCGACAAGTTAGGCATACTATATATAGCTTCGGCTTTAGTATGTGGTATCCTATTGGTGGAGCCTTCTAACCTAATCATTGCCTTTTTTTATTTTCTAACTTAATACACATTATTATGACTGTTTTCAATACAATAAAAAAAGCTAAACATTACGTTAAGTATAAGAATAAAAGTAAAGCTGTTCGTAATCATAATTGGTCAAGTGGATATATGTGGGAATATCTTTGCTATAGCATTGATTATGATAACAAACGTGTAATCAAAAGTTATGGTGAAGATGGTTGTGGTTGTGGATGTGATACATACACTTGGCATAATAGTGAAGTAATTGGTAGAATTAAATAAATTAATAGTTATGAAAAAGATTATAGTAACTCAACAAGAAATTCAAGAAGCTTGCAAGAAGCAAGTCTATCGTGATAAGTCTAAGTACTATCGCAAGAAGAAGCATAAAAATGGCAGTACCACATAGGAATGATAGCTCTTATGATGGATCTGGAATGTATAGGTTCGAATCCTATTACTGCCACCATATTCACTCCAAAACCAAACATCATGAGAAATTTATTTGAAGATGCAATGTATTTGTTTGATATGAAATTAGATCAACCAACTATTTTTAAGAGTATAGCTGATCCAAGCTATGAGTTACATGTTTTACCAACATTAGAATATCCGTATGATGAGCTTTTTATAAATCATCCTTGTGGAATTAGATTGTTGACGTATATCATTAAAGATGGAGACTTATTAGAGAGAGATGAAATGAGTGGTAACCATATGGATAGCAATTATTTCTTTGAAACTCTAAAGTGGTTTAATGAAAATCCAAAGAATTACATAGACATAGTATACAATCAAGAACTGACTGTCAAATCAGTATAATACTTTGACAAAAATGTACACAGGAGTGTCAGCTATTGGCACTCCATTTTTATTCACTCAAATCCTATTACTGCCACAAGATGAACACAACTAAAAGGTGGGAGGTTAGCTGAAATATCTCCCGTGTTCATCCTTTTAAAAATACGAAAAGGCAAGTAAGCTTTGTCAAAAGCGTCCAACCATAGCTCCTGAGATTAAGGGCCGTAGCATAACCAAGTTGGGTAGCGTTAGTCTGACACGGACTGTTAAGAAGGTAAGCTCTTCAGTGCTAAAATGATAATGAGAGACTATCAGGCAGGTATATCCTGACCAGTAGAAAGACCCTTATGGAAATTAAGTTCTCATTGCCTAAGACTTTTGTAGGGTTGTCTTAGGCTTTTTAAACCGTAAATTAATTATAAACTAATACTATAAAATCATGCAATTATTAGACAAAAGAATCAACTTAGATTTAAAATTTGAAAAAGTAATCGGCCTTGCAATAGGATTCGAATCTTGGGGTAAAACAGGAATAAGAACTCGTCAGTATCAACTGTTAATCTTATTTTTTGTAATAGAATTACAAACAAGAACTACTATTAAAGAAAAGGTAGTAAAGAAAGATTTATACAAAAAGAAAAAGACATTTATAGCTAAATTTGTAGCAAGTCTTAGTTTGTTATCTTTATTAGCAACTGTAACAGGACTGTATGAAGCATTAAATGCTACATCAGGTGCTGATGCAAATGCAATGACTATGATGTCAGCTTTCTTCTTAGTTATATGCATAGTATTAAGTATGTTTTACTTTGCTATGGATCCTAATGAAAAGTATAAGTATGTTTAGGAAAGAACATAGGTTAGAATGTATAGTGCTGAGTATTTATTTACTCAGTGCTGTATTGTTCTGTAATGACCTGTATGTTATCAAAGCAATACTGAATATATTTTAATTACTTAGAGTAATGAGTCACGCAATACCACTGACTATTCTGAGATAGTGTCAGCCATTATGGATAAGCACTCTAAGTATACATTTTAAAAGCCAACCTCTAATAGAATTATGTTGGGCACTGTAAAGTCAGTGATGTTAAGCAGACTAACAAGGTATGGTGTCATGATCGCGTGAATAAATCCTACTAAGACACCTAGCGCACCTTGTTTATTTTATCTATTAATTAAAATCAAAAATTATGTTACTTAAAATTATTTTCGCCCATCTCATAGGTATGGGCATTGTTGCGCCTATGAATGAAACTAATGATGATAGAGAATTATATATTCTATACGTTATTCAACAAGAAAGTTCTGAAGTATTTGCATATGAACATGCTTATGAAGAAGAAATTCTTGAATACATTGAAACTCATACATTTGAATATAACGAAGCTATTCAATTTATTGATGGTAAGTTAGTATATCCTGAAGATTTAACTAAAAACAAATAGTATGAAGAATATATTGCTTATAGTAATGATTGGGATAGCATGTAATGTGCTATCTCAAATGACTGATGCAGAAAAAATACAAAAAATCTGCAATCATGCCAAATGGCAAACAAAACAAAATGTTATTTACGATGGAAGTTATCGTGTAATTAAATATCCTTGGGGAGATGTTCCTGATACAATAGGTGTATGTACTGATGTAATAATTCGTGCTTATAGATCTATTGGTGTAGATTTACAAGTACTTGTACATGAATCTGTAAAGAAACATCATAGTTATTATTATCCTGATCCTAGTCCATATTATGGAGGTAACGGAGCAGATAGTAATATTGACCACAGACGTGTAAGAATACTAAAAAAGTTTCTTAAATTACACTATCCTACATCACAATTAAGTCATAAAGACAGTTTTTTACCAGGAGATATAGTATTTTGGGATAATTGGCACATTGGTATAATAGTTGACAAAAAAATAGGAATTAGTAATACATATTATGGAGTACATAATATAGGAAGTGGTCCTGAATTTGAAGACTTTTATTATGATGAAAACCAATTAGAACATTTTAGAATTGTAAATTTTTAAATTATGAATGAAACACATTATTTGTATACTTATTACAGAAATAACATAGAATATGTTACTTCTTGTAAAGATTTAGCTTATGTCAGAACTGATGAGCCTGACACGATTATTGCTCGTCCTATTTATTTACCTTAAATTTTAAACAATGAAAAATTTAGTAATTAAAAATCCTGCACTTATAGTAGCAGGTTGGTTTGCAATTATATTTGTAGTTGCAAGTTTATTGACATCTTGTGGAACAGGTTATGTTACATGTGATGCATATGGAGACTCTGGAGAGAGTGTTACAGTGTTGGAAGATGATAACGTTTAATTCGTTATCTTAGTACTTATAGTACCGAAAGACCTAGGAGTTATATCCTAGGTCTTATTTAAAACTTAATAATTATGACAGTATATCAATATAAAATTACAGCGTTAGTAAGCGATAGTACTACTATGATTATTAATCTGTTTACCCCTAAAGACATGGATAATGTTCTTGAAAAAGAACTTTATGTAAATGAATTATTAGAACATGGTGTAATACCAGAAGATATTTATTTTGAAAGAATAAATGAGTACGATTCTAGTACTCCTTTCTTTACTCCAGCATGCGAAGGTATAATGTATGCATTAGAAAACCCTAATTAAAATTTTAACCAAGCTAAGTAGTTTAAAAATCGGGAAAATATACTAAGGTTAGTATGATTTCCTGTAGTAAGATGCAGGTTCGAATCCTGTCTTAGCACTAAATTTGCAATTCGCAAATTACAAATATACTTGAAAGACCATACAATTGAATTGAGTCTTTAGTACAATTATTTATCGGAGCTATTTCTGTTGCGCATCAGCGAGAAAACAACAGTAGGCAATTGTACAGATATGCTTTGATCTGTACTCTTATGGACTTTATAAGTCTGATAGAAGCACCTTATAAATATATTAATTAACAATTTAAAAACTATCAAAAAATGAACAAATTAGTTCTAGAATCCGCAAAAGGTGTAAAAAATGGAAAAATTCAATTGACTTTTTCTCAAATAGTAAAAATAGGAAGCGCAGGTACAAATGTACTTGGTGTATTAAATGCTTCTGATGACAGATTTGGATCACAAAAACCAAGATATGCTTGGGTTACTGGTCAAAAATCTGATATTGAAAAACAATTCAATATTAGTCTTGATGGACTAGGTGAAGGTGATGTATTAGAAATTGGCGCAGTTGACCCAAGGTTAACTTCTGCACCTAATACACCTCTTAATATTCAAATCGTAGAATCTACTGAAGGTAACGATTGGGAAGTTGCTAACTTTGACAGAGCTGCAAAGCGTGCTGGTAAAGACGGTGATTTTATTATGAAAGACGGTATGTACATTTATGTACGTGCTACGGTTGTTGCAGGTGAAGCTGCACATAAAGTCTTTACTGAAACTACTCGTAAAGCTCCTAGTGCTTCTTCAGCAATTGCTGATGCACTTAATGGATAATATCCATAAAAATCTAGGGAGTCATTAATTTGGCTCCCTATTTTTTTATTCTTTGTTACTTTCTAAAAAAATTTTACGTTCTGCTTGCAAAAGATTTGCAAAAAACACACAAAAACATACACACATGATAAACATAAACACACGCATAAAAATCACACAACAGGAAATAGGCATATACTTAAAAGTCATAGACCTAGATAATCCTAATACTAATATTACGCAAAAAGCACAGTTAATTAGTGATACATTCGATGTAGAATGTAATGTAGAAGACATAAATGAATACTATCAAGTAGAAGTAGAAGCATACGAACCTGATTGGGAATGGTTAAACGATATAAAAAGAGGGAGGTAAATATGACAATAGAAGAATTAAAACTAGCAAATGCAATAGATACTTTAATAAAAGAAGCAGAAAGTGAAAGAGAAGGTTATGATAATGAGGAGGCTGATTATGATAGATGCGATAAATGCTATCAATCAAGTTATGATGAAAGCTATTATGGAGGAGAAAGTATTATTGATGCAAAAGTAAAAGCTTATAAAGAAATATTAAAACTGTTACATAAACAAGATTAAAATGGAAAAAGAAAATAAAGAAAAACAATATGCGTGGATAGTATTACGTGAAAATCCACCTGCAAGTATTGATTTATCAAATTCATTTAGTCCTTTGTATGATATAGAAGGTACATGGCTACAAGGTTTTGAATGGACTGTACTTACAATAAAAAATAATCGAGAAGAAAGAATCTATATTGCAGATTCATTTTTAGAAGCAAAAAAATGGGTAGAAAAAAATGGATATGATATTCATTGTCAAAATGATGATCCGTCAAAAATGCTTATTCAAGCTATTTATACTACTACTAAAAAAACAGTAGATGAATTAGAATTAGAAAAAAACATAAAAAAGCTAATAGAAAAGGCAGAAGATGGAATTACTCCATATGAACCTTCAGTAAATGACTATGATAAATGTTTATCTAATAATGGTGAAATGAAAGGTAGAATAGAAGCTTTTTGTGAAGTACTAAAATTGTTAAATAAAAAAAATGACTGAAATAGAAAGTACTAAAAAGGTAGCATGCATTATAGGTGTGCTGCCTATATTAATGGATTTTATGGAAGACATAAAATATGAGCATCCTGATTTATATAGACGTAAGATAAAGAAATCAGGAAATGAGTTTATACAAGAAATAGAAAAGTTAACTACTGATGTGTATAAGCTTATAGATAATAACCCCAAAGTAGATACTAATAGTTTTTCAGAAGAAGTAATACATATGGGTGAAGCATTTAAAGAGTTTATAAATGAAATAAAAACTAAAAAAAAATGAGTAAATACGAATATAAATGTATGACTTGTGATCATATATATTGGTTTGATCATTCACAATCATATAAAAATTGTAAGAAATGTAAAGACAGCGGAGAACTTCGTTTAAAATCTATTCGACATGATGATGTAGAAGAATATGAAGAACCTGAAATGCCCGAAGGTGGGTGGGAATGCTCTGAATGTGGTGCTTCCGTAGATAATATGAATGATGTATGCAGCCGTAGCTGTTTTAACGCAATGATGAGATGAAAGAAACAATAGAAGAAAAAGTAAAAAAAGAAGTAGCCCTCGAAATGATAAAGTTTAAAGTAGACTTTTTAATAAAATACCATAGTAATAGATTGCCTGAAATTGAGCAAGAAATTAAAAATATTTACAATTCTGATGGATGGAGCAATGCTATAAATTATGAAGCAGGTATATATAAATCTGTTGCTACTGGTTTATTTAGAGATATACAAGAAATACATGAACAGTTAAAAAAGATATTTAAGTATGAATGAAGATTATAAATTAGAAGATATTACTAAAGAATTTAAAAAATTAAATACTCCTTCACGTAAACGTGAGTTAGTAGACCAAAGATCTTATTTAATAGGATTAATGTATTTTAAATTTGATTTAACGGAAGAACAAATAGCAAGTAAAGTAAATATTAAACGTGCTAAAGTACAGTATAATAAACACTTACCTGCTAAATATAGTGGTCAACCTGATTATGCATATAATATAGACTCTCTTGCACTAAAATATCCTTTTGAATTTCCTGCTTATAAAGTAAAAAAGAACAAAAGGAATGGAAGTTTTGTAAAAGTAAAATTTAGTAAAAATCAAAGAGAAGGATTAGTAGAAGCTCGTAAAGAGTTAGGACATACTGATGTAGCAATAACAGTTAGATATTTAATTAACAAAGCTTTAAATAATAAGATATGGGACACATGAAAAATTTAGACATAGATATACGTAATGCAAAT
>PDMW01025352.1_pt1 | contig 25752 bp, 38 predicted proteins | sample 1515511 | NCBI WGS metagenome assembly PDMW01 (sample SAMN07343023, study PRJNA328102) | Marine metagenome, whole genome shotgun sequencing project. | biome: marine; feature: bay; material: water; isolation source: viruses from water sample < 0.22 micron filtered, nuclease treated, low... ... | reverse complement strand
TAAATCCGATCTCCAGACTCTCTAGCGAGTGTAGTTTCTCGCCAGAGAGTTCCAAAAACATTCTAACTGTCTCACTCAAGCGTCGATGCCCCAGTCTACAATCCCAAAGGCTGCTTGGCGGATCTTGGCCAGACGCTTCTCGTTGTCACGTTTACCTTCGATCAGATTACTGATCCTGCGGTCTCGTCGCTCCAACTCCATCTGAAGCCGCCTGATCTCCGTGTCTCTGTTCGCAAGATCGTGACGCAGTTCAGCGACAACTGGGCAAACACTCTTGCATGGTAAAAACTTGCTCATACTCTAATCCTTGTAAATGACGGTAACATGTGAAGGGTCAACAGGTGTGCATCGCCCGTCCTCGCAGACGATGTACTTCTCAACCCCTCTCTCAGCCGGTGGCAGTGAAGCCATCAAGGTCGAATCCATTGCTAACAAAAAATCCAAGCTTCTCCCTAGAGTTGATGTCCGTAGGGTTTTTGATGTTCGGGTGTTCCTCGAAGAAAGCACGGTACCCATTGTAAGCATCGTAAAACATTTATTTGTTTCTCCAGTAATCCGAGATCAGGAAACAGGCTTGAGCCAAGAACAAAAGGCCCAAGCCGACGACGGCCACTACAACCATCGTCGGCCAAATTACAATATCCATTTTACATGATTCCCTTGATGGTGTCAACGTCGGACATGTCATAACCGGAAGAAACTTTCTTGTCGGTTCTAATCTTGGCAACATAGCTGGCACTTGGATTGAAGTGAACAATCCGGCGACCCGTACTCCTACCAACACCACGCTCAGAGAATCCAGTAGATTCCTTGCTCACCATGACCTCCACAGTGCAGAAGCCAACTGCGTCAGACCACTCCTGTAAGCGAGCATTTGACCGCTTAGACAGCTTTGGCTGCCACCGACTGTAGCTTCCGCCGCCAGCAACCTCAAGCGTCTTACACTCGCTGTGAGCGATCACAACGACAGTCATGCCAAGTCCGTTGAGCATATCAAGGCCCTTGAGAATCCGGCCCATCCGTGCCCCGATCTCGACGTTGCCCTTGCCGTAGCTCTGGTCAAAGTCTTCTCGGTCTAGATCGGCCTCGACAAAATTCTCTGCCCAGTCAATGCTATCCAGCACGATAACATCGTGGTCGATACTGCCGTCCTTCTTGTTGTCGTAGGCCCACTTGATTGACTCGATGACATCTGCATAGGACTTGCATAACGGCAAGCGGTCTACGTCCAAATGGCCGCTGCCGTCCTCGGTCGGGATGATAAGAGCCTTGCCAAGCCTAGATGCCAGCGTTGTCTTGCCTACGCCACTTTCCCCGTGCAGCACAACATTCTTCTTCTTGCTCTGCTTGCCGCTGTAAATCTGAATTTCCATCTGTCTCTCCGAAAAAGTAACTAACTCTCCACGCCACCCTTTCATTATAAGCTGGATTCGTCGCTGTCGTCAATCGGTTCCTCGGCTAAAGTTTGGATAAATTCAGAAAACATTTCCAAGTCCATGCTGCGAACCGTAATTGCTTCTAGTGCGATCTCCATGTGCTGCCAAGGCATTACATCGGCCAAGCCTACCTGCCAAGTTAGAAAGTCGATACAGGCTTCCGTGCGTTCCGCTGCTCCTTCCACGAGGTCTTCAACAAGCCACTCTGGCATGGTCGTTCCGTAGGCGTCAATCTGCTCACGGACGTAATACCCGTATGTACGAGCGTTCAGTAGTTCTTGGCTTTCGGGGATCAATTCGTAGTTGGGTTGCATCGTTTTCTCTCTCGTATGATAAAAGGAAAAGTTAATATAGTAATAATTTGTGTAATAGTATGTAAGGTTTTATCACCATATACACTTTACATAACACGTAAGGGAATCAAAACTCTTGGTTGTCCCTGTACAGTTGTGCCCTACGTAGGATTTCTGCTTTTGGGATCATCCAGTCAACTTTTCCACTGGCTTCTTCAAGGTCATAGCTGTCGCCATCCGTGTCAACGATCATCGGGATCACGTTAAGAATCTCTCCCTTTCGCTCAATGAACACCTCAACACGGTCGAAAGCCACGTTGACCATATCGAGCCCAGCCCATGCAGACGACTGGCACTTGAGTAGTTTCTGGGTTAGTTGCCCGACCCGCACCGACTTGCCCTTGTCAGTAAGCTCTGATGCCTCGATGCAGGCGACAACCTTCTCGATCAGCTCTGGGATTCGATCCACGCTGTAGGGGCCGTTCAGCTCGTTGTCGGAAAATTCATCAAAAGGGGTTGCAGTCATCGTTCTTCTCGTGGTAAAATGGATGTTGTGAGGCATTGTTGCCGATACCTATAGTTTAGCATCAAAACATCGAGGTTCTCAATATGAGACTGCTCTCAAATCATCTTTTTACCATGGTTGTTAAGGAAAAACTCACGAATAACAACGCTGGGCAGGGCCGTGGATGGCACAAATCAGCCAAGGACCGAAAGACAATGGACACGAAGGTTGGTCAATCAATGATTGTAACCTACGACGACGATGGCGTTATGGCATACGCACCATTCTCTGAAAGCCTTGCGGGGACGCAGTTGTCCGACCTTGTGGTATTGACCGTAACCAGAGTCCTAGGCCCCAAGGAACGCTTGTGGGACGCCGATTCGGTGCTTCGCGGCAATAGCAAGCAACTGCTGGACGCCATTGTCGGCACCGGCCTGCTTAAAGACGACAATCCGAAATATGTAGCATTGGTCATAGGCGACCAAGACAAAGAGCGTCGAGAGATCGGCCCGCTAATTGAAGTCGGCTTTTATGAAGCAATCGACGGAAATGCTCTTGACAGCCTAGGCAAATCCGAGGTACAATAAAGGTATGACGAACACAGAACTAATCCGATTTGCAGAGCGAAAGCTAATGGTCAAGCTCAGTTTCGTTGAGCCAATGACCATGGGCTGCCTGTTACTCACTGATTCCGGCGGACGCAAAAGGTACGTTGCCGGCCTACTCGATTCAGGGAAACCGTTTGTGGAAAAATGTTGCACCAACTTCTAGGAGAACCCTTTGAAATGAAAGCCTTAATCAAATCACTATTGATCGTCACCGTGACGGTCTTTGTCGTTTCTGTTCCTTGCATACCGGAGCGTTGCCTTGCCTGCAATCGCAGGGTGTGCCCAATTAACAAGGCTGAGTCACTTAGGCTCATGTCAGTCGTCGAGTGGGTCCACGACGCCTCTGGGGACCTGCACTGCAACGGACTTTGCCCAACCCTTTTCAGAATCATCAACGGAGCAAACAATGAGTAAAACTTCACGATGCCTCGTGGTCCCCGACTTACATGCCCCCGCTATCCATCCGAAAGCGTTTGACTTCGTTCGCCAGATACAGGACGAATGGCAGACAGATAGGACTGTGTTCTTGGGCGACGCGTTCGATCTACACGCCATGTCATACCACCAGAAGGAACTGGGGACCAAGCGTATTATGGACGAAGTTGACGAAGCCCGAGAGCAGCTCCAGCCATTCTATGACCATTTCTCAACTGGCAAGGTTGATTACCTTGTGGGTAACCATTGCAATCTTATTTGCCGCAAGGCTGTTGATGCAGAGATTCCTTGCGAATGGATCATGCCTATCAAGGACATCTTTGGTATGCCCAAGAACTGGAAGGTCACAGAGCGTTTTGGTACGGTTTTGATCGACGGTGTTGCGTATCGCCACGGTGACGCTGGAGCAGGGGGCCAGACGCCCGCTATAACGCAGGCAAAGCAAGCTATGCGTTCTACGGTCATTGGTCACTTCCATGCCGCATTTGGCGTGAACTGGTACGCCTGTGACGCTATGAGAGTGTTTGGCATGAACGCTGGAAGTCTCTGCGACCCCTCGCACCTCATGCAGAAGTATGGACGCAAATTCACCAAGAGGCCAATTCTCGGAATGGGCGTAGTTCTGAACGGAACACACGCATATTGCGAAGTCATGCCAAACGCCAACAGGGGAGTTAAGTAAAATGAGCGATGGACAAAACGGGAAGGGCGACCGTGCCCGACCCGTTGACAAAGAAACTTACGACAACAACTACGAGGGAATCAAGTGGGATGCCCCGGCCAACGACGTTGAGGAAAATAAAATCCAAGGAACCGCTTGACACGGTTTCCTAGCCAGTGTAGAATTAAAGTATCGCAGCAAACAACTCTAACGGAGAGAACAATGGAACTTCAAACAAAACCACTCAGTGCGTCCTGCCTCAAGTCTCTGGCAAAGTCGCCAGAGCATTGTTACGCAAATCACTTGGACCCAAACAGGGAGCGAACCGAATCGGATGCCATGCAGCTAGGCAGCCTGATTCACTGCATGATCCTAGAGCCAGAGATGCTGCATAGACGCTATGTAAAGATGCCCGAGGGCATGGTAAGACGCGGTGCCAAGTGGGATGACTTCAAGGTTGAAGCAAAATCTTTGAGCATCGTCAAGTCCTCTATCTGGCAGAAAGCAGAAGAGGCTGTTAGCAGAGTCAAGAAAGACGACATGGCAGCAAGCCTGTTGCAAGGCAGGAAACGCAGCGTTCAGAAGGAAGAACAGGTTAGCTGGATTGGGTACGCAGACGAAATGAGGGTTCACTACGGTGGATACATTGACCTAGTGAATCACACTACGAGGCGTATCGTTGACATCAAGACAACCAGCAACGCAGACAACCTGAGCAAACTAGCGTCTGATGGACGATGGGATATTCAGGCAGCACAGTATATTGATGCTATGTCAGCAATAAGGGACGAACGCTATCGAATGTTCTTCCTTGTTGTCGAGGTCAACAGCCCGTTTAGAATCCGTGCAGTAGAATTATCCCCCGATGCCCTCAGAGCTGGAAGGAAGGATCGCACTAGATTAACAAAAGAGTTCATGGACCGCCTTGAACGCAATGACTGGAGTGGTGGCGGATGTGTCTCAGAATTGGACATGCCCGCTTGGTTTTCACGCACCTTGGAGAATGTAAATGAACAGTGCTAATTATATGACTCGCGAGCAAGCAATTGCTAGATGCGAGAAAGCCCAGCCCAACCGATACGAGTACAACATGTTCTCGTACCGTAGCTTTGACCAAGAAACGATGTTCAAGTGCAAGTCTTGCGGGCATCGGTTCCTTGCAACTCCAGAATCTATCTGGAGAAAACATAAAGTAAAATGTTCAAACCCATCTTGCAAGCCTGCTTAGGGTGGTGTAAAATAGAGTTATCGAGACAAGTTAGTGACAACCGGAGAAAGAGAATGTTATTCAAGTTTGAGAAGAAGTTTACTGCAGCCTACATGATGCTCTTGCTGGTAGCCAGAGAACACGACTACAGCCCACTCAGCGTTGAGTGCAGGAACGAGACTATGTACTCGTTAGAAACGTACTACGGAGCAACCAAGGAAGATGCAGAAGAGTGGGTGACGTCAGCACAGTTGAGGATGCAGATCACGGGTGGCGACGACATTACCATGCTCATCGCAAAACAGATCAAGGCAGTCTTTGCAGGCGAAGAATCAATACTGGACATCACGCTAGAAGCGGAGGAGAATCTTGAGTAGACTTAAAACGCAGGGCCTTGAGGTCATAGACGACTTTCACAATGTAGTCAAAGACTACACAATAACGGATACAATAACCAAGAAAGACATTTACGCTGAAAGGCAGAAAAATGGATACACAGCAAAAATCGGCAAGCAGGTCTACACAAACGCAACCCTCAAGCACCTCAAGTCAGAGTTTATTAACTGGCTTGAAGGGGGTAGCGAACTGGAAGTGGAACAGGATCAAGAAGGACTGGGAGAGAACGACCGAGGGCTCTGGGACTGCTGCCACCCAGCAGCAATCGTCATCGAGCTACTCGCTGCCATTCCAGACGGACAGCTCGACGGACCAGACGGCAGAAGGCTCACCGGAATCATCACCGAAACCCTCAACTGCTACGGATACGCACTTGAAGACGGCAGCCCCGACTACAGTGCTGGAAGACGGGAGATTGACCACTGGGTCGCTAAAGCATCTGACAACAGTACAGAGGCTTAGGATCAAGATGGGAACTGACGAACGCCACGAGCGAGTCGCCAAAGAGTTTGCAGAGTTTTGGAATGGACTGGATGATAGTTCGCCAGAGCTGGATGTCTGTGTAAGCAGGGTCTTGGAAGACGGAATCTTGTGCAAGGATAAGAAGTCTGCGAAATACTATATGGTCTTAAAGACAAGCGGTGTCGTAGGTGGCTATGCACTCACTCACAGTGAGGTGAACAAGTATTTCGTCGAGTTCAAGAACAGCAGGCGTCCTTGGGCTGAGAGGTTCAAGAACCACAGGCTCTATCGTAGTCCGCTGTTTAATGAAGCGTCTATAGCGATCTAGACCAACAGGCCCAAACTATAGCGACGTTAGCTATAGCGTAGCACAGCCAGCAAACGGCCATCGGAATGTCTCGTTTTGAGAAACACCCGATGGCCGTTACTGCGTATAGTACCGCTACAATTAGCGGCAACAGTCTCTCTAGCGTCATTGCTCTGCTTTCTTCTTGGCGTTTCTCATCGCCTTATTGAGTAATCTGGTAGCCACGGCCCGTTTGAGGGCGTCAGGGAGGCCCCTAAGGACCGGAATCAGTTTATCCGACTGAGACATCAAGTGGTTGACTAGGTACTTCCTGTGGGCCTCACAGCCCTTCACGCCCCACTTGTCCATCTTCTTTGCAACGTCTTTGCATCCACACCCGCCCCTGAACTGAACTGCCCAGTCTGGGATCAGTGCAGTTAGCTCGGTTCCGACTTGCTCTTTGGCGACCTTAGGGAGCACACCTAAAAGCCTGCTCAACACCTTCCTGGCCTCGTCTGGGCCGCTAACCTCAAACGAGTCCGGTCTGCTGTTGATGACCGACAGTATTGGATCAACCGCCTTGTGTGAGTTACTGCTGTCCAGCCCCTTTAGACTGCTGAAGAACGCACTGACCGCTTCGTCGCCAAGGTCGGCACCAACGGCGTCGATTATTTTCTCGATCATGTCCTGTCTCCGCACTCGATGCCTGTCACTGTAAACCTAGTTGGCTGACCTACGTTGACATCCTCGGAACATACGCTCTCTGCTGGGTAAGCAATGAAGGTGCTGTTAGCTGGGTCACCAACGTTGAGAAGCACATCAGTGGTGAACCAGCCCCATCTGAACCCAAATGACGCACCTCTTGAGCCATACCACAAGTACCTGTAGTTGGCCCCCGCTTGGGATGTTGTCGGGAAGCCGTACAGTTTGTCAACGGTCCCGTATGAAGATGAGTCAAGTTCGGTTATTGGTCCTGTTGGGGTTTCCTCCGTGCTGAACCCCTCGTCAAAGATGAAATTACTTACAACAAACTTTCCGTCCTCAACTCGACAATACTTGTTGCAGTTGTCAACCTTTTGCGAGTAGTTGAAACACTGTGCAACTGCAACGCTCTGGCCGACACAGGGGCAATCAATGGGGCCAGTGTTCTCTCCGTTGTAGCAGATATACCAAGTCCTCCCGAAAGGGTTTGTGAATTGATTGTACTCACTGTACCGATAGCAGTCCGTCCCGCCTCCAATGCTGCTCCATGACTGCCATGTCTTGTATATGCTGGCAGCACCATAGCCGAGCCCCTTGGTGGACTCCAGTGAGCTATCAGAGTCGTATGTATAGTCCCACTGCCAACCGCATGGCTGGGCAACAGCGGAGGACGTAGACAGCGTTCCAAACTTGCTTCCAAGGTAGTTGTGGACTTCGCCCGTGACGTTGCTCCAGTTAGGTTCTCCACCAATCCAGTCGCCAGCATACCCAGAGACAGGGCAACCACAGCAAGGGTCATACTGCGTGCCTGTCCATGTTATCGTCATTGGAGTGTTGGCACTGCTTCCGTTGAGGTATATGGTGTCAGAACCGCTGCAAGAGTAGTTTGGAGTGGTGTTGAATAGGTCGCTGTAATACAACTTTTGCGAACCGTCATTGAACTGAACTCTATGTGCAGAATTGTTCACCCCGTAAGTGTCGTTGGTACTTGCAAACTCATCCCCGATCCTTACCCTAACTTGGGTTGTCACGCCGGAGCAGCAGACTAGGAACTCGTTTTCAATACCACCGTTTCCGGCAGTCGTCGTTGGGTCTTGCTCGAATACGATACCAGTTGCTCCTGCCCCAGATAGAGCAAGGGAAGTTCTGTCCACCGAGCATCCAGATGAACCAACGCAAGGAGACTCTTGCAAGTCGCAATCAGTCTGCACTCCGTTGCACCCACAAGATGGGCATTTTAATCCCATCCACTTAAAGCCCAGTCCCATTATGGAGTCTCCGCTGGGCAAGAGACTTGGACGATAACATACCTATCATCAGTTGAGTTATCCGCGAACGTATGAGTCTTTTTGTACGCTGTAATCATCGCACCAGATGGCACGGCTTCCTCGAATGGGTTAATCATTGTAACGGCAGGCTCGCCGGCATCCTCGTAAGCGGTCGCACCTATGTTTATTTTCAGCAGGGATGCCGAGCCAGTGCCGAACGTAAGGCCAGACGCAGCACTGATCTCGGCAGAGTTTTGCAACTGAAACATCTGGTCTCCACCGCCGCCGCCGTCGCCAAGAGGAAACGCACAGTACCTATCGTTAATTAGGAACAGAAGTACCTCTTCGTCCTGGTCAATGGAAGTCTCTCTAAAGTTGACGACATCAATCTCAATGTCGCCCTCACCTGGATCAGAAGATGGTGCTGACTCAAGGTGTAGTGTCTGCCCGTTGCTGCCGTCTATGAAGATGCTTGCTGGGTCAGTTGCCGTCCCCCTGCCAGCAAGCTGGTACATTGTAGCCTTGCCGCCAAGACCAGCATCCCATTCAACAGGAGGGCCCGTGGTCTTGGTCGCTGCTGGGCACTGCGTGGTTACGACTGCCATGAACACGCCGTCAGGTCTTAGATTGATCTGGTCCGATGTTCTATTGGCGAAATTGGAATCCAAGTTTGCCCACTCGTTGCCAGCAAGAAGTTCTGCTGCTTGAGACAGATAGATGGAGTGTTCTTCGTAAAACAAGATCAAATCCTCAGGAAACTTGAAAAGTTAATTGATGGGTATACTTTGTATACGTCGATCGGTGCAGGTATCTGTGGAAAATCTGGGTTTACCGGACCAGTCCAAAACAACCCATTTGACTGCAGGTAAACACTTGTCAGCACGGGGTTGATGCTCGTTGCTGTTCTTACTGTTCCATCTGGCATCTTGCAAATGCTGTCAATGCGGGGCCTCATCTGCCCCCAGCCTATATCGTAACTATCGGTTGCATCTGCTGCAGCGGGGTTCACTCCCGATGTGGAGTCGCCTGCTGTTACAACAAGATCATTTTCCTCAATTGAGTACGTCACGCGGTAAGCAAGCTGGTAGCCGCTGATAAAGCCTATACCAACAGGAATCTCAACTTCTTCGTAAGTGATGCTTGCTATGAGGGCCTCACCGATGCCAATTCCCTGCCATGCAGCAGTGTTTAGCTTTAGCATACGGTCCTTCATAATCTGGTCGTTGAACACGTTTTCGATCTGCGTAACTTGTGCAACCCTGCATGGATAATCAAGCATCAACGGTTGCTTATACTTTGAGCCCGTGGGTAGATTGTACGGCTTGCCATCAACGTCAGTCCATGATGAACGCTGTCTCGACTTGATACTCCACCTAATGCTTGGCAGGTAGTTCTCTGGGTCTTGCTCTACGCCCTGTCCGTCGTCGCCAGACTCATCCTCGAACTCGCAAGAGATGTTGAATTTAAGAGGATTGCTCTCGTCTCTTTCGCATGACTTAGACTTGCAAGAGAAGTATGGAAAAATAAGACCGTCTTCGCTTACAAAGACGTCTCTTTTTAAGACTGGGATTCCCGGAGCCCTCATGGCGTCAATTTCAGACAGACTGCTTGGGTCTGCTGTATCGTCAGCTATTGCGATGAAGTTTGGGTTCCAAGTCCTGTTCTCCTTGGCGTTGATCTTATCGCTTGACAAACTAAGGCTGGCAGAGCCCTGCCTTGTTCTGCATACCACATCCCAAGTTGCCATTATGGTTTTCCGTTGTTATAGGTTCGGTCGATTACTTTCATTCTCTGTTGGTGACGCTGATCTGCTTTTCTTTCAGCATCCTTCTCAAGATTTTTAAGGTCTTCGAGCTGTTGCTCTCTGCGATCGCTGGCAGTATTGACGATCTGGTTCTGTCTGTACTCAGCCTCGATCTGTGCTGAGGCTGTATAAGTATCCATTGCGGTATACTTGCCTCTGTCGCCCATGGCCTTGGCATTACGCTTCGACTTCTCTTCCTGTTCTTTTATCTTGGACTCTCGTAGCTTGACTGCCTTTTTTATGTTCTCTTTCTCAAGCTCAAACTTCTTTTTCTCCAAGTCCTTTGCTGCATTGTACTGAGCAGCGAATCTTTCGTCTGCCATCTTCTTTTGTAGCTTGGCTTCCTCTGCACGCTGTAACGTCACAACAGAGTTAAGGTAGCTGCTTGCTGCCGCGTTTCCGCTGGTTGCACGAAGCCTAGTTCCCTCTGTTCTGGCTTTCCATCGTTCCTTGAGGTGCCGCTCACGCATAGCGGCCAAATCTTCCTCTGGTTTCATCTCGTCGTAAATAGCCTTGGCTTTATCTTGCTGTGCCTTCTTGAAGTCAGCTACTTCCTTGTCAACCGAATCCTTGATTTTCTTTCTTCCATCAATCTGCTTCTGCCTGATCTCCGCTTCCTTCTTGGCGTTATCAGACAACATTGTGAACTTCCTCTCGCCAGCACGCATTGAGTCAATGTCCTCTTGGCTGTATCCCATTAACTTCAAGAATACATCGCTTAGGCTCCTGATTGTTTGCCTGTACGTTGACAGCTTCTTTCCATGTTCGTCAAGTGCGTCGCTAGAGAAAAACCATGACTTCATTGAAGACAGCTCGTCATCTATGAACAAAAATTCAGCAAACCCTTGCCCAAAGTCCTTGAGAATAGTAAAGGCTTCCCCAAGAGTGTCTCTCAGGTAGACTATTGAGTCTAGTGAGGTAGTCACGAACTCGCCAACAAACTGTGCAGAAGCCTTCCAGAACCCCTTGCTTGACTCACCGACCTCTGCAAACTTCTGGTCAATCGAGCCCATTGCGGTAATCCACTTGCCGTTGATCGTGTCGGCTTGTCGTGCAAGACGACCTTCCATCATGCCGCCAGCAGAAGTCAGGTTCACCATGGCTTCCGTCAAGTGCGAAGCCTTGATGTTCCCCTCTTCCATTTCCTTCCTGAAATCCTCCATGGAAACGCCAGCAGCTTTTGCGATCTCAGCAACGGGGAATCCAGCATTGACCAACTGCAGCATCTCTTGACCCATCAGCTTGCCAGCACTCTGTACCTGAGCAAACGCACGGGTCAAAGAGTCCATTCTCGCTGTGTCACCACCGGCGATCTCACCGATGCGATACATGGTGTCCTCTAGGCCCTCTGCTGACAGACCATAGCCAAGAAGTGTCTGTGCCCCCTTAATCAAAGCCTTGGACGTAAGGGGCGTCTCTCTGGCGATCTCGCGAAGATTGTTTACCAGTGCAGCTCCAGCAGCGTCATCTCCCATGATGACCTGCATGTCAACAAGGGCAGTCTCAAGCTCCCTTACCTCATCAAGCATCTTTTTCGCTGTTAGAACAGCAGCACCAACACCACCAAGCACAGCACCGTACCCGATCATACGGCCCATGCCAGCTCCAGGACCGCCGTATCCAGCAGCAGAGCCCAAGGAGCCGCCAAAGTTAGCTAGGCGGTTGCCGCCGAACACCCCGCCGCCAGCACCGGCAGCTTTGTTCCTCAGCTTTGCCTTCGTGTTCTTGTCAAGTGCAGCAGTGGCAGCACCGATTTTAACTGGCAGCACAGACCAGTTGCTTGCGTACTTCTTGAGGTCAACGCCAGACATCCTCAAGGCAGCTTGTTCTTCTCTTAGCTTACGCTTGATTTTTTCCTGCTGTGCAAGGACCTGCTCCTTTGTTATCATCCCCTTTTTGTACAGGTCATACATCCGAATCAAAGCAAAATTATGCTTCTGCATCGGAGAAAGACCTTCACGGAATATCCTATCGGCCTCTTTCTTTTGGCGGGCAGTCGCCTTGATACCCTTAACGAACCGTGTTGTGTCGCTTACAATATCGTACCGGAGAGTACCGATTGAGATAGTTGTCATTGTAGATTCCTGAGTTGGTCAAGTGCTTTTTCGGGGGAATCCTCTTTTGCACCTGCTTCCAAGTAATTCTCAAATTGAGAAAACGCTATCCAAGAATCCAATATACTGGGGTCAGTGTTTTCCATCCAGTAAGCTGGGTCGTCTATTCCCAGATTCTTGCAGATTTTGAAAGCCCAAGCCAAGCGATTGTTACGCTTGAAGTGGGCTAACATCCTAGGAATCCGGTCTATTCGTTTCCCGACTCTTCCCCTAGAGCAACGTCAATTGCTTGGAAATAAGGGTCGATCTGGAAGCTATCAAGCTCTTGCAGGTCTTTTATGTCTTTTTCTGTGAAAAGCGGTTCGCCGTTCTCATCGCAGAGGTGGTCGATGAGGGCAAGCACTCGCCTTTTTTCGAGATACCGTTGGTCCATCTCGCCTTTTTTGTCGAACATCTGTGCGGCTCTTTGAGACCGCTTTAGCTCCGACGCTGGCCTGACGTAAATAGTGACCCCGTTCACGTCTACCTCAATAGGCTTGATAACAAGCTCTTTAAGGAAGAGTTCTCTGGTGAGTGATCGTTTTTTTGCTTTTGCCATGTTAAAAATCTCCGAGGTATCTGGCTACTGGGTTGTTACATCCATTATAGCCAAAAAACCTCGGAGTCCTTAAAACATCACTACTAGAAGTCGCCGTAGTCAGGAAGCTCCATGTCGGCTTCTTCCTTTTCTATTGGAGCAACATTGTAGCTCACATCAGAAACGCCCAGCTTCTCGGAAACAAAGCTTACAACAAGCTCGGTTTCCTCTTCCGTAAGGTTGGATTGATTAAACGCAACGCGACCCTTAACCGGATCGCGTTCCATTATCAGACCTACGGGGGTGCCATCTAATCGCACCCTCCAAACTGGCATCTCAATCTTCTTGCGAGTGGCTATGTCCAGTGCTTCAACGCGGTCTATAGTCACTCGTTCCATTACGCTGACTCTGGGCTGTAGGCAGGTCCAGTTGCACCATCGAAGCAGAAAGTCAGAGAGATTTCAAGCAAGTTGTCAATCTCCATGCTTGGTTGCGATACGCTCATCACAAAACCAGAGCCAGTCAAGGTTGCGTTCGTTGTGTTTGTTGGTTCGCCAAGCGGCAGCGTGATCGTGATGTCCTCATCAACTCCAGGTAGTGGCATCCCCAATGATGGATCAAAAACTGCAGTCAATTCAACCTGTCCCGGATCGGTCAAGTCGCCAGCGATGAAACGCTTGAATCCAACAGTATCCAAACAGGATGCGTCGATCTTTTCCTGTGCCCATTCAGGCAGCTTGATGCTTCTGATACAACCAACTGCACCAGTCGTTGACAAAACTGCAGTAGCACCTTGTCCGGTCATTCCAACGTATGTCATAAGTCTCTAAGCCTTCTCGTAAAGGTAGTAGTAAATTTCAAAGGATTGAATTGTCCTGTATATCCATTTGTCAGAGCCATCGTAGGGCCTGTCTGCCATGTGGTAAGACCCAGTTGACTGGGTTAAGGACTGGACCATTACGCCGCCGTAAAGGCCCTTTTTGTTTTGTCTCGTTAAAGCCTTGTTAGCCTTGAGCCACAGTGAGTCTGCTTCTGCTCTTGTTCTTGATAAACACTCTAGCCTGATTAGACTTGCCTCTATGCCAAGCCCTCCGTCCATACACGCAAAAGGCTTGCTGCTGATCGTCCACATGCAGATTGCAGGCATCTGCGTATCTTGCTTAAACCAGTCTGGGTAAATCCTATCACCGACGACAGCAGAAACCTCTGGGTCGTCAATGAGCATTTGTCTTATCGCTGCAATTCCTGTAGCCATTACCAGTTAACCCATTCTTCTTTCATTTTAGCGACGTAAGCCTTGCCCTGCTGTGCCCTAGTGTTCTGCCCAGCGGGTTGCATAAAAGGTCGAGGTATCAAGTGATAGTAGCGATCTGAGCCCCATAGCTGTATGACGCCACCCCATTCGAGAATCCAAGCTTGGTTGCCCCATGGTCGCCTAGGCCCAACCATGTGAAGGTATCCGTTTGGAAAGCCCTTCTCCTTGATGCCAACTTTGTCAACCATCGACTTCCCTGAAGCACGGGCGTTCTGTTGCTCGTAAGACTTCTTGTAGAAAGTACCAGTCTCCATCGAGTTTCCAGGCCACTGGCCCTCGTCGGGGCCGTGAGGGGCACTGGCTATATCTAACATGGAGTTGGCCGTCTCTCTCACAATAATAGCAGCAGCTCTGCCAGACTTGCGTATGACACTCTTCTGCATCTCAAAAGGGAATCTCTGTAGCAGCTTCATGCCGGCGTCGAAACTCTTTTTGTCAACGCTAGATGACACAAAGTCTCCTCTTGCCATCTTGAAGTTCCTTTTGTTCATCTTTCGGATAGCAAGAGCTTCCGTAAGACTAACAACCTGACCCCTTTTAGATGGCATCTCTACTTCTCCAGTCTCATCTCAACACGCATTTCAGTCCTAATCCCCTCGGGGTCAGAAACGCTAGTGATGCCATAGTTCTTTCCGGCAACGACAACACGCATTTCGTTATCAAGCCCCTCGACTGCAATATAGTTCCCAAACAGTGCGTGAGTTGACTTCTCCGTTACCATCCTACCGCGAAGAATCTCGCCGCCGACCGTGGAAACAAATTCGCACGGCCAGTCGGCAAAGAATACATCCCAGTCGTTGGCGTTGTTATAAGTAGGCTGCCCGTAGTCGTCCAGTGTCCCGTTGTGGACCTGAAAGGTAGCTCGGTGCCTACGAAATCCAACTCTCTTTCTCATGGGTAGCTATCTCTTGTTAGATTCAGGACTAAGTTGCGATAACCAGTCTCCTGCGAGTGAAGTGCAGAGGACTCTTGTGCAGGATCGTAAAACCACTTTCCAACACACAACTTTATGGCAGCTTGAAGCATCCGGGGAATGCAACTGTCGCTGTCCCCGTATCCACAAGCAAACTCGACCTGCACGCTGTCTGGCATGTTCTCGCATGGAGTAGGGAACTCCCCGCCTACGGCTGGGACCAATTCCTGCGATGACTGGATGTACCTGTAGTCAGCGGGGTCGAGCGTCTGTAACACTCCGTCCGTGTCGTAGTATCTAACGGACAGGATGTTCGTAACCGGCTTTAGGTTGATCCTAAGAGGGTTCTCGAAGGATGGACCGTTCATAACGAAGGTTGATGTAATCAAGATTCGATCAATGTCCCTCTCCAGTCGCTCTTGTGCAGCGACGATAAGAGACTCGATCTTAGTGTCTTGTGACGTATCAGCTTGAGCTACGTTTAGATGATCCTTTACTTCGCTTACGCTTACTGGAAGCACTTGGCTTCCCGTCGTTCTTTGCAGGGACCACTTCATCTTTTACCTCGATATGTTCAATAGCAACGCCGAACGAAATGAGAGTCTTGGCTACGCCAATGTTACTCACTTCGCCAACCTGCCCCGCCTTGAAACCAAGGCGAGGCTTTTTGAATAGCAACCGCATTACGCTACGGTCAGTTTGCTAAGGACTTCTGGGTTTGCACTTGCGATGTCAATTCGCTGAGTGCAGATGATACCAACCTGATCGTTCACTGCGAACAGTTCGTTCAGGACGTTGAAGTTCAACGCACGGCGGTCACCGAAGTAGTGGGAAACGCTCAAGTCACCGAAGACAGCGAGCAAGTCACCGGAAACAGCGGAGGCTCCGGGCATTGCCGAAACGAACTCGACTGGGTAGCCGAGAAGCGTTGGTGAAACGCCGGACTGCAAGTTGCTGTCCATGTTTCCGCCAGCAGCGTTGAGAAGATCGCGAATCTGTCCGTTGAACAGAGTGGCGTTCATGTACCACTTGTGGGTAAGGCCACGCTCTTGGCCGGCAGCAACGGTAACGGCAGTCAAGTCAGTCAGAGCCAAGGCTCCGACGCTTGCTACGTTGCTGTCTGCAACGTTTGCGTCACCTTCGATTCCACCAGCGTAGATGCTGCCACCAGTAAACAAGTTCTCGTCCTCAGCTTTGGCGAAGCCCCAAGCCAAGTCGCGAACGATGGTGTCAGTCATCGAGATGACCGAATCTTCGCTGATCTCGGTTGACATCTTGACCAAGCCAGCCATTTTCTTGGCCGTCAGGGTCAACTGGTCGAAGGTAAGATCGCTTTCCGTGATCGGTGCGGCTTCGGCGGGGTAATAAATCGTCGAGTGTCCGACCAACTTAGGAACGCTCCAAGTCATTGCACCCATGACGATGCGACGACAAGCCGAACGTGCTACTCCGTAATCTTCGACGAGGTTAATCAATTCTGAGCTTAACGGTGTCGGCACGCTGTAGCCGCCCTTGTCGTCCGTGCCAACGCTCTGTGCTGCCATGAACTCTTGGGCTTTCTTGTCGCCACCGATAGCTGCCAAGAACTGGCCTGCTTGGTAGGCGTCTTCGCTCGATGCAAAGACGTTAGACTTGTTGTACTTAGCTTTTGCTGGAATTGCCATTGCTTCTGGTTTCTCTGCGGGGGTTTCTTCGCCTTTTGGCTGAACACCAGCCTGCGGCTCTTGGGAAGTTGCTCTGGCTTCCACAATGGCAGCCATCTTAGCCTGTACTTTCTCTGCTTTCTCCTTGCTGGCTTTCAGACCCTCAAATTCTTCGCTCAACGCGAGAATCTGGTCATTGTCAGCGTCGGAAAGCTCACGAGATTCATCAGCAGCGATTGAGCTAATTGCTTCCATTTCGTCAGCAATTTCGACCAATCGTGCTTGAATATCTGCAAGTTTCATAGAAAACGCTCTCATTTTGAGATTAAAAGGGATTTGTGTTTTTTCTGCGACTCTCTGTCGCGATCATTCCATTATAGCCTAATCAGGCTGTGATCCGTAAATCATCTACAAGGACAGTTTCATTTTGAGACTCTTGGCCTTGGCTTTTGCTGCAATTACGCACGGAGCCATTGAAAAAACCTTGGGTTTATCTTGATTTCGCTCTTTTTTGATCTCATTGACCTCATCAGCGAAGCCAATAGCCACGGCATCCTGAGCTGATAGATACGTCTCTTTTTCCATCATGTCCATCAACTCGTCTCTCGATGCACCTGTTCGCTCGACATAAACGTCTGCGATCATGCCGTCTAGCTGGTCAAGCTGCTGGATAAGACCACGGAAGTCCGTGGAGTTGCCCATAGCTACCGTCCAAGCCTTGTGGATCATAAACTGTGCGTTGCTATTGATTACAACGTGATCGGCAGCACAGGCTATAACGCTGGCAATACTGGCTGCCATTGTGTCGATATGGACCGTCACCTTGCCGCTGTACTGCATGAGAGCGTTGTAGATGCTCAGGCCGTCGCTAACGACCCCGCCTGGGCTATCCAGCATGAGAGTCACATCTGCTCCGTTATGCTCTTGGAGGGCGTCATGGAAGCCCTGAGCGTCAATCCCTCCCTCAAAGTCCCCAATGGGTCCACGCATATCAATAGCGTTTGAATCGACCTTGTTTACAAGTGCCATTTACTTGTCCTCTTTAAGTGGTTCTGGTTTCGGTGTATCCGCCGTATCCTTCTGGACATCGGCTTGTTTTTCTTCTTCGGGGTCTGCCTCGTTACCTGCTGCCCCTCCTTGTGTCATTACTGCATAGTCGTCAGCAAGCTCTGGGACTGGGCTGTATCCGTGCAGCTCGCGAACCTCGTTGCCAGAGAGAACGCCCTGCTGTCGCAAGCTGCTCGTGTAGAGTGCAAGTCCGTCGCGGTCGTTGGCAAACAACGGGCTGATGTCCATCTTGTATTTGTAGCTTCCAGATTTAATGTTTCTGGTTGACATCAACTTCTTGTTAGCCTCTTGCTCAATCTTTGCGATCCAGCGATTGAGACAGTTCGTCAAGTACACGCTCTGACGCTCCGTGATGCTCTTGTAGACACTTCCCCCGCTATCTCCGATTACAGACTCAAGAAGGAAGATCAATGCCGCACACTCACGCTGGAACTGCCTCATGCCAATGTGGCTCTGGTCCATTGTTGGGTAAGACATTGGCACTGCCTTCATGCCGTTACGCAGCAGGCCGGTCTTGCCCTGATTGTCTAGGCCAGTGTGTGCAGCGTTGAAAGCCTCCAAGAAAGCCTGAGCATCGTCATTGGTTCCGAACGCACCAGTAGGTGCTTCCAACAACAATCCGGGGCGACCGCTGTTCTGAAAGATGGTTCCAGCAGACTCGCCACCTGCGATTGAAAGCCCAATGGTGTCCCTGAAAATACTAAGAGTGTTTTCTCCCCAGTATCCATTTGTCGTCAGGCCCATGACGTAAAATACATCTTGATCTGGAATCTTATAGAGAGTCCCCTGCTCGTTTGTGTTTGTTAACTGCCCTTGCTCAGTTCCGCTATTGATAGAAACACAATGCCAACGCTCGCCCTCAACCATAACGGTCTGCGTGTTCTCTGCTTGCAGAGGGATAAGCCCAGTGGCCTGCCCCATTGAATTACGCTCAATGAAAAGCCTGCCGTTGCCAAGCAAGAGAGAGTCAACCATCATCTTTTCAACAACAGCCTGAGTTGTTTGAACTTCGTTAGGTTGCGACCATACTTTTGCACCCCTGTCGTTCTGGACAACCTTCTTCTCGCCATTCTGTCCATACTCGTGCAGCTCAAGTGGAAGCGTGCTGAGATGGCCGCTGATCTTACTAACAGCGTTCCATATCTCAGGCACACCAAGTGCAGACTGCAGGGTAACATCTATTCCGGCAGAACTCTTGGTCCCACCGAAGTATTGCGTAAGCCAGTTGGCTGGGTTTTTTAAGCCAGATGTCATGTTGAACATTTGGCCCACTTTGCTTTTGAAACTCATTGTAAACCTAAATTAAGAAGTAGCTGTCTGCTCTGCCCGCCGCCGCTGCTGCCCTTGAGAAAGCCATAACTAATGCTACGGCTGGGTCAATCTTCTCAATGGATTCTCTCTTGCACAGCATCATGCGATCCTGCTTGTCTGTTTCTGTAACTGCGTTGCCGATACACCATTTTAACAGAGGATTGCCGTCATGCGTAAAACGTCCATCAGCCATGCACTGGCGAAGCTCTGTGATAGGCGTGTTGAAGTGCCCTGTTGTCTGGGGCATGGCAACCGCTGGTATTCCATTTGATTCGAGGTTTTCAGAGGATCGTTGAGCCTGATACGGGTCAAAAGCGACCTCTTGGCAGCCATGTTTCCTTGCCTCGATGATAAAGTCCTGCTCCAATTCCGATACTGGATATTTTGAGGTTCTCAGGAGGCCGGAACTAACGAATGCGTCGAAAGGCTCTTTGCCCAAGTCTCTGGTTGTGTCAGTGCTGATGTAGCTAAATGTCTTTGCTTCGTAGCGGTATATCGGGCTACCAACTTCATTGACCTTTCCGGTCTTGAACCTTGCAACCATAGCGAAGGCCGCTAAGTCATTGCGACCACCGAGGTCGATTCCGCCTGCGATAGCGTCTGCGTCCTTCCACTCGGATAACTCGCCTCTACATGCGTCCCAGTGGTTAAGATTGAAAGCACCGTCAAGTGATGACACGATTCGGTTACCGTGGTATCTTGTAAATCGACTGAGAGCGATATTGTCGGCGTGTGCTGGCCTTGCTTGGTCTTCGAGGTATTCATGGGTGAGCGTAACTCCTAGGCACGGGTTTGCTTTGATCCACAGGTCGGGGTCCAGTGCGTCGTCTTCGTCGTCGAGTTCGTAATTGAGTGAGAAATAGGATTCGTCAGTAAAATCGCCCTTTGCGACACCACTTGCATATCGCCACTCTGACTTCCACAGTTCCGATGTCGTGGAACCGGCTGTTGTAGTGACGATGAACAGTGGTTGAGCCCTTGCACCCGATCCGGTTAGCATCGTTGAGTAAAATTCTGCTTGCAGTCCCGTGGATCGAAAGGCGTGCAATTCGTCGATAATAACCATAGAAGGGTTAAGACCATCGAACGCTTTGTCTGAACCTACAGCCACAATATGGCCGCCGTTGTGATTGAACGTTATTTGCCGGTTCTTGTAGTCCGACATTTCTTTGATCTTTTCAGCTTGGCCTCGCATACGCACAGCTTCCGCCATTGTAACCCTCTCAGCCTGATCCTTTTTTGATGCTGCAATAATGACTTGAGCAACGGACTCAAAAGAATCAGATACCGGATTGTAGTCATAGCCAGCAGCAAATAGGCAAAGTGCTGCAGCGAGAGTAGACTTTCCGTTCTTTCTAGCGACTGAGATATACCCACGCTTGAATCTCCTACAATCATCTGAGACCCTCTTCCATCCAAAGAGGTTTGCCACAGCAAAACTCTGCCAAGGCATCAGGTAGAACGGCTCTCCAACATGCTTGCCTATAGAGTGTCGGACCAAAGTTGGATAAAAAAGACACACGTTTGCGGCGTGCATTTCGTCAAAGTAGTAGGGGAACTCTGGCGTGTTCTGTCTCTTGAGGTCGTCAAGGAAACGAGAACAAGTGCCCTTGATTGTCTCGCACGCAAGTATCTTCCCACTGACGACATCGTTTGCGTAGCCATAGACATCGACCAGAGGGTCGTAGTTTTCTAACTGCATAGCTTCGCCTTGTATTCCCTCTCTGTCATCGTCCCCTTCGAGTTGTTGCATGACGGACACGCTGGGACAATGTTTGACGGGTGGTTACTCCCGCCTCTTGATAGCGGGATTCTGTGTTCTATCTGCATTTTTCCATCGCAACCGCAGTAGTAACAGCAGTTACCATAGTAGCTGAATCTCTGCAATAGAGCGGTAGGGCTTAGGTCGCCTTGTGCGTTTCTTGCCAACGCCCTCCGTCTATTAGTCCTTGCTTTAATTGACTCTGGATTGTTTTTTACCCACCTTTTGTGCTCTTGTTGTATCCTTTCCTTGTTGGACTTCTTTTGATACAACTCACGCCGCCTCTTGTTGAAAGCATCCCTGTCTTTGTTTCTGCGTTTTCTTGCGTATTCCCTAGCTTGCTCTTTGGTTTGCTTTGGGTAGTTGGCTGTTTCCTTTCGCTTTTTAACGCAGGATTTACAGGCTGTTTGCAAGCCGTCTTTTCTGGATCGCTCCCTTGAGAACTCAGCAAAGCGTTTGATTATTCCGCATTTTCTACATAGCTTAATCATGTTACTTCCCTCCGAGTTTGCTCATCAGAGCAGAAACCTTATCTGTGCCTTCGTTCTTTGCTTCGGGTGCGACCATTCGCATCCGTGCCTGCGGGGTTAGCCCTAGCTCGTTCATTAGCTTGACATGCGTGCCCATGCACTTGTGCCAGCTAACAACGTTCGGGCATGTGACTCGGGTTCCATCGTCCTTTAGTTGGCCGTGTCCCTGCTTTTGAATTTGCTGAGTCAGGTAGAATAGTTCTCTTGCGTTCAGGCAGTAAGCCTCGATTAAATAACGATCCGAGGTATTCAGGATACTCATTGAGTCCAGAACATCGCATGTTTCGTTGAAAATCGAGAGGGTTAGCTCATCTGCCTGAACCAAGAGGGTAGGATCAGGGCGACCAACAATCGCAGTAATCGCAGTAGATTCATCGGGCCTACGGTCAGGGTTCTTCTTGTAGGAGCCCGCTGCCTCTAGCAGTTTGGGGTTCGATTTTGGTCGGCCTGTTCGTGCCATAATGTCCTCTGGGTGTTCCAGACGCGTGCCGATTGACACGCGACTGTTACATTATAGCCCAAATATGTCTCAAAGTGAGAAACATCTGTGCTAAAACGGGCTCGCACCAAGCACATAGTACGTTTTCTTGCCCTTCTGGACCTCATGTATCTCTTTCGAGTCGATAAGGTCATTGAGGATTTTCACCCTCATCTGGGGGTCTATTTGTGCATTCAGCCTAAAAATCATGGCCTCGGAGGTCATTTTTGTCGTGATTGTACGCAACACAATGGCCCTCTTTTCCTGATATTCCGACTTGATGCGGTTTCTGTAAACCCTTACCACACGCCGAGTTAGGTGATTATTGACTGCGATTGCTCGATCAGCGTCCTGCAGCTCTATCTGGCCCGCACCGCGAGAAGCCGCGAAGATAAGTGCCAGCTTGGCAGTTTTCTCCGCTGCCCTGTTCCAGATTACTGATTCAGAGCAATCACCACCCTTTTTCGCCTGTTCTCTGCGTGTTGCACTGATTGCGTCATAGTGGTCCTCAAGACGGTCTTCTGCCTCTTGTGACCTCGACAAAGCTGCCATGGTGCAATCGTTCTTTGTTACATCCGACAGAACATCAGCACTTATCGAGAGATTGTCACCTGAGCAGTTGGTACGCTCGCAGAACCACCTGAGGGCGTCTTGAGGGACCGGTAATAGCTTTCCACGCTTGACTTTCGGGTCGTCATTGCCGAAGAACAGCATGAATCGACCCATGAGCCCATCCTCTATCTGATCGTCAGAGATCGTCCCAAGAACCTGATTAGGAGTCGCCGTAGCCATGACGTGCAGATGAGGATAGTCAACCGGATCATTCTGTCCAGCGTCGTTATTCGCAAGGGCTCTGAGTCTCACGCCTTTCTTGTTTGCACTCGTGAAAACCCCCTTGAGTACCGTCCCAACCTTCTTGAAGTGTGCAGGACACCTAGGACTGGCAAGATTCGAGAACAAGTCGCCGCACTCGTCTAGCAACATGCTCATCGTCGGGGAGGCCGTAAGGCCCGCAACAAGACCAGCACCAGAGTCGATCACGCTAGGCCCGATCATGTCGGTCCTGCCTGCCTCACCGAGAAACTTGTCCACCATCGACCGTGGCGTATCCTTGCCGGAGCCAGACTCAGCCAAGATCATGGTGTATAGATTTGCAGTAGTCTCTTGGCAGGAATCGTCCATCGTATTTCGGCTCAATGCAAGGCTTGCAAGGTGAATAGCAGCAGCAAAAGCCATCTCGCTATGTTCCTCCCTCTGGCGGGCTGAAACCCAGTCGAAAATCAACTCAATGAACCCTCCGTCGCGGATCAGGTCCACGGGAAGCTGCTCCGAGGCACCAGATGGCCGATAAAGGGCCTCAGACCGCTCAGGAACGTCTTGGATTGATTCTGCGTCAAATAGTACGGGCGGCAGCTCGAAGTCGTTAGAATCGCTCTGAGAGGCTGCAACGAAGGCTCGGTTCTCTCCCTTGTTGACTCTAGCCGTTCCGTTACGCTCAGAAGACTGGAAAGCCTGCTGGACCTCTGCTTCGCTCAATGGGCTTGAGAAGCTGGCGTTAAGGCACCTGACAAAGTGGTAGGCACGATCCCGAGAAAGACCCTCAGCCACGAAGCTGTGCATCTGCCCAGAAGCACTAAACAGGGTGTTATTCCTCGACCCCTTCTGTACGCCCTTCTCAGCGATCTTCTCGATGTACGACTTCGCTCGGTATTCGAGAGTCTCGGACACGCTGAATTTGCTGCCTCTGTTTGAGGTTCTCACGGGGATAGCCTCTTGGTCGAAGTCGAGCGGCTTGGACTCCACGGGTCTAGGGAGCATATCGGCGGCCTCGACCACCTCCCTATTCTCGTAGTAGACGCTGCCCTCGGTGTCCACGTTGCTAACAATCTCCAAGCCAGTAAACGCCCAGAACCGATTGTGGTCGTAGATTTCCACGGCCTGTTTGCCGTCTCTGGCTCCCTGCCCCTTTTGGCATCGGGCACCATCGGGCTTCTGCCCTAGAATCACGGCCTTGAAGCCAGTGCCAGACGGGCTAACTTCCGCATAGCAGCGGTCCTTGATGGTATCAAAGATACGAACTGCCCACGGTCGGGCTTTCCTGTCGGCGTCGTAGGCGTCATCGAAGTCCACTCCCGTGAACAGGCCACGCTCACCGAGGGTGAACGCTAGGCCCCAATCAGAGCCAAGCCCGTGCAGTGCATCCACAGCTTCGTCGTAGTTGGCCCAAGTGTTCGAGTCATTGGCCTTGGCTTTCCTCAAGCCGTCTATCTGGTAAGGAATCTTGCGACCGTCTTCCATACGCCACAAGTGCCACTGAGTCACCGACTTCATTGTCTCTAAAACAGTTCTCATTTCGCTTCTCCAAAAGATGAATATCACCGAACCCTTGCGGCGATACACCCAGTCTACACCAGATTCATAGTGGCTGTCAAGCGAGTTGGAGAAGTTTTTTTGTTTCCTTCACGCGTTACGAAAGGTGTATACGGTCATAGAAAGGTACATACTATGTAGTATATTATGATGATATATACTTTTCCTTTAACACGATAGAGAAGAAAAACACCGAAAGTGTCATATATGCACTTGACATGCACTTTGTATTCATACTAAACTACATACATGTCGAACGGAGTTGTTCCGTTCTTTTGAGAACCTCAGCGGAGAAAGAGATGTCTACTAGAGTCTTAACAGAGGCACGCGACCGAGAATGGTACGACCGAAACGAGGCTGGCGAATCACAGGCAAGTATAGCCAATGATGCCAAAGTGGATCAGTCGTATGTTAGTCGCAGGATAAAGTCCTTCAAGGAGAAGTACAAGCCAAAAGATACTGTTCAGAAAAACTCTTTGCAGCTCGCTATTGCAGAGCGAAGTGTGTTTGACCAGACTTACAAGCTGGCTATGGCCAGACTGGACAGGATTGATTGGCAGAAGATAGAGACAATGGGTGGGTGCTTGGCTGAATTAAGTTGTTTCATGGACACAGTGGACAGGTGCCACATAGAGTTCGAGTCTAGGCGAAACTGGAACCCATCTGGTCTCTGCCCGTTCCAGAAAGCCCACTTGCTGGCAACAGCACGGATGGTCGAGATTCAGCGAGAAAGTGGTTTTGCTGGCGATGGTGTTACTTGGCTTCGAGATTTGGAGGGTTCGGTATCTCAAAACTAGCAATCATTCAGATGTTTGAGGAATTGTCAGGGTTTCGTGTTACAATGTACAGCACGGAGCCCTGCGGTTCCACGCAAATAACAACAAAATGTAAGAAAATCTTTATGGTCCGTCAGGACGGGCCGAACCTTGAGGTATTAAGATGCAGATAATTTTAGCTTTAGAAGTCGCTGGTGCGGCGTACGCCTTGGCAATCGCTTGTGCATACAGCGTCAAGTGGTTCGTTAATGCTTAGTTTGCTCTCCGAGTTTCTACAGCCATGGGCCGATCTCGTTCCGAGACTGTCTCATAGACCGTCAACTGTGGAGTGGTGCGTATGGGATTCGGTCACGCTAGGCCCTCGGGTTACTAGGTGGCCGGTCCTGCACTGCCCCGCGTTGTCTCATATTGAGTATTACCCGTCAACCCCGTTCCCGATTGACCTCGATGTCCAGACTCTCAAAACAGCGGACGGCCACGAACTGACGGTAAACGCCAGCATCATGGTCACGATAGACGATCCCCTCTTGATGCGGGACTCTATTGGCTTTGACGAATACGTCAACAACATCTCGATGGAAGCCAGAAGCACGATACAGGACTTTGTGTCTGGCAATAACCTTCTCTACGGGCTTTCTAGGCTCGACCATCTTGAATCCCTCGTGTACGACGCACTGCTCACGTTGACAAACGAGGGCGTCATACTGGAGCGTCTGTGCATCGAGGACGCAGCGTCAACAACGGCGTTTCGGCTCTACGGCCTCTCAGCCGCTCTCTAAGGCCCTCTGGCCTCAACCCGACTCGGTAGTCGGGCAGCCCCTCTAGCGGCCCACAGCGAGCCTCCTAGACCCCTTAAAAGCCATTTCGTGACTTCTGGGGATTACTCGTGGAC